>Ga0136644_10000053_pt1 | contig 82259 bp, 89 predicted proteins | sample C_130820_EF_Meta_FD_94780 | JGI IMG/M metagenome (GOLD analysis project Ga0136644, IMG submission 94780) | Freshwater microbial communities from Lake Croche, Canada to study carbon cycling - C_130820_EF_MetaG (v2) (version 2) | ecosystem: Environmental > Aquatic > Freshwater > Lake | place...
ATTCCCGTTTTTGTGTAGATGGCCCCACCCTTCGCCTCTTACACTCGAACACACTAGAAACTAAATCTCTTTAATTTTAGTTAAAGTATGATAGCGTGCTGTTAAATGTGTTCCCCAACAGCCCACCCTTTCTTCTCTTGAAACTCATGAATCCGTTTTTCATGGTAGGGGGGGGGTGGGGTGAGGTGTTGGGTTTAAAAGCATTTTATCAGAATGAAGTAATGGAAGATCACATTGTTAATTTTATAAACTCACAGAATAACGAACACAAGCAAAAGCTTATTGAATACTTCAACGTATATACTTCAAAAGATATGGATGAATTTGCTGAGAGACGCAAGAAACTTGGTGGAAAGAAATTTCTTGAACAGAAACTGTTTTTTCAGAATTTTTTAATGACTATTTTACCAGTCGATGATATTTTGAAGAAAGTTGAAAGTGAATCTCAAAGTCATTCCACTTAATTAATGAATTATTGAACAATGTTCGGAGGGTATTGAATTCAGAAAAATTAAAACTATTTAAAACTACTAAAAATTATCTATATAGTAAACAATGGATATTCCGATTGGATGGAGACTTGATGATAAATGTAGATATACATGTGTATGTAACCATTTTAGAACTGAAAATCTTGAAGAAATTAGTTCACATATGTCGGAATTTGAAGGATATTGTTTGAGAGGTTTAAGATGTATGAATGAAGATAAATTTGAATGTATATGTGGAGAGGAATTTTTAGAAAAAAAGAATGATAGATCTACAAGATGGCAAGCATATGAACATGTTTGTGAACAAATGGAAGGAACAATTCAAAAATGTATCAATAGATTTCGAAATAAATGCGAAAAATGTAATTTACAATTAGATTCACCATCAGCACTAAAATTACATCTTACTACAAAATCACATCTTAATTTCGAAAATAAAGTTGATTTACATTGTAGGGTTTGTGATATTCATTATAGAGGTCAAAAAGAAATGATAGCACATTTAAAAACTAAAAAACATAGCAAAAGGTTAGAACTTATTTATGATTTGATTTAAAATTTAAAGTTTGCTAATATTTCTGCTAGAAACGATAGGTCACAATCAAATTTACAATCATAACACATATCTGAATCAATTGTTACTTCATTTTCGCAGAATAAACAGTATTCACATGGTCCGTCGTGATCCATATTGACTATTCCAATCTTATTTATAATAAATCTGTTTTTGTCTGATTGAAGTAATGGGAGAGGACATATCTATTGATATAAAGAAGTTGAATGGAGGATACTTTCCTGTAAAATACTTTAAAGGGTTATCATCACGAAGAAAAACTCAGAGAAAAAAAGAGATTGCTAAATTTGGAAGAATGTCTTTTAAAAATCCAAAAGCGTATATAGGATTTTCAACAGATAAAGGTATTAAAACAAGACGATCAGGTTACACTTCAAAATTTAAGAAACTATTTCCAAATGCAAATTCCTTAGAAGAAAAATCAAAAGCAACAGGTGTTCCTTTAAAATACATAACTGAATCGTATAATCGAGGAATGGCTGCGTGGAGAACAGGACATAGACCTGGTGCTACACAACAACAATGGGGATATGCAAGAGTACACTCATTTTTACTTCGTGGAAAAACATATCATACCACAGATAGCGATTTGGTAAAAGAAGCAAAAGAAAAATCAAAATCAGCAAACGAATGGTGGTCTAAACATAATTTTAGAGGTTAAAAACGGATTTATTATGAATAAATAAAAAGATCTTAAACATCGTATAAAATGCCAATATGTATAGCATTCAAAAAAGACGGATGTCAATGTACAACAAATGCATTGGAGAGGAGAGGCGATGGTTCTCGATGTGGAAAGCACTATAATAGTCTTTTAAAATGTGGTCCAAATCAAACAGAACTAAATGAATTAGAATATAGACAAAAAAAAGAGATCAGTGATTTCACCAAGGCATTCTTAGATAATCTTGGCGTTCACCATTTAGGTGAACTAAATAATGAAAATTTTCGTAGACATCATGTACAACATGAACAACTAAGATTGCGTCATAGAGTTGAACGAAATATACTGTTGACTAGACAACAAGACGATATTGATATTACTGGTATAAATCCAGACGCAGAAGCAATTCAACGTCGTCGTGCTGCGTTACTTGCTCGTGTTGATGCGTTAGCTGCTCGTCGTCGTCAACAACACCGATTTGATAACATAAGAATACATATATTAAGACTAGATCATCAAGAACAAAATATACCTATTGAAATACACCCTCTTCCACAACAAGAGAGAAATTTAGAGAATATTGTGAATGATAGACAGAACGTTCATACAACAGAAGTTGTTCGACAAACAAAGGAGATTGTTGAAAGGATTTGTAGAATTCCTGTTCCTGAAGAATATCGATGGCATCCTATAAATTCTTCTAGAACTCCATTTGAGATTGGATTAGAGTGTAAACTTTCTCAGTCAGCGGCTTGGCAGATGATAAGCCAATATGCACAAGATACTGCTATATACGATATAGAACCTGGAATTTATGGAAAAGTTCTTGATTCTATGTGGCAATATGTAAAAAATTCATCTGAAAAAGAAAGTTTATGTGCGATTATCAAGTCTGAATTGGAAGATAATGTTGGAATGTGCGCACAAGGAAATCTAAGTCGAATTTGTAATGTTTTGGCAGGAGTTATGGAAGGTGTAGGATCTCAGGAATCTTTATCAGAACGTCTTGGTAGATTGTTTGGACCTTTACTTGAAATAGATAGTCAAGAAGAACGCACACAACAAGGTTTGAATATTCTGAAAGAAAATAACGTTCCGAAAGATGAATGGGTGAATTGGTTAGATGGTTTAGTTTACTAATTATTTTAAAACAAAAACATTAATAATAAAAATGGAGAGAGAAGATAAAAGTATACAATCTATGATTTTAAAATTAGAAAGAGAACAAAGAACTTGGTATCCTTGGCATTGTTCTAAAAAGGTATGCACAGATCATATGTGTAAAACAAGAAATGAAAAAATAGAAGAAATAAGAACGACACTTTTAGCATTAAAACGTTATTTAATTATAAAGTGATCTCCAAGTTTCTGTTTCTTTTTTATTATAATCACAAAGTATCTTTTTAACTACGGTTTCTGTTACTGTTAATGGTAAATTAATATCCATATAAAATTTATAATCGCGCATACTTTCATGTTTAGTTATTCGTAACATGTTAATACGAGTCATCATACTTTCAACGGTTCTAATTAAAGTTCTAACACCTTTTTCATCAGATGAATATTCAGAAATGATATATTTTAAAGCTTGATCTGTTAGAACAACATCTGTTCTTGAAAATCTTAATCTTTCTAAAATTTCTGGAAGTATATAATCTTTTAATATAACAATTTTTTCGGATTCAGAATATCCGGAACAATGAATAACTGTCATACGATCTCGTAAAATAGGATGAACCTTTTCGATATCGTTAAACGAAAACACAAACAAACACTGAGATATATCAAAATCAACACCTGTGAAATACCTATCATGAAATTGTGTGTTTTGTGATCTATCAGTCATATGAATCATCATACTTATAATTTCATCTCCTTGTGGAGTTGTGGATACTTTATCAAGTTCATCAAAATACATAACAGGATTCATAGCTCCTGCGTGCATAAGAGAATCAACAATACGACCCCACGTTGAACCTTCGTAAGTATAGGAATGTCCTATAAAATTAGCAATATCAGAAGAACCACCAAGAGTAAAGAATTCAAATGGACGTTGAAGAACTTGCGCAATGGCATTTCTAGCAAGGGATGTTTTGCCAACTCCCATAGGACCGTGTAAGGCAATAACATTACCAACAGAAGAAGGGTTAACAAGCCATTGAGAAATAATTTGCATTATTTGAAGTTTGGCAGGTTCTAATCCATAAATATGAGTATCCATATTTTTTCTTGCTTTGACCATGAAATCAGTACATTTTTGTTGACCATCAGATAATTGAACAGGTAATGGAACTGTTTTTCCAAAAGGAATTTTCATAAACGCATCAATCCATAATCGAAGTTTATTACTTTCTCCACCTCCTTCTGCACTCATATCGTATAAAACATCTAGTTTTTTTACAACTATTGATTTTAAATAATCAGGTATTTGAAGTTCAAGAATTCTAAATTTTTGAGGTATTTGGGAATCACCAATACTTAATCCAGAAATACGATTCATAATATCAAGTAAATTTTTTTTGGATGTAGGTGATTGTTTGTTATAATATGCCAATTCAGTCGAATTTAATTTTATAGGAGGTTTTGCTTCAGTTATTCTTTTTTTCTTTTGTTCTTTTGGTTCATCTTCAACATATTTCTGAAAGAAATATTTAACAAATGCTTCATTAACTTCAATTTCTTCATTTGGATTATAATCAGAATCATCTTCATCGTCAGACATCTCAACAACTAAAATATTTTTAGGTTTAGAACTATCATCGTCCACCCAATTTGTCCCATCTTCAACTGTTTTTCGGCGACGGCGTTGCTTTTTAGGGGGTGGTTGATTATCATCTATATTTTCAGAAACAGTTCTGCTTCTTGCCGCTCTGGTTTTTTTAGGGGGCATTCTTGCCTTTTTAAAAGTAATAAAAAGAATATTCATTTTCCATCAATATAATAATGTCAGTTCTTGCATTAAAGACTTTCCCTGACGGTTTTCCAAACGATGTAAACGATGTATTAAAAGCTATGTCTTTTACGAACGGAAAAGGTGTAAAACTTTCAGGAAGTATGGCTATTAGATCACAACTTTATGCTGGCGATTATGATGCAAGTGAAAGAATTGAAACACATGGTTCAAAAACACATGCTGTAAGATCCTTAGTTCGTAATTTTAAAAGCGTGTTAAAAAAGGTTAAAACCTTACCAAATACATTTATTGGTGATATTAAATCGGGTTCAGTTGAAGAATGGGTAATTATTCAGGAACCGTATAATTACGAATATTCGATCCAAAAACTTGAAGAGTTATTCAAAAAAGGAATAATTGATTCTGAAAAATATCACGAAGGAACTAAACAAATTAAACCTCATATTACAAATTTAGAATACCTTGCACTAAAAAGAGATTTCAGACCTAATATTATTCGTTGGAAATTTCACGAAGTTATGAAAGGACATAAAACGTTAATGGATGGTCGTAAATATACTTTGGAAGAAGCCTTTGAATCTCCTGTAATAACAAAATTGGATGTTATATCTTGGGTTCAAAATAATAGATTTACTGATTTTTCAATGATTTATATTTTCAAAAATAACGGTAAAAAATTGAATACAGTTGAAAGGAATACAGAAGAATCGATTCGTGAAAATATATTTATGTTACATCATGAAAAAAAATATTTCAAAATGGCTAAACGTATATTTTCATTAGCAAAATTTAATAAAAACTATACAATTTTGAATAAACTTTTACCTTTATTTAATGGAGATGCTGGACGTATATATAGTTTATATAGTGATATTGGAACATTAGAAGATCTTTTAGAATTAGCAGAAAATGTTCCTTATAACAAAATTGAATTTGAATTAGATCAATTTAAAGGAAGATTATCAAACATTTTATTAGAAAGTTATATTTCAAAAGAAAGTCGTATATTTGCGTTAATTGATAAACTTGTGAATATTCGTAGATCCGTATATTCAAAAAAGTATGTATTAAGTCTTCTTGAACAAATCAAGGAAATTCTTGAACATGTAATGAATGCGTATACAAAAGGATATCTCTTAAAAGAAGGAATGTTTTTTAACTATTAAATACCACCATTAAAAAACGCATTACCTGTACAAGTTGTGCAAGTAGGAGTTAATCCTTGTTTATAACTACCTTCAAGATAATCTAGACGCATACCAGTTCCTTTAATAAACCCTAAATTATTTGTTTTTTTAATATTAGCATCGTTTCGAATTCTAATTTGTTTTTTATAAGAAGCATAATCTGACGCATCACGAATTTGTAATTGTGAATAAGGATATCCACTAACAGTAGTAGCATTTGGTCCACCTGAACTCATTTTATATATAAGAAGACAAATGAAACGAAGAGATTTTATAAAAGTCGTTCTTTTTATAGGATTAGTTTTTGTTATTGGATATTTACTTAATAACAAAAACAGTTTTATTATTGAACATTTAACAGAAGCTCCACCTTCTTTAACATCTCTTCATGAAGAAACAAAAGATTTGAAAAAAGAAATATCTAAGGTTTCTTTAGAATTAAAAGAAATGAAAACTAAATCAGAAGCAGGTGCTCGTCAAGCAGAAGGTGCAATGGCACAAATCAGTGCAGCAAAAACAACTTAATGACCTGTCCAAAAACTCATATCAAAATAAGGTGGTAAAGGACCATCAATATCATTAGGATCAGGTTTAGGAACTGATTTCATAGCGTTTTGAACTGAATCTGGTTTTAATAAATACGAATAATATTGTAAGTTTGCTATTTTTCCATCAAATCCTCCGGCAATTCCAGTACTTACAACAGAACTATTTTGTTTAGGTACTTGAACGAGAGAATGATGAGTGTGTAAAGTTCCATTAATATAAATATCAACAGAATCTTGATCTACGGCAATAGCAACATGCATCCACTTTTTAGCAGGAATGTTTGGAATGGGTATAACTTCTGTTCCACCAAATGTATCTAGTTTAACTAATAATGAATTTGTATTTCCGTCAATGAGTAGAGCAGGACACATAGTTTTTAAATCTTCCGAACCTTTATTAAAAATAACTTTTTGTTGTCCGTATCTATACGCAAAATCATCGACTTTTATCCAACAAGTATATGAAAAAGTAAGTCCTTCTTCTTGATTTAAAGATCTTGGAAGATCAACTTGACTTTTTGAATGTTTTTTTCCGTCTTCAATTGTATCTTGAAGAGTTGTAGATGTTGTTGGTGTTCCTGCTGATGAACTTAAATACCAATACGCAAATCCTACAACTGCTAAAGCAATTATAAATGAAATTATAATTCCTATCATTATCTATTTAAAATGGATTTATTTTGTATTAATTTCCAAATCTCTAGAATGAATATATTCTTTCTACATTGGAGTCCTCGTATAGCAGCAGAATATCATTGTGATAAACATGTTGTAAAAATGATTATAGAAACTGCGCAAATGTTATATTCGGCACATTGGATATTAAATCCTGAAAAATTACCTTTAAACGCTTACAAATTAGCTCATAAAAACCATCCTTGTTCTATATGGACTCGCACATCTTTAGGAAATTACTTATGGTTGTGTTCGTTAGGAGTATGGTTATGTCATGAATATACACATAGATATGGAAAAACACATAAGACACAAGCACATATAGAATGGTTAATAAAAAACTGTCCAAAATTTGATAGAATGAATATGACTATACCAGCACAAGCAATGCCAGATGAATACAAAAAAGAAGATTCTATAGAAGCGTATCGTATATTCTATACTGAATCAAAACTAAAACAAAGAGGAATTGTTAAGTATACAAAACGTGAATGGCCTGAATTTCTTAAAGTTCCTTTGTAGATATAACACCACTCCAAGCAAATAACCATAATCCAGAACTCTCACATTTTTGAATTGTTTTTTCAGATAATTTATTCCTATCTTTTGTTTTATACTTTTCATTTAACAAATCTAATCTAGTCATTAATTCAGGTATTGGAATACTTAATTCAGTATGAATACGATAAATTTCATCTGTAAGTTTATCTCTATTAAAATTTGGTCTTTGTGGTCTTCCTGAATTTGATTCAAGAGACGAATATTTCTTTCTAAATTCAGTTACTGCTTTTTCAATATCTCCTCGTAAAGTAGATTCGTTCTCAATAACATATAAATCAGGAACACATACAGATTTATTTAATCTACGAAATTCATGTGTTACAGATTCATCCGTAGCATCCCATACAATATCAACTAAAACAGGAATATCTAATCCTTCAAGAGCTAATCTTCTATGATTTCCTTCAAAACAAACTAATCCTACTCCTGAAATATACGCTAAATTCAGAACTCCATCCATTCTATGAAATTGGACCATCCATTCACGAATTTCAGGAATACGAGTTATATCAGGAGGACGATTAAATTTCCATTGTTTAACATCTAAAGTTTTGTATTTATCCATTGGAATGCTGTAAACATTCGTATTTGAAATTTGATTTTCTTGTAAATAAGATTTGATTGCCGCAGACATTCTTAAACAAAAATTATTTATTTAAAATCAATTCCGTTTTACTTAAAAACTCCATTCCTTAACTTTCTTTCCTGTTACATCATGTATTCCAAATTTAACAGAGTATCCTGTTGCTTGTTGAGTTGTTGAAGCCATAGTTTTATTTCTACAACTTGTTCCTGTTGACCAAAAAGCGTTGACATCTTCCGGAACTAACATTTTTGAAAAATGTTTAAAATCGCAAATATATCCAGAAAATCCACCTTGTGGAGTTAATTGAATATCACCCAAACAAGGTTTAGGAACTCCTGATAAAAAGCAAGACTTAACTAATTTTCCATCAATATACACATCTAAATTACGTCCAAAACATGTAACACTTACAGAAAACCAAGTTTGAAGAGGGATATTAGGAACCGTACAAACAAATACATCATCCGAAGAACCTGAATGTCCAGCAGGAGCAGGTTGGGCTTTGGATGATCCACCTTGTGCATTGGGAAATACAGAAACACTTACTACTAACGAATTCTCTGTTGGATGTAATGTAATTTTAGGATTTAAAATAGAAGGATTTGTAGCGTCTGGTCTTTGTAAAACTATTTTTTCTTTACCAAATCCATAATTCCAATCTTTTACGAACATCCACCATTGCATTCCATACGCGCCACCTTTTAATTCAGAATCACGAATTACCATAGCAGTATTTGGTTCAAATCCTTCTTTTTGTATAGGAGGACCTGATAAAGGAGCACTACTTCCTGGAATTGTGGCAGGTGTAGTAGCATCATGATCACCAGATAAATTTCCACTAGCTGGACCAACTAATGTTTGGTATATAGTTGGAGGAGTGGCTGTTTGAGCTGCTTGATTACGAGCTAATTGTATTTCATTTCTTCGTTTCGAAAAGAAAATATTGGGCCAATCATCAGGAGCCGTAAAATCGTAAATGACTATACCTACAACTACAAGAACAGCTAATCCAAGTAACCATATAATAGGAGTATAAAAAGAAGAAAGAGCAGCTTTTGTTGAAGTTACAGCACTTGCAACTGCTGATGAAGCCTTTTGTTGTGCTTCGGTTAATTGTCTTTGAACTTCAGCAGCATCATATTTAGCTGTTGAAGTATCTAATTTAAATGCTGGAGTTGGTGGAGGTGGTTTTGAAAACAATGAACCCATTTGTTAAATATAGCGAAGTTAAAAACGGACAATATAACAGTTAAATTATGGAGAAAACAATGTATTGTAATAACTGTGGTGAAAAGGGACATGTATTTAAATCGTGTTCAGATCCTGTAATATCGTGTGGAATAATCTTATTGAGAGGATTATACGAACCTTTAAAATTACCTGTTGAAGCTTGTACGATAAGTGTACTTATGGTACGAAGAAAAGATAGTATGTCTTTTATGGAATTCGTAAGAGGAAAATATGATTCACGAGATACAGAATATGTGAAAAGACAGATTTTAAATATGACGGTTGATGAACAGAGACATATTGTAGAAGATGATTTTGAGAAATTATGGAAAAAACTTTGGGGAGAAAATAATGATAAGGATTCCGTAGAATATATTACAGCAAGAGACAAATTCAATAGTATTGATCGTAAAAAAATAGTAGATTCTGTTAGATCACAATTTAATGAACCAGAATGGGGATTTCCGAAAGGTAGACGAATGAGAGGAGAGACAGATGTAGAATGCGCAGAACGAGAATTCTTTGAAGAAACGAATATTCCAAAGGATTCTTATGTGATTCTTGATGTACATTTTAGTGAAACTTTCACAGGGACAAATAACATCACGTACAAACATAAATATTTCGTGGCTCTCTTAAAAGACTCATCGTTATTTAATTTAAGACAAAAGTTGACACCAGTCCAAAGACGTGAGATTTCCAGAATAGGATGGAAGACTTTGACAGAAAGCAAGAATATAACTCGCCCACATTATACAGAAAGGAAAAAAATGATTACGGAATTAGAACGTGGAGTTTCTCTTGCTTTCAAGTAAATGGATTATAAACTAGTAGCACTTTCATTGGCTTGTGTATACGGAACTCTTTTAATTTCTGGAACAATTGTGTCTTTGTTATCCAGTCAATTACATTGTTCAAAAATAGGTGTAGGTGAAAGTTTTTTACAAGGGGCAATATTTGGAGTGATACCAACAATTGTATACGCTTTGGCTGTAATTTTTTTAATGATACGTAAACCGTTTTCAAATACACTCCAATCTTTTGGAATACCCGAATCTTATTCACCTGTTCTTGGTGTTGGTTATTTGGTTATGTTAGCATGTTGGATATCTATTGTTAATAACATGCACAAAACTATAAAGAATGTATGTAATCCTGATGTAAATGAAATGACAAGATTTAAAAAGAATTTACTTGAAAAAATAGCTGAGAAGGAACGTGAAAAGGAAGAGAATGCGGAAAAGAAATCATAATCTGTATTTTATTAACCATATAACTCCCATATAGGATACAACAGCAAACATAAACATCCACCACCAAACAGGGAATATGGTACATTCACGTTTACCGACTCCAAATGGTCTAATTCGACCTTGTTCTCCAAATGCAACACTTGGTTTTAAGTATAAAAATCCTGCTACTAAAAAGAGGTAGATTGCGACCATCCATAATTTGGGATTTTTGCGGAGTATCTCTTCCATTATGATTTCCGTGTCAAAAATAAGTAGAATGTTTGTCCTACCAAATCGAAAAGCATTCTCGGACTCTATAACTCGTATTTTTCTAAAATATCGTAAGACCGACATTGACCCATTATCAGAGGACGCGGGGGAGGATTTATGCCTACAACGTGGAGACGCAAAAAACTCACGAGAACTATTTTCTTACCAAAAAATCGTAAGAGAATATCTTTTAATGGAAACTCCTTATCGTGGACTTCTTTTATATCACGGTCTTGGATCTGGTAAAACATGTTCTTCTATTGCAGTAGCCGAATCATTACTAACGACTAAAAAATGTTATATTATGTTACCAGCTTCTCTAGCAGATAACTATAAGGGTGAGATTCGTAAATGTGGAGACCCAATTTATGCATTTGAACAATATTGGGAACCTAAAACCATTTCATCAAAAGAAGATCGTGAACAAGCAAAAGGATTTGGTATTTCCGAAAAGTTTTTGGATACACATGGAAGATTTTTCATAACAACAGTTGGAAAAGAACCCAATTTTAAAACTTTATCCTTAGATATTCAAAAAGGTATTCGTGAACAAATTGATGATATACTGAATCAGAGATTTACGTTTATAAATTATAATGGTATTTCATCTTCAAATATAGATACAATTTTACCTCCTGAACAATCTACTCAATTTGATGATACAGTTGTAATTATTGATGAAGCGCATAATTTAATAAGCTATGCTTTAAAAGACACAATTCGAAAGAAATTATATGATCGTATTTATGCTGCAAAAAATTGTAAGGTTGTTTGTTTATCAGGAACACCTGTAATAAATAGACCACAAGAAATTGCTTTTTTGATGAATCTTTTACGTGGACCTGTTGAACGTATAACTCTTCCAACAAAATCGGCAATGGCTTGGGATGAAGCAAATATGACTTCCTATTTTAAGAAAATGAAAGACGTAGATACAATTGAATACAATTCCGTGAAACGAACGATTATGCTAACAAGAAATCCTCCATTTTTTGAGACACAATATAATGAAAAAGGAGAACGAACATCTGTAAAATACAATAAAGATTTCAAACAAAATCCTAATATTAAAGAATGGGCGAAAGAATGGAAATCTGATTTTGAAAAAGAATTGCCAGGAATTGAGATATCTGAACCCGAAAAATATATAGTAGAAGATCTTCAATGTCTTCCAACCGAATTTGAAGAATTTGCGAAAATGTTTATTGATGGATTATCTATGAAAAATTCTTTATTGTTTAGTCGAAGAATTCAAGGTTTAGTTTCATATTTTAAAGGTGCAGATGAAAGATTATTACCTAAACGTCTTGAAGAAGAATCAACACTTGTAAAAATTCCTATGTCGGAAGAACAATTTCAACGGTATCTTGAAACAAGATGGATTGAAGTTCAACGTGAATCAAGAAAATCACGTAATCCATCTTTAAATGAAGATTTTGGATCTTTTCGAATGACGTCAAGATTAGCGTGTAATTATGCGATTCCACAAGAACTTCGATTTGTTATTCCCGAAGGAACATCCGAAGATGAATTGAATGATAAACCTGAATTAGCAGATAAATCTGATGTAATTGAAAAATTAAAAGCGGATCCAGAAAGATTTTTATCGGATAAAGGTCTTGAAAAATATTCACCGAAAATGTTGGCTATGTTAAAAGACTTAAAAGCAAATTTAGGAGATCCTGGTAAATTTAACAATCAATTTGTATATTCACAGTTTCTTTCCTTAGAAGGTCTTGGAGTATTTACTGCTATTTTAGATCATAATGGATTTCAACCCTATAAATTACAAAAAAATCAAGCAGGATTATGGGAAGAATCATCTGAAATGAAAAAGGATGTTCCTGCTTATGCATTATTTACAGGAGGAGGTGGAGAAGAACGTGAACTTTCACGTCAGATATTTAATCAGGATTATTCAGACACTTTCCCTCAATCACTAAAAGATTCTATAAAGGATCATCGTCTCTGTGTATTTTTGGGTTCAAAAGCTGCGGCAGAAGGTATTACATTAGCAGATGTGCGTCGAGTTCATATTATGGAACCTTATTGGAATCCTGCGATTATCGAACAAGTTATTGGAAGAGCTATACGTATATGTTCGCATCGAAAACTTCCATTAGATGAAAGAACAGTTGTAGTAAAACTTTATATGACTGTATTTAGCCCAGAACAATCTGTAACATCCGAAGGATTTAATATTGTTCCAATTCGTCGAAATGATATGACTTTAAAAAGGTATGAAGGAAATGAACCTCGTGAAACATTTATGACATCCGATGAATATTTATATGAAGTTTCCTATGAAAAAGGACGTATTATTAAAAATATAAGTCATCTTTTAAAACAATCAGCAGTAGATTGTGAAATTCATCGCAAACTACATTCAAAAGAACGACCAGTAATTCAATGTATGAGATTTGATACAAAAACAAAAGGAGATGATTTAGCTTTTAAACCAAGTTATAAAATAGATGAATTAGATAAATCTTATATACGAAACATTCAACGAAAAAATCGAAGACTTCAAATAATTAAAGTAAAAGAGTTATTATTTGTTATAGATCCAGATACGAATGAAGTATTTGATTATCCTTGTTTTATTGAAACAAAGAAACTTTTAAGAATTGGTAATAGGATATCTCAAACAAAGATTGAATTTTTTACCTCAGTAATTTCATAATATGGCTTCTAACATTCAACGTGGAACTGTAAAATTAGATGCGAGTGATTGGACTCGTCTTAAAAGAATTGGTGGTACAAGAGGAATAGAAACTGTAATTTCAACTAATAAAGATATAACAAATCCTCAACCTAAATCTACTGCTCTTGTAAACACGAATAGTTTAGCATATCCTGGATTTGGAACATCTCGTATTCGAAGACCTGCCTCGAATTGGATAGATTATAAAGCATTTAATTCATCTGATTATCCAATACAAAGTAATCGTGATAATAATGCGGTAACTGTTACAATTAATAGATTATGTGTTTGCGCTACTTCATCGTATACAAAACAAGGAATATGTTCTTTGTGTAGTAAAGTCTAAACAATCAAAACTATGAAACATATAATAGGATGCCTGGAGGATTAATGCAATTAGTTGGTAAAGGAGCACAAGATGTTCTTATTACAGGAAACCCTTCCTTTACTTATTTTAGGTCAATGTATAAACGTCACACAGATTTTGCAATGGAACATTTCCAACTATATTTTAATTATAGTGAATTAAGTCTTCCTTCTTCAGGAAATATAACTTTAAAAACAAAGGTTGATCGTAATGCACAACTTTTACATGATTGTTATTTAAGTGTTACAATTCCTGATATTTATTCGCCTATCAATACATCTACAAGTAGAGGATATGACTTTCAATGGGTTAAAAATTTGGGGTATAATATGATTAATTATGTAGCAGTAACAATTAATGGATCGGAAATAGTTAGACATACAGGTGAATGGATGAAATTATACGCTGCTTTAAAATTTGATAAAAACAAAAAGGATGTGTTGAATACCATGGTCGGAAATACAGTGGATTTATATGATCCTGCGAATGCTTACGATAGATTAAATCAATACCCAACCGCAATATATAATACAAAAACTCCCGCTCCTTCTATTTCCGGAAGAGTTCTTTCTATTCCTTTACATTTTTGGTTTTGTGAAATGATTGGTAATGCTTTACCACTTATTGCTCTTCAACATTCCGAAGTTTCATTTATAGTTGAATTAAAAAATATGTATCAATTATTTACTATACGAGACACTACAAAATCTACGTATACAAGAATTGCTCCTCCAAATACTTTACCAATGTCTACATTTCTATCTCCTCCAAATTTACAACAACAACCTGCGAATCCCCAATTAAAAACATGGAATTTAGAACCTTTTATTGAAGCAAATTATATATTTGTTTCGGACTCTGAGATGGCTCATATAGCAAAAAATGAGCATTCTTTCATTATCACAGATATTGATTCGGTGACTATGGATAATCAATATGGTGTAGGAGAAGATATTGAATTGGGAATGACCAATTTATGTACACGAGTTGTATGGGTTTCACAAAGAAGTGATCGTATTCTTCAAAACGATTGGGATAACTATACAAATTGGGAAAATCCTCAAAAACCTCCATTACAGACAAATTTACCACCTCCCATATATTCGTCCGGAGACCAATTACCTAGTGGAGTTTCTCCTAAGGATATTCTTATCAGTTCAAATATTGTTTTAGATGGAAAAGACAGATTCTCGGAAAAATTGGTAGGATTTTTTAATGGTATCCAACATTATCGTCATCATACTGGTACATCAACCACAGAATTACCTGGTGTATACGCGTACTCTTTTGCTTTAGATCATGATAAAGGTCAACCATCTGGATGTTTAAACGGATCACAATTTAATAAAACAATTTTAAGTAATGTTTATGTAGAACCGCCGTTAAGTCCTACAAATATGGCTGGTCAGACACAGTTATGTATATTAAAATCCACAGCAAATGATCCGAGACCTACACTTGTAAATTCGGCAGACTATCCTCCAAATGAAGTTGTAACCATTATTCGCAAATCTCCTGGAAGCATATATCAATATACATTTTCAGTAACTGCTTATGTCGAATCATACAACTTTTTACGAGTTATTGGAGGCGTAGCAAATGTAGTGTTTTCATCATAATAAGGAGAATGAGTGGACTTACTATTTTGAATGCTACATATGGAAGTGGTTCGGCATCAAAAGATGTTACAAAAGAAGTATCAGAATTGGTAAGAGATGGAATATTGAATTTGAGTGTATCAACTCATTCTTTGAATGTAGAAGATCCTGCTCCTGGTCAAATAAAAACTTTAAAGATTTCGTATAGCATTAATGGTGGAACTACAAATACAATTGAGGAAATAGATGGTGGATCAGTGAACATAAACGCTCCTCCTGAAAGACATGCGTCGGGTCTTCAAATTAAAAAAGCAGAATATGGTGTTGATGGGAATATGACGGATGTTACAGATGCTTTAAGAAGAAAAATAAACAAAGGATCTATAAACTTAAAAGTTGGATTTAAAGAAGTCGGATTACCTGATCCAAACCCACAAAAACAAAAACATCTTTCTGTTACGTATACGATTAATGGAGCAGAAAACTCAACGACTTTTAAAGATGGAGAAACGTTTCATGTAAGTGCTCCTGCTGTATCTAGTTCTTCAAAAGAAACCCCAAGTGATACAACAAATGATTTTATAAAAATGATTAAGACGTCTGTTATAAGTTTTGCTGGATGGTTTTTTTATACTTTATCAATCAAGACATCTTATAACTTTGGTAATCATTCTACAATACTTGGAGAAAATGGATGGGTATTGGGACTTATTAGTGCTATTATTCCTTATTTTGGATTTTGGGGACTTCCATTGATAATAATGTTTGCTCGACCATTTTATTCTAGCGATTTCACAGCATTATCTACCTAATTAGGTTTAGATACAGTCATCATAAATTATTTAATGGATAAACAATACTGGCAAGAAATTTGGACGCAAATTTGTAATATGGCTTATTATAGAACCGATATTACAGATAGAATTCACACACGAATTAATGAAAATTTATTTAGTGAACTTAAAAAGATAGATTATAAGGAGTATACTTTTGACCATGTATGGTATGAAATAAGCAAAAATAAGAATCCAGATGGTTTACATATAGATGCTCTCATTGTTCCTGAATTGAAAGAAATATATGTTCCACGAGTTTTATTTGAATGTGCTGGTGTTTACGCGTTTTTTACGTATTCGTTTCCGAATTGTATAATTAGTTATTGGGAAGATGATGTAATTTTAATGTAAAAAGTGGACTTTTATTCAGTCTCTTTTCTTTTTATATCTTTTTGAACATACCTACACCAGCCCATCCTGCGAATACATCGCCTTCTGATTTAACTAGGTAAACACGACGAGTCTTGACTCCAACAACATACTCCCTGTCATTCAGAAGCCAAGGCGTAGGGTAAGATTCGAAATCATCATCGGTATCCTCTGGTAGACCTTCTACAAATCTACCATTCTCATTATCCCAGAATGGTCCGACATCTTTTTCCGTTGTGCCTCCCGAATTTGGAGAAACTAGGTTAAGCTTTACTAGTTCATCAGCATCAAGCTTGACTATTTCGGGAGCTACATCCTTTTCAGTCTTAGGAGCACATTTGGTCGCAAATACATCCATATGAAATGCAATGCTATTCTCACGATATTCCTTCTCAGGTAACTTCTCAATATAGTTCTTAAATTCGTCTTTGTGTTTGTTGGTGCATTCAACACCTACCTTATTTAGGCAAGCTGTAAGCTCCTTAGTTAAAGTGAAACGCTTAATACGTTTCTCTTCCTTAGGTTTCTCTTCCTTAGGTTTCTCTTCCTTAGGTTTCTCTTCCTTAGGTTTCTCTTCCTTAGGTTTCTCTTCCTTAGGCTCTTTCTCCTTCTTAGGTTTCTTCTCCTTTACAGGTTTCTCAGTGACTATTGTCTCTACGTTCACACTATTGCTCATCAGTGCGATCTCCTCCTCCAAATTAAAATTGAACTTCTTTGCGATTGCTTGTAAAACTTGAGTTGACATTTTGAATACTTTGATTGGTAGAATACATCTTTCTTAATTTTCTCGAATCCGTTTTTCAGGATTCGTATGCGTTTTTCGATATATTTTAAACAACACAATTATTAACAAATGTCCGATACCGAAGTGGCAAAAGCTCATTTACGCGATCATTTACGTTCTTTATTAATTCCTATCATTTCACAGGGATTTTGGAGTATATATGATTCATCAAAAGAATTATGTGAAAGAAATCAACAATTAGACCAAGTTTTAAGAACTTTTCAAAATATGCTAACAAAAATCCCAGAATGGTCCGAATTAACACTTACCACAGAACTAGACAGAATTCAAAAAGCAACAAAATGTAATTATTTTGAAGATTTATTAATGGGTGTTTTTATTTCGTATATGAAATCATTTGCGTCATTGCATTATAGTAATTCTGTAGAAATACAAATAGATTTTGATCCTCCTACAACATCTAAATTTATTCATGAATTGTATAAACATTCAGCCAGAAAATTATGGCAAACAGCTTATCTTTTTAAAACAACAGGAAGTTCAGAAGAACAAGCAAGAAATCGCCAAGAAATAATGAGTGTTATATCAGGATGCTTAGAACAAGTTATTAGCAGCTTTCTTCCTTGGGAAACTATTACAAAGAAATATTTTGCATTACCCCAATCTCAAAGAGAAACTCTTCCTCAACCTCAACAACAAGAAGATAAGAAATCTGTGACATTTGGTGAAGATTCAGACGAAGAAGATTCGGATGAAGAAGAAACTCCTCCTAAAATAGTTATTACAGATGAAACAGCTGTAATCGATGTTGAAGAATATGTTCCTGAAAAACCATCTGAACAAGAAGTCGAAGAAGATATAATGAATAATTTGGAATCTAAAATCTCAGGGTCCCTCGTTCTAAACGAATAAAGAAATAATTAATCATGAAACAAAAATGATGATTGTAATTGCTGCTTTATCTGTTGCCTTAGTATCTTTCATAATTTACGCCCTTGATAGAAGAGCGAAGAGCGAACCTATATCATGGGAAAGTGCTGGGAAATTATCATTGTTTAGTGGACTTTTAACAGCAGGTGTTGTTTTTTCAACAACACCAGAAGTTATACAACAAGCCACAGAAGTTGTGAAGGAAGTAGTTCCAAAAGCATTAGAATCTGATATGTTTGTTGGAGTTCCTACGTTTTAAAATATAAATTTCAAATTTTATATTTTGGGTATTTTTATTCAAACTATAAAATCAATCTATAAGTAAGACAGAAGTTTCCTCAGGAACATCGAAAGTTTCGTATAAACTTTTTACAGATAAGATTTCTTTTCTTGGAATAGCATTATCTTTACAATATCTTGCTATTGCCTTATATAAATGAAATCCGTGAAATCTATCATGATGTTCATCTTTCTGTGAAAATAAAATACTCTTATCATCAATACTTAACCATTTCATAAATAACTTGAAAACTATATCTTCTTTATACTCTGAATGAGAAGGACCTTCAGGAAATAAATCCCAAAATATAGAAGTAGCAAATCTACACAAATCAAACGAAGCGTTTGGTTTTATTTCGGGATATTTTGGATTATATAAATCTCCACAGTTGTATTGTCCACCTGCTTCTTCATGAAGTTCAAAATGGTCACTTATAAATAGTTTAGGTTCTTTCATTCCTGCAAGTTTTAATGAAAAAACACCCCTTTCAAAATCTATCAATTTAATTATGTATCCAAATGTAGGAACTTTATATAAGACTCCTGTTGAATTATAATACAAAAACTCTTTATCTGTTTCTACATACATCACATTATTTGCATGGAGATCATTATGAGTTAATCCAATTGTTCTTTGTGCGAACGCAAGAGCAAACATAAGCTGAGTTATCCATGCGGTATGTTTTTCTGTATCAAAATTCATCATCATTAATTCAAAAATAGTTCCCTTGCATTTTTCCATAATAGTGATTTGAACAGGAACGTTTTTAAACGTGGCCCACGCAAATGATTCATCCTCTTCTTCTGATTCTTCTGATTCCTCTTCACCCTCTTCTTCTTCACAATCACATGAATGAACACCAAAAATATAAGAAGTTGAAACAGAAGAACTATCTGATTCATCATCATTATTCTTACAAGAATCATCTTTAAATACGTTTGTTATTTCAGACATAGTAACATCTTCTACGGATATAGCCCCAACTTCTTCCATACATTCATCCAATTCTATTGTTTCGCCAAGTTGAAGAGATGGTCTTGTAGATCTTGTATAATTAAATTCATCCGAATTTTGAATTTTTGGAGATAGTTTAAGTTCAAATGTCTTTCCAATATTTTGAGTAAACCAATTACTATTTGATAATTCTTCATAATCATCTGAAATATCGATAGTATGTTCAGATGAAGTTCCTACAAAAACACCATATGTTTTAGGAAAATGTACACATTCTGTTTGAGAAAGAACAGAAGATATAAGAGCACCTAAATATGAAGCATTATTATGATTTTGGATTTTTGTAAAATATGCCGAAGCTTGTTCAGATGAAGTTGGAAGATCTATTGTCTGTCCGTATCTTCCTCTCATCCACTTAAATGGATTTAAAAGCATGGTAACTTTTTTATGGATTTCGGATGTGCCTTTTAATGTTTTAATTTGCGTTTCGTTTAAAACTTCTACGATTTCTTCATCAAGAGAAATACCATAATCTGTAACTCTTTCTAATTCAGATGTTTTAAAAAGTTTTTCAATTGGTGGAAAATATGGCTGAATATTCTCAAATCCCCAATGTTGTCTAATAGAACTTTTTAGATTTGGATATGTATATCTATGAATGGATAAAGGTAAAGACGAACTTCTTAATTCACTATTTGAACTATGTTTTCGTTTTAGCATATTATATGAAACATGTTAATTCATAATAAAAATATTCACGCATTAAGTTAAGATGAACTTTAACATTAAAAAATTTTCTATCGATATGATTCGAGATAAATGTGCTCTCGATTCTAAAAAAGCTCCCGTAATAGTTTTTATAGGAAAACGTGATACAGGTAAATCATTTCTTATTCGCGATATCCTTGCTTCAACTCGTGATTGTTTTCCTGTCGGAACTGTTATATCAGGTTCAGAAGTCGCTAGTCCTTTTTTCCAAGATATTGTTCCTTCTAAATTAATTCATGATAAATATAATTCTTCAATTGTAGCTAGTGCTATAAAACGTCAAATGTCTGTAAAACAAGCACACAATACTTCATTAAGATCTAGTGGTAATTCAAGTATAGATCCAAGAGCGTTCCTTATTTTAGATGATTGTTTATATGATAAGACATGGATGAATGAGGAATCTACACGGTATGTATTTATGAACGGTCGTCATATAGATTTAACAACTATGATTACTATGCAATATCCTTTAGGAGTTCCTCCAAATTTAAGAACAAATATAGATTTTGTATTTATTTTAAGAGAGAACGTTATTGGAAATCGTAAACGTATTTATGATAACTATGCTGGAATGTTTCCTACATTTCAAATGTTTTGTCAGTTTATGGATCAATGCACAGAGAACTATGAATGTCTAGTCGTCTGTAATGGTATCCAATCAAATAAATTAGAAGATCAAGTATTTTGGTATAAGGCACAAGAACATCCGCCTTTTAAATTATGCGATGAATCGTTATGGCAAGATAATAAACCTTTTACAAGTGCAATATTACTTGCTGATGAATATTCGCCCGATAAAATTCACCGTAAAGCTTCTGATCCATGGGTGAAGATTAATAAGAAGACCTCTTAGTTTTTTTATGATGTTTATGTTTTTTCCGAAGAGTCTTTCGTCTACCACCAAGTTTCATTTTACCCAACATTTCTAACAATTCATCATCAGATCTTTCAACCTCATGTTTTTTAATAAGATCAAGTGCCTCATCTACCTTTTTCTTGTATTTTCCAGGATTTCTAAGCATATCATCTACGACACTTCTTGTTTTTGGTTTTGATGATAATTTTTTAAGTAATTCTTGTTCATCCGAAAGTTTTTTAGCAGGAATACCTTTCGTAGAACGAGAAGATGGATTACGAGGAGGTAAAGGTGGTGGAGTTGGTTTTTGTTTCGGTAACGCATCTCTTAAAGACCCCATATCCCAAGATCCGGAAGATTCAGGATCAATTAATGAACTCATTATTAATTTAACTCAGTAAAGAAAATTTACTCATCACGAATCGCTCCTTCGGATGGGTGAAGAGGAGTATTAAATTGCTGTTCGATATCCGCAATTTCTAGAAGACCTGTATCCTTCTTTTGATCTTCTATTTGTTGTTTACGACGCGCATTCTCTTCTTTCTGAGCCTTGATTTTCTCCGCCTTCTCCTCCTCAAAAAAGATATCGCGATTCACTTCATTCTCCTTATACTTTCTCATCATCTCATTTAGTTCTTTGGTTGAATATTCTACATCAGGCATCAAATGTTCAGATGGATCCCATGGCAACCAACATCCAACTTTTCCAATGTACAAATTATCACGAGGATACTTGCGTTGAAGAACCTTAGAATATTGCTGAGTTTCCTCCAAAGAACTAAAAATACGACGAACCTTTACACCACGAACATTTGTTCGGAAATTGACTTTCTCGGTATATTCGGTCTCCAAATCCTTCTCCTTCTTCAAGAGAAAGATCTGCCATTTCTCCTGAACATCAGTGCTTCGTACTTCTTCATTATGAACTTTGGCAAATTCTTGCATATCTCCCATAAGATCATCAATCTTCAAAGAATATTTCTTTGAAAGAAATGCCATAAAATGTTCCATTCCCTTCACCTTCCAATCATAATCAAGCCACTCAATAAATCTCTCCGTGTAAAACTCATTCTTTTGTTTAATAACCTTTTCAGGAGAAATGAAAGAAATGATGGCGTATCTCTGTGTAGGGATTTCAGGATCTTCATCCAAATAATCCACAATTTCTCCGTCTTCAACTTTAGGCAATTCTTCGCGAGGCATTTATTTATGTATTGTCCAATACGTGAAAGTCCCATTCTTTAACGCCGACCTCCGAAATATTTTAATAATGTACCTCCCATTTGCGTAATAGCTCCTGGAACTTCATCAACAGAACATACACCAAACCCCATAAATACAGCTGTTATTTTTACGTATACATCAATAATCAAAAATACTAAGGCTGACCAAGCAGATCCTTTATTACTTGGATCAAAATTTGTTAAATACAAAACCAAAATAAGTAGTAAAAACATGGTCAACGTAATCCCTAATTGAAGAGGGCCAGGTGGAAGATTTGAAAGAATGACCATAGTTCCACCAATAGCAGCTACTTGAAGAACATTACCTGCTAAAATTAGATGATCGCGAGATAAATAAGCATCATCTTCTAAATCATAAATGTAACGAAATAAACCATAAAATGTTGTGCCAAACGAAAACATGATAATTGTCAAAACAAATACCGCAACTCCAACATCATTTAAAGATTTACGACAAACCATTTTATTTATATTTGTTAGAGATTAGTATTTGGCCTACACCCTTTCAACCCCAGAGTTTGTTGTAACATAAGAGGAGCAGGACAACCTTTACATGGACATTGTTTATGACCATGTCCTAATATATGCCCAATTTCATGCGTTACCATATATTGTCGATAATCTAATAAATTTAAGCCACTTTTTTTTGAACCTTCAAACCATCGTTTAGAATTTAAATACATATTACGGCCACCTAATTCAGCACATGATAAATTACCATCTCCACATATTTTTCGAATTGTAGCTGGACTTGATAATCGTATTAAAACACTCTCGCGCTCCAATACATCTTCAAAAAAGTATCCGTATTTTTTCCATCCAGTTGGATCACTTAAATACTCTCTAATATCTAACCCAATTTGAATAGATCGAATATTTCCAATACGATGTTCTTTTTTAACATCGTCATCGATTTGAAATTTATATCTTATGTGTTTCATTATTTTTATCTGAACAATTGTATAAAAATGCCTGAAACAAAAACTCCTTCACCCCCTGGTGTAGATATGTCGGATCTTGTAAGTCGTGCTGTAAAGTATGCCCTCGAAGGTCTTGTAGTAGCAATTGCGGCCTTTTGGCTTCCTAAATTTATGGGAGGAAAGTCCTTGCCACTCTCCCAAGTTGGAATGATTGCCATGGTCGCACTCGCAACGTTCGCCATTCTTGATGTATACGCTCCTTCTGTTGGTTCATCTGCAAGACAAGGTGCTGGGTTCGGTATCGGTGCCCACCTTGTAGGATTTCCTTAAACCCTTTCCATAATTGAATCCATAACATTCGAAATTTGATTTCTAGAAACATCGCCGTAGTAGAATACGCAACCGCGTACTCCTCTATCGCCTATATTATCAAAATTATCAATTGTTATTTCAATTTTTGCGGGTATATTTCCATATGGAGTATAAATCTTTAATCTCCACATATCATTACCAATTGATTTGATTTTACAAGTTAGGTTTTCACTTGTAATGATATTTTTGAGTGTCTTGATAAATTGATTCTTCATTTTCGATCTCTCTTACCTTTAAAAAATGTTTTCCGTTTTTAACGGTTTAGTTGTTACCTGAATTATAGTATTAAATGTTGAGATATAGAGGAAAATGGTTTAATATTCACGCAAAACCTTATGAACCTGAACGTCAAACAAATCAAATTTCTTGGATACAAATACGTGATGGAATGAGTCCTGATAAAGCATATCGAACTTATTTTGAAAAACAAAGAAAAGACGCCAAGATTTTATATCCATCGTTTCGTAAAGATGATAACTGAAATAATTATTTCACTTATTGTTGTTGTTAGTTTTATTGGTATTTATTATGCTATTACAGGAACTCCACCAGGGGCAAGATTAATAGAACAAGAACCACCTATTGATTCAAGATTGGATGATACGCAAGCAACTTTAATGTTTTTTTATACATCTTGGTGTCCTCATTGTAAAACAGCACAAGAACCATGGAAATCTTTGAAACAGGTTATTAAGAATGATAATCTTACATATGGAGGAAAGACTGTATCTTTTGAAGATATTAATGCTGAAACAAATAAGGGAAAAGCCGCTTTATATAAAATTAATGCTTATCCAACATTTAAAGTCATAACAGATAAAAAGGTATATGAAATGTTAGGAAAACCAACTGTTCCAAATTTACGCGAATTCCTCAAGAAAGCCCTTGGAGATGAGAAACCGTCTCATTGAATCAGATGAAAATTTATTAATATCTTGAATATCTAAATCGTTCAAATTTGTTTCAGAATATAATCCTGGATATATAAGTTCTAATGTATTATCCGTCTTTTGATTTTCAATAAAATTCATCACCGAATTATTAAAAATTTGTCGAAAAAATTTCAAAGGAGATACAGATTCAATTGTCTCAGGTGTTATTTTTTCTATTCTATGAGTTTTTAAGGAAATTTGGAGTGCATCCTCGTATCCTCTTCCAAAACAAGGTGTGAATATATCACCATCTACATAAAGTTGTCCGTAAAGTTCTTGTGGTTTAAATACACCCAAAATACACGATGAACATTTAATAGCTTCTAATAAAGGAACATCTCCTGTAAAATAGGTGGGTATACCTTTCGTTATATTTGATGCTACTATATATAAAGGCATACGAGCATGACGTATTTTTGCATCACGAATATTAAATCCAATATCGTCACATACATTACAAACTTGTTTTTCAAATAAATCCATACTGTAAATACCCTTTTCAGGTATGATTGTTATTACATCTTTAAATGTTAACGGAGGACAAAATGTATCAATAGACGCAAGATGTTTTTTGAATGCATTTATAAGGTCATCATTAAACGGAATTTGAAAGGCAACTAAGCTTGCTACCATAGATCCAATAGAAGTTCCATAAACTCCACCTGGAAAATAAAGTTCTTGGTGTTTAGAAAGTTCCTGTAAAGCACCAAAATGTAAAATACCTTTTGCTGCTCCACCACCTAAAATAATTTTTTTAAACGGAAACATTATTATACTTATAAGTAAGCATGCTGAAAGCAAGAGAAATATGGAATGAACAAGAACAACGCCGTTTGAATAGAATGGCAGCAATGGTTCCTGTTATGACACAAATTCAAGCTAAAATACGTCAACAAGCTATTCATAATTCAAATGCACCTTATATAATTTATGAAGTTCCAACATATGTATTTGGATATCCGCTTTTTAAATTAAGTGAAGCTTTGGAGTTTTTAGTTAAAGAGTATTCGTCTGCTGGATATTGGGTATGGATCGTTGAAACAAAATATCTAATGATTTCATGGATAAAACCTGTTAAGACAAGAGATATAGGGAAACCTATTCTTGCTACAAATTATCGCCCTCAGGTTTACGATCCTTCAACGATCGCATTTATGGCAAGAGATCCAAATGAAAACTAGTTATTAAAACAATGGTACGTTCAACAAATGTTATTGAAAAAAGTTTTATGAGTTCAAATATTATTATTTTAGCATTATTTTATACATTGTTTGGAGCTGCTCTTTCTTACATGATGTATCATTTATTTGACGAATTTGATGAACATTGGAGAAATAGAAGTACTGTATTTCAATTAACAGATGTTGGTATTGAAATATCTATCTTAGCTACAATTGCGTTTTGGAGTTCACAGCTTACTGATTATTTACCGCCTTTTCTTCCTGTTCGAAAAGAATTAGATTCATTAGTTGATAATTATATTTCGGGTATGTTTTTCTTGTTTGCTATTTTTGTATTTATGGATGATTTAACAGAGAAACTTAAATATTTATTTCATAAAATACTTGGACCATATTTTAATACTATTTTTCCACAATATGGATCTATTGTAGATTTAACTTTATCTTATAAACCGCGTAAAACGGACAAAACTAAATTCAATTAAAAGAAACATCAAATGGAGTGTCAACATACTCTAATAATTGATGAAGGTGAGAAAGTCTGTACAACATGTGGAACAATTATTGAAAAGGTTATAGATGAAACTGCTGAATGGCGTAATTACGAAGATTCAAAAGGAGATGATAAATGTAGAACTGGATTTGTAACTTCTGATTTATTGCCTGAATCATCTTATGGTTCAATAATTTTACACAAAGCCAATCAATCTGAAAAAATGAAATGTTTACAAAAACTATCATCATGGTCTTTATCATCAAATTCTCAAAGATCATGGATGGGTATATTTGACGCAATACAATTATCATGTTCACACGCAGGTCTCCCAAAAGCAATAATTATGGATGCATGTGGATTATATAAACAATTAGAAGACGCTCAAAAAGTAAGAGGAGAAACGCGTAGAGCAATGATGGGAGCCGCAATATTTGTCGCTTGTCGAAATAATGGAGCACCAAGAAGTCATGAAGAAATCGCAAAAATAATGTTAATTAATATTCGTTCACTTTGTAAAGCTATAACATACTTCTCCTCAACAGATAATACAGTTTTACAAACACAAATAGGTATAGCCGAAAGATTATGCGCTACTCTAAATTTGAACGATGAACAACGTCAAAAAATCATGGATTTATTATACGAAATTTCTCAAAAATCAGAAGATGATTTTGAACATACACCTAAAACAATTGTAGCAGGAGTTGTAGCTTATATAATGGGATTTAAAACAAAAGCATCTATGAAACCTGTTTCAGAAGCTTCAGGTGTATCCGCATTAAGTATACATAAAATTGTAGTAAAGATTTAGTTAAGTTGTCCAGATAAGTTAGTCAATTTATTAGCAAATCTAGAAATAATATCATTTAAAGAAGTTGGTAAAGTTTCCCATACATTATTGGATCCTAGACTAAAACTATTTCCAACACCACTCCGAGGTATTTTTTCACCAGCTGAAGCAGTCCATGTTTTACCATCATCACTTATTAGGATAGAAGCTGGACCAACTAGATTATTTCCAGTAGAAACCCATCTTTTTCCATTCCATAAGATTGTATCGCCATAATCATTAAAAAGAGGTCCTGTTGCGAGATTCCAATTTATTCCATTCGAGCTCCATAAAATTGTCCTACTTGTATTATCTTGTCCAACCGCAACAAATGTTCCATTATGATAATACACATTTGTTCCTTCTCCATAGAATCTTGTACCAGTTCCAAGACTCCAGGTTAAGGCATTATCTGTACTATACATTATAGTATTCGTCTCATTACCAGCACCAGATGCTTGACCAACAGCTACCCATATATTTCCATTACTTACTAAACCATATCCGGCGTATGTAAAATTAGCTCCAGAAACCGTCCAGGTTTTTCCATCATCGTCGCTATAGCATATAGATCCTCCAATGCCAGTTGCGCCTATAGCAACTAATCTTCCTCTTGAATAACTAATTCCATAAAGAGCTGATATAGCTGGTGAGGTAGTAGGAGGAGCCCATGATATTCCATCTAAACTTCTTAATATTATATTAGTTCCAGCTCCAACAGCGACCCATACTCTACCGGTCCATATAACATCCCAACCCTTAGGAGCAACGCCTCCTGTAAAACCATTAGATGCAGGAGTCCATGTTATTCCATCTGGACTTGTTAGTATTGTATTAGCTCCAGTTCCAACAGCTACAAATATCTTACCATTCCATCCAATACCTGTACATGTAGTTAGTGTAAATGTTCCACCTGTGTTTAATATTGACCATGTTTTTCCATAATCAGTGCTTGTAATGATATTCGCTCCATCATACGTAGCCACCATCCTAGAAGGTATAGTATTGGTTAATTGAACATCGTTCAAATTAATTAGATCAGTATAAACATTACGCAAATTAATCATATCTACGGCCGTTGTATATGGAACATTTATTGTTGCTGTAAGATTCAAAGTTGGAGATGCTATCGCATTAATATTACTAAATACTATTTTATTCGGATTAATAACACCCCCGATATTAAACGTTCCATTATTTACAAGTCCATTTAATGGATCAATGCCAGTTATTGTAAAAGAATCTCCAACTTTAAATCCTGTAGTTGAAGTTACAGTTGCTGTAACAATTTTTGTAGTAGGATTAATAGGAGGAATACCTACAACTGTAATTGAAGTTATTGTTGTTGTATAAGGTCCAACTATACTTGGAACAAATACATGGTCTAAAAGATTACGCGTATTTGTGTTTGAAAATGGACCAGTTCCAGCCATTTATTTATTGTTAGTATAGAATGTTTAATTCCTTTTCACACTCAATAAATATGGAGCCTTTGTTTGATTCAACTAACACAAGTCTTGGAGAACGTTATACTTTGTTCCCAATTTCAGATACAGAGCAGGATTTGTATAAACTTTACAAAAAAGCAGTCGCATCTTTCTGGACTGTTGAAGAAATTGATTTCTCAAAAGACCGTGATGATTGGAATAAATTAAATGAATCCGAACAATTCTTTATTAAACAAGTATTGGCTTTCTTTGCAGGATCTGATGGAATTGTCCAAGAAAATTTAGCTACGCGATTTCAAAAAGATATTCAATCTCCTGTTGCTCGATTATTTTACGGAATTCAAAATGCTATGGAAGGTATCCATTCCGAAACATATTCTTTACTTATTGATCAATACGTTCGTAATTCCGATGAAAAACATAAACTATTTCGAGCGATAGATTTAATTCCTTGTATAGCAAAAAAAGCAGAATGGGCTTTGAAATTTATTGAATCTACAGATTCTTATGCAACTCGTTTAGTGGGATTTGCGTGTGTAGAAGGAATATTCTTTAGTGGTTCATTTTGTGCGATTTATTGGTTAAAGAAACGTGGATTATTGCCAGGACTTACATTTTCAAATGAATTAATTTCAAGAGATGAAGGATTACACACTGAATTCGCAGTAACTTTATACCATAAACTTCAACAAAAACTAACAAATGAAGAAATAACAAATATTATAAAAGAAGCAGTAGAGATTGAAACTGATTTTATATGTGAATCTTTGTCTTGTTCATTAATTGGAATGAACGCAAGAGATATGACTTTATATATACAATTTGTAGCAGATCGTTTAGCTGTTCAATTAGGACAAAAAAAGATATACAATTCTATAAACCCATTTGATTTTATGGAATTGATTTCTTTGGAAGGTAAAACTAATTTCTTTGAAAAGAAAGTATCTGAATATTCAAAACCTGGTGTTGGATTTTCCGAAGAAGAAATGACTATAAAGTTTACTGAAGAGTTTTAGCGACATGATAGATTGCTTGGTTTACTTGGATTTCCTAAAAACACGAATATATGGTAACACATCCTTATTTTTGTCTGTTAATGACGATAAAAACTTGGATGGTGCCAAAGTAGCAGCAGCATTTGGATTAAAAGTATATAAATGTGAAATTGATTTATTATCTACTCTGGGGTTAACTAAAGCAGATGAATATCTTTTAAACGCAGTATATTGGGATGAATCGGAGCCGGGCATTTCTTTACGTTTAAAGAAAGAAGGTTTCTTCCGTATAAAATACTAAAATGGAACTTACATATGTAACTATCGTTGTTTTGGCCTCGATGATATTTGTGTTGGCTGGAATTGTAGGATATTTGTATTGGCAACAAACTCGTATGCTTCAACATCTTCAATCTTTAGCTATGGCTCTTGCTTCTTTTGTTGAAAGTCAAAGACACGAACCTCAACCTGAACCTGAGCCTGAACATGTAGAAGAAGAGGACGATAGACTATCTGTTGAAGTTGAAGAAAAAGTTGAAGTTGTGGAAGGTCCGCCAAGCAAAACACCTACCGTTACAGAGGTTGATGTGGATGACCTTGATGAAAAAACTGCTCCTCAACTTCGAGAACTTCTATCCAAGAAGGGAATTCCTTACGGAAAAAGAGATTCTAAGAGCGTTTTGTTACAGCTTTTGAAAGCTTCCTCTTAGTTCTCTTTTTAAGTTTACGAAGTGTTTTACGTCTCGCACCAGTTATAGAAGTATTACGATTATCCGTTGTAGGGGAAATCTTAATGGCTGCATACTTAAACAACTCATGGATTATTTCATCATCACCGTTTTTTTTCGCAAACAACATAGCAGTAAACCCGGTATTTGTCTTAGCATTGACATTAGCCCCACGCTCACACAATTCACGGACTACTTGTAAATAACCTTTTCGGCTTGCGAACATTAGGGAAGTGAAACCATTAACAGTCTTAGCATTCACATTCGCTCCACGATCACACAATTCGCGGACTACTTCTAGACGACCTTTTCGACTTGCTTCCATCAAAGCAGTATCTCCATTATCAACTGTAGAAGCATTCACATTCGCACCTTTTTGAATTAATAATTTAACTATTCCAAGACGACCTTCTCCACTTGCTAACATAAGTGCTGTTGTTTCATGTAATTTAGAATTTGCAAGTTCCGGTGTTTGGGATAATAATTGACCTACTAACTGTGTTTCACCCATTTTAATTGCTGCCATAAATCCAGCAATATCATTTTCTGCCATTCTTATTTTACCTTCACATTAGATTCTTACATACTACAAATGAAGCTTGTTTCTTTTGATGTTGGATTAAGAAATCTAGCTTTTTGTATTTTAGAAGGAACTTCAAGGACAAATATAAAAATTAAAGAATGGAATTTAATTGATGTTATGGCGGAGGAATCAGGAATTATTCCATGTTACAAATGTAAATCTGTTTCAACATGGAAGAAAAAGGATGTCCACTCTTGCACGAAACACAAGACGAAGGAGAAGAGTTATACGAAGACACTTCTAACCAAGATGAGTCTACAGGAACTACAGATATTAGGGAATTCGGTATCCATAGAAAAAAATACAAAAAAGGAATACGTGGACAATCTTTATTCACATTTTTCAGCAAACGCTTGGAAGAGATGTGTAAGATCGTGCAAAGCTGGTTCAGTAGTAGACCTAGCGCCCCTGATCGCCTCATCATTAAAATCCCGAGACACTCTATGGAAGAACTCGAATATGATAATCTTTGAACAACAACCTGATAAAAGAATGATGGCGGTTCAATCAATGATGCATATGTGGTTTATATGTCAAGGTTATAAAGTAAAAGCCGTTTCTGCAGTTCATAAACTAACAAATATTGTAACATTAGAAGATTCTACAAAAACATATAGTGGTCGTAAAAAAACAGGAATTATTCATGCTTCGGCATTAGTTCCTTTAAAGTGGAAAGATTATATGTTAAAACATCCTAAAAAAGATGATTTAGCAGATTGTTTTTTACAAGGATTATGGTATGTGGAAAATGGAAAACAATAATCTGTATTTGTGAATACACAGAATGATTCCTGGTGTATTAGAATTAAATTCAAAAACAAAGTATGGTATGAGTTCAAGAAATGTTCCAAGTTATTTGTTTAGACCTTTGGATACATCATTAGGATTGTGTATTGTAGGATGTTCAAGAAAAGATACAACATCCAATGTTCTTGCTTTAATTACAGTAGAACAATGGACGGAAAAATTAACAAAAGGAAATCTAACAGAAATTATTGGAAATTGTGGTGATCAAATTGCCGAAGAAACCGCATTGTTATTTCAATATTCAATAAGACCTTGGAAGAAATTTAAGGAACCATTTAAAATACCTACTCAGGAATATCCGTTTATTACAGGATATGCGTTTAATGTAGATCCAGCAGGATGTCAAGATATAGATGATGTTGTACTTATAGGCGAGAATGGGTACATATATATAGTTATTGCGGATGTATGTTCATGGGTTTCAGAAAATAAAAGACATTTTGAAATAGCTTCTAAAATAGGTCAAACATTATACAAAGACGGACAAGTTATTGCTCCACTCTTACCATTTCAAGAAGAAATATCTTTATTTCCTGGAAAATTACGAAGAGGTGTGGCTCTAAAATTTAAGTGGGATAAAGAAATAACAGAAATATCATTTGAAAGAATATCATTTATAAATACAGAATCTTTCTCGTATGAAAATATACATTCTTCAAAATATTCGAATCTTTTAATGAATATATCATCTTATCTTGCAAAAAAACAATTAAATGATTCACATGAATGGATTGAACAACTTATGATTTTCTATAATACAGAAACAGCAAAAATATTAATGAAAAAAAATCAAGGGTTTCTAAGATCTCAATCACCACCTGATATTGAAAAACTTGAACTTTATAAATCGTTTGGAGTTGAATTAGCTAATAAATCAGCTTCGTATGTTCCTCCATCAGAAAACGCAAATCATTATGGAACGAACCAAAAATATTGTCATGCCACATCTCCTATTCGTAGATTTGTTGATATTATAAATCAAATGGTTTTGTGTAATGAAATTCCATTTGAATGTTCAATTGATGAAATAAATAAACGAGAAAAATGTTCAAAAAAATATGAAAGAGAAATATTCTTTCTTCGTAAAGTTTTAGAACCTTCAAGAAATATAAACGGAATTGTTTTGAATGATCATCGTATATGGATACCCGAATGGAAAAGAATTATTACATGTGAAAACAATTCAATTCCAGGAAATAAAGGAAAAATAGTATATTCTGTAAATATGAATAATTCAACATGGAAACGTAGATTAGTGTTTAGATTTGAAGATACAGACTGTTTGGAACAACAAACGATCTAACTAATAAATTTCGAACATCTTTCATTTTTTCGATGATTTCAACATCTTTAGAAATAGTAGCTAGATTTATCCATTCATCAACTATATTTGATAGTTTTAGAATAGCTTTAACGAAATTACCATGTTCAACGCCAAATAATTCACAAACATAATCATTTCCATTCATCCACTGCTCTACAATTTCATGCCAATAAGATGTAAGTTCCCAAAATGTTGGTTCGGAGGATATATATTCAATCTTTTTAATACGTTCTGCTTCGGCTAGCATTTGATTATGAAATTCTGTTTTAGTATACGTTTCTTCTGTCTTAACATCTTCTAAGAATGTTGATAGACATAAAACAGTTTCGTGTGCAGTTTTATTATGTAAAAGTTTTTCGTCATAAGCATAAGACATTAATAAAGGATGTCCTTCATGAATTTCAGAAGCAAGAACTCCTTTTAAAGTAAGTTCACCATTAAGATATCCAAATTGTTCTAGAACGTATTTATTATTATCAATCATGAATTGAAAATCTTTTGTTTTTTCTATTAAGTTTTTTAAAGAATCTATATCTTGTAATAATGATTTTTGAGATTTATAAGATTTCCATGCTAATTCCCATTTAGGACCCATATGAGTATTTTGCCATTTTCCTAATTCAGATTGTACAGATCGTCTTTCTGCATTTACAGTTTGTTTTATTTTTAGTTCTAGTTCTTCACGTTTTCTACAATCTTCAAGAGAAGAAACGTCCATAATTTGTTTTGTTTTTTCGAGGAGTTCATCTTCTAATTCTTTCAATTGTTCGTTTCGTTCAGAAGCCCAATATGTATCTCTTTGAATATCTTTTCCAGATTGAAGAGATGATAAAATATAAGAATAATCAAATTTCATCTTTGAATTTAATTCTGCTTTTTTACCAGTCATCATATTTTTAACTTCCGCAGGAGGTTCAGGATCTCGTATAGGAAGATATATGACAATACCTTTATCATCTTTTCCTCTACGTCCTGCTCTTCCAGCCATTTGAATATATTCAGAAGTTGTTAACATACGATGTCTATCCGAAGAACTGTCGTATTTTCGATAGGATGTGAAAACAACAGTTTTTGTAGGCATATTAATTCCAACTGCAAATGTCTCAGTAGCAAATAAAACTTTAACAAATCCACGAGAAAATAGAATTTCTACAATTTCTTTTAAAATAGGAAGAACACCGCTATGATGATACGCAATACCTTTTTGTAAAAGTTCGAATAATTCATGATACTGAGCCATTTTTTCAAGTTCAGGATATCTATGAAGATGAAATTTTACGATATGTCGAACAGATGCAGTATCCGAAGAATCTATTAATGTATGACTTACCTTTTTAGCAAAGTCAACACATAATTTTCGAGAAAATACAAAGAACATAGCAGGTTGTTCTATTTCGGAAATTAGAGTATTCATACGATGTAGAAAACTTGTAGTGTGTTCTCCTTTTTTTATAATTTGACCTTCTTCACGAGCTTGTACGCGTTCTTTATGCTTTCGTTCTTCGTTTTGTAAATCAAAGAATTTGTTATACCAATTTGTATAATTCTTTTGGTTAAATGTATCTTTTGAATCCATAACCACAGTTTTATCTGGAAGTTGATGGCTTAAAGGAACAATACGATATTCAGTAGAAATAAGATGAATAGGTTTTTGTTTTAGATCACCTAACCATCCAGCAAACTTTTCAGGTTTATCAATTGTTGCGGATAACAAAACAAGATTTATGTTTGGAGAAAGTAAAGTCAAACATTCTTCCCATACTTTTCCACGATCTTGATCATTGATATAATGAACTTCATCAAATATAACAGCATCTAAATTATCTAAAGAAAGATTAGCAGTAATACCTATATTTTCAGTCGAAGTTCCTTGTTTAAATAAAAGGTTTCGTAGAATTTCGGTAGTCATGATAACAATATCAGCTTGTGGCATAAATTTAATATCTCCTGTCATAATTCCAACACTTGGAAATAACTTTTTTAGATCTTGGAATTTTTGATTACTTAAAGATTTAATTGGAGTTGTATAAAATACTCTTTTACCTTTTTTAAGAGAATGATGAATTTGAAATTCACCAACTAATGTTTTTCCTGAACCAGTTTTAGCAGTCACCAGGACATTTTCATCATTTGTAATTGCTTGAATTGCATATTTTTGAAACGGATCCAATGGAAACTGAAAAGGCGAATCAACTTGAATATCTTTTGAAAGATTTGGTATGTTTAACATCTTGAACATTCTATTTTTTAGTCATGTTGAAATTCGTTTTCTTATTCTGCGTTTAAGTTTTCATAACGCTATCGTTCATTCAAACAAATGAGTGATGTGTTAGGAGTCGATTTTTTAACAAATCCGAAAGTTACGGATATTAATTTACCGAGCTTAGATACTGTGGAACTTCCGACTTTAACTTTTAATGATTTACCTTCTTTTGAAGAAGCTCCTAAACTAGTTCCTTCTTTTTCAGATGTTGGAGTTTTAGAAACAAATGATGGTTTCAAAAATATGAACGCTGATACGTTTATGCCTCCTCCACGTAGAATGTCTGAAGAACATACGATGCGTGAAAAATACGAAATGTTGAGGAAATTTGAGAGACTAAATAAACTTGGTGTTCCTATGCGTAAACGTTTCACTTTGGAATCACCTTTGGAAGAAATGAAGATGGAACTTGAATTCATTCGTCGTGAAAAGGACATGGACCAAACAATAAAACAGTTCTGTGATTGGTATATTACAGGTATGTCAGCTATGGAATGGAGTTCTAAAAATGTTCCATTTGTTCAAGCATTTGGATTAAAATTGGACGGACTTTCTGAATCCGCACAAATGAATGTAGTGGATATGGAAGAAGATTTTGAAGAACTTTATGATTTGTATGGCGATAAATTGAAGATGCATCCATTAGTTCGTATTCCTATTCGTACATGTATGATGGTCTATATGGTTCATTTAACAAATCAAATGGCCATGAAATCTCCAATTCCAAATATGGATCAGATTTTAAAGACAAATCCGGATATTGCTAGACAATTAGCTACTGCGGCTATGCAACAACAATCTAATAATAATGTAAGATCTTACCCATCCCCACCTCCTCCTCCACCACCTTCTAATCCTTTGGAAGGTCTTTCTAATTTCATGAGTGGAATGGTTCCTCCACCACCTCAACAAACTCAAAAGCCAATGACAGCAGCATTAAATAAAATGATGAAAAAGCCCAATCCCCAACCACAAATTGCGTCAGTCCAAGAACATCGTGAACTAAGACCTCCTCCCAATATTGATGATTTACTAAAATCGGTCAATGCTGGAATTGAAACGAAAAGCGTTAAAATGACACCATCATTACCAACATCTTCAAAGAAAGGTGGATCAACTGGTAAGAACAGTGTCACTATCAAACTCTAAAACATCATCGTCATTACGATTTTTAAAATAATTTAAAAATAAAGAATTCCATTTAAAAATTTCAACCCATTCGTAAAGACCGTCTGTGTTGACGTTTATTAATGTAGTAATGTCTTCTGAAATATCTAATAGTTCGTGTCTAGACACATATTGTCTGTTCGTGCGCGAACCATGATATAAATGTTTTACGTCTATATCCTTTAAAAAAGTTATACGCGGAGAAGGTTTAGAGTAAAAATACGCAAATTCATTTTTAATACTTTTAGGACAAGATTTGAAATGTTTAGGAAATTTCTTTTTCAACCAACCCATTACAGATAAAGTATCTCCGCTTCCTGAAACAGCCCAATCAAAAAATCCAATTTTATTATACCATTCTCTTCGCATAGCCCAAGCGAATCCTGGATGATATGTCCACATATATTCGGGTTCTGTCATATAAAGAACACTTTTACGAGTAAGAGTTATTTCTTTGTTTTCTGAATCTAACCAATGACATTTATCAAAAAGTTGTACGACATCATGTGTATCTAAAAGTTTTGATCCTTTAGAATACCAAGAAGAATCTGAAAATAGAATATCTGTATCTAAGAAAGCTAATTTCGTATATTTAGAAGGAATTTTTGTTTCAAGTATTCTATATAAATTTTCCTTGCTAAACATTATCGAATTTCCAAAAATATGAAATGCTCCAGGAATTTCTGGTTTTCTTCCTTCATAAACTAATTCTAAAGTAAATACAGGATAATCTTTTAATTCTTTTATCATAGCAAAATAGTTCGCGATTATTTTTTTTGTTTTAGCAGGATTAAAAACAACCAAGCATATAGCCATATCTTTAGAAGAACAACCTCCCATTATTTATTCACACGCTTTAATTCCAAGCCTATCTAAAAACGCAGTTTGAACGCCAAACAAATAATGTAATATTTCTCCTACTACGAACATTCCAAGAATAGAATAGAGTAAAGAAACTTGAAATAAATAAGAAAAAAGAATACCAAGTAAAATAGTTCCAATTGTATCACCTAACGCAAATCCAAAAACACGAGTTGAATGAAATCCTGTTTTTGGTTTACCGAATATAAATTTATAAGGGCACTTCATTATTTAGATAAAGGTTTTTGTTCTTTATCATATCCTGGCGAATCAACTTGTCCAGATAATCCTGCTGCGGCTCGCATAGCTAAATCAGGATTTGTCATACCTTCTTTTGAAAAAGGCCCTTTTCCTCGAAAAATACCACCTGCCAAAACCACAAAAGCAGCAGTTAAAATAATAGAAACGACTATATCACGAGTACCTACAAAACATACCGCAAAAACAGTCAATCTTCTTAGAAAAATATTTTGACTGTATTCTTTATCATCCGAACTTAATTCGTGTGTAATAAATCGACTACCAATATTTAGCAACAACATCATAATTCCAATAAAAAAAGGAGACGTTCCTATAGAATTAATATAACTAATCATCTTATTTAGAATGAAGCAAAATGTTCTTCTACTTTTCCAGAATCTGGTTTAGGAACAGAAGTTGTTACTGGTAATTCAGGAAGAGGCGTACCTTTCTTTTGTGAAACTGAATCAAGTCGTGTATCTCCTTTTACAGGTTCGGATAGTTTTGTCATGCTTTCCGCACTCTTAATCATACTTGCCAATTCTTTAATATCTGGCATTTTTGATGGCGTTTGTTCTTTCTCATCTAAATACTCGGTTAATCTCTTAACAGTCATGATATAAGCAAGAGCAAGGAATACTCCTACTACAATACTTTGATATGTGGTAACATACAAAACTCCAAGAAGGGTAAGAATACTTCCGACAGGAGAAGACACAAAATCAGCTATGTGACGAGGAGGAGGATTTGTATAGAAAGCTATATATCCAATAACTAAAACTGTTAGTCCGAGTTCAAAAGGTTGTAGTCTCATTTATTTGAAACGAATGTTAATATTTTTGTATGTGCTTTTCAACAAGTGGAAATGGCTAGTATTGAAGAAGTATGGGGATCATCCTTTCCAAAAAAAGGATTGACTATGGCTTCAAAATATGGACAAAAAGAAGAACCTCGTGATGCTGAAAGAGAAGGAAGGGTATATCCTACTCCACAACATCGAACTCATGCAGCTTTAACAAAACACCGAAAAACAATAGACGATTTATCAAATTCATTACCTATTGTTGAAGATGATGAACAAGCTGAATCAAATTATGGTCCAGCAAAAGTTGAAAGAGTCGAAAAAATGACAAATTATTCGTCTTATAAAACTCCACTTGTTCCTTCAAATGGAGGAACTGATTTTCCTTATGCTCCTCCTTCTTTTCAAGACGCAGCATACGAAATAAAATTAAATCAGATTCTTCACATGATACAACAGAATAAAACAGGATACGAACAACCTTCTTCACAAGATATGATGTTATATATTTTCACAGGTGTCGTGTTTCTTTTTACATTTGATACATTTGTTTCATTAGGTAAAACTCTTCATTAAAAACGGATTCTTAGGTTTCAAATGAGACCTACCATATCCGCAATCAAAAATGTCACAAATCAATCAATTATTATTAAGCAAGTGGAACGATAAATTTCGCAACTTTGGAATATCATTAACAGATATGGGTTGTAAGAACACATTTGGATCACACGATTCATACTTCTTTCTGGCGAGAGAGTTGGAATACGATACTTACAAGAAATGGAGGAATGCAAAGAGGACTGGTATGATTAGACATTGTATTATTCACGATCGTAAGTTTTACGACTACATCGTCAACAAGCACTATGACACCTTTGAGGATTGGTTGTATTCGCTCAAAGCATCTTACACTGATGTGCTTTACGGTTCAAACAGGATTCATAAGGGTATAAAGCCCAACTATGTAACTTTGTGTAGACTTCTAGAAGAACTTAATTATAAGTATGTTATCCCACCTCTACGTACAGATAGATACGAAACTATGAATCCCGAGGAGGATACTGAGGAGGATACTGAGGAGGATACCGAGGAGGATACTGAGGAGGATACTGATATGCCTTCTCTCATTCCATTGGATCCTGGGAATTTTCAAGATGTGGATATTCCAGAGATGAAGTCTCTTCCAAGTGAAGATGAGTTTGGAGATATTCTTACACAGATGAACCTTCCTGAGCCTTTTAAACAGTTACCTCTTCATGGAAGGAAATGTCTTGTTCAAAGAAGCGACGGAACAATTCTTGTATCAAGATTTATGGATTATAAGTTCTTTGGACTGAGCGAATCCGAACCATCACGAGTATTTCTGAATGTTCCTGAACCTGAAAAGTTTATGAACGGAATGTACTTTAAAGTCTCAGAACTTCCACTTGGTTGGAAAGTGTTTGTGAAGAAACAATCAGGAGAATTTGACGAGATACAGAATCTAGTTCATAATAACTAAATTATTTACGATCGCTTACAAAAGTCTCATAAGACGAAAAATCATCAAAAGAATTATCTAGCATTTCAATTTCAAAAGTTAAAGAAAACTCTGCCTTTTTTTGGTTATCCGTTGTTGTTCCAGGTATAGCACCATCACTAGTCCAATAAATAAATCCTTGATTTCCTTGTTGTGAATGTAGACGAGTTCGAATATGTAATCTATCTAGCTTTCCAATAGAAGGTTTATAAGTTGCCTTATTTTCTTGGGCGGAACTATCGTTATATTCAATAAATGATCCGTTAATTAAAACAGGAATTTTTGCAAAAAATCCGTCTGGATATGCAGATCTGTTTGCCGAGACAGTACATTCATCTGTTTTATTTAGACCTTCTAAATCAATTAAAAAATAGTAAGAATTATCTGCTCCTACAACTTTAGAATCAGTCCAAGGTACTCCAGAATTAATATTTTGACCAGTTGAGTAAAGGCGTTTCTGAGCACCAGCCCCACTAGCAATAACTAAGGGGGGAAACTCTCCTGCGACTAATCGTAAAGAAACTACATTTTCATACGTGCGAGGTAAATAAACTACAAAATCACCATTCGTATAAAATTTTGTAGTATCACGATCACTAGAATCAACTACGAGTGTTTTTTTCACAGTTTTTAACTGTTTTACAGGTTTTGAAGGTGAAACATTTGTTCCATTATAATCAAAAACCTTATTCATCTTTATTATTTACATTATTTTTTTATGTTTAAGTTTTAACTGAGGTTCATATTCGCCATAATATCTTCCAAATCTTCATCTCCAAATTGAGATTGACACATACTTTTAAGATGTTCATTTAGAATTCTATAAAATTCTGGTTGAAACGTATTTGTAGTATTTATTTGATGAACTAAATATGAAATCAAAGTCTCAATTTCTTTACAAATTTTTCGAAATTCTGGTTCTATAATATTTTCATCTATTTTAGAATAGTCTGAATACCAAGTTCTATATTTCAGAATATGCTGTTTATGTATCTCTATCCACTCAGGTGTTATATTTCCCTTTATTTTAAAGAATGTATCTGTGTCTAACAAAAGCTTGTAATTTTCATATCGTTGTTGAGCTGTAAGCCCAGAGATTGGATGTATATCTTCTTCTTCCATTTGATACGTGTGATATTTATATTTTTGATAATAATAAATCCATTTTTAGACTTTTACCATAGATCCCATAACCCATATAAACATAGCAGCACTTAATTGGGCGATTATATAAGATAAAGCTTTAGATTTACCAATCTTTCCTGTTAATAACGCCCAAGCAGTTATAGCAGGATTAAAATGTCCTCCTGAAATCTTACCACCAAACGCAATTGCAATAGCAAACGCAGATACAATAAGAAGAGGTGTTTCTGTAAACGAAACTGCTCCGATTAAAAGAGACGTTCCTAGAAATTCTACAAAGGCAGGTGTATACATTTATTCTTTATGTATAGTTAAGAATGAAATATATGTATTTATTATTTTTATTTGTGGGATTTCTCTTATTGATTAACTTTTCAAGTAAAGAGTATTTTACGAACGGAGATATTCCAAAAGATATGAAATCTGTTAATTTTTTATTTTTAGAAAAATGTTCAGATGGAAAACTTTATAATACAAATAAATCTTTTATGATTTTAGTTGGATTATCCGGAAAATTTTTATGGGAAATGAAACCACAAGCTAATAAAGGTTGTGTATCCTCTCTGCCAGGTTCTTCTGGAAATATAATGTTGGGGGATTATTATGAATGGGTAGAAGATGGTTCTTCCGGATCATATTTTGTTACTATTCCACCAGATAATACAACTTCTGACCCCAAAGCAGCATTTAATAAAATAGTATCCAAGTGGTCAGATTTTAGTAAATGGTCTTGTTGTCAACCAATATAAAACGGAATAAAAGTATTCTAGTTTTTAGTAGAATAATGTTAACTTTACAAGGATATAAAATTTCTAAAAAGGATATTTCAAATTTACAAACTGTAAGAGGGTTGCTTACTGTAAAACCTTATATTCCTTCTGTGTTTGTGAAGCCTCAATATGTTGCGAAATATCCTGTTTATGTTGAAACAGATCAGGACATATACGTTCCAAAACACTATGGGATTGAAACATACGGTCCTCATAAGTCTTCCACACGTGATGTAGAAACAACTGATCAGAAATACTGGGAGTTTTCTGGTTCTTTGAGACCAGTTCAGGAAGATGTTGTGAACTCTTTTCTAACTCCTCAACCACGTGACGGAATTCTATCACTCCAGACTGGGGGTGGTAAAACAGTATGCGCATTATATATTGCATCTAGACTTAGATTTCCGACAATTATACTCGTACATAATACATTTCTAAGAGATCAATGGATAGATAGAATAAAAGCTTTTCTTCCAAAAGCAAGAATTGGTTCTGTACAAGGTGATAAAATTGATATAGAAAATAAAGATTTGGTTGTAGCTATGTTACAAAGTGTTTCAATGAAAGAATATGACTCAGATTTATTTAAAAATATGGGACTTTTAATTGTAGATGAATGTCATCATATTGCTTCCGAAGCATTTTCAAAAGCAATACCAAAATTAACTTCAAAACATATGCTTGGATTATCTGCCACACCTGAACGCAAAGATAAATTAATGCATGTTATTAATTGGTTTCTTGGTCCTCTTTTATACAAATCAGATACATCAGATAAAGTTGATGAAAAAGTTCGAGTTGAAGTTTATGATTTTGAACCTAAGGATGACGTATATAATGATATTATTTATAATTCATCAGGAGTTATGTTTACATCTCTGATGATTAATAAAGTTGTAGATTATGAACCACGTAATAAATTACTAGTTGATTTATTGGTTGATTTATTTGATGAAAAAGAACGGCAAGTTCTTGTTTTATCCGATCGTGTAGATCATACAAAAGTTTTATATGATATGTTACCACCTGAATTGAAAGAAACTGCTTGTGTGTTAGGTCGTGATGTTAAAGCAGTTCAAAGAACTGAATGGTGTTCAACAAAAAAGATTCTAATTGCAACATATTCTATGTGTAAAGAAGGATTTGATGTATCTACACTAAACACTCTACTTATTGCAACACCAAGACCTGATGTCGATCAAATTGTTGGAAGAATTCTTAGAGTTGATAAAAAAGGAAGAGAAGTTGATCCTTTAATCATAGATATTGTTGATCCGGCTTTTCGTAGACAATTTCAATCAAGATTATCTTTATATAAATCACGTAATTATAAAATTGAAAAAATGACTATTTAAATTGTATATAATTAATAAAAATGAGCTCTCAATTTAATCTGTTTCCGAAAGGAAATAAATCTGGCGACTGCTCGGATATAATTAAATTAAAAAAACGTCAGGCTATTCGTGATACAATTAACACTAAAAATAATGGAGGATTTCAACAAATAGAAAACAAAAGTTTAGGCTTTGATACAATTATGTTAGGTCTCTTTCAAAGAGGTCTGGATTTATATAATATGCCATTAAGTGATGCTGTAAGAATAGTTAAGACGATAAATAATTTATTGAACGGAGTTACGAGTTTACCTCTTAATTCTCCTGTTACTATCAAATTTTTTAAGGATTTTGAGAAAGCATTAAGTGGATCATCATTATCTAGTATTTTACCTATAAAAAATCAAGTACTAATTGATCATTATGGGTTAGTTATTTCAGGACCATTACCAGACAAAATTTATGCTTTAACTAGTACTACTGTATCAGGAAAAGAAGTTATAGATGTGGATGTTTTTAAATCCTTACCTGACGGTTCTGGTGTTTTATTTCCAGAAAACTATCCAGTTACGATTGGTAATACAACATATCAAACAAGTCGGGATCTTATTACAGGTGTTTATAGTCTTAAACAAGATGTCGTTGGGATAACAACCACTATATCTGCCGGATCTATCATAAATCTTGGAACATCACCTACTAAACAAGTAACCTTTTTAGGAGCAGGAAGTTTAGGATTGGCAACAATAACAAATCCAAATATTCAGGTAAGAGGAGCTGTTAGTACAGCTTCTGGAAATGGGACTTTTATGAGTTATCCTTTTTTTGATAATTATGGTTCTAATAGTCTTGGAAATGTAAAATCAATAGCAATTGATAATAAAAATGGTTATTATACAATTGATATAAATGCAGTTGAAAGCCGTCCATCAGGGGGAGGAAAAGTATATTATAACTATCAATACGCGATTAGGAATTTAAATTTTCCCGATAAAGTTTCAAACCCAGGTACTTTGTATAGATTTCCATCAATTATACAAGCACCATATCAATCGCTTATGTCACCGCAATGCGCTATTCATAATAATGTTTTATACTATTCATCATTTGATCGTATAGAAGACGTTTTTGATACAATCAACTATTCCATACAAAATAGTTATATTATGACATATACAGGAACTACTTTATTACTTAAAGATATAAGAAGATCTGTTTCTGACATCAATATACGTATTACTGCTCCTTCTGATTATTTCACAAATACTTCTTATAATGGTAGAGAGATTTTACGATTTATAGGCAGTTACGAAGTCGGTGTTGAAGCCAATATAAACATTTATGTAAATGATGTTTGTGTAGCGAATAATCATGAAGGCAAAAAGTATGAATTTAGTTTTTCTTATGTGAAATCACAATATAATCAACTGCATAATTATGATGGTCTAGTATATTTCCCAATATGTCTTAGATCTTATAATATTGCAACAAAACAAAATAATATAGTACGTAGATTTAAATATTCAAATTATTTAATCACCTTATTAGGTCAAAGTGGTCGAATGATTATACTTAATGATGGTACAATTTACATGCCAGTAATGGGTGGTGAGATACTTCGGGGTGGATTAATTAGAACAAATATTCTTGGAGCCGATCCTGTTATTTTATTTGGTTTAAGAAATATTTATCCCGAACGAGACGAGCCACTGGGAGTAACTTTAACTGGTCCATTTTCCAATATTTTTTTAGAAGGTCTATGGTCTTTTACCCTAGATAAAAGCGATAATAATATACTTTACTTTACATATAATAGCCGCGAACTGAGGTGGACACATCATACCAGTGTTGAGGCATATTTAATATTTAAAATTGATTTAGCAGCACAAACTATAAGTAGATATGCTGGAAAAGCTAGTTTGATTTTTACAAATAATCCTATAACTTATAATACTTCTTATGATGCCTCTACTTTCGAATTTGGCGGTATATCTGCAATGGATTCTGATTTAGATGGAAATCTTTACGTGTTTGATTATGGTAGAAAGTATATTCTTAAAATAACAAAATCTGCTAGTCCAACTGTAACCATTGTAGCAGGAAATGGTACCACTGGAACGAAAGATGGTATGGTTGAAACATCTTCATTTTCGGACGTAAAGGATATAGTATACAATCAAAATAATAATTCTTTAGTTGTTGTTTCTGACGGCATTGCGATACGAAATATTGATTTAAGTATATCTACTATTGTTCCTATAACAAGTTTAAGAATCATGACATCTACTCCCTATTATACAACTATAACTTGGGATCTGCAAAATAATGTTAGTGGGTATAATATTTATAGATCTCGTTCTTTGAACAGTTCTCAAAACCTTGAAAATGAAGAATATATTTCTAGTATTCAGAATAACACTTTTAATATTGAATCATCATCCCTACAAGGTCAAGGTAATTATTATTACGCAGTAACAGCATATTATAATAAAGTATCTAACGAAACATATTTTTCTAATTCATTACCTATCCAATTTGCCCCAAATCCTCCAATAAATTTAGTAGCATCTAATATTACTACAACCGGAGTTACATTAAACTGGACAGCTCCAAGTGGAAATGTAACAGGATACAATATATTCAAAGATGGTGCGAGAGTTATTAATGTAACAAGTGGTACAACATTTAATGTTACTGGGTTAATTGATGGTACAACATATAGCTTTTACGTAAAAGCTTATTATATCTCCGATGTAAATGAATCATTGCCTTCAAATATTGTAAGTACAAATTCTACAGGATCAAATCCATCAAATTTATCTACGATAAGTGCTACTTCCGATGAAATAAGATTAACATGGGGAAAACCAAGTCAAGGAAGTGTAACAGGATATAATATATACAAAGATGGTGTTAATATAGGTAGTATACAAAACCCAATAGATCTAATTTTAACATATACAGTTATTAGCTTAACGGCTTCTACACAATATAGCTTTTATGTAAAAGCTTATTATGGTTTAGTTACAAGTGAATCTTTGCCTTCAAATACAATAAATGTTTATACAGCTCCAAATGCACCTACAAATTTATTAGCATCTAATACTACTGCAAATACGACTATATTAAACTGGACAGCTCCAAGTGGAATTGTAACGGGATATAATATATATCAAAACGGTATTCAGTTAGATAATGTAATAAATGGCACAACGTATGTAGTTAACGGATTAAATGCTACCACACAATATAGTTTTTACGTAAAAGCTTATCGTGATATAAAAACAAATGAATCTGTATCTTCAAATATAGCAAATATAAACACAACCCCAAATGCTCCAATAAATTTATCTTTTTTTGGATCTAATTCAAATTCAATTGCATTAGTGTGGGAAGCTCCAAGTGGAAATGTAACAGGATACAATATATATAAGGATGGTATTAAAATAGACAGTGTTTTGGGTAATCTTTATGATAATTTTGGCAACCCCATACGAATTAACGAAAAAATATATAACGTTACTGGATTAACATCGTCCACACAATATAGTTTTTACGTAAAAGCTTATTATACCTCCGATGTAAATGAATCTTTGCCTTCAAATACAATAAATGTTTATACAGCTCCAAATACACCTACAAATTTAGTAGCATCTAATATTACTACAACCGGAGTTACATTAAACTGGGCAGTTCCAAGTGGAGATGTAACAGGATACAATATATACAAAAATGGTAATAAGATAACAACAGGTAATAATACAAGGTATATTTTTAATGATTTAATAACCTGTACATCTTATAATTTTTACGTAAAAGCTTATTATAACACAAATACAAACGAATCCGAACCTTCAAATATAGTCAATATATATACAGCTCCAAATTCACCAACAAATTTAGTTGCGAAAAATATTACTCCAACAGAAATCACATTAGAATGGGACAGACCCGTTGGAGGAAATATATCAGGATACAGTATATATAAAGATAATATTGGGATGAATGTTGGAAATGTAAACACATTTAAGTTTGATAATCTGTTGACTACTACATTGTATAGTTTTTATGTAAGAACTTATTATTATACACCTCAAAATGAATCTATAAATTCAAATATACTCGATGTATATACATCCCCAAATCCTCCACAAAATTTAGTTATTAGTGAAGTTACTCCAACAGAAATTGCGTTAAGTTGGACAGCACCAACCGAAGGAAGTGTATCTGGATATTTTATATATAAAGATGGTAAGGAATTGGATGTAGGAAATGTTACAACATATAGGTTTTCTCAATTAACTTTCGCCACTTCATATAATTTTTACATTAAATCTTATTATAATATTAAACAAAACCAGTCAATACCAACATATGTAGTTAACGCAACAACATCAATTAACGTAGTAACAGGTCTTAAAGGGATTAGATCAGGAGATGGAGTGGCTCTCACATGGGATATATCAGATCCTGATAGATTTCCTGTTGATAGTTACTATTTATATAGACAGCAACTTACAATCACAAACGATTATCCTGTAATACAAGACGCATCTATTTATGCCATTATACCTTTTGTAGATCCATTCGATCCAACACAATATACTAATTGGTACGTAAATGTCACGAATAGAACAGATACATTTTTTGGAAGAGAATATAAGTATTACATTGTATCTAAGAAAGGGACTAGTACTTCGCCACCATCTCAGACAGTCACTATGAGTCCGTAATGTAATGTATTAAACACCATATCCTTCATCATCATCAAACCCAACAGTATTATAATCTCCACCTTCTGCGCGCTGACGCATATCTCCATAATCTCCACGATCTGTATCTATTTCATGACCGTTCACTATTATAGGTTCTCCTTCTTCTGATTCTCTTGTCACAAATCCTCCTTCGGGTCTATCCATATCTTGTTCGTTGATTATATGGTTATATGCTTCTTCTGGATCTTGAATACCATATTCTCTTTTGAATATTTCACGATCTTCATTTGTAATAACATATGGCGCAATTCCAATATCTAACATCATTTTTGTAACTTCGCGTTGACTATCATCTAGTTGACGCATTCTTTGTTTAAAAACTTCACGTTCACGAGTTCGTAATTCGGATTCCTGTTGTGTAGCCTCTTCTTTTGTAATTAAAATCATTTTCATTGTTAAATCTTTTTGTGTAGATTCTCGAATTTCTTGAAATAATTTCACATTATTCTTATCATTTGATATATCTTGAAACAATGAATATAATAATCCACGAGCAGAATCTCTCATTAATTTATCTTCTAAATATGTAGATTTTTGCCTATATTCTGTAATTTTTTGCAATGGAAATTTTTGAATAGAAAGAATATCTAAAATACGATGTAATAAAGTTAATAAAGCTACGGAATCATCCACGGATTTAATAAAGTTTTGAATTTTATCTAATTTTATATTTTTTGGAAATCCTATTTGAATTAATTTTGTTATTTCTGATGTTTGTAATTCTACACTTGGAATTTGTATATCTGGTTTTATAATGTTCATAGAATTATTAGATTGGCGAGTAGAAGATAGAATAACGGCTTCTTGAGATACGTTTGGTGGACGAGAATATGAAAGATATGTTCTGGGTATATCAATATTACACTCTCCCATTTTTTCTTCTAAACCAATTCTTTCATTCGGTTTATAATCTAGTTTGTCTACTAATATCAAAGGCATCGAAATTTGTTGTCTTTGTTCAGTTTCAATAGGACTTACATATCTTTCTTTTGAAGATAAAAATTGTGCTTTAAATTTAGCATAAAAGTTATTTTTAATAATACCAATTGCTTCTTTACGAACTTCTTTTGGTTTTGAAATAACTTTACGCAATAATTTAGCAATAGCTCCTTTAAAAGTGCCAGGTATTTCACTAAATGTTGTTTTTAGAACAGATATAATCGTATCAACAACAGGAGAATCATTTTCATCTTCTGTGTCTCTCGGATATCCAGATAATTTCATTATTTTTGAACCAAATGATCTACGAGGTATTAGAAAAGGATTATGTGTTTGTAATAAAACTACAATTGCTCCTATTCCAAGCAATCCTTGTATTAATTGTTTTTTATCATCTGAAAGTTTTGATTTTTCAAGAGCTTTTGAAGAACCACGCACATGTTCTAAAATAGGTATTAATTGATTTTCTAAAGGAAGAATTTGTAATAAAGATAAAAGCAAATAAAGTATAGATTCTCCTGCGTTATTCAAATTAAATACTTGTTTAAGTTGAGTAAGAGAACTTGTGAAAGATACTAAATGTGATTCGCCATGGAATGTTGTTCCTGTTTGTAAAATTTCATGTGAAATAATAGGATTTCCATTCTCATCAAAATCATCTTGAACTGCAAAAACATTATTATTAATTCGTTCACTACAATATTTACATGTTCTAAATCCTTCTTCTGTAGTTGTCCATTCTAATAAAAATCCTTCACTATCTTTTTCCATTTCACCTTTCATAATTTCCAGAGTATGGTTACAAATCAAAAACGATTCCTTATCAAAATACACTCTTTCTTTTAATTCTTTTCCTCTTAATAATTTTTCAATTGCGTCTGCTTTATCTTCTTCAAGTCGCTCTTTATCATTTATTACAGCAATTATCATTTTACGAACATCTGAAATAGGTAATCCTGCATATTTTTCATATTTTACTTTTAATTCTTGTTGACTCACATGTTGTAATAATTTTAATATTTTTTGATGTTCTTTTAAAATATCATCATCGGTAGATTCTTTCCATGGAAGTTTTCCAGCAACAATAGATTCAGATATTTCATCAACAATTCTAGAAGTCGGAACACAAACACCTGTTGGTAAAGGTTTATGTTTATCAACTGCTTTATTAATCTCTTCCCAAGATGGTGAACGATATACACCAGAATTTAAAAATTCATCAAAACTTCCACTTTTTAGACATTCTTCCGGAGTGCTTAATGGTAAATGAACATTTGGTTTTTCATTCATTAAAGCAGGTGGTAATAATCCTGCGCTACTTACATTTGAAAGTAACATTTTAACAACAAAATTACCACAATCTTCTTGTTTACTAAGCCATTGTCGTGGTTCAATTCCGTTAACCCATTTAATTTTATAAGCATCTTGTAGTTTTTTAGATGGTTCTGTTATATCATCATTTTTTGGGAATTTTACGGATAAAATCTTAGGTGTTTCAGATATAGTTGGAGCAGGAGGAAATTTGTCTTTCCATAAATTCCAAGGAATAGAGGACATTTTAACATCATACAATTTAAGATATTTGTTTCCTTCTGTATAAGGCAAATCTGTTTGAGGAACAGCATGATTTAAAATAGCTTCAATTGTAGGAAATACATTTTCGAGTGGTTCATCTGTTATAATTTTAGATGGAGCATTTGAAGCAAGAAATGGGTGGTCTGCTAACGGATTTGGTATTTCTTCTTTACGCTCTTCAATATAGAATCCTCGTATTTTAACATCATCAGATGTGTTTGATACATGAACTTTTACAATATTAAATGATCCGTCATCATGAATAACACCACGTGTTCTTTCATAATCACTTAATACTATAATTGGTTCTTTACCATCTTCATTCACGAGTGTAGCATTCTTATGGAAAGGTACACCTTCTGATGTTGATTTATAAGGTTTAGGTAAAGCAGATAACATACGAGTATAATAATTCGCAGTTGACCTTAAATTATTTGTATATAATGGGTTCCAGTTTTCAGCAAATGAAAAGGATGTTAATGTAAAATCTGAATAAATAGGTTTTACCCAAGAAACATTAACTTCTTTTCGTGAGAAATCAACTATATAATCATCATCTGTTACTACAATCGTATCATTATACAAATCTTTTAATCTCGATACTTCTTTTGAAATTTTAGTGTATTCAAATTTAGTTATCTTAGCTTTCTTAGGCAAAACTTTATCAAAATAATCAGTTAATTGTTCATCTAATGTAAAAAATCTTAAAGATTCGGGTCTTAATACTTCTTCATCATAATCTAGAGTTTCTAGAATGAAAAATTCGCTTGTTGGGTCAAATTCTATAAATCCTGCTTCCATTACTATTATAGAACCTTTTCTACAACGCTACAATATTCCTTAATAGTTTCATATGCGTTTTTTAAAATTGACTCTGGGGACTTTTCTGAATTCCATCTTAGAATCATTGTATTTTTAAGTGGGTGTGGAATATCATAAGATACAAATTTTACATTTGCATCATTGTACATGACTTCTTGCATCAAGTATCCTATTGTATGTCCACCTTGCTCCAAAGATACATGAAATGTCCCAGGATCTTTTTCTTTTTGAATATTTTCAAGTGCGTCGCGAATATACTCGTCAAGTTTTCTTTGAAGAATTTTAACTGCCATTTTAAGAATATCTTCTGATTTTAGGACACCTATACTCTCAATCAGAAAATCAAACCAATTTGGACGTCCTCTATCATCTCTCGAATAATATCTTTGTTGTAATGTGTTATCAAATATACGAACATCTTGTCCAGATTCTTCAAATTCTTTTCGAGCACCCTTAACAAGTTCTGGATCTATGTGCCAACTCGTAGTAGAAACACATACTTGTGAAACGTTATCTGTTTCAATAGACAGGCTTGCAGTAATATGAAGAGATTCTCCTGCTCGCATATGAAGAAATAGTAAAGGAGTATCAAAATCTCGATCTTTCATGAGAATACCTTCTCTTCTTGAATCAACTTTAAAATCATCCGTTGTAACAATTCTATCTTTATCAGCCTTAATATTTAGTTCAATTTTTGTATCTTTCACAAGTGAAGAATCATTTGGTTGAATATAAATTGGTAACATCTCCATACGATGCTTCAACATTTCATGAGGCAATTGAGTAGTATTTTCTAGAATACTAACATCTCGAACTACGACCGTAGGAATATTTGATAAAACAATTCGTCGTAATCCATTAACAAAACTTACAGGAAACCCTTTTAGCTCACATGACAACGTGAGTCCATTGTTTGAAACCTTTTTATTTTCAATAAGCGCCATTTATTATCTATCTGTTTCGTTAATAACTATTCCGTTTTTTCCCTATAAATTTAATAACATGTCGCAACCGTATATTTTTTATAGTGAAAGATGTCCTAATTCTAAACAAATTATTGAAACTTTGAAAGCTCTTAATAAATCAGCTTTATTCAAATTTATTCTCGTTGAAAGTCTTCCCCGAGAGCAAATTCCTACGTTCTTAAAGAAAGTTCCAACATTATATGTTCCTGATACAAAAGAGGTTATTGTTGGAAAAGATATTTTTGGATATATTGCAAAACCTACTGCTTCTCGTAAAGAAATACCAACAGATCAATCTGCAATTGCGAAAGGTGGATCTTCTGCTTCTTCTTCTGGTGATTATTCACCATGGGGGTTTGAGGGGAACGGAATAGGAGAAAAGTTTTCATTATGGGATAATCCATCAGGTTTCGCTTCACAAGGTGGAAGTAGTTATACATTTTTAGATTATTCTATAAGTTCACAAGGAGGTTCAGCTCCTGAACCAAAAACTCAAAATACGATATCAAGTGATAAAACTAGTGCAAATACAGATATTGGAGCAAGAATGGAGGCAATGTCAAAACAACGTGAATCTGAATTTGGAAGTATTGCGCGTAAATAGTGTTTTAAACACAACATGAATTTAAAATAAACAATGTCATCTAAACTAGCTCTTATCACTGCATTGTTTGATCAAATTGTAAGTTTTTGTGAAGAACTATCAGGTATATATCCGGATGACCCTGATTTTTCTATTGTAATAAATGCCGTAAAACTTGCAAGAAGTACAAATCCGGTTTTACTATCAAAAACAATTCGAGAATCATTATCAAAATATGATGACCATGTTTTAAATCGAAACGAAGAATTTTTTCTGAGTTCAGAATTTGAAGAATATTCGGGGGGAATGGACGTAATAGCAAAACTAAAACAATATTATAACTCTATGAATGATTCATCAAAAGAAAACGTATGGAAATATTGTACAAATATTATAAGATTATCTAAAGCGTGTTCGTAATCTCATCAAAACCGTATAAATCTTTTGAATTTAATTCTATTAATTCTTTAACTGCGTTTTCAGAATCTGTAAAATTACGAAATAAAATTTGGTTTACTTCTGCAGGACTCCATTTATAATCTTCTATACCAAGATCTTCAAATTTCTTGTCATAGAAGCTTTCTAGCATTTCAAGAAGAATTTCTTTATTACATTTTTTGAAATGAATAATCATATCAATTCTTCCTGGTCTAATTAATGCACGATCAATTCTTTCTGGATAATTAGAAGATATTGTTATTATACGTCCAGTAGTTTCTAAGGTTCCATCTAACAAATTTAAAAGAAATGAAAGATCAATAATTTCAGGTTCTTCTTCTTTTTCCCATGGTTCTTTTTCTTTCTTTTCTTCAACTTTTACGACAGGTTTTTTCCATTCGCGTTTTAAAACAGCATCTCCCATAGCATCAATATCTTCAATAACGTAAAGACGCTCATGAACCGGAATCACAAATTTTTCAATTACAGAACCATTATGAACATGTATTTCTTCATTAAAGAAAAGATGACGTAATTGTGCCTTTGTTTTTATTTCGGAAAGTTGGATATTAATAATGTGGCGGCGACATGTATTTGCTATTGCCTTTATAGATGAAGTTTTACCTGTTCCTGGACTACCATGAAACAAAAATCCTAATGTATAAGGAATACCTTTCTTTTCATACCAATCTCTTCTTGTTAAAAAGAATTCTACATGTTTCTTAACAGTTTGTCTTTGTTCGAAAAATACATTATCAAATGTTCTTGTAGTTTGGAATTTATGTTTTGTGTATACGAGATGACTTGTAGGTAAAGGATTTTGTGTGTTTCTTTTATTTTTAGGTGTAGTCATCATATCAAAAAAGAATAAAGAAGTTCCTAATTTATTCGCCATTCGTCTTTCATAATCTACATTACATTTATCAATAAAAGTTTGTAAAAAGGACATATCGTGTTCATAACAAAACAATTTGAAATGTATAGAATCTAATTGTCCATCTAAATGTTTCAAAGTTAATAATTGAAAAAATAAGTCCTTTTCAATTTCCAAAGATTTAAATTCATTTGGTAAATAATCATGATTTGAAATATAAAGTAAATTTTTAATAATTGGAAGTGTAGTTACATAATGAATTACTGCGTCCATTTTAGATTGGCTTAAAGTTTGTTGTTGATTTTTTTGTTGAGGTATATTTCTGTGACATTCGATTGAGCATTTTATCTCAGGTTCTACGGATGGTTTTTCTTTTTTAGAAGACCACATTTAATAAATTAACGTTTTTAATATATAAATGGCTAGCACAAAACCAAAAAGGGCGTTGTTTGAGAATGGATTTAAGTATATAGATCCTCTTGAAGAAGCAGAAGAAGGTAAGGCAAGAGCTGAAACTCCTCCAATTAAAAAAGAAGAATTGGTTGATACAGAGTTACCTATTGGAAAAGATGTACAACTCCCATCACAAATTCCCCCAGAATTAGTAAAAAAACTTAATCAAGGAGGTAAAACTAAAAAACGTAATAGAACAACTAAACATAAGACTACTAAAAAAGTAAAGCGTAGAAATAATGGGAGACGAACAAGAAGTTAGTTGGAATGAAGCGTTAGAAAATTTAATAGCTGATGAAGGTGAAAAGTGTAGTGGACTCGCGTGGCTGTATACCGAGGCGGAAAGATATTATAGTAAAATGAATACATTTATTGCTCTTCCTGTTATAGTTTTAAGCACTGTAACAGGATTTATAAGTGGTTCAAGTCAATTAATTTTTGCAGATGCAGGTGTTGCTTCCATAGGAGTTGGTGGTGTAAGTTTATTTACAGGTGTGTTAAGCACAATTGGATCTTATTTTTCATGGGCTAAGAAGACAGAAGCTTGCCGTATTACAGCTCTACAATATAGTAAACTCTTAAAATTTATTGCTATTGAAATGACTTTACCAAAGGCAGAAAGAATACGAGCAAAGGATATGTTAAAGATAATTAGAGACACGGCTGAACGTCTGTTAGAGACAAGCCCAGCAGTTCCTCCACACATTATCGAACAATACAAAAAGATTTTTAAGGATAAACAAGATATATGTCATCCTGAAATGACAACAGGAATTATAAAATTAGAGATTAATCGTGAAGTTCAATCTAAACAAATGATTAAAATTTCAACAGGTAAAAAACCAACACCTGTGCTAACACTTCAAGAAGTTTAATGAGTTCTAGTTCTTGTTACAGATCTTGTAATAGATGGACTTCTAGTTCTTGTTACAGACATACTGCGAGTTAATGGTACAAATGTTTTAGAAGGTGATAAACTTCTAGTTCTTGTTACAGACATAGTAAGAGTTAATGGTACAAATGTTTTACTTCTTGTTACAGATCTTGTAATAGATGGACTTCTAGTTCTTGTTACAGAAATAGTTGTTGTAGGTATTAGTAAAAATGTTTTACTTACAGTTACAGACCTTGTAATAGATGTACTTCTAGTTCTTGTTACAGACATAGTAAGAGTTAATGGTACAAATGTTTTACTTCTTGTTACAGACCTTGTAATAGATGGACTTATAGTTCTTGTTACAGAAATAGTTGTTGTAGGTATTAGTAAAAATGTTTTACTTACAGTTACAGACCTTGTAATAGATGTACTTCTAGTTCTTGTTACAGATAATGTACGAGTTAATGGTACAAATGTTTTACTTCTCGTTACAGACCTTGTAATAGATGGACTTATAGTTCTTGTTACAGAAATGGTAGGAGTTAATACAAATGTTTTAGAAGGAGATAAACTTCTACTTAATGATCCTGTAATACTATTTGTTAGACTTCTAGTTCTTGTTACAGAAATGGTAGGGGTTAATACAAATGTTTTAGAATGAGTTAGACTTCTAGTTCTTGTTACAGAAATGGTAGGAGTTAATACAAATGTTTTAGAAGGAGATACTGTATTGCTTTGCGATACACTTTGAGATAAACTATTAGTTAATGATCCTGTATTACTTTGTGAAATACTTGGTGAAAGACTTAGTACAAATGTTTTAGAAGAAGATACTGTATTACTTTGCGATACACTTTGAGATAAACTATTAGTTAATGATCCTGTATTACTTTGTGAAATACTTGGTGAAAGACTTAGTACAAATGTTTTAGTTACAGATATAGTTGAGCTTGAAGTAATAGAAACTTTTGGAATAAAACTAAATATTCCTGAAATTGTTATAGGTGTATAACTTGAACTTGATGAATAAGAACTTGAATGACTTGAACTTACAGAATTTGTTGGTGAATAAGTTTCTCCAGATCTTGTTAAAGACGGTGAATTTGTTGATGAATAAGTAGTTTGTCCAGATGTTGTTAAAGATGCTGAATTTGTTACAGAAATTGTATAAAAAGAAACTGTTTGAATAGGAGAAGAACTTTTTGTAAATATATTTGTATTTGATTGTATCGTAAAAGAAGATGTATATGAAGGTTGAGATTCTAAAGAACTTGATAACGTCATCGTTTTAGTAAGTATTCTGCTCATAGAAGGTGTTAACGAATTTGTAAAACTTGGAGATGAACTTAAAGATGAAGATCTTGTTGAAGAAGGTGATATTACGAAAGTTAAAGTTGATTTTGAAGTTGTAGATTTTGTAGGAACAGACGTAGAAGTTGATGTTTTAGATGCTGTTGAAGTTCTTGATGAAGTTGTAGTTGATGATTGTGAACTTGAAGATGTTGCTGATTTTGATTTTGTCGATGATTGTGTATCAAAAGACGATGAAGTAGATGATGGAGTTACAAATGCTGATCGTGAAGAAGAAGAACTTAATGTATTCAAAGCAGTTGACGTAGATGATCCAGTAATATTTGTAGAACGAGTACTTGTTGGAGTAAAAGATGGTTCATTTGTATAAGTTTGTCTTGGTTTTGGAGTTAGAGAAACAGTACTTGAATTACTATTTAATTTCGAAAAAATGGGAGATATACTTATCGTAGAAGTTACAGATTGACTTTTACTCATTCCTGAACTCGTAAATGTTACAGAAGATGTTGATGTTTTTGAAGGTTGGATTGTTCTAGTATTTGTACCTGTTTGTGTAGAAGTTTTAGATGCTCGTGAATTAGCGCTTAAAGTTATACTTGAATATATACTTGGTGTTTCTAAAATCGTAAATGTTCCTGTATTTGTTCTTCTTATAGAAGATGAAGTTGTTACAGTTGCAGTAGATGTTTTTGAATTAGGAGCTGTTCTTGAAACTGTTACAGTAGAAGTTCCTGTTTTTGTAGATGTTGTTGTTGAAGTAGTTGATGGAGTATCGCGAACCGATTGAGATCTTTTGGATGATGCAGAATAACTATTCGTGGCTGTTGAAGTTTTTGAATTACTCATGCTTCTACTTATCGATGGTGATGAACTTGATGATCTTGATTCTCTTGCGGATCTTGTTAATGTTACCGTAGAAGTCTGAGTTTTTGAAGAAACAGAAGTTGATGTTTGGCTATCACTAACTAAATAACTTCTTGTTCTTAAATTGCTTGAAGAAGATGTTTTACTTGGCTTTAAAGAATCGGATGGTTGAGGTGAAGATGTAGATGTTTTAGATTGAGTTGCTGTTTTTGTAGATGTTAGTGTTTTTGCACTTGTCAGACTTTGTAATCTTGATTGTGTATTTAATCCAGAAGGAAAAGAAGTTCTTGTAGAAGTTCCTGTTCTTGTAGATGTTTTACTTGCTGTTGCTGTAAGAGATGGCGCTATGGGATTTTCTAATAATTCACGAGTTCCAATCCCAACGGCAAAAAAACCAAGCAGGATTCGAATCATTTCTTATTTAGACACGAAATACATTTAAGCTTTCATTATACACATATCCAAAGTTTGAATACTTGGATTTGCAGGTTTTGATCGTTTTAGTCTTAATTGTTCTGACGCCTTTTCTACTGCATCTGTGGACAAAGATACATATTTCTTTATATCTCGTAAAGGTCCTTGAACATTCATAGAAGGAAATTGTAATCGAACAGGAGGAAAATCTGAAAGTATTATATCATTTGACCCAGATAAATATTCACGATACTGTTGAATATCGAGAGGCCCTCCAAACATACGTAATAAGTTTCTTGGTGGAGCAGGAGATAATGTTCGAGTTTTATATAGTGATGAATATAGAATATTTAAATAGGTATGTTGTAACCACTTTGTAGAATCAGATACTTTGTTATCCGAATAAATATACGCTAAACAACATTCTGGAGAACAAAAATTCCCTTCACACACATAAATATTTTTATACGTATCATAAGATTTCGGAATAACACAAGGAGTCCATCCGAATGTATAACAACACCAAAAACAAGCAGTTTGGGGAGTATATCGATCTACGACAGTTTTATCAAGAACCGATTTCATTAAATCTGTATTGAAAGTTTCTCGATTAGATGATGTTTCTACGGAATTTAATATTTCAGAATATGTAAGAGTTTGTTCAGCAGGCTCTACTAATTCTTCAGATTCGGAAATCTTTAGAAAAAAAACAACTGGTGTTTCTTCTATTGTTTTAGATTCCTTTACAACAGCTTTTGATTTTCTAGGAGGCATTTAAATTAATTATGTTGAAAATGTGAAAACGAGTATTGTAAAACGAATTGTTTATGAATTAATTTATTGATTGTCAAATGGATTTATCAAAGCAATATCGCAAGCATACACACAGGGAGCACATTCTAAGTCTTCCTGATACATATATAGGTTCAATTGAAAATACAACAGAAGAGTTATATGTGGTAGACGGAGAGAAGTTTGTTTTGGATACTCTAACAACATTTAATCCTGGATTTTATAAACTATTTGATGAGTTGCTTGTCAATGCTCATGATCATGTAGTTCGTTTAAAACAAAGAAAGTCGGATACACCTGTTAAAAATATAGAAATTTCTGTTTTGGATGGAAGTTCTATTGTAATGAAAAATGATGGAGAGTCCATAGATGTTGAAAAGCACCCAGAATATGGAGTATATATTCCTCAAATGATATTTGGTGAACTCTTAACTTCTACAAATTATGATAAAACTGAAAAGAAACTTGTTGGTGGAAAGAATGGATATGGAGTAAAACTTGTAAACATCTTTTCAAAGAAATTTACTATAACTATTGTAGATTCAAAACGCCAATTAAAATATGTCCAGACATTCGAAGATAATATGTCTAAAATTGGAGAACCTTCTATAAAACCTTGTAAAACAAAATCTTATGTAGAAATCCAATGGACTCCTGATTTTACAAGATTTGGTTGGAAAGACCCTAAAATTCCATCACAATTACTTAAGGTCATAGAACGTAGAATCTACGACTTGGCAATGACAGTTGGGAAGGATGTCAGGGTCACATGGTGCGACACAGTCATCAAGTTTCGGGATCTTACAAGTTACGCTTCCTGGTATCTCCCTGTAGATACACCCATGGTTACAGATATTCCTCAACCCGGGTGGCATCTTGCAGTTTCGGATAGTCATGTCGAGAGAGGATTTAATGTTTCCTTTGTGAATGGTATTTGGACTCGTAGTGGAAAACATGTGGACGAAATTACGAATCAAATTGTTAATCATATTGTTGGATACTTAGAAACTAAAAAGAAAGTTAAAGTGAAACCTGCTATTGTAAAAGATTCTTTGGCATTATTTATTTGCTGTTCTGTTGAAAATCCATCATTTAGTTCACAAACAAAAGAGGTTTTAACTTCAAAGGTTTCTTGTAAATTAGGAGACGATTTTCTTAAAAAGATTGTTTCGAAACTAAATATTGTAACAAAAGTCTTGGAGGCACAAGACGCCAAAGATGCTAAGGAATTTAAAAAGACAGATGGAAAGAAACAATCAAAAATTATAGGTATACCTAAACTTGATGATGCAGTACACGCAGGGACTTCTAAAAGTCATGAATGTGTTCTAATTCTTACAGAAGGAGATTCAGCAAAAGCAATGGCGATTAGTGGATTATCACAAGAACAACGTAAATTTTACGGAGTATTTCCTCTGAAAGGCAAACTCTTAAACGTAAAAGATATTTCCGCAAAGAAAGTTGAAGCCACAGAAGAAATCGCAAATTTAAAGAAAATTATTGGTCTTGAAACTGGAAAGAAATACACAGATCTAAAAAGTTTGAGATATGGTCGTATTCTTATTATGACAGATCAAGATTATGATGGATCACACATTCGTGGTCTTCTCATAAACATGTTTCATGAATTATGGCATGAACTCATAAAAGTCCCAGGATTTATAACGTATATGGCTACTCCTATTGTAAAGGCGCATAAAGGAAAACTTCACAAAGTGTTTTATACTCAATATGAATACGAAGAATGGCGTAAGACAGATGCTTCACGTGGATGGAGTGTTAAATATTACAAAGGATTGGGAACATCTACTCGTGATGAAGCAAAAGAATATTTCAAAATTCCTAATATTGTAAATTACTCTTATTCGACTCTTTCGGATGATAGTATAGATTTGGCGTTTAATAAGGCAAGAGCTGATAATCGTAAAGATTGGTTGAAAACTTATAATCGTTCAGAAATTGTAGGCCCATCAAAAGATTTATTATATGAAGATTTTGTGAATAAAGATTTAATACATTTCTCGAACTATAATTTGGAACGTAGTATTCCAAATGTGATGGATGGTTTAAAAACATCTCAACGTAAAATTCTATATTCGGCATTCAAGAGAAATCTAAAATCAGAGATTCGTGTTGCTCAATTTGCAGGATATGTTTCAGAACATTCAGGATATCATCATGGTGAAGCATCTTTGAACGATGCAATAGTTGGAATGGCCCAAGATTTTGTTGGGTCAAATAATCTTCCATGGTTAGTTCCACAAGGACAATTTGGAACAAGATTACAAGGTGGTAAGGATTCTGCATCTCCTCGTTATATTCATACGTATTTACAACCACATGTAAAAAATCTAGTTCCTACGGATGATTTTGATTGTCTTGTGTATCGTGATGATGATGGTATTCTTGTTGAACCTGAATGGTACGCTCCTATATTACCTATGCTTCTTGTGAATGGATCTAGGGGTATTGGAACAGGATATTCAACTTTCATACCATCTTTTAATCCGGCAGATTTAAAATCGGCAATTACAGAATGGTTAGAAAAAGGTACAGGATTAGATCGTGAATTTACACCATGGACTCATGGATTTAAAGGTAAAATCACAAAGATTGATACACAGAATTATCTTGTTGAAGGTCTTTGGAAAACAGAAGGAGATACAAATATAATCACAGAACTTCCAATTGAAACATGGACACAAGATTTCCGTGAAACTTTGGATAAGATGTGTACTGATGGAACTATTAAGGATTATACAGATACATCTACGGATACAGATGTTCTTGTAAAAGTTAAGGGTGATGTTACAAAATTATTAACTCAAAAAATTAAGTTAACAAATATGCACGCTTTTGATTCAAAAGGTATCATTAAAAAATACGAAACTCCAAATGATATTTTGAGAGAATATGTTGGTGTAAGACTTGATTTGTATGAAAAGAGATTGGCGTTTATGCTAAACGCGTTAAAAGATAAACTTCCTTATCACGAGAATGTTGTGAGGTTTATTAAACAACAATGTCTAGAAACTCCTTTACCAGATTTAAGAAGACAAACTCCTGAAAAATGTGACGAATTATTAGAAAAGCAAAAATTTATTAAAATAAAAGATTCATTTGATTATTTGCTAGATCTTCCAATTAAATCTCTAACTTTAAAAAACGCTGAGAAACATGAACATGATCTTGTAGAACTCAAAAAGAATATTGTAGATTTAGAATCACAAACTCCTAAAAGAATGTGGTTAAACGATTTATCTAAACTTAAAGTTTAAGCTTGACCTATTGCTAAAAAGAAAAATCCAAGTTGTAAAACATCACTATGAAAAATTGAAAATTGGGTTATGCCTACACTTGCCAATGAATATGAATGATTTGATGAACCAAATTCACTTAGTAAAACCACAGGAGCTTTTTGAAATGCGTTTATGAATAAACAAACACCTCCATTAAATACATTGGGAGTTCTTCCCCATATGAATCTCCATCCTGCTATAACAAAAGATGCTTGGCCGACTGTTGAAGTAAAATCAATAAAAGGACTGATAGATCCAAGAGAACCAGGTAGAATAGCAGGTGTATTAATACCTTGATTAACAACTGTAAGTGGGCCTGCACAATTAATAATTCCTGTTGTGGTAAGACTTGCTGCGCTCAAAACTTGAAGATTTTGTTGAGTTAATGCTGGAACAGATAAATTAACACTTCCTGCTACTCCACCAATATTAATTCCATTTCCTGCTGTATTCAAAGCATTCGCAATTATATTTCCAGAAATATTCAAATTATTTCCATCCGTAGTTATATTTGGTGTTCCAGAAACTGTATTTGCAGAACTAAAATATGCTAATTGTCCAAGACTTCCAATAGGGACAGGTCCCGCAGGTCCTTGTGGCCCTTGTGGTCCTTGTAATCCTTGTGCCCCAGTAGGCCCTTGTGTTCCATTTACTACACCAAACGAAGTATTTACAAATGCAACTGAATCACCTTGTGTCCAAAATTCATAAACATTGCCAGAATTATTTTTTTCAGCAAAATATTCAATTGAAAAAGAACCTGTACCGCTTAATGTTATAGGTGATAATACATTCCCATTAAGAAGAACTGTATCATTTGATAAACTTACATCTGCATTACCTGTTTTAAATAATTGTCCTCCTGTAATTGAATCTTGATATCTGGCAATAGCATATATTGTACCAGGTGTTCCTGATCCCGTTGGTCCAGTCCACGGTTGTGATCCTACGGGACCTGTAAATGAATAAATATTATTATAAAATGTCCAAGGTCCTACTGGAATTACATTTTGAGTTAATGGACTACTAACAAACTTTGCTATGGATACATTTGTTCCAGTTCCACGTTGTTGAACAAAATATCCTTCGTGTGTCGCACCAGTATAAGCTGTATTTGTAGGAGCATGTGTTGTAACTGTATTTAAGGTTCCACCCGTAGGCCCTGTATTTGCAATAATATTGTTAGTCAAATTAAAATAATAATTTAATCCTGACGAAATTCCGTTAAGACCATTAACTCCTGCAGAACCAGTAGCTCCTCTAGGACCTGTAAGACCTTGCGATCCAGTAGGTCCGGGAACAGGACAAATAGGATTTTGTTGTGCCGCAAGCCATAATCCATATGAATTTACTTGCGAGGGCATTTTAACATTTTGATAAGAGAATAGTAATGGAAAGTCTAACTTATCAACAAGTTTTAGCAGATACGTATGAAGAACATGCTACGGATATATTTGTATATCAAAATGAAGATGATAAAGATATTCCTGCCATAGATAATCATCCAGAAGAATTAGAAAACCAAGAAGATTTCAAAAAATTTGAACCAAGACTTGGTTCTGAATTATTAAAACCTATTCTTTATAATGATTTATCAACAACGAATATTTTATATCATAAATGTGTAAAAACAAATGTTTTAAGTATCGATAGTCGATTTCGATTTGATGAACATCAAATAAATATAGATTCTGTAAAAAATAATTCAAATAGAACATCAACAAATTTTATATATCATTTATTATATCCTGTAAAAAATGTAGTTTCTATGAGAATGTCATCAATAGAATTTCCAAATACATTTTATACATTTTCAAAAGTAAGAGGAAACACATCGTTTTTTTTAACGTATCCAACAGGAGGAACAAAAAAGGAAATAGTAATTGATGATGGAAATTGGGATTCAACACCTTTAGGAGTTAATTCATTAATTGTACATATAAAATCAAAAATAAATGTAGCATTTCCGATAAATTCTATTACATTAACTATTAATGAACCAAATGGAAAAGTTACAATTTCATCTCCAAATCCATTTGATTTAAATTTTAGAGATGGTGTTTTTTCAAAAAGAGTAAAAGATTATGGACTTGGATATAATCTTGGATTTACAGAAATTACAGGATTATATAATGGATTAAAATCTTATACAGCAGAAAGTATTTTGAATGTAATAGACACAAATTATGTTTTTATAAATTTACATCCTGATTGGAAAGTTGTGTATTATTTAAATCCCGATAGTGAAGAATCATGGTCCTTTTCAAAAGTTATTATAAATCAATCAAAATTTTCAGTGTGTTATAATGATGGAAGTAATACATTATCAAAAGAATACTTTTTTAATCAACCAACAGATATATCAAATTTTCCAGTTACAGTTACAGATCCATACGGACAAATTTTAGATCTAAATGGAATGGATTTTTCATTCACATTAGAATTAAAAGAAATTACAAATTCATCTGTATACGAATCTATGCGTTCTTAACTTCTGCTCCTAAATCTTTCAGATTTTTCAATACATCGTCTTGATCAACTTCTCGTGTTATATATTCCCTCAATATACGAATAAGTTTATCATTGTATAAAGACCTTAATCTTTCAGATTCTTCTTGTCGAAGTTCTGCAATTTTAATTGAATCTAAATAATTCTTTGTTTTTTTAGAACCTCGTATCATTATATACTAGGTTAGGGTTTAAACACTCGCCAAGAACTTCCAGGCAACGGTGTAGTCCTTGGCTGGACCTGTTTCTTCTAGTCCGTCAGTGATGGGTGTTCCGTCGGGCAATTTGAATGCCGCAATACCAGTTCCTTGGACACTATCTAGCCCAACCTTAGTTTTCTTGTGTACACTGTATTTTACATATACAGTGATAGAATCACCCTCTACAAAGTCCAATAAACCACTTGTTCCACTAGTTTGTTCTGAGGCCTTACCTGCCGCAAGAGCTTGTTCGAAAAGATTCATTATGTCAGAGCCATGATCATACGTACTGGCTGATGCAGGTAGGATTTCTACAAGTTTATCGGATTCAACACCATCCGCAGTTACTTTAATAACTGCCTCAAAAGGGATCTTTTCAATTAAGCTGCCATCCAAAGGGTCGCATTGAGAAATTACCTTTTGCATAGCATCAAGAAGATTAGCGGAATCATCACTAAATTGAGCAGTCGTAGCTTCAGTAGGGTATTTTTCAAGGAATCGGTCTTCGGCGGTTTTGGCAGCCGTCTCTTTCATAGCAGATTCAAGTGCACGAGGGTCCCATGTTACGGTTGGTAGCGTGTCTGCATCAAGAACGTTGTTGGCAGGAACAGTCCAACCAGGGTTAAATTTTAGAGCATTCTGTAATGCTGCGACACTTACTTTTGCAACAATTGTTTGGTCGGCGGTTACAGCATCTCCGGGAGTCTGACCGAGCACCGTAACGGTGGAAGCGGCACTGGCTTCGGCATCATATACAGTGTGAAAATATAAACTAGCAATTTGGGGCATTTTTTGGTTATACTCTTAACGAAGATGAGATTCTCGGCGCAGGAAAAAACTATACCCCTCCCCATAAAATAATGGATCCACCTAGTAAAGAATTTTTATCTACAATAATATCTGATTTTATTAAAATTATTCTTTTTTTACCAAAAGGAAAATACGGAAAAGATATTTATAATCGTCTTATTTATGACGCAGAAGCATCAGGTACAAATACTGTTCAATTAAGTATTGAAGGATACATGGCTTATATTTTTATACGAATTACTAAAAAAAGGTACCCTTCTACATATGAAGAAGCAACGCCCTCGGATATAGCATTAGTAAATGATATTTGGATATCACTTGGATATCCTGATAAAACTTTCCAACCTATTGGTAATGGAGTTTCCAATTGATCCTCAAAGTGTAGAACATCGATACAATATGACATCAAGCAACCATTTATTTCCTGCTCCGGCTCATAATGGTCGAGTATCTAACATAAAAGATGAAAAAACAAACGCGTATGCTGCAAGAGCGTATCGAACAGTAGAAGACAAAGGTGTTTTAGATACGACTATTCGATATGATATGGTAGGACATATTCATACGTGCACACCTTTAAATCAAGTATTTTTTAGTCAAGATAATCTAAATAAACTTCAAGAAGACCTTCAAGATCAAGTTTTAAGAATGAGTGGTGGGAAATATCGTGTGGGAAGACAAAGTGATACAGAATTAAAAATTATTATGAGAAGTTATTACTTAACTTATGCTAAAAATAACCCTCTTCAAGTAGCCGAAGAATTAGCTGATTTGAATGCTCGTGTTGTAGGATACGCAGCTACAAAAGTGTTTTCCGAAGTTGATTTTCATCAATTTTATTTAGAAGATCTTCAAGATTTTGCTCCTCCTATCGCAAATCCTATGAATTCAAGTGTATATGGAACGCGTACAGGTGAATTAAAGTCTTTCTTTTAATTTCGTAATGGAACTTATATCATTTCATGAACGTATATACGGAAAATATAAATCTAAATTGTATACATTTGAACCCATATGGGATTCTTTCCGACCTATTTTAGGTGTTGGATGGAATGGCGAACAATTTATTCCAATTGAATGTTATAAAACTGATTTGTTTTGTGATTGGTATGGTTATGAATCACTCGAACAAAAGAAAATGTGCCAATTATTAATTCAACAAACCGAACTTGCTGATGCAAAAGAAATTAAAGATCCTGTATATGTATGGAGATGGTATAAAGAACAAAATCTTGTTTGGTGGAAAGATAGACCTTGTGTATTTAGTTCACCTTGTATTTCAAAAGATGCGAATTCATGGAAAAAATATTTAAAGTATCTTGAAGTTCGTGCTAAAACTTTAAGAAAACCTTTGTTTCGTACGACAAGGCGTTTAATCAGTAAATAAATGAATAGTATTAAATGAGAGTTAATCTTATATCCAATCTTCGTCCAAATACAGGATTAGCACAAGATATAAAAATCCTTTATGGTCTTATTTATGCCGCATTTAATGAAAAAGTTGAAATACGTATGGTCTGGTATCATCAACCACAATGTGAAGACGCAGATGTAAATGTATTTCTTGAAACTATAAATCCTTCTCTATTTTCACACGCTTCTAAAAATATATGGATACCAAATCATGAAAATACTCATAAAACATGGTATCCTTATCTAAATATGGTAAATGAAATATGGGTAAAAACACACGAAGCTGAACGTATAATTAAAGAATTAACACCTACAAAGGTAAGGTATATTGGATGGACATCTATAAATAAACAAACACCTACAAAAAAGAATTATTATAAAGCTATTGTTCCAATTGGAAAAGCTCCAAGAGAAATTGATGTTTTGTTTAAGGCGTATATGCATATTAAAAACACCGATTCTGTAACATATGGAAAATTACCAGAATTAAATATTATATCATGGAAACCTATTGAAATTCCTGAACCTTTACAACATATTGTTAAATTGTATAATAAAATATTAACTCCTGAGGAATATGATGAAATTTTATTAGAGTGTGGTCTTTGTATTTGTTTATCAAGAGCCGAAGGATTTGGACACGCTGTAAATGAAGCTATGGCATCAGGATGTAATTTATTAGTTTCAAGTATTCCTCCATTTTTAGAAGATCTTGTAACTATGAATGTAGGCGCTCATTTTTGTAGAGGAAGTGTCGAAGAAAATAAAGAATGTTATGGAAATGTTTTTTCGTGTGATACGTATTCCTTAGTTGAATGTTTGGGTGAATATACAGATACTTCATTTAAAGAACGTAAAAATTCATCTGAACTCATTCGTGAAAAATATGAATCTAGACATGCTAATTTCTTGAAAATACAAGATTTAATTAAACATGTATTTGTTGAATCAGAAATGACTGACCTTCCAAAAGAAGAAGATTTGCCTTGTGTATCTGTTGTTTGTGTAACAAAAGATAGACGTATATTTATGCCTATTCTAAAATATTCATATATGATTCAATCATATCCAGAAGAAAAGATGGAATTGGTTGTTGTAGATGACGGTGATGATTCGATTGAAGATACTTTATTTGGAGTTCCAAATGTAGTATATGTTCGATTAAACGAAAAGAAAACAATAGGTGAGAAACGTAATATTGGAGTATCGAAATGTATGTACGATGTTATCGCATTTATGGATGATGATGATGTATACCCAAACAATAGTATTCTTCAAAGAACAGCTATGTTATTAAAACAACCATCAAAAGAATGTGCGTTTTGTACAACTATACCGTGTTATGATATTACAAAATACTCTTCGTTTATGAATGTTCCTCCATTTAAACTTGGAATGTCTGAAAGAGTTTCAGAAGCTTCTATGATATTTACTAAACACTTTTGGGAATATAAAAAGTTCCCTGAAATTCAAATAGCAGAAGGAGATACATTTATTCGCGGTCGCGAACATATGTGTCGTGAATTATCACCACAAGAAGTTATTGTTAGTTTAGTGCATCCATTAAATACATCTTCTCGAAAAATTCCAGAATTTAAAGAACCAAATGGATGTCATTTTGGATTTAACGAAAAATTATTTGCTATGGTATCTGAAATTGGAGAAGATTTAAAGACCGAGCATACGTCTGAGGGAAGAAGAACGACGACGAGTTGAGGCTGAGCGCTTGCGACGACCACCCATTACAGGGGCAGCGGCTTCCTTCTCGGGTTCCATTCCCTCACCACCCTTCAAAACTACACGACCCTTGGGCTTCATTCCCATCTTCTTCAAGGTTCGGCGAATGGTCTTTGCAGACACCTTCTTCAACTTGTGACGGCGACCTCCGACAGGGGCAGAGTTTCCAGCAGTTCCGTTTAGTACAGTGGGATTAGCATAACCTTCCATTTGTTTTATACTTTGTTAGAGAGAAAATTTAAGATGAACAAGTGAGACAATTATTTGACGCGGGCTCGACCGTGAACTTTTGTGCTGAAGAAACTGCCTTTGTTCTTAAATAATAACAACCTGTTTTCAAACCTTTTTTCCAAGCATAGAAATGCATAGATGATATCTTAGCATATGTAGGTTCGCTTAGGAACAAATTTAGAGATTGAGATTGGCATATAAATGGGGCACGATCGGCAGCCATATCAATCAAAACCTTTTGTGGTATTTCCCAAACAGTTTTATAAATATCTTTTAACTCTTGAGATATTTGTGGAATATTTTGAATACTTCCATTATTAGCTATAATTTCAGTTCGTATTTCAGAAGTCCATAATCCAAGTTTGGTTAAATCATCTACTAAATATTTATTCACAACCATGAAATCACCTGCTAAAACACGACGAGTATACAAATTTGAAGTAAATGGTTCAATACATTCATTATTACCAAGAATTTGTGATGTTGATGCAGTAGGCATAGGCGCTACTAATAAAGAATTACGCATACCAAGACTACATAATCTACGCAATTCATCCCAATTCAAATCTGTTGTTGGTTGAACATTCCATAAATCAAATTGTAATTGTCCTTTACTAGTTGGAGAACCTTGAAATGAACGATAAGAGTCTATACTAATTTCTCTCCACAAACCATCAGATGCTCCATTCGCACTTTCAAGAGCCGCAGCGTAATAAATATGTTCGAATATTTCACGGTTTAATGTTTTGGCTTCAACTGAATTCCAAGATATTTTAAGTCTAGCAAATACATCTGCCAAACCTTGAACTCCAATTCCAATAGGACGATGTTTCATATTAGAATTACGACATTCAGGTGTAGGATAAAAGTTTTTATCAATCACAATATCTAGATTACGAGTTAGAATACTAGTATATTTTCTGAGCATATCAAAATCAAATTTTCCATCTACAATAAATTTTGGTAAAGCAAGTGATCCTAAATTACATACAGCTGTTTCGGTTGGAGATGTATATTCTATAATTTCGGTACAAAGATTTGATGATTTAATTGTTCCAAGATGTTGTTGATTACTTTTTGAATTCGCAGCATCTTTATAGCAAAGATATGGAGTTCCTGTCTGAATTTGTGAATCTAAAATCATCTGCCATAATTTCTTTGCTTTGATTGTTTTACGTCCTTTGCTATTATTTTCGTATTTAGTATACAGTTCATTAAATTCTTTACCCCAACAATCAGCAAGACCTGGACATTCGTGTGGACACATTAAAGTCCAATCTAAATCATTCTCAACACGATCCATAAACAAATCAGGAATCCAAAGACCATAAAATAGATCACGCGCTCTTTCCTCTTCTGCTCCTTGATTGAGTTTTAGTTTAAGAAAATCTTCAATATCGGCATGCCAAGGTTCAAGATATACCGCAAAAGAACCATTCCGCTTTCCTCCTTGATTTACATATTTAGCTGTATCATTAAACACTTTTAACATAGGAATAATTCCTGTTGATTCGCCATTTGTTCCACCAATTCTTGAACCACGAGAACGAATATTATGTATAGAAAGACCAATTCCACCTGCCCATTTAGATATTTGGGCACAATCTCCAAGAGTTTTGTAAATTCCTGATATAGAATCTTCTTGCATAGTCAGAAGAAAACAAGAACTTAATTGTGGATGATTCGTGCTTGAATTAAACAATGTTGGTGTAGCATGAATAAAGAATCCAAGAGAAAGAGCATCATATGTTTCTTTAACTTTTTCAAAATTTGTTTCGTGTAATTGAATACTAACTCGCATCCATAAATGTTGTGGTCTTTCAATTACCTTTCCATTCTTTTTTAGTAAATACGATCTTTCTAATGTTTTAAATCCAAAATAATCAAACATATAATCTCTCGAATAATCAATCATAGATTCGTAATCATCTTTATATTTACAAACAAAATCATGATACTTTTCTGATACAATTTCTTGTTCATGATATAGAGTTTCTATACACTCCAATAAGGTAGAAGGAGTATTCTTGTGATGATTATCGATAAGAATACGAGAAGCTAACATTCCATAATTTGGATGGTATCTAGATTGCATCATCGCACAAGTTTCTGATGCGAATTCATCTAATTCGGATGTTTTAATATTATTTGATAACTGACTACATACTTTTTGAGAAACAAGATCGGGATTTACATTTTCTAATCCATCTGCTAATTTGCGAATTCTTTGCGTAATTTGATCAAAAGAAACCGGTTCTTGGGTTCCATCGCGCTTAATTACGTATAAATGCTCCATTGTGCTTTCTTAATTGTTCGTTCAATTAAAATCCGTTTCTTAAAAAACTTCGATCCAACAGTAATGGCTCTGATCCTGGTTCTCCTCGCGATCCTCTACCTAGTCCTAAACCAGAGAATCCGGCAAAACATGATTCCGAAACAACATTAGCTACTGGACCAGATACTTCAAAACCAAAATATGGTTTAAAGGTCGTGAAGGATCCTAAAACTGGGAAGTATGTAACTGTAAAGGCTGGACGAAGACAAACAAAACGTAAATTACGAAGAACCGGACACAAGCGTCGTTGAAATATGCATGGATTCTAATTCATGAATTGTAAGTCCAAGAGAATACGGTGTAGTTAAAATAACCGATTCTAAATCAGGATTTGCGTCTAATAATCCACTTTCAGGTTGGAAAAGAACTTCTGTCTTATCTGAACGTTCCATTAAAGATTCATTTAAAAATTTAGAAATTCCGTGAGAAATAAGACAATCGCGTTCCATTTCACCTATTCTTAAACCACCATCATTTGCTCGTCCTTCAACAGGTTGATGTGTTAAAAGTTTCTTAGGTCCTGTATTTCTATAATTGATTTTATCTTCTACCATCAATTTTGAACGAATATAATAGGTTGGTGCTAAAAATATCTCAGATTCCATCATTTCACCAGTTTGGCCATTATACATTATTTCATGTCCGTATGGATGCATACCCGCTTTTAAAAGTAATTCTCTTGTTTCACTAACTCTATTTTGTGTTGAAAAAGGTGTTGCGTCAATTAATGAACCCATTTCTAATCCTAATTTTGTAGACATTCCTTCAATAAATTGTCCAATAGTCATACGAGACGGAAAAGCGTGTGGATTTACGATCATATCAGGTCTTAATCCACTAGCAGTATAAGGCATATCTTCTTCACGAACACGAAGTCCACATGTTCCTTTTTGACCATGTCTTGCAGAAAACTTATCACCTAAAACAGGAATACGGTGTTCGGCTACACGAATTTTTACGGCATGGAGACCATCTTTTGTAGGATAACGATACACAGCATCTACAAATCCAACTTGTCCTTTTTTAGGGATTTTAGATGTATCATTATATCCAACAATTTGTCCGTTTACTTTTTTAGGACTTATCATTCCAACTAAAATAGTCTTATCATTCACAGGAACACCTGCGCGAATAATCCCATCTGAATCTAATAAACTATAATCATAACCTTCTTTTCTCGTAACAGTTTCGCGATATTTTTCATTTGTAGAAATATTAGCAAATTCTGTTGAACTTAAAACATTAATTTCCCCTTTATCAAATGCCGAATCCAAAGCTTCTTCTGCAATATCGTATGAATGATAATAGGTAGTATGAAACATTCCACGCTTTAAAGCAGATTCGTTCAATAAAATTGAATCTTCTTGATTATATCCAGAATATACCATCAAAGCTACAATAGGATTTTCTCCATAAGGAAGACAGCCTGATTTACCGAGAATAGAATTATACGTCCAAGTTTGTGAAATAGGCCTTTGTGCGTAATTTAACCATGTAGCAATTGTATCAAATCTTTTATTAAACGCTGTATTAAACCAACCACAAGCTTGTTTTACTTGTTGACAACTAAATGCATTACGAGTACCAGGATCAAAATCTGAATTTGGAAGAACACTTGCCGAAGCAGATAAAATAGCAATTCCATGTATCTCAGAAGGTTTATCCATGGAAAAAGGAGTCATGCTTATACGTAATGTTTCTGTCTCAGATGGATCAACATAATCCATATAATTTAAGATAGAAGACCATACTTTTGTCTTTTTGATTTCTTCTTCTTTTGTTCCTTCACGATATATAGGTCTTGTTGGTCTTCCTGAATCTGTAAAAATTACGTATTCATTTTCATATCTATTCCATCCTAATGAAATGAATTTACTTATTGTTCCTTCACGTCTAGCAGATAAAAGTGTTTTATGTAATTCTTCTGTTTTAGAAGTTACAACACCAACTAAATCTGAATTAATATATATTTTTGACCAACTTGGATTCCATGTAGAAGGATGAATTTGAGATAAGGGAATAAAATTCTTGAATTTTTGAACCATATTTAACATATCAATAGATGGTGAAGATGTTGAAATGCTACACAAAAGAGTCAGAGATTTAATAAGACCTATATTTGAACCATCAGGATTATCAGTTGGACACAGAATTCCCCAAGTAGAACCATGAATACGTCTCATTTCAACCATTTTTTGTGATTTATCTACATCTGTATTTACACGACGTAATTGAGCAATAGTTCCAAGATAAGAAAATCTAGATAATTCTTGTGAAATCCCATCTTTTCCACCCCATTTTCCTTTAAAAGATTTAGAAATTTCTCTTAAAAAAGAAGAAGCTTTCCAATAAAATCCTATATTCTCTTCTTGAATGAGATTTGATAATTTTTTACCAGCATATTGTTGTTTTTCAAAATGTACTCTTGTATCCATTTCAGTCATCATACGTTTTGAAACATCATTAAAAATACGCCTGAACTCATGAAATAATAAATCTCCTGATGAATACAACCTTTTAAATTGAAAATGGTCGCGATCAGTTTTTGATGTTATACCTAATGCCACATCTAAGGTTATACGACACATGTATCCAAGCAAATAAGATTTACGACGATATAAAGAAGAAGGCGTTTCATCTTTAAGATGTTCGCAATGAGGAAATAATAAATCGTATAAATTTATATAAACACTTCCTTCAGATCGAGTTCTTGTTTGTCTTCGTAAAAATAACATATTTGGATCTTGTTTTTGGTCTTCTTCTCTTAACATTTCTTGACGAACGAATGTTTCATGTGACAATATTAATTCTGTAATTGCTTCATCATATTGTGTGCGTTCTAGATCTGGAATTCCAGCAAGAATTGTATCATATATATCTTGATCACTTGTTAACCCAAGAGCATAAAATACACTCATTAAAGGAACAGGTTGTGTAAATCCTGGTAGAGTAATTACTGCTAATCTTTTTGTTGAGAATTCTGAAAAATCAAGAATTTTTGATATTTCTTTAGGATCATCGGGTTTTTTATTTGCAGGTGGAATAATTAAAAAGTGTGAAAAAGGTCCCTTTGTTCCATCTTCTGAAATAGAACGTATTCCTGCCACATATTCAAATTTATCTTCTTTTGTAGCTCCTTCTAATTTACTTGCCGATTCCTTTTCAACTAATGTTTTTGATCCTGATGAAGAAGATGTTACTTGTGTTCGTTTTGAAGCATAAAACATATTTTCTGCTAATCTTTCTTGTGTTAATAATACCTTTTCGGCTCCTCCAATAATGAAATAACCACCTAATTCAAATTTACATTCACCTGCATCATACAATTCGTTTGAAGCCATTGGAGATAAATAACAAAGATGACTTTTTAACATAAGAGGAAGTTGACCTAAAATTAAATCGTCAAAACCTTTTGTTTCTGTTTCTTTTCCGTATACATATTCAATATCTATTTTTGTTCGAATATCTAATGCGTATGTTTTGTTATCTAATCTACATTGATGAGGAAGAATTGCGTTTCCCAATTCATCTACAGGTGGAGAATAAATAAAGTCGTCCCCACTTTTTCCGCCAATATATACTTTTATATATCTATCATCTCCTAAATTAAGTGTTCGTGGATTCATCCCACGAATAAAGTTAGGTATTTTAATAGATAACAAATCACTATACGAATCTAGATGATGTCGAACTAATGGATTCGAAACATCCTTGAAAAAAGTATCTAATAAATGGCGTGCCATTCCTTTCCTTGTATCAAACAAAAGAATGGAGTATTTGTTAACTACCGCTTGGACTATTGTTTTTACAGTATTGTTTCTTGTTATATACAAATACGTAATAAATCCTCATGTAATTCTCAAATTAGATGCTTCTAAAATGAGTAAGTGTCCGGATGGATGGTTGTATGATTCTGAAAAAAATCTATGTTTTTATGATTCTCCTGTTTCAGGTTGTTTACCTTTTAATCCTGATGATGTTTCCATTCAATCTGTATCAGCAAAATGTAATTTAGCTCGTCAATGTGGAACTACTTGGAATGGTATGTGTGGTTAAATTATGAAAAACGGATTCATTCGTTTCAAAACAAGAAAGGTTGGCTGTGTCTTGTACACAGAGATTTGTATTATTCTGAAGTAGGAAAGAAACCACATTAGTTTGTGAGTGGACCGAACGTGGATATTTCAACAAATCAAAACCATATGTGTTGGGCACTATTAATCAATAGGAGCAATCACATGTAGGAATAAGAGAATGGGTATCTCTTATTCTGAATTTTTGTTTGTATTTCTAATGAATAATGGAGAACGAAATAATTCTAAAAACTCCTATTGTGAAAAACCAAATAACAAATATTAATTATAAAAGTATAGACTTAATTACTTATTCTGAAAAAGATTATAGTCATACAGATTTTTTATTTCAAGATTCTGCTATGGATATAGATTATTTCACAAAACAAAAAGAGTTTATTGAAAGTTTAACAATTCAAGAAAAAGATATATTATATTCATATACTAGAAATGGAGCTTATTTAATAAATTTTTATTTAAGATATCCTAATGTAACAACTCAGCAACTTTTTGATTATACCGATCAAATTATGTTTTTTAGACCATATAATATTTTTCAAGGTATAAGACCAATCTCACAAAAAGACTTAACTTTAGAAAACATTAAACAAATCGTTAAATTATATGTAGATTCATTTGAAAAAATATTTAACAGACTTCCATTAACCACAAAACCTTTGCGTTTATTTAGAGGTTTAAAACCATCTGATACATATGATCCACGAAAATATGGAATTTTAACACCTACTCTTGATTATTGGTCTACAACTTATGCACCTACAAATTCAACTGCAACACATACTTTTACAGGAGAAGATTGTTGTATGCTTGAATTACTTGTAAAACCTGGTGTTAGACTTTTATGGGTTGAGCCTTTTTCACATCATGAAGAAGAACATGAAATAATTTTAGATAAAAATGTACAATTGAAATTAACTAGTTGTGGAAATCAAAAGCATACAAGTGATTATGAAAGGAATATTACCGTATTTGAATTTGAAGTTTCTCCTCCACCAATAAGTCCTGTTCAAAAAGTATATGAATTTATGGCAAATACATGTTCTTTTGTTGCTAAACGGTTAACTGGACGTGGTAGAAAGACGAAACGAAAAACAAAAGAATTCCTTCGTACATATAGGAACCGTGAAAAACGGATTCATTAGTTTCAAATCAGTATACCTTCATCTGTATATATAACGATCAAATAATTCGCAATATGTACAATCGAATGACCAGTAATTTTATGAGTGAAATGCTTTGTGGACCTATCGTCCAAGAATGGTATGAGGAGGAGGAAGAGTTTGATGATGTTGCGTTTATGAGCAAAGGCGAAAGTTTGATTGGTGTTACAATCACCGATAACTATGGCTGGGGCGATAACGAACCAAACTCTATGGAGGATGAAACCAAGGCTCTTTTACAAGAGTGTCTTGATATTGGAAAGTGGGATGACTACATAGACAGTGATAGTTATTCCATACCAGTAGTTTCTACTACTCCTGATAACGATGGATGGGTTACGGTTGGAGTCATTCCTACTGAACCTAAACAGAACATCGATACCCGATCTAAGAAGTGGTGTAAGCATCAGAATGCTTGTGTGTGGGCTAACTGTCCATACCGACATGAAAGATGCGAGCATCACGATAAGTGGGTAGCATCTCGTGGTAGAACACGTGGATGCAGGAGTCACGTGACGGATCCAGATAGTTGTAAATCTCCTCAGCACGGAGGTTGCCAATATGATCACCGTGATCTTTCAAAACTAAGGATACTTCATGAAACCTTGCCGTGTAGGACGGAGGATGAAATGATGATGAGTTTTGGAGATTTAGGAATGGATTATCTACCCGGATGTATGTATGATATTAAAAACATGGCCTCCTACGATAAAAGACTCCTTCTTCGCAGTTTAAATGCGAATAAGGATCTAAAACATGATCTTTACGAGGAATGTGAAGAAGAAACATTTGTTACTATAAACTTTTAAAAACCAATAAAATAGAATCATATTTAGGCGATATCCGTAGATGCCCGGAAATCCTAAAATAGGATTGAATATGATTTTTTCTTTGAAAAACGGATTTAAATAGTCTTCTAAAATAAATAGACAGAGATACTATGAATAAGCATCCAAGAAATTCAATCCAAATCGTTCAAGACAATGACTTTTACATCATTAATGCAGATACTAAAAAATATAAAATATCAGGTTCTAATGTTCGTAATTTTATATGTGATTCTAGAATAGACGTTTCTATAATACACAATTTTGAAAGAAAAGCTATGTTGGATTTTATAGATGCTGTAACAGGCGAATCTGTGGGAAGAATTGAGATTAACCCATTTCAGTATTATGATGTAGAAGATTGGGTAGTAGATAATTAGGAAGGTGAAGGACTTTTTCAGTTAAAACGGATAAAACAAACTATAATTTAGATAATAACAAAATGGACCCATTATTTGAGCGTCGCAAATTGTCAAAAAAGGTTCATGTTCATTCAAAATTTCTTCAAAGAAATATTGAGGCATCTATACTTGCCCAATTAAAAATGAACTTTGAAGGAAGATGTTCATCGGAAGGTTTTATTCAAACAAATAGCATTGTTATTGTAGACTACTCATTAGGTAGAACAAATTATGTTAAAGGTGGTGTGGATTACCAAGTTGAATTTCAAGCTGACATATGTTTACCACACATTGGTCAGAAATTCAAAGCTCCTGTTACAGTAAAAAGTAAGATTGGTATTCATGCCGAAACTCCGCCAATTAAAGTTTTAATTCCAAGAGATCTTCATATTGGAAATGAAGAATTTGAAGATATAAAGGTTGGAGATAACATAGAATTTGAAGTCATGGGAGCCCAGTTTAAACAACAAGATAAGGATATTGTAGTTCTTGCAAAACTCTTAACTAAAATTCCCGAAGAAGAAGAACCAAAGGAAGAGATTAAAGATCAAGAAGTTGAAATACAAACATTCTCAGATCCTGAAATCAAACAAATTTCGACAACTTTGGAAGAAAAACCAAAAAGAAAACTTAAACTTAAACAATCCGAACCTAACAAAGTAAATGAACTCGTTGTCTAGAACACAAAAAGAAAAGCTTAAAGAAGAGATCGATAAACTTACTTCGAATGAACATCGACAAATATATAATATGGTAAAACAGTTTGATTCCCATATTACAAAAGTTCAAAACGGTGTTCTTATATCCACAGATGTTTTAAGTGATGAATGTATTCTAGAAATTGAAAAATATGTATCTTTTTGTTTGGTTCAAAAAGAACGAATGGAAAAAGATATGAAAGACCGGAAAGTTTATGAACGTATGATTACTTAACGTCTACCTGCTATTTTTGGAGGAGGAAAAACATTACTATAAAATCCAGAGAATTGAAAGAGTAAATGTAGAATACCAAACTTTGCAGATAAAATAAAAAATTCTTCAATGAGTGTTATATCTATTTTATCTCCACGTAAAGGTCCCATTACTAACAATATAGACGCGGGTAAGAAAGACATTAATAATGTTTCAGTCGTAAAATTCCAAGGTTTAGATACCGGATAAACTGTATCTCGAACTAGGATAGACACAACAGTTAAAAATAAAAATCCAGCACTAATAATTAGAATTATACCATTAAAAATCAAATCATAGGAAGACATTCCAAATACAGAACGAATATATGAATCAGATGTGGGAATACTATATAATCCAAATACAACAGATAAAATACTTCCAATAGATAATCCAACAATAAGAGAAATCCACAAGAGGTCCATTACATTTAAATACAGAAAAAATGGATAGGTTTTAATCCAAGTTAAAATATAACAGTATGGAGAGTATAATATCTTCACAAGTTATATCGGAGGTTTCAAAACTCTTAGATATATCAAAGAAAGATCCCAAAGCAGAATTTGAATGTAAAATTCTTTCTGGAAAAATTCAAACAAAAGATACAGTAGATAGACTTCTTAAAACATTAACACAATTATCCGTAGGAATTCAAACAGAGTATAATTATCTAACCATATGTTATTCGGATGGAAATCGTGTAGTTATAAATGAAGCTCAAAATATACAAAAGGTATGTATATCTAATTCATTTAAAAATATTCCTTTAAAAGTTGAAAAAAAAATAAACTATTTTAATGGAGAACTTGGAAAAAAAGACATCATTGATGTTCCCGATTCTTCACTCAGATTTACTTTGAAATCTGAAGATTTAGTTCGCAAAGATTGGGAAGGAAATCCAAGTGATCCAAAAGGACATATTCGTCTAATAAAACGAACCTCATTTAAAACTGCAAATGAATTATTTAGAATTGATTTCTCAACTGTAAAAACTCGACAGATGAATCAGAAAAAGAGTATTCGTGATATGTTAAAAAGTAATCAAACATATGAACTTGAAATTGAATTTAATAATAAAACTACGAAAATTGAAAATAGTGTAATTTTACAAGACCTTACAGATTTAATTACTAAAATACTAAAATCTTATTATCAAACTAATTTCCTTTTATCTGTTTCAGATATGCAACATTATCAACAGGAATTTAAGACGACATCAAATATATTTCTGAATCCAGTATCATTAGTTCGTAGACATTTAAACCCTGAAAACTTACACAATATTTTGAAAGATTATACTGTGACAAATAAAGCGGATGGATATAGATGTGGTCTATACATTTCAAAAAATCGAAAGGTTCTTCTTGTAAGACCTACCTTACAAGTAACATGGACTGGTATAACAGCTATTGATGATTCACATTCAGGTGATTTTATAGACGGAGAAATTATTCCGGATAAGAATTTATTTTGTATATTTGATGTCTACAGATTTCGACTTCGTGATGTTCGTAATTTACCTTTAATGAAAAGCGATGAAGATACTTTATTAAATCCTTTGAATTCTCGTCTTGGATGTGCTAGATTATTCGTTGAAGATCTAAGAACAAAATTTAAGATAGAGTCATCTTTAAGTCCTATGAGAATTGAAACAAAGATGTTTATGGCTGGAAATGGTATTGCGATGGAAGAAGCCATAAAATCAATTTTAAATACAAAATTTGAATATGAGACGGATGGGTTAATATTTACTCCTAGAAATAGCGCAGTTGCTCCTCCCGAAGACAAGAAAGGAAAGACTTTATTACGAGTATATAAATGGAAACCACCACACTTAAACACAATTGATTTCTTACTTAAAATTTTACCAGAAGAAACATTTGACCCAAAAAATAATACAAAAGCAAAAAGAGGTGAATTATATGTATCACGAACAATTAGAGATGATATAATTGATCCACGTGGAACTATGACAGGAGAATATGTACCTAAAAAATTACCCGAAGATCTTCAAAAACTTGCTGAAACAAATACACGTGTTCCTTCTGTATTTCAACCAAGCGTTCCTCGTGATCCTGATGCTTACCAAATTTTAGTTCCTTTGAATGATAAGAATTTAACTGTTGATTCGGAAGGAAACCGAGTCGAAGATGTTACAATTGTTGAATGTTCGTATGATATTGAAACAAGATCATGGAAGATTTTAAGAACAAGATATGATAAAACATATCAATTTCGTGTTCTTCATGAACCTCAATATGGTAATGATATTTCAACGGCTAATTCTGTATGGACATCCATTCACGTTCCTATAACTGAACAAATGATAACGAGTTTTGTATCAATACCACCTAACGATACGTATGAAGATGATATGTATTATCGAGACGATTTAAAAAGATGTTCGAGAACGTTTAATGATGTCTATGATTTTCATAATAGAATTAAAGATGATTTGTATAAACAAAATGTAAAAAATGAAGATACATTATTAGAACTTGCTGTTGGAAGAGCAGGAGATTTAAATAAATGGAAGCGTGCTAAACCTTCCAAAGTTGTAGGTGTAGATATTTCATTATCCAATATAATTTCACCAACACAAGGTTCAGCAGTTAGATATTTAAATGATAAACGAAACCATCCAAGAGATTATCTTCCACCTTGTTTATTTATAGAAGGTGATATGACCGAATATCCTTTGTTTGAACAAGAAGATTCGTATATGAATATTTTAAACGGTAAAGAAACAGGATCAACAGAATACTTAAAAGAATTTGAAGGTCTTACATCTTTTGATGTTATTTCTTGTCAATTTGCTCTTCATTACGCTTGTGAATCCGAAGAAAAGTTTCGTAATTTTGCAAAAAATCTTCAAAAATATGGAAAAGGATTATTCTTCGGAACTTGTTCAGATGGAAAATCTATTTATTCAATTTTATCAGGAAAGAAATCACATTTATTTGGAGTTGATAAACAAGTTTGTGGTGAATATTCAAAACAGTATGATGATCATGAAACGTGGCCCGAAGAGTTTGGTATGCCCGTAAAAGTCTTTCTTGAAAGTTTTGATCGTCCTGCTATTGAATATCTTGTTCCATTTGAAAAAGTCGTGAAAATATTAGAAGAACATGGATATGAATTATTAGAAACTAAATCATTTTCAGAACTTTATACATCTCAAACAAATATTGTTTTGACAGAAGAACAACAATCATTTTCATTCTTAAATAGATCGTTTGTATTTAAAAGAACTTCTAAAAAACCTGAACCTGAAAAAGAACCTGAACCTGAAAAAGAACCTGAACCTGAAA
>Ga0136644_10000055_pt1 | contig 80660 bp, 75 predicted proteins | sample C_130820_EF_Meta_FD_94780 | JGI IMG/M metagenome (GOLD analysis project Ga0136644, IMG submission 94780) | Freshwater microbial communities from Lake Croche, Canada to study carbon cycling - C_130820_EF_MetaG (v2) (version 2) | ecosystem: Environmental > Aquatic > Freshwater > Lake | place...
ATCATGGCGGGAGGGCCGTACGTCGAGGCAACCCGCAACCGCATCGCTTTCACCGCGCCGCTAACGGCAATCAATGCGGCGGTGGTTGGCGTCGTCTTGAGCCTCGCGGTCACGTTCGCACGCAACGTTTTCGTCCCCGCTGATAGTTCGATCAACTGGGCGGGATTCGTCATCGCCATCGCTGCAGCAGTCGCGCTTTTCCGGTTCAAACGGACCATCCTCGAAGTCGTTGGCGCCGGTGCTGCGCTCGGACTCGTGACCGGACTCGTCACCACGTTCGTTGCGTGACACGAGTCTCGGCAAACACACAGGAAAGTCCCCTACACTCAGGTAATGAGCGTAACTTTTCTCAAACCCGTAACGTCCAACTACACGGAACTTCTCAACCGCGTCAAGGATGCTGGTTTGCTGAAAAAGAACCCTAGCTTTTACGTCATCCGTCTCGCCGTTATCTCGGTGCTGGCCGTTGGCCTGTGGGTTGCGGGCGGATTCCTCGGTGCTTCTGACCTCCACGAGGGTCTCGTCATTGGCACCGCGTTCGTCATCGCTGGACTGCTCGGCGTCCTGGGTGCACAGTATGGGTTCATCGCACACGAAGCGGCCCACCGACAGATTTTCAACAACAACAAGTGGAACGACTGGGCCGGATTGTTCCTGTCGAACCTCTTTGCTGGGCTGTCCTACGGATTCTGGATGCGCAAGCACAACAAGCACCACCAAAAGCCGAATCAGATCGGGCAAGACCCCGACATCGCGATTCGCGTGTTGAGTTTCACGGTGGAGTCGCGTGATGAGAAGCGCGGCATCGAGCGGTGGATTTCGAACCGCCAGGGCTATCTTTTCCCCGCCCTGTTGTTCTTGACCGGATTCGACCTCCTTCTCGATTCCTTCCAAGCACTTCGCCGTAAAGACCGTCCACTCGGTATTCGTGTCCTCGAGTTCTCGCTCATGGTCGTTCGACAGACCGCGCCCTACGTCATCATGGGAGTGATGTTCGGTTGGCTGTGGGCGATCGCGCTGTGGATGTTCATGATGATGATCTTCGGGTTCTTCATGGGTGCGGCTTTCGCGCCGAACCACAAGGGAATGCCTCTTGTTCCACGTGATGCCAAATTGGACTTCTTCGAGCGCCAGGTGCTGACGAGCCGGAACATTCGTGGCAGCTGGCTCAAGGACAACCTCATGGGCGGACTCAATTACCAGGTCGAGCACCACCTTTTCCCGTCGATGGCGCGGCCGAACCTGAAGCGTGCGCACGACATCGTCATGGCGTATTGCAGGGACCAGAACATCACGCTCGTTGAGATGAATCTCATGTCGTCGTACAAAGCAATCATCGTGTACCTCAACAAGGTCGGTCTGAGCAATAACGCCGACCCTTTCATGTGCCCGATGGTCGCGGACTTGCGCCCTCGGTCCTAACGAGCATCGACCGACGGTGGACACCGTCACCGGTGATGTAGGACCACTTCGGTACGCTGGCATTATGGTGCCAACCGGGATGACCACTTGCGTGACCGTTCGAACGGGCGAATCCGAATGACGATTGTCGACCGCGTCACCGCTCGTTTCCACGAAATCGTTGGAAATGAGCCGCGCGGGGTCTGGTCGGCGCCGGGGCGGGTCAACCTCATTGGCGACCACACCGATTACAATGGCGGCTTTGCGCTGCCGATGGCGATCAATCGCGACACGGTCGTCGCCGTGGACTATCGCGACGACGGACTCGTCCGACTAGGTTCGACCCTCAATGACACCGTCATCACGACCGAACTCGCGCGGTGCGTCCCCGGTTCCATCAGCGGACGGGCCGCTTACCCACTCGGCGTCTTGTGGGCGCTCGGTGCAGCCCGTGGTGGCATGCGCGGACTCGACATCGTCCTCGATACCGACATTCCGATTGGCATTGGCCTGTCATCCTCCGCGGCAATTGAGTGCGCGGTTGCGGTCGCCGTTGACGACCTGTGGGATTTGGGGCTCAACCGGATGGAGATGGCTCACGCTGGACAGCGTGCCGAGAACGACATGGTCGGTATCCCGACGGGAATGATGGACCAGATTGCCTGTCTGTACGGCGAGGTCGATTCGGCGGTGTTTGTCGATTGTCAACTTCCGGAGGCATCGACGATTCCGTTCGCGCTCGAGTCCGAGGGACTCGCGGTGCTTGTCATCAATACGCATGTCCCACACTCGAATTCAACGAGTGGCTATCAGAATCGGCGTGCAACGTGCGACCGAGCGGCGGCGGCCATGGGTGTCGATCAGTTGCGGGATCTTGCGGTCGACGACTTGCCAAAACTGCGCGCGTCGGTGGATGACGAAACTTTCCGTCGCGCTCGACACGTCGTCACCGAGAACGCCCGAGTTGTCGCCGTTGTTGACCTTCTCCGTCATGACGGTCCGCGTGCGATTGGAGATTTCCTCGTTGCATCTCACCTCTCGATGAAAAACGATTTCGAGATCTCGATTCCACAAATCGATGTCGCCGTTCAGGCTGCTCGGGCCGCAGGCGCGCTCGGAGCCCGAATGACGGGCGGTGGTTTCGGTGGTGCCGCCATTGCGCTGACACCTCGAGAATTACTGCCCGTCGTCGAGCACGCGGTTCGACAGGAATTCAGCGCTCACAGTTTCGAAGAACCCGAGATGTTCGTTGTCACACCATCGCGCGGTGCACACCGCGTCTATTAGTGCTTGAAGTCCGCCAGGGTTCCGACGGTCTGCTGAGTTGGATCAAAGACAACACAATCGACGCCACGATCGCCGTTCGCCCAGGACGACTCGGTCGGGTAGTAGTACTTGAAGTCCAACGAGGAAAGCCCGAAATCGAGTCCGACAAACGTCTTGAACTGCGCTGCACAGCCTTGGGTCGCAAAGCCGACGAGAGTCTCTAACGAGGGGTAGTCACCGTCGGCTACCGTGAGTTCCCCGAACACTTCGAGGTCATGGGCTACGTCGCACGACATCAGCGGATCCGTAGAGATGTCTTTGTCTTCGAGTTTCTGTTCATCGAGGCAATCGCCGATTGCGAGATTGACGAGCCCGGTCGGAGCATAGGACGCCGTGGGGGTTGGTGCGCTCGCGGAACCGACGCCTCCATAGGCGTCGACCAGAGTCGAAATCGTGGTGCACCCGGTCAACACAAGTGTGGCGACACCGAGCACGACGACTCGTGTGAAGGCAGCAGGACCGAAGTTAGGCACGCGCTAAGACTACCGAAGCAACTCGAGTACGACGTCGTGCAGCAACCCATTCGTTGCGCACGCCGTACCGTTCCAGGGACCGTCCCGTCCCTCGATGTCGGTAAATCGACCACCGGCCTCGGTAATGATCGGGATGAGCGCCGCCATGTCGTAAGGCTGAAGGGCGCACTCGGTTGACACGTCGATTGCGCCTTCCGCGACGAGCATGTATGACCACATGTCACCGATTGCCCTCGCCCGCCATGCCGACGTGGCCAGCGCAATGGCGTTGTCCCCGCGCCCTGAGTCGATCCAGGCAGGAAGAGAATTGTAAGAAACGACGGCGTCGCCGAGAGTTGTCACCGCGCTGACGTGGATTCGCTCCTCGCGTTTGTCCGATCGCTGCGTGTACGCGCCCTCACCAATCGCGCCCCACCAGCGCTGTCCGAGAGCGGGGGAGGACACAACACCAACCACGGGAACGCCATCGACGGCGAGGGCGATGAGCGTCCCCCAGATGGGCACCCCGCGAAGGAAATTGGCGGTTCCGTCAATCGGGTCGATGATCCACTGACGGTGCGGACGGTGTTGGCCGTCTTGCCGTCCCGTCGAACCGAATTCTTCACCAAGAATCGCGTCGTCGGGTCGTGCCGCGGCGAGTCCCTCGCGTATGGCGTGCTCAACCTCGCGGTCCGCTTCGGTGACGGGTGTGCGATCCGGTTTCGTCGTGACGGTGAAATCCTGCGATTCGTAGCGCCGCATCGACACCAGGTCGGCCATCGCGGTGAGGGAGCGCGCGAGCGCGAGGTCGTCCTGTATCGAGATCGTCACGTTGTCAGGCTACGCCACGGAATCCAGCGACTGAATCAATCGCTGCACGGAATCGAGCCGCGCGGCACCTTCCGCCCCGAGTTCGCCCGCGGCGACGGCTTCCACCATGGCGCAATCCGCGTCGCGGTGGTTACATCCCCGAGGGCAGTCCTCCGCGATTTCAGCGAGGTCAGTGAATGCGGCCAGGACGGATTCCGGTCGAACATGGCCGAGCCCAAAGGAGCGAACGCCGGGAGTGTCGATCAGCCAGCCGCCGCCGGGAAATCGGAACGACGCGGTCGACGACGAGGTGTGACGACCGCGGCCCGTCACGTCGTTGACGACGCCGGTGGCGCGATGCGCATCGGGAATCAGCGCGTTGACCAGTGTGGATTTTCCGACCCCTGAATGGCCGACCGCCACCGTCGTGTGCCCGACCAACAGTTCGGCTAATTCCGCGAGAGGCGGTGAGTCGGACCTCGATGTCACGACGGGCACGTCGAGTCCGCGAAAGTGCGTGAGAAACGCGGTCGGGTCGGCCAGGTCGGTTTTGGTCACGCACAGTATGGGCAGAATCCCAGCATCAAAGGCGGCGACCATGTAACGGTCGACGAGGCGTTGGCGCGGCTCGGGGTTAGCAGCCGCCACCACGATGAGCATCCGATCGGCGTTCGCGACAATCATCCGCTCGACGGTGTCACTGTCGTCGGCCGAGCGCCGAAGGACCGTTGTGCGCGGGACAACTCGGACGATTCGAGCGAGGGTTCCGTCTCCTCCCGTCGTGTCGCCGACGATGTCCACAAGGTCGCCCGTCACAATCGGTGTTCGAGACAGTTCGCGCGCCCGTTTGGTGATGATCTCGCGTTCCTGCGGGGTGCCTTCATCGGCGAGTGTCAGGTATCGCCCGCGGTCAACCGTAATCACGCGCGCCTCGATCGAATCGTCGTGGGCGGGACGGTTCTTTGTTCGCGGCTTGCTTCCGCGCTTCGGCGGGCGAACGCGCGCGGAGGATTCGTCGTACCCGTCGAATCGGTTGGCGTCGTCGGGAAGCCAGGTCACGTTGACAACATCCCTGACCACATTGCGGGAAAGTCGGGCAGCGTTTTCGCCGTCGTTCCGATGTCGTTCACCACGACACCATCGATGGCAAGACCGATGATCGCGCCCGCCGTTGCCATGCGGTGGTCGTCGTAACTGTGCCATTGACCACCGTGAAGAGCAGCCGGCTCGAGGTGAATTCCGTCCGGTAATTCCGTCGCCTGTCCGCCGAGTCGATTGATCTCGGTGACGAGCGCGGCGAGTCGGTCAGTCTCGTGGCCACGCAGGTGTGCGATTCCCGTGAAGGTTGAGGGTTGGGGCGCGAGCGCGGCGAGTGCGACGAGTGCCGGGGCGAGTTCGCCCCCGGTAGACAGGTCGAGGGTCACTCCATAAATTGGTCGACCTCCGAGAATCCCCGCGCCACCGTCAACCGTCAGGCCGCGGACATCACGAGTCACGACACCGCCGAACTGCGTCATGTAGTCCTCGAGGTCATCGCCGACCTGGGTCGTCTGCGTCGGCCAGTGCGGCACCGTAACGGTTCCTCCTGCGATGAGAGCCGCTGCGAGGAACGGGGCCGCGTTAGAGAGGTCCGGTTCCATGTCGATGTCGAGAGGGGCAATGGACCCCGGTTCGACCCGCCACACGCCCGGTTCGGGTTGTGTCACGGTGACACCGCGAGCCCGAAGGCACGCGATGGTCATGTCGATGTGGGGCATCGATGGGAGGTGTTCGCCCGAGTGCCGAAGCGTGATTCCCTCGTCGAATCGCGCCGCCGCAAGGAGCAAACCGGACACAAACTGGCTCGATTGCGAGGCATCGATGGTGATTGCGCCACCGCTGACATGTCCCGTGCCGTGAACAGTGAAGGGAAGTGTCCCCCTCCCGTCGTCATCAACGGACACTCCTAGCTTTCGCAAACTGTCGATTGTTGTCGCCATCGGTCGTCGCCTCGCACCCTCGTCGCCGTCAAATGTCACGGGTCCGTTTACGAGAGCAGCAAGTGGCGGTACGAATCGCATGACGGTTCCCGCCAATCCGCAGTCAATGGTGACGTTTCCCGTTAGCGGGCCGGGGTTCACAAGTAACGTGTCCGACCCCCTACTTATACTGTCGAGACACTCAACCCCGAGTTGCCCGAGAGCGTCAATCATGAGCGACGAATCGCGCGAACGAAGGGGGCGGTGGATGACCGAGGGGCGATCGGACAGCGCGGCAAGGACCAATTCTCGATTGGTCAGACTCTTGCTTCCAGGAATGGGAACGACGGCGCTGAGCGACGAGGTTGCGCGCGGCGCGGCCCAATCGTCGCTCTCTCGGGAATAAACGCGGGACGTCATTGGTTTCGACTCTACGCGAGGAACAGCCCCACAAGGGCGGAAGAGAAGGAGAACGTCATAGACTCACGAACAATGGTTACCGACGACTACCCAGAGGATCGCGACATCCTCGAGGGCGAAGAGGCAAACGCCGAAGACGTCCTCATTCCGGATTCGATGGACTGGGATCTGTCCGAAATCGAAACGAACTACGTCAATCGTGGATCGTTCGAGGACGTCTACAACTCGGTGTATCCGCGACTGTATCGTCACACCGTGTACGAACTCGATCGCCTCAACCTGTCCAAACAACAGGTCGAGGAAGTGCTTCAGACGGCCATGGGCAAGGCCTATCAGAACTGGGACAAGTACACCCAGGGAACCTATGCGTTGGGATGGCTCAAAAAGATCATCACCAACACCGCCTACAACCTTCGGCGCAAAGAAAAGAACGAGCCCATCTCGTTCGGCGATATGTCCATCGTCATGGACGTGCCCACCTATTACGCCCGCAGCGCGGAAAGTGCGGTAATCGAAGCCGTCTCGGCCGACGAGATCCGCGCGCTGTTTGACGAGGTGCGGGAGCCGTTCCGGACCGCTCTCAAACTCATCCTCCTCGAGGAAATGCCCTACCAGGACGCCGCCGACAAGCTCGGGGTTCCGCTCAACACGATGTTGACGCGTGTGAACCGTGGTCGCGCGATCCTGAAAGAACTCGTGTTGAAACACAAGAAAGAAATGGGAATCTAATGGACACGAATCGCGATTGCGGCTGCGAATCCGCGCGAGAGCGGATGGACATCCTTATTGACCGCGAATTGACTGAAATGGAATGTGCCGACGTCCGAGCGCACTGCGCATCGTGCGAGAGCTGCCAGGAAGAAGTCGCGTTGCTCGAACGTTTGACCGACAAATTCCGGCAAGCGTGCGCGGAACCCGCCCCCGACAATTTACGAATCTCAATTCTCAATTCAATTAAGAATCAGAATGGAATTGTCGACGCCTAAATCAGGTGTGATGCGTGCCGTTTAGAGGCCCTGAAATGCCTCGTCCATGAGCTGGGAGTGCTCCTCGGCTGAGCGCTTCGATGAACCGGCAGCGGGCGAAGCCGATGCCGGACGCGAAACGACTCGAACGTTTTCGATACCGAGCCGTCGAAGTTCGAGGGCGATAAACGGCCACGCACCCTGGTTCTCGGGTTCGTCTTGAACCCAGACCAATTCGGCGCCCTTATGGCGATCAACGATTGCGCGCAGTTGTGTTTCGGGGAACGGGTAAAACTGTTCCATTCGAACCAGAGCGACACCGGAAAGCCCGCGCTTCTCGCGTTCACCAAGGAGGTCGTAGTGAATTTTGCCAGCGTGCAACAGGATCCGACGCGACTTTCCATCCACACCGTGATCGTCGAGGACGGGTTCGAATGTTCCCGTGGTGAAATCCTCGACGGCACTCGTCGCACCGCGTAGGCGGAGCATGGCTTTCGGCGTGAAGACGATCAGCGGTCGCTGCGGCTGCGAATACGCCTGGCGGCGCAGCAAGTGGAAATACGACGCAGGGGTTGACGGTCGGGCAATGGTCATGTTGCCTTCGGCGGCGAGTTGCAGGAAGCGCTCGATCCGGGCAGATGAGTGGTCGGGACCTTGACCCTCATAACCGTGTGGCAACAGGAGGACGAGTCCCGAGTTCTGTCCCCACTTCTGTTCCGACGCCGAGATGAATTCGTCGATGACGGTCTGGGCACCATTGGCGAAGTCACCGAACTGCGCTTCCCAGAGCACGAGCGCTTCCGGGTTTCCGACCGTGTACCCGTATTCATAGGCCATCGCCGCATATTCCGACAACAACGAATCGTAAATATAAAAACGCGCTTGGTTTTCGGCGAGGTTCATCAGCGGAATCCATTCCTGGCCGTTGATGCGGTCTTGGAACACGGCGTGACGCTGAACGAAGGTTCCGCGGCGGGCATCCTGGCCAGCAAATCGAACCTTCTTGCCCTCCAGAAGGACTGAACCCAGTGCGAGAAGTTCGCCGAAGCCCCAATCGATATCGCCAGTTCGGCTCATCTCGACGCGCTTCGCGAGGAGTTGTTCGAGTTTGGGGTGAACGGTGAAACCTTCGGGCGGCGCACCGTGCGCGTCACCGATTCGGTGGATGACGGACGCGTCGACCGCCGTGGACTCGGGATGACGCTGAACCTGTGCGGCGGTTGCCGTTCCGCTGGAGATTCCCGTTTCGGACGTGTCCGATTCGTGTGTATCGGCGAAGGCCTTTTCAAGAAGGGCGAGGAACTTCGTCTGAACGCCGTCGTATTCCTCTTGCGTGATGTCACCTCGTCCGACAAGGGATTCGGCGTAGAGGGTTCGAACGGAACGCTTCGCCTCGATGAGGTTGTACATGAGCGGCTGTGTCATCGATGGGTCGTCACCCTCGTTGTGTCCGCGGCGACGGTAGCTCACGAGGTCGATGACGACATCGTGCTTGAACTGCTGGCGGTACCGAACGGCGAGTTTCGCGACGCGAACGACGGCTTCGGGGTCGTCACCGTTGACGTGGAAGATCGGTGCCTGGATCGATTTCGCAACGTCGGTCGAGTACAGGGACGTTCGCGCGTCCTTCGGTAGAGTGGTGAAACCTACCTGGTTGTTTGCGACGACGTGGATTGTTCCACCCGTGCGGTAGCCACGCAGTTGCGCCATCTGCAGCGTTTCGATGACGACGCCCTGACCAGCCATGGCGGCGTCACCGTGAACCAGGATTGGCAGCACCGTGAACGAGGCGATGGGCTTGTGGTCCTGTTTGGCGCGGACGATTCCCTCGAGCACGCCGTTCACGGCCTCAAGGTGTGACGGGTTCGCGGCGAGGTAGACGGGAATCTTCTGACCCTTGGCCGTCACAAATTCGCCACTCGTTCCGAGGTGATACTTGACGTCTCCCGAGCCCTGGACGGTGCTCGTGTCGGTCGTTCCCTCGAATTCACGGAAGATCTGGCCGTAGGTTTTCCCGGCGATGTTCGCGAGTACGTTGAGGCGACCGCGGTGCGCCATCCCGATGTCAACTTCATCGAGTCCGAAATCGGCGGCGTCTTGAATAATCTCGTCGAGGAGCGCAATCATTGATTCGCTACCCTCGAGCGAGAAACGCTTTTGGCCGACGTATTTCGTCTGCAAGAACGTCTCGAACGCCTCGGCTTGATTGAGTCGGTCGAGAATCCGCATTTGTTCGTCGTGCGTGGGCTTTTGATACGGCTGCTCGAGGACCTCCTGGAACCACTTCCGCTGTTCCGGGTCTTGCAGGTGGGTGTATTCGACACCGACAGTTCGGCAATACGAGTCACGCATCAATCCGAGGACTTCGCGCAACAGCATCGTCCGGCGGCCTGCAAGTCCACCGACGACGAATTCGCGGTCGAGGTCCCAGAAGGTCAGACCATGGTTTTCGATTTCGAGGTCGGGGTGCGAGCGCTGTTGGTACTGAAGTGGATCGATATCGGCCATGCGGTGTCCGCGCACTCGATACGCGTCAACCAGTTCTTGCACGCGTGCTGTCTTGTTGATCTCGTCCGAGATGTCAACCTTGATGTCTTGCGACCATCGAATCGGCTGGTACGGAATGCGGAGCGCCGCAAACAGGTCTTCGTAGAAACCGTCTTCACCGATCAAGAGACCGTGAATGATTTTGAGGAATTCACCCGATCCGGCACCCTGGATAACCCGGTGGTCATAGGTCGAGGTGAGGGTGATGGTCTTTGAGATACCGAGGTCGAACAACACCTTTTCGGCGGATCCCTGGAATTCAGCGGGGTAGTCAAGTGCGCCCGCGCCGATGATGCAACCCTGACCTCGCATGAGGCGCGGCACCGAGTGAACGGTCCCAATTCCGCCGGGGTTCGTCAGTGACACGGTGTTTCCCGCGAAATCGTCTGCGGTGAGCTTGTTCGCCCGCGCCCGCGCAACGACGTCTTCGTAAGCTTCGAGGAAGTCGGCAAAGTCCATCTGCTCGGCCTTCTTGATTCCGGGGACGAGAAGTGCGCGCGAGCCATCGGGCTTCGGAACATCGATCGCAAGACCGAGGTTGATGTGTGCGGGCACAACGAGCGACGGTGCGCCTTCCGGCTCGTCGTAGAACACGTTTTGTGACGGGAATGCCTTCAGCGCACGCACCATCGCCCATCCGATGATGTGCGTGAACGAAACCTTGCCACCGCGTGTGCGGCGGAGGTGGTTGTTGATGACAATTCGATTGTCAATCATCAACTTCGCGGGAATGGTCCGCACGCTCGTCGCGGTCGGGACCGAGAGGCTGGCATCCATGTTGGCGGCGAGAGCCTTCGGCATGCCCTTCAGTGCGGTGACAGTGTTCTGGTCGGTTGTCTCTGACGGACGAGAGGTTCCCGGCGCTTGGGCCGGGATCGGCGTCGCGATCGGTGCGGTCGACGTCGTTCGCGAGGTTGGCTGGAGCGCGGTGATCGGCCCGGTTGCGTTGGGGTCTGCGGCGGGAGGGGCGGCAGGACTAGCGGCCGGAGCGGAAACCTCAGGTGTCGCCGCCGCGACTGACGGCCCACCGGTAAGGCGAGCGGCGTAACTCTGCAGCGTCGGAACCCACGACGGGTCAACCGATGCGGGGTCTTTCACCCACGATTCGTACATCTCTTCGACGAGCCAGTCGTTGGCTCCGAAATCGTCAGCACTCGGGTCAGTAGTTCCGTCACTGGACACTGTAAATGGTCACCTCGTAATTGGAATTGCGACGGCAGCCTCACGCTACCGAGGACTAGCCTAGTCCCGCGATTGGGCGGTTCGCACACCGCGAGGATGATGTGCCGAATCTATACTTGGGCTATGGACGACCCGCATAGTAAGGCGACGCCGCCGAGCGCGTTCGCTCACGGTGTCGCATGACCGAATGGGGTTTCATCGCGGTCGGAGTCCTTCTGACCATGGCGACTGGTTTGTTCGTCGCGTCGGAGTTCACGCTCGTCTCGCTCGATCGCGCTGACCTTGAAGCGCGTCGCGTGGCGGGTGACAGCGGATTTAGCCCAGCGATTCGCGCATTGACCCGAACCTCCACTCACCTGTCGTCCGCTCAATTGGGCATCACGCTGACGACGTTGTTGACGGGTTGGATGATGGAACCCGCGATCAGTTCGTTGCTCGCGCCAACGGTCGAATCGTGGGGGCTCAGCCCCGAACTTGCCGAGACCGTTTCCGCGGTCGTCGCGATTGCGATTGCCACGATTCTGTCGATGATCATCGGTGAACTCGCCCCCAAAAACCTTGCGATTGCAATCCCACGCCGTGTGGTCAAGGTCGTCGCACCCTTCCAGTTGGCGTTTTCGTGGCTCTTCGCACCGTTTGTGTCGATTCTGGTGAAGTCATCGAACCTGATCGTTCACTCGTTTGGTATCGAGCCCAAAGAAGAACTGTCCTCCGCTCGCACGGCGGAAGAGCTCGCCTCGGCCGTCCGCCACAGTTCGATTCACGGAACGATGGAAGAGGACACCGCCACGCTTTTGGGCAAGGCGTTGTCGTTTTCCAATCACGAGGCGCAGGACATCATGACTCCCCGAACCCGCGTCGCGACGGTTCGAGTGGGCGACACTGCGGCCGACGTCATCGCGCTGACGCGTAAAACGGGTTATTCGCGTTTCCCGGTCATCGACGAAGATGCGGATGACGTCGTCGGGATCGTTCACGTCAAGCAGGCGGTCGCGGTTCCCCGCGAACGTCGTGCCGACGTTCCGGTCGGTGCACTGCAGGGTGAGGCACTTCGAGTCCCCGAGACGATGCACCTGGACGTGCTTCTCGGTGAATTGCGTCAGGGCGGATACCAAATGTCCATCGTCGTTGACGAATACGGAGGAACCGCGGGCATCGCGACGCTCGAAGACTTAATCGAAGAACTCATCGGCGAGGTCAGTGACGAACATGATCGAACCAAAGCCGACGTGGTTCGCATGGGCAACGTCGTGACGTTCCCCGCGTCACTTCGCCCCGACGAACTGCGTGAACGCGCGGGCATCGAGGTGCCGGACGACGGACAGTGGGAAACCGTCGGCGGATTCCTGCTCAGTCAATGGGGATACATTCCGGAAACCGGCGCAACGCTCGAGGCGTGTGGAGGAACATTCGTCGTCGAACGTATGGAAGGCCGACGAATCGATCGTGTCCGGTTCACTCCGATGGAGGCCGTCGATGAATGACCTCAACGGAATCATCTGGCTGGCGGGCTTGCTCCTCATCAACGCATTCTTTGTCGCGGCGGAATTCGCCGTCGTCGCCGCGCGGCGCTCGCAGATCGAACCACTCGCAGACGGCGGATCGTGGGCGGCGAAGATCGCGTTGGCCGCGATGGAAAAGGCGACCCTCATGCTCGCCACGACGCAACTGGGAATTACCGTTTGTTCACTCATGATTCTCGGAGTTTCGGAACCCGCAATCCATCACCTCATCGAGGGCGCTCTCGCGGGAACGCCATTGTCGAGCGGCGTCATTTCCGTGTCGGCGGTCGTCATCGCAATCCTGATTGTCACGGTATTGCACGTCGTCATCGGCGAAATGGTTCCGAAAAACCTCGCCTTCTCGGTTCCTGACAGGGCCGTCCTAATCCTTGCGCCCGCTCTCGCGGGTGTGGCGTGGCTCTTCAAGCCCATCATTGTGGCACTCAATGCGACGGCCAACGGGCTGGTTCGATTGACGGGCACAGAACCGAAGGACGAAGCCCAATCCGTCTTCACGCTCGACGAGATGGCGACAATCGTCCAACAGTCTCAAAAAGAAGGAAAGCTTGATGACGTGGCCGGTGCGGTCTCGGCGACCATCGAGTTCACGACCAAAAAGGTCAATGACATCACGGTTCCCTTGACCGAAATTGTGTCGCTCCCCGAAGGCGCCAGCGCGAGTGACGTTGAGCGCGAGGTCGCGCAGCGTGGGTTTAGTCGCTACATCATGCTCGACGCAAACGGCGAGCCGACGGGATACGTGCACCTCAAGGATGTTTTGGGTCGTGACGACGATGAAGCCAACGACGCGATTCCCGTCAAACGGATTCGACAGTTGGTGTCGCTCTATCGGGGGCTCGACCTCGAAGACGCGTTGGCGACGCTTCGTCGCACCGGCTCGCACATCGCGCGAGTTTTCGATGGTTCGGGAAAAACCGTTGGACTGTTGTTTCTGGAGGACATCATCGAAGAACTAATCGGTGAAGTCCAAGACGCGACGCGTCGACGCTAGGGCTGCGCCCGCAAGTATTGGTCGGGCCAATACGGAAGTTTGTAGCCGAGCGCGGTCGATGCGCGCAGCGCAAAATGCGGGTCGCGCATCATTTCACGGCCGAGCATGACGGCGTCGGCTTTGCCGGATTCGATGATCTCGTTCGCCTGTTCAGGCAGCGTGATCAGCCCGACCGCATTGGTCGGCATTTCCGTCGTTCGGCGAATCGTGTCCGCGAATTCCACTTGATATCCGGGACCCGTCTGGATTCGGATTCCCGGTGCGATTCCACCCGACGACGTGTCAATGAGGTCTGCACCGTCCTCATGAAGCCACCCCGCGACCGCCGCGACATCCTCGACCGTGATTCCGCGTTCGTCCCAGTCTGTCGCGCTCATGCGCACGAAAAGGGGCACCGTGTCAGCGATGGCCGCTCGCACTCCTTGGACGACTCGACGTACAAGGCGCGCACGGTTCTCGAGAGAACCGCCATACGAATCTGCACGCTGGTTCGCGATGGGGGAGAGGAACTGATGCAACAGATAACCGTGCGCTGCATGAATCTCAACCACGTCGAATCCTGCGGCAATCGCACGGAGTGCCGCTGATACCCAGTCGTCAACAACCGCGTCGATGTCGGTGTCGGACATCTCGAGGGGTGGGTCGTAGTCCCCAAACGCGACTGCGCTCGGGGCGACTGTTTGCCAACCTCCGTCAGCGATAGGCACAGTTCCGTCGTAATCGGCACCCCAACCAGGCGTCGTTGACCCTTTGCGGCCAGCGTGAGCGAGTTGTACTCCCGCTTGTCCGCCCTGGCTGTGAATGAAGTCGGTAATGCGCTTCCATGCCGCAACCTGCTTGTCATTCCACAGTCCGACGTCGTGCGGTGAGATTCGTCCAACCGGATTAATGCCCGTCGCTTCCGCCATGACGAGTCCCGCGCGACCGATCGCGGAGGACCCGAGGTGCACGAAGTGCCAGTCTGTGGGAACGGCGTCGCTCGCGGCGGAATATTCGCACAGAGGCGACATCCAGATCCGATTGCGGAACGTGACGCCACGAATGGTCAGCGGTTGGAAAAGGGCGGGGATAGACATGATGCTCCTTCGACGAACAATTCAGTGTATGCCGAGCGTTCCGCGGAATAGGCTGGTGTCATGGGAGTTGTAGTTTTCGACGAGAGCGAGGCGGCGGGAGAATACCGCGCGCCAACAGCGAGCGACCATAAATTTTCGCGTGGCGTCGTCGGTATGGCGACGGGTTCGATTGCGTATCCGGGAGCTGCCCTTTTGGGTGTCGACGGTGCGCTCGCGACGGGTATCGGCATGGTTCGTTACGTGGGGCCCGATGAAGCGACCAGACCTCTGTTGGTTCGACGTCCCGAGGCGGTGCTCGGAACCGGAGCGGTTGATGCCTGGGTTATTGGCTCGGGCATGGTCGAAACGGATACCGAAGCGATGGAGCGCGCTCGACGCGCACTGTCCGACGACAAGCCGGTCGTCGTCGATGCCGGCGCACTGTCGTTGTTGCCCCAGCAGGGTCTCGTTATCGCCACTCCGCATGCCGGGGAAATGGCGAAAGTCTTCGGTATCACCCGTGCCGCCGTTGAAGGAGCTCCTGCCGAATACGCGCTTCTCGCGGCCTCGCAGTGGAACGCCACCGTCGTCCTCAAGGGATCGACCACGTATATCGCCAATCAATACGGTGATGAATATTCGGTGTCCCTGGCGACGCCCTGGCTTGCGATTGCCGGAGCAGGGGATGTTTTGGGCGGAGTGATTGGCTCAATCCTGGCGACTCGTTCAGCCAATATTGCCAGTGAGCCACGTTCACTTGCGCGGATTGCGGCGGCCGGTGTCGTCATACACTCGCTCGCGGCGCAAAACGCGTCATCCGGTGGGCCGTTCTTGCTCGAACAGTTGATTGAGAACATCCCGATCGTCATTCGTCACCTTTTGTCGCGATGAGCGCTGCCCGGGCGGTGTTGGTCTGGGTCGCTTTCGTCGGGGTACACGCGGTCCTCATCACCGAAAATCTGGTTGCCCCCAACGGGCCACTCGGTGATGTTCTCGTCACCTATCCGTCGTGGTGGCAGAGCGCAATCGAAGGGAACGGGTTTCCCGGATTGACGACCGTCGGCGTTTACCCTTTCCTCGCGCTAGGCCCCATCGCCATTGCTGCACTCGGAGTCGGCGCATGGTTCGCTCTCGTCATCGCCGTCGATGCCGTCGCCCTTGCGGTTCTCGTCCGCCGAAGCGTTCCCGCCGGATACGCGTGGCTCGCGTTTCAACTCGCGCTCGGTCCCATCGCGATTGGTCGAATCGATGCGATTACCGTTGCGCTCGGGATCATCGCCGTTGCCCTCATCGATCGATCGCCGCGCACAACGGGTGTCGTGATCGCGGTAGCGACCTGGGTCAAGGTCTGGCCGATTGCTCTGGGTATCGCCGCGATCCGCTCTGCTCGATTCGCGACGGTTGCGCGTTGGTCTGTCGGTATTGCCGTGGTCGTCACGCTGATTGGAATCGCAGGGGGTGACCCCGCGTCGGTCTTCGGATTCCTTGGTCAGCAGCAGGGCCGCGGGTTGCAAGTCGAGTCAGTAACGGCAACGCCGTGGTTGTGGGACGTGTGGTCAGGGGGCACCTCAACCCTCGCGTTTTCCCCCGACATCTACACGTTCGAAATCAGCGGCCCGGGAACGGATTTGTTTTCCGGTGCGTTGACGGTCGTGCAAGTCTTTGCACTGCTGTCGGTGGTCGCACTGCTTTTGTCGCATCGCCGGCCACTCGGCGAGGAGCGAAACGCATCCTTCGGGTACGCCCTTCTCGTCATCATCGCGATCTTGATCGTCGCGAACAAGGTCGGATCGCCCCAGTTCGTGTCGTGGCTTGCCGTGCCGCTCGTCGCACTCGTTCTTGCCCGAGGCCCGCGAACTCTCACCAGCCTGGCGACTCTCGTTGGTGTTATCGCGATTCTCACGCGACTGGTGTACCCGTACACGTATTTCGCGTTCCTCGAATTGCGCACGATCCCACTCGTCCTCGTGACACTTCGAAACATCGCCGAGTTGGTGTTGCTGGTGTGGGCGTGGGCGATTCTTGTCGCGCAGTTACGAGTCGAGAAGCTGGCGCAACAGTTCGCCGACCTCGGTATCGGCGATAAGAAAGGCGTCGTGCCCGTACGGTGACGACATGACGTGGGCATCGCGACCACCGAGGTGATTCGGCAGGTATTCCGCTAGAGTCACCTGTTGCTCGAGCGGGAACAGTCGGTCCGAGTCGATGCCGACGACGAGTGACTTTGCTGTCACGCTTCCGAGGACGTCTTTGAGCGACCCTCGGTCACGGGTGACGTCGTGCGAGTTCATCGCCTCGACAAGAGTGATGTAAGAATTTGCGTCGAATCGGCGGGTGAACTTGTTTCCGTGAAAGTCAAGGTACGACTCGACGGCGAAACGTCCACCCTGACCCAGTGGGCTGATGCCGCTCTGCCACGCACGATCGAAGCGCTCGTTGAATTCGGCCGGCGAACGGTAGGACAAGAGTGCGAGCCGTCGCGCGAGCGACAAGCCGCGAAAAGGTCCTTCGTCGTTTTCGTAATAGTCCCCGCCCGAAAACAATGGGTCCATTCGGATCGCTTCAATTTGGACGGAATTGAGCGAAATTTGGTCGGCACTCGTCACGGCACAGGTTGCCAATAGGCCGATTCGTTCGGTGGCATCGGGGTAGGTAACCGCATACTCAAGTGCACTCATTCCGGCGGCGCTTCCACCGATGACCGCAGCCCACCGGTGCACACCGAGCTCGGCCGCAAGAAGCGTGAGGGCGAGCGTCTGGTCGCGAACCGTGAGATACGGGAACCGAGAACCCCATTCGCGACCGTTGCTCATGACCGACGAGGGCCCGGTCGATCCCTGGCAACCGCCCAGGGTGTTGGGGCAGACGACAAACCATTTCGAGGTGTCGATGCCGAGTCCGTCGCCGACGACTCCGCCCCACCAGCCGTCCGTGACGTGGCCGGGGCCGGCCGGTCCGACAACGTGCGAATCGGCGGTCAGCGAGTGAACGATGAGGACCGCGTTCGACATGTCCTCGTTTGGCGTGCCCCAGGTCTCAAAGGCGAGGCGGGCACGGGGGAGCGTTTGCCCCGATTCGAGGACAAGGTCACCAATCTGGGCGAATTTTCGTTGTCCGGGGTGGTCGCCATCGCGCCACGCGCCCGTCACGGGTGGCGCACCGAGGGCACGAACGGTCCCCTCGGTCACAAAAGCCGAGGGTACGGTCTCTTCCGACGTCTGCCAATCCATGGTCTGTCTAGTCTGCCACGAGGGAAAGTGGTGCGGGGTCGGCTCTCACGAACCGACCCCGCATCAGAAGGGGAACTACTTGGCTTTGCGAGCCGCGGCGAATCCCGTTTCGAGGTCCGCGATGATGTCATCGATGTGCTCGAGTCCGACCGAGAGGCGAACGAGTCCGGGTGTTACTCCGGCGCTCAGTTGTTCTTCGGGTGACAGCTGCGAGTGAGTGGTCGACGCGGGGTGGATGATGAGCGATCGCACGTCACCGATGTTCGCCACGTGGCTGAACAACTCGGTCGACTCGACCAGCGCGCGGCCGGCCTTGACGCCACCCTTGAGCTCGAACGAGAGAACCGCACCCGCACCCTTCGGCGCGTACTTCTGGCCGGCCTTGAACCATGGGCTCGATTCGAGTCCCGCGTGCGAAACGCTCGCGACATCGGGATGTGCCTCGAGCCAGCGAGCAACCGCGTTCGCATTTTCGACGTGGCGCTCCATGCGAAGCGACAAGGTCTCGATGCCCTGCAGGATCGCCCACGCGTTGTCGGGTGCGACGGCCGCGCCCGTGTCGCGGAGCAACTGGACGCGCGCCTTGATGACGTAGGCGATGCCGTCACCGAGAACGGTCGTGTACGACGCACCGTGGTACGACGGGTCGGGCTCGGTCAGCCCCGGGAACTTCTCGACGTTCTTTGACCAGGCGAACTTTCCGCCATCGACGATCGCCCCGGCAACAACGGTGCCGTGCCCACCGAGGAACTTGGTGGCCGAGTGAACAACGATGTCGGCTCCGTGCTCGAACGGACGAATCAGGTACGGAGTGGCGATGGTGTTATCGACGATGAGTGGCACGCCCGCGTCGTGAGCGACTTTCGAGACACCCTCGATGTCGAGGATGTTGATGCGCGGGTTCGCAATGGATTCACCGAAGAACAACTTGGTGTTGGGGCGGACGGCGGCCTTCCATTCGTCGAGGTCGTCCTGGTCATTGACGAAGGTCACCTCGATGCCCAATTTTGCGAACGTGTAATGGAACAGGTTGTAGGTTCCGCCGTAAATGCTCGACGACGAGACGATGTGGTCGCCCGCTTCGGCGATGTTGAGGATCGCGTAGGTCGTTGCCGCTGAACCCGACGCCACCAAGAGTGACGCGGTCCCGCCCTCGAGAGCGGTGATGCGCTTCTCGGCGACGTCTTGTGTCGGGTTTTGGATGCGGGTGTAGATGTTTCCGAACTCGGCGAGGGCGAAGAGGTTCTTCGCGTGGTCGGAGTCGTTGAAGACGTAGGCGGTAGTGCGATACACGGGAACCGCACGAGCGTTCGTGACGGGATCCGGTGCAGCACCAGCGTGAATCTGTTGGGTTTCAAATTTCCAGGTCATGGGTCGCTCCTTTGTGCGGTTTCACTACACCGTAGAGAATGACCGAACACCGTGCAGGGTCGACCGAAACAGACCGTAACCAAGTTACGGATTATGACGCGAGGGACTTCTGCATCATGACGACACCGATCCACTCGCCGAACTTGCGTCCGACGTTGTCCATTTCGCCGACGCGAAAGAATCCCGCCGCGTCGTGCAGTCGAATCGAGGCCTCTGCGTCGGGCGTGTTCGCGATGACGGCGATGACTTCGCGGACGCCCGCCCCCACACCGAGTCGCACGACCTCATCGAGTAGCAACCGTCCGGTGCCGCGCCCGCGCATATCGGGCCGAAGGTACAGCGTGTTCTCCATCGTGGTGTCGTAGGCGGCTTTTTCACGAAACGTCGAAAGGTACGCGTATCCGATGGTTTCGCCGTCGAGTTCGGCGACGATGAATGGCATCCCCAGTGCGGCGACCGTGTCGATCTTGTGTTCCATGTCGGTCGGCGACCACGGTTCAAGGTCAAACGTGACTGTCGAGGTCGTCACGTAATGGTTATAGATGTCGAGCAACGCCGCCGCATCATTATTCGTCGCGGGTCGAAACGTCACTCCAGTCATGCCGAGAGTCTAAACGCGCCAGTCGATGGGAGTACTGCCCTGAGTGGACAACGACGCGTTGATTCGCGAAAACGGTCGTGACCCGAAAAAGCCACGGCGCGCCGAGAGGGGTGATGGGTGAGCGGACTTGATGAGGTCAATGCCGGTCACTATCGGCTCGGCCCATCGCGCGTCGTTTCCCCATAACACCGCGACGAGTGGCGCGTCTCGACGAGCCAGTTCCGCGAGCGCAGCGCCCGTCACCGTTTTCCACGGCCATGATTGGTGGGACCCGGCCTCGCCTTCCCGGACGGTGAGCGCCGTGTTGAGCAACAGAACACCTTGGTCAACCCAGCTCGACAGATCGCCGTGTTCCGCCGGCGCAATACCGAGGTCGTTGCGAAGTTCGGTGTAGATGTTCGTGAGACTTCGGGGCAACGGGCGAACGTCACGGCTGGTCGAAAAGGACCAGCCCACCGCGTGACCCGGTGTTGGGTAGGGGTCTTGACCGAGAACCACGACCCGAACCGATTCGAGCGGCACACGAAATGCGCGAAAAATTTGGGAACGAGGGGGTGCGTGCCGAATCCCACGGCGCGACTCGTCTTCAAGTCGATTTTCAATGTCCGCCAAAGTTGTGGCGACGTCATCGAAAACGTGTCGCCAGCTCGAGTGAATGCCGGCGAGGAAGTCGGAAGTCACGGACTAGTTGTAATTTGCGCTGTGGACGACATTGGCGAGTTTGACCGCGGCCAAATAGGCCTTTTCGCCACCATCCGCTGAAATCACGGAAATCCACGAGTCCGCTGCGACCACGTTGTAGTTCGCGGTTGTCTGACCACCGGTCGCACCGAGCACTCCGAAGGTGACGTCACCGCGCTCGTCGGTCGCTTGCAGCAGGCCTTGAGCAGTGAGGTCAGCGATGACCGAATCTCGATTCGTCGAGTCCAGTGGTACCGCAGAGACGAGAACCTTTACCGCGAGCAAGTTGGGGTCTTCGTTGTCGATTCCGAAATAACACGAAATTCCGCCCGCGTTCATTTCGGGGGTCGCGTCGGTGATGAGTTCATTCCCATATTTACCGCCAGGGCCTGCGAGCAGGATGACTCCCTCTGCGGTGAATTTGTCCAATTGTGCGGGCGGCAAAATACTCGTGCAATCCGTTGGCATCGTGAACGTCTCGGTGGGAACCGGAGTTGTCGGATCGGTTGTCGGCTCAGTCGAAGGACTTATGGACGTCGTCGGTTCACTCGTTGGCTGAGACGCCGGCGTGCATCCCGCGAGAACGAGTGACAGAAGTGCGACGGGAATCATCATTGCCGTCTTTGAGTGCCGCGACCGAAGCTGCATATTCCACAATCTACGCGCGTTTCGTGGTCAATCTCGGCAGCGTTCAGTGACGATTTGGTTACGAAAACGAGTTACGAGCAGAGTTCGATTGTTTCCGCATTTTCGGACCACACCTCGGTCGGGACCGTCGCACCAATTGTCGTGAGCAGCGTTTGAGCCTCAACTGCGTCGCGCGCGATGACGGCCCCGTCAACGGACAGGATGGCGTTCGCATCGTCGACGTCCATCGCGAGACCGTTAAGGTCGAGGTCAGCCAATTTGGGAAGCGTTCCAACGGGGCTGGCGACACCGCCGACGGTCCCCTGTAAGCGCTCCATCATCCACTTGACGACGCGGATGTTGTCGCCGAAGCCGGGCCACTGGAATTTCCCGTCATCACCACGGCGGAACCAGTTCACGTGGAAAATACGGGGGAATCGACCCGAAACGCGAAGTCGCTCGCCGATTGAAAGCCAGTGCGCCCAGTGATCGCCAACGTTGTAACCGGTGAACGGTGCCATGGCGAACGGGTCTCGTCGAAGCTCGCCGAGCGTGCCTTCGGCCGCCGCGGTGCGCTCCGACGCCATGGTTGCACCGAGATAAACGCCGTGCGCCCAGGATCGCGCTTCGGTGACGAGTGGCATGGTGTGCGAACGACGACCGCCGAAGATGATCGCGTCGACGACTACGCCGCGAGGGTCGGACCATTCGGGAGCGGCGGTCGGGCATTGGTCAATCGCAACGGTAAACCGTGAGTTCGGGTGCGCGGCCGGGGTTCCCATTTCGGGGGTCCACGCCTTTCCCGTCCAATCCGTGAGGTGCGCCGGCTTTTCTTTCGTGAGCCCCTCCCACCACACGTCGCCGTTGTCCGTCAGTGCGACGTTCGTGAAGATTGTGTTCCCCCACAGCGTCTGGATAGCGACGGGGTTTGTCGCCTCGCTCGTGCCCGGTGCGACACCAAAGAATCCAGCTTCGGGGTTCAGCGCGCGAAGCAAACCGTTTTCGTCAATCCACATCCAGACGATGTCATCACCGAGGGTTTCCACCGTCCATCCCGGCAGGGTTGGCTGCATCATCGCGAAGTTGGTCTTCCCGCAGGCGCTGGGGAATGCGGCGGCGATGTGCGCGATCTGACCTTCGGGGGAGGTGATTCGAACGAGCATCATGTGCTCCGCGAGCCACCCCTCGTCCCTCGCCATCGCCGAGGCGATCCGCAGAGCGAACGACTTCTTCCCCAGGAGCGCGTTGCCGCCATAGGCGGAACCAAACGACCAAATCTCGCGAGATTCGGGGAAGTGGCTGATGTATTTGGTTGAATTACACGGCCATGCCACGTCGACCTCACCGGCTTCAAGCGGAGCGCCGACCGAGTGGACGGCTTTGACCCAGTCCGCGCCGGATTCGATGACATCGAGCGCGATCCGACCCATTCGGGTCATCGTTCCCATGGACACGACGACGTAGGGCGAGTCGGTGATTTCGACCCCCACTCTCGTGACGGGTGAACCGACCGGACCCATCAGGAATGGGATGACGTACATCGTGCGGCCGCGCATCGATTCGGTGAAGAGACCCGATAACGTCGAGCGCATGTCGTCGGGGTCGTGCCAGTTGTTTGTTGGCCCCGCGTCCTTCTCGGATTCGGAACAAATAAAGGTTCGTCCCTCGACACGCGCCACATCATCGGGGTTACTGCGTGCGAGGAACGAATTGGGACGAAGTTCACCATTGAGCGGGATGAGCGTCTCGGACTCGACCATCATGGCGATGAGGTCTTGGCGTTCGCTCAGCGACCCGTCACACCACTGGATGTTCGCAGGTTTCGTGAGGCGCGCAATGTCCGCCACCCAGTCGAGGAGATCCTCACGGGTCGTCGCAACGTCGCGGGCGTCACCATCAACATGCGCCGACAGGTGGTTCGAGGTGGTCGTCATATTTCTATAATTCTCCCTGAAAATTCAACACGCCGTAAATTTTTGACGAAAGAATCGCGGTTCTTGTGTTTTATGAAATATTCGGCGTAATCTTGCCGTATGAACACGACACCGACTCTCGGCCGACGAATTCGTCATTTCCGGCAGCGCGCGAACCTGACACTCGATGCGCTCAGTGACAAGGTGGGGCTTTCTGGTAGCCAACTGTCCATCATCGAAAACGGAAAGCGGGAACCCAAGATCGGGCTCGTCACGTCCATCGCGGGGGCGCTCGGTGTCAGCGTCGCAACGCTTCTCGAGGCAGGTGCACCCGATGAACGCAGCGCAAAGGAATTAGAACTCGACGAACTGCAGCACTCGGCGCTCGCCACACGGCTCGGAATTCCGCCCACGCGCGTGGGTAAGACTATGACCGACGAGACCCTCGATGCGTTGCTCAGTTTGCACAGGGAAATTGTTCGGCGTGAGACGACCGCGATCGCGACCCCGGAAGAAGCCCGGCGAGCGAACACCGAACTTCGCCACGCGATGCGCGACATCAACAATTTCCGACCCGACCTCGAGGAGATCGGTCAAGACCTCTCGGACAATGTCGGACACACGACGGGTGCACTCACCCACCGTGAAATGAGTCAGATGGCCGAACGATTCGGGCTAACCGTTATTTACGTGGATGACCTGCCGCAATCCGCGCGGTCGATCACCGACTGGGCGAACGGTCACGTGTATTTGCCGCCCGCGTCGATTCCCGGCGGGCACGGACTCAGGTCAATGGCCATTCAATCGATCGCACATCGAATCCTTGGTCACAGTATTCCGGCGAGCTATTCCGAATTTTTGCAGCAACGTCTCGAAATCAATTACGTGGCGTCCGCCGCCATCATGCCGGGCCGACAAGCCGTCGAATTCCTGTCCAAGGCGAAAGCCGACCGCAACATCGCGGTCGAAGACTTCCGCGATGCGTTTGGCGTGACGCACGAATTCGCGTCAATGCGATTCACCAACCTCGCGACGAGCCACCTCGACATTCCCGTGCACTTCCTGCGAGTTGGCGACAACGGTGCCGTTTACAAGGCGTATGAAAATGACGGACTGCCGATTCCGACCGACGTGACCGGTGCCGTCGAAGGACAGCGACCCTGCCGACACTGGAGTGCGCGGGTCGCGTTGGAGCGTGTGAATCGAACGACCGAATACCACCAATACACCGACACCCCCGATGGAACGTTCTGGGAATCGACACAAACCGGCTCCGGCGTGGACGGCAGCTTTTCGATCACGGTCGGAGTTCCCTTCGCCGAATCGAAATGGTTCCGCGGGCGCGACACGGCCGATCGCAAAGTGTCTACTTGTCCCGACCCGACCTGTTGCGTGCTGCCCAGCGATGAACTCACCGCCAAGTGGGCGGGAAACACCTGGACGAGTGCGGCCATGCACGCCCAAGTGCTCACGCCACTTCACCACGGAACCTTCCCTGGAGTGGACGATCGAGCGGTGTTCGAATTCCTCGAACGTCACTCCGAGCGGTAGTACGCTGGTCGAACAAGCCCCTTTAGCTCAGTGGATAGAGCGTCTACCTCCGGCGTAGAAGGTCGCAGGTTCGAATCCTGTAGGGGGTACTTCCGAACCCGACGGACGAGCGACTTAAGATGGAAACATGAACCCCGACGCGCTGAGCTCTGCCATTGCCGAAGCGACGCGAACGGTCATCGGCGCTCGCGATGAGGCGATTGCTGCCGATATCACGGACGCGATGGTAGCCCTCGAACGCCCGAAGAATCGCGACCACGGTGACTGGGCCACGTCGATTGCGCTCAAGGTGGCCAAGCGTGTCGACCGGAATCCACGTGACGTGGCACAAGACCTTCACTCCGCGCTGTCTGCGATCGCGGGCATCAAGTCCATCGATATCGCCGGCCCTGGATTTCTCAACATCACGCTCGATGCGGCGGCGGCCGGTGAAATCGCCCGCTCTATCGTGACCGCAGGAAAAACGTTTGGCCACAACGACACGCTGGCTGGGCAGTCCATCAACCTGGAATTCGTCTCGGCGAACCCAACCGGACCGTTGCACATCGGGCACACCCGATGGGCGGGGCTGGGCGACTCGATTGGTCGTGTACTGAGGGCATCGGGCGCGACGGTCGCCAACGAGTTCTATATCAACGACGCCGGCGCACAGATGGACGTCTTCGGCGAATCAGTTCTGGCCGCCGCTCTCGGCGAAGCGACCCCCGAAAACGGGTATCCGGGTGAATATGTGCAAGACCTCGGCAAGCAGGCACTCACCCGGCGTCCCGATCTCGCCGACCTTCCTCGTGACGAGGCGATCGCAGTAGCACGGGACATTGGGTACGAACTGCAACTTCAGGAAATCAAGGATTCTCTTGCACGATTCAACGTCGAATTCGACGTCTGGTTCAGTGAACGCGACCTGCACGCGGGTGGCGATGATTCGCTCATCGAGAAGGCCATCGAACGGCTGCGCGCCGAGGGTCACGTCTACGACGAGGACGACGCGGTGTGGGTTCGAACGACCGATTTTGGCGACGACAAAGACCGCGTCATTCGTCGCGGCAACGGAATCTATACGTATTTCGCCGCGGACGCCGCGTACTACCTGTCCAAGGGCGACCGGGGCTTCCAGCACAAGATCTACCTCCTCGGCGCGGACCATCACGGATACGTGCATCGACTCAAGGCGCTGGCGGGGTCAGCCGGGGACGATCCCAACAAGGACATCGAGATCCTCATCGGTCAGCTCGTGAGCATCAACGGCGCAAAGTTGTCCAAGCGAGCGGGAAACATCATCGAGCTGAATGACCTGCGCGAGTGGTTGGGGACGGATGCACTTCGGTATTCGCTCGCACGGTATCCCGCGGATTCGCCGTTGTCACTCGACCCGGAACTTTTGCAAAAGAAATCGAACGACAACCCCGTTTTCTATGTTCAATACGCCCACGCGCGAACGAGCGCCGTTGCCCGTAATGCGGTGACCGCGGGAGTGGATCGTTCGGTGTTCCGCGCAGAGCTGCTTGACCTGCAGACGGATGCCGACCTCGCGAACGCGCTCGCCGATTTTCCGCGAGTGGTTGCCCAGGCAGCGACGTTGCGTGAGCCGCACCGGGTCGCCCGGTATCTCGAGGAACTCGCGGCGTTCTATCACCGCTGGTACGACAGCTGTCGCGTGACCCCGGTCGGAGACGACGAGATCGACGACGCCCACCGAACGCGGTTGTGGTTGAACGACGCGACCGGCCAGGTTTTGCGAAATGGACTGGACCTGCTCGGCGTTAGTGCCCCGGAGCGCATGTGAGTCAATTCACTCCCGAGAAGAGTGCCGCGATTCGCGCGGAGTTTCCGCAATTGTCGGAACACCTCAATGGGCACCCGTTGGTGTACCTCGACACCGCGGCGACAAGCCTGCGACCGCGGATTGCAGTTGACATCGAATCGGAATTCGCGCTGCGGCACACTGCGGCCGTGAATCGCGGGGCGCACACCCTCGCCGCCGAGGCAACAGAGGCCTTCGACGACGCCCGTGCTGCAATCGCCTCGTTTGTTGGTGCACGTCCGAACCAACTCGTCTTCACCTCGAATGCGACGGAATCGATAAACCTGATCGCTCTTGCCGTTCGATTGGCGACCGCTGTCGGCTCACCAGCCCGATTCGCGCTGACGGCTGGTGATGAAATTGTCGTGTCCGAAGCGGAACATCACGCGAACCTCATCCCGTGGCAAGAAGTCGCCCATCAGACGGGCGCGGTCATTCGTGTCGCTCCCGTCACGGACGGTGGCGAGTTGACCGTTGACGCGGTGGTGTCGGTCTTGTCCGAGCGGACCCGCATTGTGGCCGTCACGGCCGTGTCTAACGTGCTGGGGATTGTGAATCCCGTGCGGCAGATCGCCGACATCGCGCGCGCGACGGGCGCACTCGTCGTCGTGGATGCCTGCCAGTCTGCGGCACACGGACGCCTTGATGTCGAATCATATGGCGCCGATTTCGTCGCGCTTTCCGCCCACAAAATGTACGGCCCGACCGGAATCGGTGTCCTGTGGGGAACTACGGCTGCACTCGACGAAATGCCGGTGGTGCTGACCGGCGGGTCCATGATCACTCGTGTCGATTTCGACTCGTCCGATTACCTACCCGCACCTGCCAAATTCGAGCCGGGAACGCCGCGCCTCACTCAAGCAATCGGTTGGGCCGAATCTCTTCGGTACATCGAATCCATTGGTGTTGATTCCATCGCCGCACATGAGGAAGCCCTCGGGGCTGTCTTGTTCGCGGGTGTGGCCGACATCCCAAACGTTCACATTCTCGGTAAAGGCACCGGCGTGCACCGCGTGGGACTCGTGAGTTTCGCCGTCGACGGTGTTCATCCGCACGACGTTGGGCAGTACCTCGACTCGCGTGGAATCGCTGCGCGCGTCGGGCATCACTGCGCACAGCCACTTCACAAACGACTTGGCGTCGAATCGTCGACGCGATTCTCGCTCGGACTGTATTCAACGATTGACGACGTCGATATCGCGGTCGCAGCGCTGGCGGACGTCCGCGAATACTTCGGAGAACGCTGATGAATCTCGACGACCTGTATCAGCAAATCATTCTTGACCACAACAAAAAGCGTGTGGGGTACGGGCTTCACGAGGGCGGTTTCCCCTCCCACCAGTACAACCCAACCTGCGGTGATGAACTAACACTCACCGTGCGGCTGAGCGATGACGGCACCACCATCACCGGCTTCGAGTGGGAGGGAAAAGGGTGTTCGATCTCGCAGGCATCCGCGTCCCTCATGACCTCCGAGGCAACGGGGATGACCGTCTCGGAATTCGAGTTATTCGCGAATGGATTTCGCGAGGCGATGCGTTCCCGAGGAACCATCGCGCTCGACGAGGAGGAATATGGCGACCTCGCGGCACTATCCGGTGTTTCGAAGTTCGTCGCCCGCGTGAAATGCGCGATGCTCGCCTGGGTCGCGGCGGAAGACAGCCTGCACCTGACACGCGAGTCGCTAAACTGAAAGCCGGCTTCAAGGGTCTCACCGGACTCGGTTGTCTCACTGTTCCGCGTTGATTTCTCGGGACACGCAGTTGGGAAGGGAACCCTCGTGATCGAATATCGAAATCTTCGAATCGCTCTGCTCGGAGCCGGCAGCGTTGGCGCTCAAGTGGCGAATCAGATTCTTCACCACGGAGACGAACTGGCGGCGCGAATCGGTGCCGGCATCGAACTCATCGGTGTTGCCGTTCGCGACCCCAAGGCGAAGCGCAGCGCCGACATTCCCGCCAATCTCATCACCACGGATGCCGACAAGCTCGTTCGTGAGGCCGACATTGTCATCGAGTTGATGGGTGGCATCGAGCCCGCGCGGACCTTGCTTCTCGCGGCGATCAACGCGGGTGCTGACGTGGTCACCGCCAACAAAGCGCTACTCGCGCACCACGGTCCAGAAATCTTTGAGGCCGCGGCCCAGGTGGGCGCACAGGTCTACTACGAAGCGGCGGTCGGCGGGGCTATCCCTATCATTCGACCACTGCGTGATTCGCTCGCCGGTGATCGCGTCACGCGAATTCTGGGAATTGTCAACGGAACGACAAATTTCATTCTTGACCGAATCGACACCCTCGGGGAGTCGATGGAAGATTCGCTCGCCATGGCGCAAGAGTTGGGCTACGCCGAGGCAGACCCGACGGCCGACGTCGAGGGATTCGACGCAGCACAAAAGGCCGCGATTTTGGCCTCGCTCGCGTTCCACACTCACGTCCCCGTCGAGGGCGTCTACCGTGAGGGCATCACCAAGGTCACGTTGGAACAGGTGCACGCCGCCCGCAAGGCCGGCTATGTCGTCAAGTTGCTCGCGATTTGCGAACGAGTTGTCGCAGCGGACGGGACGGAAGGCGTCAGCGCACGGGTTAATCCTGCGATGGTTCCGCTGACCCATCCGCTTGCGGCGGTCCACGGCGCGAACAACGCGGTGTTTGTTCAAGCTGAAGCCGCGGGATCACTCATGTTCTATGGCGCAGGTGCGGGTGGACTGCAAACGTCATCCGCGGTCCTCGGCGACCTCGTGTCGGCCGCCCGCCGCCACGTCGTCGGTGGCCCCGGTGTTGCCGAGAGCACCCACGCAACCTTCCCGATTCTCAAAATTTCAGACATCCGGACGCGCTACCACATCACGCTCGAGGTCACCGATGCACCCGGTGTTCTCGCCGATGTTGCGTCTCTGTTCGCTGCTCACGGCGTCTCGGTCGAAACGGTCGAGCAGAAGGCCGTCGGGACGGACGCCCAGTCGTCCGCCGCTACGCTGGTTATCGGAACTCACGAGGCGACCGAAGCCGATCTCGCCGCAACCGTGGATGCCCTGGCGGCGTCGGCCGTTGTTGAGCGGGTTGTGGGTGTACTTCGAGTGGAAGGTCTTTGATGGCTCACCAATGGCGCGGCGTCCTGCAAGAATACCGGGACCGCCTCGATGTCACGGACAAGACCCCCATCATCTCTCTCGGCGAGGGCGGGACTCCGCTGATTTATGCCCGCGCACTGTCGGACCGCACGGGGGCGAAGGTTTACGTCAAGTACGAGGGGATGAACCCCACGGGTTCGTTCAAAGACCGCGGAATGACGATGGCGATTTCAAAGGCGATGGAAGCCGGCGCGAAGGCCGTCATTTGCGCGTCGACGGGCAACACGTCGGCATCGGCCGCGGCCTACGCAACACACGCCGGGATCACCGCGGCGGTGCTCGTCCCCGAGGGCAAGATTTCAATGGGCAAGCTGAGTCAGGCCGTTGCCCACAATGCCGAGATTCTGCAACTTCAGGGAAACTTCGATGACTGTTTGGATATCGCGCGCGAACTCGCGGCGAATTATCCGGTGCACCTTGTGAATTCCGTCAACAACGACCGCATCGAGGGTCAAAAAACAGGCGCGTACGAGGTCGTTGAGGTTCTTGAGCGCGCCCCGGATTTTCATTTCATTCCCGTCGGTAACGCCGGCAACTACACCGCGTATCACCGCGGCTACCGGGAAGAGATTGCGCGCGGTGTGACCGACGTGTTGCCGCGGATGTTTGGTTTTCAAGCAGCCGGCTCGGCCCCGCTCGTTGAGGGCGCTGTCGTCAAGCACCCCGAGACAATCGCCACCGCGATTCGAATCGGAAACCCCGCGTCGTGGGATCTCGCTATCGCGGCGCGCGACGACTCGGACGGATATTTCGGTGCAATTAGTGACGTCGACATTCTCGCGGCTCAGCGAATTTTGTCCGCAGAGGTCGGAATTTTTGTTGAGCCGGCATCGGCGGCGTCTGTCGCGGGACTGTTGGAACGTGCCGAGGCTGGCGCGATTCCGAAGGGCGCGGTGTGCGTGCTCACGGTGACCGGTCACGGACTCAAGGACCCGCAGTGGGCGCTCAAACTTCCGGACGGCACCGAAGCAATGCCACAGGTCGTGCCGGTGGACGTTGACGAAATCGCTGGCGTGCTGGGCCTTTCCAAGGGTCACTGATGTCGGCAACTGTTCCGGTCGGTCGAACCGTTCAGGTCAAGGTACCCGCCACGACGGCGAACCTCGGGCCAGGTTTCGACACACTCGGAATGGCGCTGGCGCTCTATGACGAACTGTCCGCGACGGTTGTCGCATCCGGAACTTCTCGAGTTACCGTTCATGGCGTCGGCGAAGCATCGGTGCCGACGGACTCGTCCAACCTCGTTCTACAATCGATGGCCGCGACCTTCGCACACTTCGGCGTCGACACTCCAATCGTGGAACTTCACTGCACGAACCGCATCCCGCACGGCAGCGGGATGGGATCCTCCGGGGCGGCAATCGTGGGTGGCATCATGCTCGCTAAGGGCCTGCTGGAGGGAATCGTCGAGATCGATGCTCACGGCCTCCTCACTCTCGCGACGACACTCGAGGGACACCCGGACAACGTTGCTCCCGCACTGTTCGGTGGTTTGTCGATCGCGTGGATGACGGACGCCGGACCGCAACACAAGAAATTGACGGTGCACCGCGGAGTATCACTCCTCGTTGCCGTCCCCCGTGACATCACGATGAGTACGAAGTCGGCTCGAGACCTACAACCAGAGACCGTCCCCCACGAAGACGCGGTGTTCAACCTTTCGCGATCAGCGCTGCTTATCGCGGCATTGATTCAAAGCCCCGAGCTGCTCCACGCGGCAACCGAAGACAAATTGCACCAGGACTACCGCGCCGAGGCCATGCCCGAGACAAACGCACTTGTTCATCGGCTCCGGGGCGAAGGTTTTGCCGCGGTCGTGTCAGGAGCGGGACCGTCCGTGCTTGTGCTCACCGATGACCCAGTCGAACGCGCACGGGCCGCGAGCATCGTGGATTCGACGACGGACACAGCATGGGATTGCCTCATGCTCGCCGTCGACTTCAAGGGTGCTACTGTTGTTGTACTGCCCGATGGAGAAGGTTTCTAGCCGGATCCCGAGCAGGTTTACCTTCACCCCACCGCATGTCGCGTTGTGCGATTGCTCACGGTGGTGTGTCACATCAAGGAGTAATACATGGATAACGAAACGAACGACGTTCCTGTCGCCGTAGAGGGTGCCGCGGCACCTACCCGCACGCGCGCCCCGCGCCGTGCCACCAAAAAGTCAGCCGATGCGCCCGTCGAGGTGACCGTTGGCGAGTCTGTCGTCGCGGATGCGCCCGCCGAATCTGGTGACGCGACCGACACCGAGGCTGCGGCACCGCGTGGCCGTGGTCGCGGTCGTGGACGAGGCCGTGCTGCGGCAACTACCGAGGGCGAGTCGACGGAATCCGCCGACGCACCCGAATCTGACGACGCCCAGCCCGAAAACGGCCGAACCCGTCAGCGCAATCGCAAGCGCGGTCGCGGACGTGACGACGATTTCGACGGTGTGAGCGATGACGACGTACTCATTCCTGTTGCCGGAATCCTGGACATTCTCGACAATTATGCTTTCGTCCGCACCGCCGGATATCTCGCGAGCCCTGCCGACATCTACGTCGCGCTGGGACAGGTCAAGAAGTACAACCTCCGCAAGGGTGACGCGATTGTTGGTGCGATTCGCCAGCCTCGCGACAACGATTTCCAGAACCGTCAGAAGTACAACGCGCTCGCGACAATCGATTTCGTCAACGGTGCGGCCCCCGAGGAAGCCGTCGTTCGCGACGACTTCAACGACCTTGTCGCGGTTCACGCGCACGAAGGCCTCGGGCTGAAGGGCCGCTTCGGCTCGGTGAAGAAGGGCGACCGAATTCTCGTCGACGCACCGGCCGGTTCCGAACGGACCGCGGTCATCCGTGACCTCGCGGCCGAAATTTCTGGAAGTGCCACCGACGCCCACCTCATGGTCGTTGTGTCAGAGGGTCTCCCCGAAGATGTCACCGCGCTGAGCCGTGGCGTTCGCGGCGAAGTCAGTGCGTCGTCGTACGACCACCACTCGGACGAACACGTCACGGTTGCCGATCTGGCAATCGCCCGTGCGAAGCGACTCGTCGAAAAGGGCCACCACGTTGTTGTTCTCATCGATTCGATGACGCGCGTCGCCAAGAACCAACTCGCGGTCATTCAGGGCTCGCGTCCACTCGGTGATGGAAACATCGATTCCGCCGTGTTCTCGGCGGCCAAGCGCCTCTTCGGTGCTGGCCGTGCGCTCGAAGCCGGTGGCTCACTCACCGTCATCGCGACGCTGGACAACCAAACTGCCGGATTCACCGGTGCTGTGCGCGAGGAACTCCTCGACGTCGCAACCGGTGTCGTCACCCTCTAAGGGTTCTCATGCTCGAATCAATCGACGGTCTCGTCGCGGAACACGCCCAACTTCAGGTTGAGCTGTCCGACGCGGCAATCCACACCGACCCCGCGCGCGCGAAGAAACTCAATCGCCGTTACGCCGAATTGAACCAAATCGTGTCGACGCACGAGGCGCTTTCCGCGGCCCGCGACGACCTTGTCGCTGCTCGGGAGCTGGCAAAGGATGACGAGGTGTTCGCGTCGGAAATCCCGTCAATGGAGGCCAGCGTCACCGAGCTCGAAGAAAAACTTCGTCGCTTGTTGATTCCGCGCGATCCCGACGATGGTCGAGACGTCATCATGGAGATCAAAGGTGGCGAGGGCGGCGCCGAAAGCGCTCTGTTCGCTGCAGACCTTCTTCGGATGTACACCCAGTACGCGGACAGCCGCGGCTGGCGAGTTGAAATCCTCGACAAGACGGACAGCGACCTGGGAGGGCTCAAAGACGTTCAAGTCGCGATCAAGGCGAACGCAACCGACCCCGCGAACGGCGCATGGGCGAAGCTGAAGTACGAGGGCGGAGTTCACCGCGTCCAGCGGGTCCCTGCCACAGAGGCGCAAGGCCGAATTCACACCTCGACAACCGGTGTTCTCGTCTTTCCAGAAGTAGACGAGCCCGAAGAAATCGACATCAGCCCCAACGACCTTCGAATCGATGTATTTCGCTCGGGCGGCCCAGGCGGTCAGTCGGTCAACACGACGGACTCGGCCGTTCGAATCACGCACGTCCCAACAGGCATCGTCGTGTCCTGCCAGAACGAAAAGAGTCAGATTCAAAACAAGGAATCGGCGATGCGCGTTCTTCGGGCACGACTTCTCGCGCGTCAACAAGAAGAACGTGACGCGGTCGCGAGCGATGCCCGCAAGAGCCAGATTCGAGGGATGGACCGTTCCGAACGCATCCGCACCTATAACTTCCCGGAAAACCGCATCGCGGATCACCGCACGGGTTACAAGGCGTACAACCTCGACCAGGTGATGAACGGAGCGCTTGAGCCGATCATTGACTCGTGTATCGCGGTCGATGAAGAGGCTCGACTCAAAGTTCTCGCCGAGTCCACCGGGTCGTGACCTCCGTCGGCGATGTCATCGCCGCCCTCACGGATCGATTCGCTCGAGCGGGAATTGTCTCGGCGCTGGCCGACGCCGAGCTTCTCGTTGGACACGTCGCGGGATGGACCCGCGGTGAAGTCGCGACGAAAGCGTTCATGGGCACCGAACTTGACGAGGCCATCGTTGCCCGGATCGACGAGTTTGCCGCGCGCCGGGAGTCGCGTGAGCCGTTGCAACACATCACGGGAGAAGCGCCATTTCGCCACCTCGTTCTTGCCGTTGGCGATGGCGTTCTCGTTCCTCGACCCGAAACCGAACTCGTCGCCGAGTGGGCAATCGATGCACTTCGACAAGTCCCCGCTCCGAAACCACGGGCGGTCGATCTGGGGACGGGAAGCGGGGCCCTCGCGCTCGCCCTCGCCACCGAGGTCCCCACCGCCGAGGTCTTCGCGGTCGAATTGTCACCGGTCGCTGCCGCGTGGGCCGAACGCAACATCGAGCGCTACGGAGATGGGCGAGTCCATCTCGTCGTCGGGGACGCCTCGGATGTCCTGACGGAATTGGACGGGACCGTCGATGTCGTCGCGACCAATCCCCCCTATATCCCCGACGGTGAAAAGCCGCAGGATCGGGAAGTCACAGGTTACGACCCGGAGCTCGCATTGTTTGGCGGCCCGGATGGACTTCGCGATATTCGAATATTTATAGCGCGCGCTGCCGTGCTCCTTCGGCCCGGCGGCACTCTCGTCCTCGAACACGGAGACGGGCAAGGCGCGGACGTTCGGGCGATTGCGGCGGAGGCTGGATTCGGGATGACCATGACCCATACCGATCTGCTTCATCGAGAACGAGCACTCACGGCAGTGCGATGAGACGTGATGGCTAAACTGGGGATGATGGTGACCATTTACGACTGCCTCGACACGAAAGAGGCCTTGACCGGACTGCGACTGGCCAGACAGGCCATTGGTCGCGGTCAGCTCGTCGTGTTGCCAACCGATACGGTGTACGGAATTGCGGCGGATGCCTTCAACCCGGCCGCGGTGCAAAGGCTTCTTGACGCGAAGGGACGCGGTCGGCAATCGCCACCACCCGTCCTCGTTGACGGCATTCAGACACTCACCGCACTTGCGGATCGCACCACCCCCGAGATGGAGAAACTGGTCGACGCGTTTTGGCCAGGCGGGCTCACGATTGTCGTGCCGGCTCGTGGAACTCTTGCCTGGGACCTTGGTGACACTAATGGCACCGTCGCGATTCGAATGCCCGACCATGACCTCACTCATGAACTTCTGCGCGAGACGGGGCCGCTCGCGGTCTCGAGCGCAAACCTGACCGGTCAACCCGCGGCGCTCAGCGCGACCGAAGCCCGCGAACAACTGGGGGACAGCGTCTCGGTGTATCTCTCGGCCGGCGACTCGTCAGATTCGCGGATGGGATCGACCATCGTCGACACAACTCCGACGCTTGACGGGAAACCGGTTCGAATTTTGCGCGAAGGAACCATCAGTCGCGATGCTATTCGCGAAGTTCTCGGAGAGATCGCCGAGGACGCCTCGTGAACTATGCACTCATCGGACTCGTTGCGGCGGCCATCTCGTTTGGTGGGTCGCAGTTGCTGTTGAAACTGAGCCACCGGTTCAAGATCTACCCCGGAATCCGTGACCGTGACGTGCACACGACCCCGACACCTCGATTGGGTGGCGTGGCAATTGTTATCGGGCTCGGTGGTGCTCTCACGATTGCGGCGTTCCTTCCGGTTTTCGCCAAGGTTTTCGTCAATCCGATGCCCGTCATCGGTATCGGAATCGCCATCGTGTTAATGGCTGTTGTCGGAATCATCGACGATCTGGTCGACCTCAACTGGCTTGTGAAACTCGGCGCACAATTGGTCGCGGCGGGAGTCCTCGCCTGGTCGGGGATTCAGATCGTCAGTTTGCCGTTCGGCGGTATTGCCTTGTTGTCGCCAACGATGTCGCTCGTGCTCACCGTGTTTGCTGTCGTACTCGTGATGAACGCCATCAATTTCATTGACGGACTGGATGGTTTGGTCGCCGGAGTGACCCTCATCGCTGGTTCCGTCTTTTTCATCTATTCGCATCTGCTCGCGACGGGACCCGGACAGACCAGTTATTTCAACCTCGCAACCCTGCTGACGGCTGCGCTGTGCGGCGCGCTCATCGGTTTTTTGCCCGTCAATTGGCACCCCGCAAAAATGTTCATGGGTGACTCGGGTGCTCTCGTCATCGGACTGGTCCTTGCCGCGTCGACGATTTCTGTGACCGGCCAGGTGGACCCAACGCGCATCGATCCCGGTCAGTTGGTCCCAGCGTTTATCCCGCTCGCTCTGCCACTAGCGGTGCTGGTCGTTCCGCTCGTTGACTTCGTTCTCGCGGTCAGTCGTCGAATCATCAACGGGCGCTCCCCGTTCTCGGCGGACCGCAAGCACCTGCATCACCGTCTGTTGGACATGGGTCACACCCATTTCCAGGCCGTTCTCATCCTTTATGCGTGGACCATCGTGGTCGCCGTTGGTGCACTCTCGTTCATGTTTATCGATGCGCCACTCGCAGCGGGAATGGTTGTCGTTGGTCTCGTCGTGACGACAATCTTGACCATTGCCCCGCTCGGTCGCAAGAAACCCATCAACCTGTTCGGAGACATCCCAGAGGACGCCAATGACTAGTGCCGTTCAGATCGCCAACACCGCACTTCGGACCTCCGTGTTGTGGGGTGGGGTTAGCGCGCTCGCCATCGCCGTTGTTGGGGGCGGAATCGGCCTCGCCATGGCCGGACCGACGGGAATCTGGAGTGCCCTCGTGGGGAGCGCGGTCGCATTCGTGTTCATGGGCATCACCGCGGGAAGTATCGTCCTCGGCCAGAAAATCAGTGGTGGAAGCATCGCGTCAGGGCTGTTCTTCGCGGTCGTATTGGGTTCGTGGCTGCTCAAATTTGTCCTATTCCTCATCGTCTCGTTCGCGATCAAGAATTCCGGCGTATTCGACGTAGTGGTCACCTTCGTGTGCGTGATTGTGGCGGTCGTTGGTGCGTTAATTAGTGACGTTGTGGCGATTACTCGATCACGTGTGCCGGTTGTCGACATGATAGAGTCGAGACATTGAGCCCATGCGGGCGCGCTACGACAGCGCACCAAATTAGGAGATTGCCTTGATCAACGGACTGAACAGCCTTGTTCTCTCCGAAGGCGTTCAGTTTCACGCTCCCTCGATCACCGAGTTCTTCCCCGACGCCGTTCTTTTCGTCGGAACGCCATTCGAGATGAACCGCATCATGATCATTCGCATGGTCATGGTCATGGTGTTGGTGCTCGTTTTCTGGCTCGGAACCCGACGGATGAAACTGGTCCCCGGTCGTTTTCAAAGTCTGATCGAAATGGGACTCGACCTCGTTCGAGTAAACATCGCCGAAGATCTGCTTGGTAAAAAAGACGGACGACGCTTCCTCCCGATTCTCACCACCATCTTCTTCCTCGTCTTGTTCCTCAACATCACGGGAATCGTCCCCGGCTTCAACATCGCGGGGTCCTCGGTCATCGGAATCCCGCTCGTGCTTGCGGTTGTGACGTACTTCACGTTCATTTACGCCGGACTCAAGAAGCACCCTGGCGCATTCCTCAAGAACGCACTTTTCCCGCCCGGAGTCCCGTGGCCGTTCTACATCGTCGTCACGCCGATTGAACTCGTCTCAACGTTCGTTCTGCGTCCCGTCACCTTGACCCTTCGACTCCTCATGAACATGGTCGTCGGGCACCTTCTTCTCGCGCTGTTGTTCGGTGCGACCAACTTCTTCTTCCTCGGATTCGGACAATGGTTCGGGTACGTTTTCGGCGCCGGAACCCTCGCGTTCGGGATCGCCTTCTCGCTCTTTGAAATCTTGGTCGCTGTACTTCAGGCCTACGTTTTCACACTCTTGACCGCTGTCTACCTCCAGCTCGCGCTGGCGGAAGAACACTAACCACAACGACCCACTCGGGTCACAACGGAAGGAAACACCATGGTTCTCGCAGAGATCACGGGAAACATCGCAACCGTCGGCTACGGTCTCGCAGCCATCGGACCGGCCATCGGCGTAGGTATTGTCGTCGGCAAGACCATCGAGTCGGTTGCACGCCAGCCCGAACTTCAGGGCCGCCTCACGGTCCTCATGTACATCGGTATTGCGTTCACCGAGGCACTCGCCTTCGTTGGTATCGCAACCGGCTTCATCTTCGTCTAACCCCGTAAAGGAATCGACATGCTGCACGCATTCGTGTGGGCGACGACGCTGACCGAGGTCGAGCCGGCGAAGAACCCCCTTATCCCAGAGATGTATGACATCGTCTGGTCGATCGTTCCGTTTGCGATCGTTCTCTTCGTGTTCTGGAAGCTCGTTCTTCCGAACATGCAAAAGACGCTCGACGCGCGTGCGGAAAAGATTGAGGGCGGAATCGCGCAGGCTGAGTCCGCTCAGAAGGAAGCCGCTGAGGCTCTCGAGAAGTACAACGCACTTCTTCAGGAAGCCCGTGCCGAGTCCGCTGACATTAGGGAAAAGGCTCGTGCCGAGGGCGCCATCATCCTCGCCGAACTCAAGGACCAGGCAACGGATGCGGCCGAGGCGATCACCGCCAAGGCGCAGCAGCAGATTGAGGCCGAACGCCTTGCCGCGATCCAGTCGCTGCGTTCCGAGGTTGGTCAACTCGCTCTCGACCTCGCGGGTCGCGTTATCGGAGAACAGGTCAAGGACGCTAAGGCATCGTCTGCGGTCGTTGACCGATTCCTCGCTGACATCGAAAAGTCCGAGAAGAGCAAGTAATGGGTAGTGCATCACGCGTCGCGTTGACCTCGGCTAAGGCCGCGGTTGCGAAGGCGAGCGGTTTGAGCCTTGCGGCCGGTGCCGCAATTCTCTCCGTTGGTCGCGCCATCGGGGACACCCCGGCGCTGCGTGCTGCACTTGCAAACCCCGTTGCGGACGCGAAAGCGAAGGCAGCGCTTGTTGACGGTGTTGTCGGCAAGCTCGACCCGACTGCCACGTCTCTTTTGCACGTCATCGTTGGCGAACGCTGGTCTTCGGCCGACGAGATGCTCGCGGGTATCGAAGACATCGGAATTCGTGTCATTGCCGCGGGTTCGTCAGACGCGATCGAATCCGAGCTATTCACGATTGCCCGTGCCGTCGCGGCAAACCCCGACCTCGAATTGGCACTCAGTGCCAAGCGTGGCGGAGCCGAAGCTAAGCGCGCTCTCGTCGGGGCAGTCGTCAAGGGGGCGAGCGACGCGACGACGGAAATCGTGCGCCACCTCGTGAGCCAACCCCGTGGCCGTCGTATTCGTGGACTGTTGGCTGACGCACAGGTCATCGTCGCCGACCAAAAGGGACGCGGCGTCGCCATCGTGACCGTTGCGAACCCCATCGATTCCGCACAGCGGGATCGCATCGAAAAGGTGTTGCGTGCGCGATTCGGCCGCGAACACCACATTGACGAAATCGTTGACGACTCCATCGTCGGCGGATTCACTGTCCAGGTCGGAAACGACACCATTGACGCGAGCATCCGTTCGCGCCTCACGGAACTCTCCTCGAAACTCGCGGGCTAACCGCCACACAAAGGGACAAAATAATGGCTGAACTGACTATCAACCCGGATGACATCCGCAAGGCGCTCGGCGACTTCGCGAAGTCTTACGAACCGTCGAAGTCGACCGCGAAAGAGGTCGGCCACGTCATCGACGCGGGCGACGGAATCGCGCACGTCGATGGACTTCCCGGTGTCATGGCGAACGAACTCATCAAGTTTGCCGATGGGACCCTCGGGCTCGCCTTGAACCTTGACGAGGATTCAATCGGTGTCGTCGTTCTCGGTGAGTTCTCTGGGGTCCAGGCCGGACAAGAAGTCACCCGTACGGGCGAGGTTCTTTCGGTTCCCGTCGGCGAGGGTTACCTCGGCCGCGTCATCGACCCACTGGGAAACCCCATCGACGGTCTCGGAACCATCAAGACCGAAGGACGCCGTGCGCTCGAGCTGCAGGCTCCTGGCGTCATGGCCCGTAAGTCGGTTCACGAGCCGCTGCAAACTGGAATTAAAGCCATCGATGCGATGATTCCCGTCGGTCGTGGTCAGCGCCAGCTCATCATCGGTGACCGCCAGACGGGTAAGACCGCAATCGCCGTCGACACGATCATCAACCAAAAGGCCAACTGGGAGTCCGGCGACACCAACAAGCAGGTTCGTTGCATCTATGTCGCCATCGGTCAAAAGGGTTCGACGATTGCCGCCGTGAAGGGCGCTCTAGAAGAAGCCGGCGCGATGGAGTACACGACAATCGTCGCCGCTCCTGCGTCCGACCCCGCAGGATTCAAGTACCTCGCGCCCTACACCGGTTCGGCCATTGGCCAGCACTGGATGTACGCCGGCAAGCACGTGCTCATCATTTTCGATGACCTGTCCAAGCAGGCCGAGGCCTACCGTGCCGTTTCGCTTCTGCTTCGTCGCCCGCCGGGACGCGAGGCGTACCCCGGTGACGTCTTCTATTTGCACTCGCGCCTTCTCGAGCGTTGCGCCAAGCTCTCGGACGAACTCGGAGCCGGTTCGATGACGGGTCTGCCCATCATCGAAACTAAGGCGAACGACGTGTCGGCGTATATCCCGACCAACGTCATCTCGATCACCGATGGCCAGATCTTCCTTCAGTCGGACCTTTTCAACGCCAACCAGCGCCCCGCCGTTGATGTTGGTATTTCGGTGTCGCGTGTTGGTGGTGACGCTCAGGTCAAGTCGATCAAGAAGGTGTCGGGGACGTTGAAGCTCGAGCTCGCGCAGTACCGCTCGCTCGAAGCGTTCGCCATGTTCGCCTCTGACCTTGACGCGGCCAGCCGTCGTCAACTCGCTCGTGGTGCCAGGCTCACCGAACTTCTGCGCCAACCGCAGTATTCGCCGTACCCCGTCGAGGAACAGGTCGTGTCGATCTGGGCCGGAACCAAGGGCAAGTTGGACACACTCGAGGTGACGGATGTTCTTCGATTCGAACGCGAATTGCTCGACCACCTTCGTCGAAACACAAAGATACTTGACACGCTCCGTTCGACCAACGTTCTCGATGACGCCACCGAGGCTGACCTCGAAAAGGAAATCGACAAATTCACCGCGTCGTTCCAGGGCGGCAAGGGCGGAACCAAAGCCGGTTCAGAGGACTTTGCGGCGCTTCCCGCCGACGAGGTCGAACAAGCAAAAATCGTCAAGCCGCGCAAGCGCAAGTAATTCACACGTAAAACGAGAGGAGGAACACTATGGGAGCGCAACTTCGCATCTACCGACAGAAGATTAAGTCGGCACAGACCACGAAGAAGATCACGCGTGCCATGGAACTCATCTCGGCGTCGCGAATTCAGAAAGCACAGGCACGGATGGCGTCGGCTGCTCCGTACACAAAGGCCCTGACCCGCGCGGTCACGGCTGTTGCGGTCGGGTCAAACGTCGATCACCCGTTGACGACCAACCCTGAGGTTCACCGTCGCTCGGCCGTTGTGATCTTCACATCGGACCGCGGGCTCGCCGGCGCGTTCTCGTCCCAGGTCCTCCGCGAAGCGGGCGAACTCACCGAGAAACTGACGTCGGAGGGCAAAGAGGTCGTTTACTACCTCGTTGGCCGCAAGGCTGTCCAGTATTTCGCTTTCCGCCAGCGTGCGTGGGAACGTGACTGGATTGGCAACACCGATCGTCCCGAAGTCGAGACCGCCGAGGAACTCGCGCAAGCGCTCATCGAACACTTCCTCAAGGAATACGAGGATGCCGGTGTCGACGAAATTCACCTCGTGTACAACCGTTTCGTCAACCTGGTTTCGCAGGTTCCGACCGTTCTGCGACTCCTGCCGCTCGAGGTTGTCGAAGCGGATTCGGATGAACCACTCCCGACCGGGTCCGACGTTTTGCCACTCTATGAATTCGAGCCGCACGGACTCGAGGTTCTCAACGCGCTTCTTCCCGTGTACGTCGAAAACCGTGTCTTCGCGGCGATGCTGTCCTCGGCTTCGGCCGAGCACGCCGCGCGACAGAAGGCGATGAAGAGCGCGACGGACAACGCGGACAAGTTGATTCAGAACTACACCCGACTCGCGAACAACGCGCGTCAATCCGAAATCACCCAACAAATTTCTGAAATCGTGGGCGGCGCTGACGCTCTCGTTTCGAAAAAGTAACCACCCAACAGAAGGACGAGAATATGGCTGCCAAGACCCAGGCCGCGGTTGGACGCATCGCGCGAGTAACCGGACCCGTTGTTGACATCGAGTTCCCGCACGATTCAATCCCCGAGATCTACAACGCTCTCCAGACCACGTACACCCTCGACGGTGTCGAGATTGTGCTGACCCTCGAGGTCGCACAACACCTCGGTGATGACCTGGTTCGTGCGATCGCACTCAAGCCGACCGACGGACTCGTCCGCGGGCAGGAAGTGCGTGACACCGGCGAAGCCATCTCGGTTCCCGTTGGCGATGTGACCAAGGGCAAGGTGTTCAACGTTCTCGGCGAGATCCTCAACGGTGACGGATCCAAGGTCGAGATCAAAGAGCGCTGGCCGATCCACCGCAAGCCCCCGGCGTTCGACCAGCTCGAGTCGAAGACTCAACTCTTCGAAACCGGAATTAAGGTCATCGACCTGCTGACCCCCTACGTCCAGGGTGGAAAAATCGGATTGTTCGGTGGTGCTGGTGTTGGTAAGACCGTCCTCATCCAGGAAATGATTCAGCGCGTTGCGCAAGACCACGGTGGTGTGTCGGTGTTCGCCGGTGTCGGCGAGCGAACCCGTGAAGGTAACGACCTCATCCACGAAATGGAAGAAGCGGGCGTCTTCGACAAGACGGCCCTCGTGTTCGGACAGATGGACGAGCCGCCGGGAACGCGTCTTCGTGTAGCACTGTCGGCACTGACGATGGCGGAATACTTCCGTGACGTGCAGAAGCAGGACGTTCTGCTCTTCATCGACAACATCTTCCGTTTCACCCAGGCAGGTTCCGAGGTGTCGACGCTTCTCGGACGTATGCCCTCTGCGGTTGGATACCAGCCGAACCTCGCGGACGAAATGGGTATCCTCCAGGAGCGCATCACGTCAACACGTGGTCACTCGATCACGTCGCTGCAGGCCATCTATGTGCCCGCGGACGACTACACCGACCCGGCGCCCGCGACGACGTTCGCCCACCTCGATGCGACCACGGAACTTTCGCGTGAAATTGCGTCGAAGGGTCTGTACCCCGCGGTGGATCCGCTCACCTCGACGAGCCGTATCCTCGACCCCCGCTACATCGGAGCCGACCACTACCGCGTCGCCACGACCGTGAAGCAGATCCTTCAGAAGAACAAGGAACTCCAAGAAATCATCGCGATTCTCGGTGTTGACGAGCTCTCGGAAGAAGACAAGATCACCGTTTCACGCGCACGTCGCATCCAGCAGTTCCTGTCGCAGAACACCTACATGGCGAAGAAGTTCACGGGTGTCGAGGGTTCCACCGTTCCACTCAAGGACACCATCGAATCGTTCGACGCAATCGCCAAGGGTGAATTTGATCACGTCGCCGAGCAAGCGTTCTTCAACGTCGGTGCGATCACCGATGTCGAAGAGAAGTGGGCTCAAATCCAGAAGGAGAACGGCTAAACATGGCCTCTCTTGAGGTTCATGTCGTCGCCGCGGACCGTGAGGTCTGGGCGGGAGAGGCGAGCATGATCGTCGCCCGTACCGTCGACGGCGAACTGGGCGTTTTGCCCGGTCACGAACCGTTCCTCGGAGTTCTCGCCGAGGGTGACGTCCGGATCCACACGGCAAGCGGAATCATCCTCGCAAAGGCCGACAGAGGATTTCTCTCGGTCGAAAACAACACGGTGATGGTTGTCGCCAGCCAGGCGGAACTGGTCGCCTAAGTGCGAATCCTGCTTCCACCGTCGGAAACCAAACTACGGGGTGGAATTTCCCATTCGGGACCACTCAGTTTGTCTTTTCCGGTTCAGGACGCGGTACGAGCGGATCTGCAGGTTTCGCTCGAACGCATGTGTCGTGACAATCCGACCGAGGCTGCGCGGATTCTCAAACTGGGGCCGAAATCCGTTGACGAACTTGCCAACAACGTCTTCGCGGATGCGCCGGTAATGCCCGCGATTGATCGGTACACCGGCGTTCTGTATTCTGCTACGAACGTGGCGAACTGGACGGCGGGTCAGCGCACGTGGGCGGCCGAGCATGTCTTCATCCACTCTGCGCTGTTCGGAATCATCTCGTCTGGAGACGAAATTCCGACCTACCGACTGTCCCACGACACTCGGCTCGGCGTGGTATCACTCAGTGTCCATTGGGGCATAGGACTGTCGGACGCGTTGATCGACATGGCAGCGGGGGATTGGGTGCTCGATGCACGCTCGGCCGGGTATCGTGACCTTGCCCCGATGCCGGCGGGAGTCCGGCACTGGAATCTCGACGTCGTCTCGGCGAACGGAGGCAAGGCATTGAACCACTTCAACAAGATTCACAAGGGTCGCCTCGTCGCTGCTCTCGTCGCAGACTCGCCACGACTCGGTGAACCCGAATCGTTAGTGGAATGGGCTCTTTCACGCGGGCTCATGCTGTCCGCGCACAATGGCACCATCCAGTTCCGAATTTAGGGAGCGAGCGCCATCCCCGGTGGGCTGAAACCGTTTCAGGTAGAATCGTGCCATGCCCCGAGAGTCTCGAACACGAAAGTCTTTGCCGTTGTTCACGGTGGCGTTCGCGATTCTGGGCGCAACGATTGGTCTGTCACTCGAACCCGTTCCACTGAATAACGCCGACGCCACCACGGTGTGCTCGAGCGGGTCCGTCGCAACTGACAGTTCTCAATCCCCGGTGGTGGTCGTGACCTTCACCGCTCTGGCAGCCGGTAACGGGTCCTGCACGTGGACAGTTCCCGCGAACGTGTATTCGGTCGATTACGTCGGTGTCCCCGACTCGGTCGAAATTGGTGTTCGGCAGACGCTTGATTCGTTTACTTTCCTCGTCTAGGCTCGGCGCATGAATATTGTTCCACGAACTCTCGCTGCGACAGCGATCGCTGCAACGGCCCTCTTCACCGCAGGTTGCTACGAACTTCACATTGTTGCTGATGTGGACGCGACTGGACTAGTCACGGGTGGAAGCCTCGAAATGTTGATGGCGAAAGAGACGTTTGATGGACTTTCGGAAATGGGCGGCGACGCGACATCGAGCGGCCTCACAGGTTTCGAGGAAATGTTCAATCAATCCTCTGATGGCGGGCCCGCAGTAGGGGAGTTTATCGATGCCTGTAAGTATGCCGAGAAGAAAATCGATTCAGTCGACTTTTACTCGGCAGAATGTGTGTTTGATAGCGCCCAACTCGACGAGACAGCTACGGCTGATCAGGTACTCGGTCTCACCAGTGGAAAAACGGTTGTCGCGGACGGCAAGCTGACCGTGACGGGGTCGATGCCCGATGATTCGACCACCGACGATTCTTCCTCGCTTGGAATGGCGGCAACCATGGGGATGAAAATGGACACGACACTTCACTTCGCAAACAACGTCGTCAGTGTCGAGGGTGAGGGAATTGAAATCGACGCTGCGGACCCGGCAACGGTGATCGTGAACAACTTGGCCGCAACGGCCTCGGATGTCTCCATTGTGGTCGAGGTGCCGTCAGACAATACTGTTCTTTACATTGCGGGTGGAGTGGGTGTCCTGCTGCTCGGGGTATTCGGGTGGCTGTTCGTTGCAAATCGAAAGAAGAAGACCGCCTAATCGACGTCGGCAACCTTTTCCCACAGCTTGGAAATGATCCACCACTGTCCGTCCAGGAAAATCAGATTTAGGTAGTCCTGCATGACGCCACCAAACATCTGAAGTTGTGGTTTCACGAGTGCGAGGGTCGGCGATACTTGATCGAACATCAACACACGGTCGTCCCGTGCATTACCCAACTCGGCAGGGGATTGACGGTTCGCCACGGCCTCACGATAGATCAAATAGGGGCGAATGTTCAGCTCTCCAGTTTGTGCGGAATACAGGACGCATTCCTTGTGAAATACGCGATCGAACAGGTCCATGTCCTGAAAATGCATGACCTCGAAATAGTCCTGAATGAACTTCTGAATGGCGGGGTCTGCGTCGCTAAAATTCATGCGGTAACCCTACTTAGCCCTGGTGCAACCGTCAACATGATCATTGACCACACCGACCGCCTGCATGTGCGCATACGCGGTGGTCGGCCCGACAAACTTAAATCCGCGCTTCTTGAGAGCCTTGGCGAGAGAGACGGATTCGGGCGTCACCGCGGGTACGTCGTCGCGGTCGCGAATCGGTTTCAGACGACCCGCCGGGGCGTGGGACCACACGAGGTCGTCGAGCGCTCCGGGCTCGGTGTCGATCATGTTCGCGACGAGCGCGGCGTTGTGAATTGTCGCGTCGATTTTGGCGGCGTTCCGAATGATGCCCGTGTCGTTCATCAAACGTGCCCTGTCCGCGGGACCAAAACCTGCGATGACGTGGGGGTCGAAGTCGGCGAACGCGGTGCGAAAGCCCTCGCGTCGACGCAGAATCGTGATCCACGACAGTCCGGATTGGAATGCCTCGAGCACCAGCCGTTCGAACATCTCGCGATCGCCGTGGACGGGGACTCCCCACTCGGAGTCGTGATAAGTCACATAGAGCGGGTCGTCCCCGCACCACCAACATCGACCGTTTCCGTCTGGGCCAACCCGAAGTGCGGTCATCGGTGAGGAATCCCCTCGTGGTCCAATAGCCACACCTTGGTGGGGATTCCGTTTCCACCGGAATAACCGGTGATTCGACCGTCGCTCGCGAGAACCCGATGGCACGGAACGATGATGGGGATGGGGTTAGCCCCAACCGCGCCACCGACAGCGCGCCCGGCCGTCGCGCGTCCCGTCGACATACCGACATCGCCGTATGAACGGACATCGCCGAAGGGAATCGTCATGAGGGTGTTCCACACCGAGTTTTGGAATTCGGTCCCGGCTAAGGACAGCGGAAGGTCAAAGGTGCGGCGCTTACCCGCGAAATATTCGGCGAGCTGTTTTGCCGCCTGTCGAAGCACCGTCGAAACCTTTTCCGGGCTCGATTCATGAGGCAGGCGGCCCGCACGCTCAATCTCCAGCCCGACGATTTTGTCATTCAGTGCCGTAATTTCGAGCCGCCCAATCGGGCTGTTTACTCGAACAATCGAATCAAATTCATTCATAACTGAAGAATAGTGTCTTACTGCGCGGGCGGTCTAAATTGTATTACTATGTCAATAATCCTTCGACTGATTAGCTTGTGGAAGGCGAATTGTGCAGGACATCCCGTTCCGGTATCTGGGCAATTCCGGTCTTCTCATCTCGGCCGTAGGGCTTGGTTGTAACAATTTTGGTCGTCCCGACACTCCGACATTCAGCGCGGAGGGAACCGCCGACGTCATGTTAGCCGCAATCGAGTCCGGGATTAACTTCTTCGACACGGCCGATATTTATGGAGCCGAATTTGGGCTCTCGGAGCGGCTCATGGGTCCCGTCGTCTCGGAAACACGTTCCCAGATAATCCTCGCTTCGAAGTTTGGCCACACGGAATACGACAGCCCGCTCTCGCACCTCGGCCCGGGTGGTTCGCGGGCATTCATCCGGGCCGCGGTCGATCAATCCCTGGAGCGACTCCAAACCGATTACCTCGACCTCTATCAGCATCACACTCCCGATCCACGAGTTCCCATTGAAGAGACCCTCGAGGCGCTAAACGAACTCATCGATGAAGGCAAGGTACGCCACATCGGGCACAGTAATTACAGCGGCGAAGAGGCACGTCGCGCCCAGTCAATCGCAAAACGACTCGGGCTTCGCACATTCGAGTCCGCCCAGAATGAATACAACCTCTTGACGCGCGGTGCCGAGAAAGACATCATCCCGGTGGCGAAAGACATGGGACTGGGTTTCCTCCCGTGGTTTCCGCTGTACAACGGCCTGTTTACCGGAAAGTTCACCCGCGACGGTGGCCCGTCCGAATCGCGCATCATGCGCATCCGTCAACATTTACACTCCGACGCCCCGTGGGATTCGATGGAAAAATTTGCTAAGTTTTGCGACCAACAGCGCATCACGATGCTGGAAGCGACAATCGGCTGGTTACTCACAGTTCCGGGAATGTCGTGTGTCATCGCGGGGGCGACCACACCGTCTCAGGTGCGACAAAACGCGGACGCGGCTGTTTCGTGGTTTCCATCGGCGAGCGAATTCAAACTCATCGCCAAGTTGTTCCCCATCCCCACCTAGGGAGTCGCCGGAACGGTGCTCATCGCACTTGCATCGATACCCAGTGCCGTGTTGAGTCTCGTGGCTTGAGCATTGAGAACCGCCATCTGCTCGACCAGCGCGTTGTAGCGACCGATCAGCTCGTTGAGCGCAACACGTGACGCCTCTAGTGCGACCTGCCGCGCTTTGATCGCGTTTCGCTCGCGAGTGAAACCGGACGACGACGGGAAATACCCTGGGATTTTCGCGTGGGCGTTGAATGTATCGATATCGTGCAGCAGCGTTCGCTTGTCATGCGTGTAGCTCTTGACGGCCGCCTTCACGGTCGATTCGACTGCCAGGATTTGACCGCCAACCGATTCAATCGAACTCGAGATCTCGGCAATCGTGTTGGCTGACGAGACCGCCAGATCAACACACGCCCGTCGATTGTCGAAATAGCGGGCATAGAACTCTTCGAGCGCGGGTGTCACGGTTCCCGATTCCGTGCCCAGAATGGCGAAGAGTTCGGCTACGCGCTGGGCCGGCGTTTGAGACTCGTACGGTGCGAGGCGACTGAGGAGGTCGGGATTGCTGACACTCGTGAATGACTTTTCGATTTCGGCGGACACCGTCGTTCGCTCAGCAGGATCAAGGCGCGTCCACACCGCGTGAAGCATTTCGTGCGCTGCGACGACGGGTTCGAGTGTCGTCAACGTGTCGTCGGTTATGTCTAGAAGGTGGATGGTGTCATCGGCGATGGAATAACACCCGAGCACGGCGATTCCCGCCTCGCGTCGAGGGCAGGATTGATCGAAAGTGTCCGGGCTGTGAAGTGTCGGGTGGGCGGCCAACAAATAGAAGCGACCTGCCGACGAGAGCCCCGCGCGTGCCACGTACTCATCGATTCGCTCGGTTTCCGCGGCCTTCCCGACCGTGAGCCAATCTCGGAGTGTCGAGGCATTGCTCATTCCCCATGCTGCGATTGTGAGCACCCCGACCTGCACCATGATGGAGAGGACCGCGATAACCACGCCCACGCGACGACCCAAGCCGGGCACGAGGAAGCGGTTCATTACTTCAGGCTATTGGCTAGTGTCCCGTGAGCGGCGCAAGCAGTCGCGCGATAATCGACGGTCGACCCGTGATCTTTTCTTCTTCGTCCGCAAGTGTGGTCCCCAGCAAACCAGCGTTCGCCCCAAGGAATCGAAGTGGTTCGGGTTCCCATGACGGTGACGCGTGATTGACCCACGGCAGTTTCGTCAACGGTGACGCGGTTCCCGTGATCAGGTCCGCGAGCGTTCGACCAGCGAGGTTCGTCGTCGATAGTCCGTCACCGACGTACCCACCTGCGCCCCCAATCCCTGAAGCCCGGTCGTACGAGACGTGAGCGTGCCAATCTCGTGGGACACCGAGTGGGCCACCCCACCGATGAGAGACGACGAGTTGGTCGGCAATCTGCGGGAACATGTCGCGGAGCGTTCGTGTGAGGTGGAGAAAAACGCCCTCGACGCGGTCGTATTCGGGCTTGATTGTGGAATCCCAGTGATAGCGCGCACCCCGACCGCCGAACGCGAAACGATTGTCGGCGGTTCGCTGCCCGTAGATCACGAGATGCCGTCCATCGCTGAACGTGTGACCGTGATCAATCTTGAGTTCGTTCCAGACCGATTCGGGGAGTGGCTCGGTGGCGATCATGAGCGAATAGAGCGGAAGGATGCGCCGTTTCGTTTGAGCGATGGTTGCGCCGTAGCCTTCCGTGGCATTGATGATGTGTTTCGCCCTCACCACGCCACGGTCGGTGTGAACGATGCCCTTTTCCCACGAGGTGACGGTGGTCTCCTCGACGATTCGAGCGCCGCGTGATTCCACGATCTCGGCGATTCGTCGAACCAGTTTTGCGGGGTGGACGCGGGCACAATCCGGTGTGAACGTCGCACCACGAGCGCGCGATGCCGCGACTGCGTTGGAATCCCACCACTCCAGGTGGTCGATTCCGAGTTCTGCGGTTTCGGTGACTTCGGCGCGCAATTGCTTTTCCTGAACTGCGTTGCGCGCATAGATGATTGTTCCCTTGTGCACCCAGTCGCAGTCAATTTTTTCCGTCGCCACGACCCGACCGATTTCAGAAATCGTGTCGACCATGGCATCTCGAAGTGCTTTCGCGCGGTCAAACCCGTATCGTGCGACAAGCGAGTTTGTGGATTGTGGGAATAACGCACTGGCCCAACCGCCGTTACGGCCACTCGCCCCAAACCCCGCAACGTTCTTGTCAATCAGCAGAACGGACAGTGTTGGGTCAGCGCGTTGGAGGTAGTACGCGGTCCACAAGCCCGTGAGACCGGCCCCTACGATGGCGACGTCTACCGTTGTGTCGCCATCCAGGGCCGGCCTCGGGGTAAGGTCGACCGCCTCGTGCCAAAACGAGACGGATTCCATCGTTTAGAGGAGCTTTGTCGCGCCGACAAGCACTTCGCGCAGGATCTGCTCGATCTCGTCGAATTCCGGCTGACCAATCGTGAGCGGGGGAGCCAGTTGGATGACGGGGTCTCCTCGGTCGTCCGCACGGCAGTAGAGGCCCGCGCTGTAGAGGGCCTTCGACAGGTAGCCACGAAGAAGTCGCTCGGCTTCGTCGTCATTGAAGGTGGCCTTGGTGGCCTGGTCCTTGACGAGCTCGATTCCGTAGAAGTAGCCGGCACCGCGAACGTCACCGACGATCGAGATGTCCTTCAACTTCTCGAGAGTGAACTTGAACGCTGCCGCATTGCGACGGACGTTTCCGTTCAGGTCTTCTTCTTCGAAGATGTCGAGGTTCTCCATGGCGACAGCGGCCGAAACCGGGTGTCCACCGAACGTGTAGCCGTGGTAGAACGCGGTAGTTCCGTGCTTGAAGGGCTCGTAGATGCGGTCCGAAATGATCGTTGCACCAATGGGCGAGTAACCCGAGGTCATTGCCTTGGCACACGTGATCATGTCGGGAACGTAATCAAACGCGTTGCAGGCGAACATTTCACCGATGCGACCGAACGCACAGATGACCTCGTCCGACACCATCAAGACGTTGTACTGGTCGCAGATTTCGCGAACGCGCTTGAAGTAGCCTGCCTGGGGCGGGAAACATCCACCGGCGTTCTGAACCGGCTCGAGGAACACCGCCGCAATCGTGTCGGGGCCTTCCATCTGGATCATCCGCTCGATTTCGTCAGCGGCCCACAGACCGAAGGCTTCTTCGGACATGTCTCCGTGGTAGCCCTGTTCCTTCGCACGATAGATGTTCGTGTTGGGAACGTGGAACGCGCCGGGGACGAGAGGCTCGAATGCCGCCTTGATTCCGGGAAGTCCCGTGATCGCGAGAGCGCCCTGCGGCGTGCCGTGATACGCAATGTTGCGCGCGATGACCTTGGTCTTCATAGGCATGCCCTGAATCTTCCAGTACTGCTTCGCGAGCTTGAATGCGGTTTCGACCGCTTCACCGCCACCGGTCGAGTAGAAGACGCGGTTGAGGTCGCCGGGCGCATAGTCCGCCAAACGATCCGCGAGTTCAATCGCCGAGGGGTGTGCATAGCTCCAGAGGGGGAAGAACGCGAGTTCCTCGGCCTGCTTGGCAGCAGCAGCAGCAAGACGCTTGCGTCCGTGGCCGGCGTTGACAACGAAGAGACCCGAAAGTCCATCGATGTACTTCTTGCCGCTCGAATCCCAAATGTGGTGACCCTCACCCTTGGTGATGATGGGGACGCCCTGACCGGCTTCCATTCCCGACTGGCGCGCAAAGTGCATCCAGAGGTGGTCCTTGGCCATCTTCTGCAAGGGGTCCTTCATGACCTCGCGCTGGGAAAGGATTTTCCCTTCAGCGGGTTGCTTCGCCGCGGCCACCTTCTTGGCGGGTTTCGCAGCTTTCGCGGTTTTCGGCTTCTTTGACAGTAAAGCCATGGTTATCAACTCCCATTTATTGGGGGGAACTACAGCGTTCCCCAGTTGTATTGCTGTTTCTTCAGTTGTAGATACGTGAAAACTTCGGTCTCAACGACGCCAGGCACAACGCGGATGACGCCGTTAAGCAGGGTGAGCAGGTCGTCGTCGTCGGTACAGACAACTTCCACCATCAGGTCGAAACGTCCCGCCGTGAGGACGACATATTCCACCGCGGGAATCGCTGACAGGGCGTCGGCCACAAGCCGGGCGTCTCCTGTCGTCGAGATGCCGATCATGGCTTGGCGAAAGAAGCCCATCTGGAGCGGGTCGGTGATGGCGACAATTTGAATGACACCGGACTCCAGTAATTTCTGAACGCGCTGACGCACGGCGGCCTCGGACAAATCGACCGCACGGCCGATGTCGGAGTAAGACTTTCGACCATCAATCTGGAGTTGTTCCACAATCGCCTTCGAGACGTCGTCGAGTTGCGACGGGCGCGAAATTGTGGGCATAGACCGATTCTGACGGTATAACGGATGAAAATCAAGTGATTTCGTCGCGAAACGCCGAAATCACTGCGGAAATTCGAAGAAAATTGGCTAGAAACTACGGCTGAGAGTGATTATGGTTGAGCCATGAGCAAAACATTGAAGAACTTCATCAACGGTGAACTCGTCGACTCGCGCGGCAAGGACACCATCGACCTCGTCGACCCGGTAACCGGAGACGTCTACGCAAAGTCGCCCGTGTCCACCGACGCCGACGTTGACGCCGCGTACACCGCGGCTGCCGCCGCATTCGAAGAATGGGGCCAGACGACACCGAGCGAGCGCCAGAAAGCCTTGTGGCAGATCGCTGATGCGATGGAAGCCAAGGCCGACGAATTCGCCGCCGCCGAGGTACAGGACACGGGAAAGCCAATTGCACTGACTCTCAGCGAAGAGATCGCGGTCGGCGTTGACCACATTCGTTTCTTCGCTGGTGCTGCACGCAACCTCGAGGGCCGTTCTGCGGGTGAATACATGAAGGATCACACCTCGATCATTCGACGCGAGCCAATCGGTGTTGTCGGACAGGTCACCCCGTGGAACTACCCCCTCATGATGGCGATCTGGAAGTTCGCTCCGGCGCTCGCCGCGGGCAACACCACCGTCCTCAAGCCATCGGACACGACCCCGCAGTCGACGCTCCTGCTCGCGCAGGTGGCACAAGAGTTCCTCCCCAAGGGCGTACTCAACGTCGTTGTCGGTGACCGCACGACGGGTGCCGCGATGACCGCACACAAGATTCCGCAGATGGTATCCATCACGGGTTCGGTGCGAGCCGGCATGGAGGTCGCGAAGTCGGCCGCCGCAGACGTCAAGCGCGTTCACCTCGAACTGGGTGGAAAGGCTCCCGTCGTCGTGTTCGACGATGCGGATATCGCGCGCGCGGTTGAAGGAATTGCGATTGCCGGTTACTTCAACGCTGGTCAGGACTGCACCGCGGCAACGCGTGTGCTTGTTCACGCCAAGGTCCACGACGAGTTTGTCGCAGCAATGAAGGAATACGTCGCAGCCAACGTCGCAACCGGAATCCCGACGAACGAAGACATTCTGTACGGGCCGGTTAACAACGTGAACCAGTTCGACCGTGTCATGGGAATCCTCGCCGACCTGCCGAACAACGCTGTCATCGAAACCGGCGGACAGCGACAGGGAACCGAGGGATTCTTTATCGAGCCGACCATCGTGTCGGGACTGAAGCAGACCGACTGGATCATCCAGAACGAAATCTTCGGACCGGTCATCACGGTTCAGAAGTTCACGGACGAATCCGAAGCCCTCTCGTGGGCGAACGGAGTCGAATACGGGCTCGCATCGTCGGTCTGGACGAAGGACCACGGTCGTGCGATGCGATTCGCTAAGCACCTCGACTTCGGTGCGGTCTGGATCAACACGCACATCCCGATTGTTGCCGAAATGCCCCACGGTGGTTTCAAGCACTCGGGTTACGGCAAGGACCTCTCGATGTACGGTTTCGAGGACTACACGCGCATTAAGCACGTCATGTCCTACATCGGCGAGTAACAATCCACGATTCGGCGGCGGTTCTGCACAGAACCGCCGCCGTTTCTTTTGCCCGATGCACCATCGTGCCACCGTGTTCGCGTGCGTCCACCCGCGTTCCCCATCATCGGGGTGGTGGCACCGTTCGTCACGTCAACCGTTGTCTGGTTGGTGACGGGTTCGTCGTTCGCCATACTGGGGGCGGTCGTCGCGCCGGCGATGGTGGTTGCACACTTTCTTGATGCGCGCCGGCGTTCACGCCGCGACGAACGCATTGCGAGTGCGGACCGGTTGCGTGACGAGGCCGCACGCGCGGAATTGGCCACTGCGCAACGCGCACGGGACATCGCCGAACTCAATCGCATGCATCCGTCCCTCGCGGATATCGCGCGCTACCCGGAATGGAACCCGGCTCGAGACGGACAGACTGCGCTTCGGGCCGGACGGAATGTCGACGGCTCGCCGTGGATTGTCGACGTGATGAGTGGCGTGACGATAATCGGGGACGGAGTCGCCGCGGATTCGATCTGGCAGACGTTACTGTTCAACGCTCGAGCGCGACTCGGAGAACCCGTCGTGGACGGGAATCCGTTTCGATGGGCAAACGGCGCGATTCTGTCTCGATCCGAGTCGGACGATGTCGGGATCACGATTCGATGCGACGGGCGCGAGGTGATCTCCTTCGCGGCCCGCGGGGAACTTCCTGTCCGCGGCGAATGGTGTGCCGATGACGTTTCACACCTGCCCGACGCGCTCACTCGAGTGCGCGATCGACAGGTGGAAAACCTGTCCATCGAACTGTCCGACGAATCGCCGCACGTGCTCGTTGCGGGTCGGACCGGTTCAGGAAAATCCCGAGTGCTCGCGGCACTTGTCACGGATTGGGCTAAGCGCTTCGACGCGAACGCTTTCCAGTTCGTGGGGATTGATTTCAAGGGTGGTGCGACGCTGCATCCCCTCGCACGCTTCCCGCATCACCGTGCAACAGTCACCGATTTGGACCGAGCGATTGTCCCTCGAATGGTGGCGGGCCTGGAACACGAATTACGCCAGCGTGAAGTCGAATTGTCACGGCAAGGTGTCGCACACATCGTTGAGGCCGTTGGGATGCCTCGACTTGCCATTGTCATTGACGAAACCCACGAGTTTCTGCGCCGGTACCCGATGGCCCACGACGTTCTCGCTGATATCGCGCGCCGAGGCCGGTCACTGGGAGTCCACCTCGTTCTCGCGATTCAACATCCCCTGGGAATCCTGCGCGACGGAGTGCTTGGCAACGTTCCGGTCCGCGTGTGCCTCGCGATGAACACTGTGCAGGATGCCGTGTACGTCCTCGGGCGCCATGTTGGCGGAAATCCGTCGCGGGGGAACGCGCTGTTGAACGCGGGCAACGGGATTGTCCGAGAGGTGCGTGTTCCCGAAGTGTCGTTAGCAGACCTGGCGGACTGCCAGGACGAACCGCAACGTGCTCCGCTCTGGCTGCCCGAACTTCGGAATCCCGTGCCGCGAAACGGAAGAAACGGTTTCGGTCTTCTTGATGACATTGCGAATGCCCGCTATCGAATTGCCGACTGGCAGCCGGCGCAGGGGGGTGTGTGGGTGATGGGGAATCGCGGTTCGGGCCGGACCTCCGCGATACGGGCTCTCGCGGGGGAAAGGCCGGCCACCTGGGTGTCCGAGTCGGCTCAACTTCGTGACGCAACTGGACTCGTGATCGTTGACGACTTGGACCGGATTCTCGACGGTCTCGACCACCGTGACGCGATGGAATTTCTCGATCAGTTTGTCCGATGCCGCGGTCGGGACTCCGTTGATGCCGTGGTGGTGTCGACCTCGCGTGCGTTACCTCGAAGCGTCGGCACATTCCCCAACGCCCTCACACTTCGAACGTCGACGATAGACGAACACCGCGCAACGGGGGCTCCACCGGAAACGTTCGACCCCGCCTCCGCTCCCGGGGTGGGAACGTGGCGGGGTCTACGTGTAGTGCTTTACGCGAGCACGGATTCGAGCGACACCGCGTCGATTCCGTGAGCGACGCCGACCGGTTCATTCGTGAGCTGGCCGTCGTGCGTGTTGAGTCCAAGCGCAAGTGAAGCGTCCGCGCGAAGGGCATCCTTCCATCCCTTGGCGGCGAGGGCGCGAACGTATGGCGCGGTCGCGTTTGTCAGCGCGTGCGTCGACGTTTGCGGAGCAGCGCCCGGCATGTTGGCGACGCAATAGAAAATGGAATTGTGAACCTGGAACGTCGGTTCACTGTGAGTCGTCGCGTGCGAGTCCTCGAAGCAGCCACCCTGGTCGATGGCGATGTCGACGAGAACGCTTCCCGGCTTCATCTTTTTGACAATCTCGTTCGTGATGAGCTTGGGTGCTTTCGCTCCGGGGATGAGAACCGAACCGATGACCATGTCCGCGTGAATCGCGGCCTGCTCAATTTCGTATGCGTTGGACGCGAGCGTTTGGACTCGTCCCGCGTAGAGTGCGTCGAGTTCACGGAGGCGCTGAATGTTGGTGTCGAGCACACTCACGGTCGCCCCAAGTCCGACGGCCATCGCGACGGCGTTAGTTCCGGCGACACCACCACCGAGCACGACGATGTTGGCGGGGTGAGTTCCGGGTACACCCGGTACCAAAAGTCCTGGGCCGCCGTTGGGGCGAAGCATGGCATTGGCTCCGACGATGACGGAAAGTCGACCGGCCACCTCGCTCATCGGCGCAAGAAGGGGGAGCGCGCGGGTCGGGAGTTGAACCGTCTCATAGGCAATCGCGGTGACCTTCGCCGCGAGCAATGCTTTGGTCAGGTGCTCCTCAGCGGCAAGGTGAAGATAGGTGAAGAGCAACATGCCCTCACGGAAATGCGGATATTCGCTTTCGATGGGCTCTTTGACCTTGAGCACCATGTCACCCGACGCCCACACCTTCGCGGCGTCCTTTTCAATTTCGGCACCCTGCTTGGCGTAGGCGTCATCCGTGATGTTGGAGCCAAGACCAGCGCCGGCCTGAATCACGACGGAGTGACCAGCGGATACGAGATCCTTCACTCCTGCCGGGGTAATCGCGACGCGGTATTCGTTGTTTTTGATTTCGGCGGGAACGGCAATCCGCATTGTGTGTCTCCTGTGACAGTCGAGTTGTGGGGAATCCCTCTGCAATTATGTCGATTGGCAAGGGAATCCGCAACGAAAACACGATAATTCCGCGAAATTCGTTGATATTTGCGCGAATTTCCCCTAAACCGTGACAGTAAGTCGGCCAACGACGTTTTCGCCGCCCGTGATTGGCTCGACGAGTTCGGCGATGAGGTCCTCGGCGACGGATCGGTCAATGACACCGTGACGCGCGAGAAGCGTGACGGCGACCGCGGTGTTCGCCCGGTCCGAGCCGTCCAAGCACTTCAGAGCAACGGCGATTCCCTCGCGCGAGATGATGAGCACGCCCTCCGCGCCAATCTTGGCGATCGCGTCCGTCGACTCGATGACTCTGGTGTTGTCGCGACCGTCTCCGTCCAACGCCCACGCGTTCGCGCGAATCGCGTTGACAAGCCGTTCGGCGTTGGCATCATGCCCATCCGTAACTCGCGCAATGGTGGTTCCGAGTGCGCGCAAACTCATCCCATACAGTGGCGCACCGCAGCCGTCGACGGCGGGCCACAAGTCGGTTGTGCCTGTGAACTCCTCGACGACCTCTCGGATGAGAACCTGCAGTGGGTGTGTGGGTTCGAGGTAGGTGGCCGTGTCCCACCCGTTGGCAACGCAGGCACGAAGAAACGCGGCGTGTTTCCCCGAACAATTCATCGTCACCCGCTGGGTGCCTTCACCCTCGGCGATGCGTTCCGCCTTCTCGTTGTAGCCAAGCGGCCACGCGGCGGGGCACCCGAGCTCGTCGACCGTCAAATGGTCATGAGCGAGCATTGACTGAACGGCATCGGTGTGACGGTGGGACCCACAGTGGCTTGCGCTCGCAAGCACGAGTTCAACGCCGTCGAGGGATGCGCCGGCTCGAAGTGCGGCGATCGCTTGTAGCGGTTTGATGGTCGAGCGAGGAAAGATCGTCGCATCGATATCGCCACCAGACTCAATGACCGAACCCTCGCGATCGATGACGACGAAGGCACCGATGTGACGTGACTCAATCAATCCGTTCCGGTCGAGAGATGCGAGTTCGACGCACCCCTCGACCGACAGCGGATGCATTAGCGAGCCGAAAGGGCTTCGTCGATGATCGCCACGGCGTCAAGCAACAGTTCGTCGCTCGTGACAACGGACGGGAGGAATCGCAGCACGTTGGCGTAGGTTCCCGCCGACAGCAACAACAGCCCCTTCTTGATCGCATAGGCCGTGACGAAGGGAACGACATCGGCCATCGGGGTGTCGGTACCGGGCTCGGTGAACTCGATTGCCTGCATCGCACCAATACCGCGGACGTCGCCGATGATGTCGTGCTTCTTCTGAAGTTCGCGGAGTGCGCCACCCAGAACGCGATCGATGCGCTCTGCCTCGGCCATCAGTCCGCGCTTTTCAATTTCTTCGAAAACCTGGACCGCTGCGGCGGCGGAAATCGGGTTTCCACCGAAGGTTCCGCCAAGCCCACCGACGTGGCTCGCGTCCATGATGTCTGCGCGTCCCGTAACAGCAGAGATTACGAAACCACCCGCGACACCCTTGGCGGTCGTCACGAGGTCGGGGACTACACCGAAGTGCTCCGAAGCGTAGTACTTACCGGTGCGCATGAGACCCGACTGGATTTCGTCCGAAACGTAGACGATTCCGTTGTCGTTGCACCACTTCTGGAGCGCGGGGAGGTAGCCGTCAGCGGGGACGACGAACCCGCCCTCGCCCTGAATCGGTTCGACAACGAGACACGCGAGTGACGATGCACCCGCACGCTTCTCCAGGTACGAGATGGTGCGAGCAGCAGCCTCTGCGCCCGACAGCTTGTCGTGGAACGGGTAAGAGTTGGGAGCGTGATGAATGTCACCAGCGAACGGACCGAAACCGAGGCTGTAGGGCATCGCCTTGAAAGTCATCGACATTGTCAGGTTGGTACGACCGTGGTACCCGTGGTCGAGAACCGCGACACCGGGGCGACCGGTGAACTTGCGGGCAATCTTGACGGCGTTCTCGACGGCCTCGGCGCCCGAGTTGAGAAGAACCGACTTCTTCGGGAAGTCCCCCGGGGTGTGCTGAGCAAGAAGTTCACAGAGGCGAACGTACGATTCGTATCCCGTGACCTGGAAAAGAGTGTGCGTGACGCGCTGGGCCTGCTCGAATGCGGCCTCGATGACGGCATCATCGGCATGACCGATGGTCGTCACACCGATACCAGCACCGAAGTCGACGATGTGGTTGCCGTCAACGTCAATGAGAATCGATCCCTTTGCCCGTTCGATGTACACGGGGAAGGTGGCTGAGACGCCGGCGGAAACAACCTTGTTTCGGCGCTCGTGAAGGGCAATGGACTTGGGTCCGGGGATTTCGGTGACAACAAGACGCTCTTGCGCCACATCCATGGTTACGCTGTTCATACCGCCAGCGTACTCCGTTGGCGCCCGAACGAAAATTGAGAAACGCCTATGAATCACGACTTCACCATTCGACTGCGCTGGCACGCAACACCCCCAGCCGAACGCGAAATTGGCGGCGATTATTCACACGAGTCCATCATCACGTCGGATCAGCACGCTGCACTCGTCGCGTCCGCCGCGGGCGGCTTCGGGGGCGACTCGCGATTGTGGAATCCCGAGGAACTCTTGATGGCGGCCATCGCCCAGTGCCACATGTTGTCATTCCTTTATGCCGCTCATGAAGCGGGGATCGAAATCATCGATTATGCCGACGAAACCCACGGAACAATGAACTACCAGGGTGGATCCGGCACGATGACGTCCGTGACGCTACGGCCAACAATTGAGACGACGGCGACAGCAGTCGAGGTCGATCAGATCCACGAGCGCGCAAAGTCGATGTGCGTCCTGCGCGCCTCCGTGAATTTCCCGATAACCGTCGAATCCGTCGTCACGACCCCGTCCGCGAACCTAGACTAGAAGTACGTGCGCACGGGGCGCACCCCGTTCTCAAAGGCTGTCATGTCGCGTATCGTTTCGTTCCTCACTGCTTCGTTCATTGTTGTGGCGCTCGCTGGTTGCGCGACCCCGGGCGGTGACAACTGCATCCCATCGGGGTCAGCATCGTCTGCCGTCAAGGTTGATGGTGCGTTCGGCACTGCTCCGACCGTCACGTTCACCAAGGGACTGACGGCAAAGACGACCGAGCGTTCGGTCGCGATTGCCGGAAACGGTGCGGCGGCCGCAACCGGTGACACCGTCACGATGGACTACACGCTGTACAACGGCACAACCGGCACCCAAATCGAAAAGTCCGATTATGTCGCGGGCAAACAACTGTCGTACCCAATCGACACCGCGGCCACCAGTTTCGTTGGTCTGTCCAAGGCTCTTGCCTGCACGACCGTCGGCTCGCGCATCGTCGCGGTCATTCCGAATGCGGAAGGTTTTGGAGATCAAGCTGCGCAAGCCGGTCTCGGCGCTGACGACACCCTCGTGTTCGTCCTCGACGTGACGTCGATCGGTGCGAAGCCTCTCGCGGAAGCAACGGGAACCCCCGTGGACCCGACCGCTGGCTTCCCCGACGTGGTGTTCACCGACGGTAACCCGACGGTTACGATTCCTGCTGGTCCAGTACCGACCGACTACGCCATCGAAACCCTCATCCAGGGTGACGGTGCTGAGGTGACCGATGGCGCGACCGTCGTCGTCAACTACGAGGGTGTCAACTGGAACACCGGCGCCGTGTTTGATTCGAGCTTCGACCGAGGATCACCGGCGACGTTTAGCACCGCAGCCGTTATCCAGGGTTTCCATGACGCACTGGTTGGTCAGAAGGTTGGATCACGCGTCGTTGTCATCATCCCGAGTGACCTCGGATATGGCGACACCGGCTCGGGCGACCTCATCAAGGGCGGCGACACGCTCGTCTTCGTTGTCGACATCCTCGGCATCCAATAGGTTCATCCAACCCCCAACGTTTTTGGCAGCCGTCCAAGCCAAAATCAACGTTTGTGGAAACAAAACAGGGGTCAGCCTGCGAACTCGGCACGAAATGTCGAATCGGTTTCCACAAAAGTAGATATCCGGTGTTTCGGTTTCCAAAAACGTAATGGAGGTGATGGGGCGGTCGCAGGATTGGACGGGGGTCGCTCGTAGAATTGAGTGGTGCCCTCCGATCCCGATGATGACCGTCCCGTTTCGGGGCTGATTCCGTCCGAGGCACACGCGGAAGCGGCGCGACTACGGGACACCATCGACGAACTCGCGAATGCGTATTACGCCGGGAACGAGTCTGTCGTCACGGATGCGGAATACGACGCACTCATGCGTCGCTTGGATGACATTGAACGAGAATTTCCCGAGGTCCAGAGCCAGGACAGCCCTACCCAACGCGTCGGCGGCACAACGGATTCACGTTTGTTTGACCCGGTCGTTCACCGGGAACGCCTGTACAGCCTCGATAACGTTTTTTCTACCGAGGAACTCAGCGAGTGGATGGCCAAAACCGAACGGGATGTTGACTGCCCGATTCAGTGGCTGTGCGAGGTAAAGATTGACGGCCTTGCGCTAAGCATGCGCTACGAGAACGGTGTTCTCGTGCAGGCCGCAACCCGCGGTGATGGTGTCACGGGAGAGGATGTCACCGAAAACGTTCGCCTCATTCCGTCGATTCCCCAGCGCTTGTCGGGGACCGGCCACCCGGACGTCGTGGAGATTCGGGGCGAGGTGTTTTTCCGTACGACCGAATTCGACGACCTCAACGCTCGTCAGGCATCGCTCGGGGAAAAAACGTTCGCGAATCCGCGCAACGCGGCGTCCGGCAGCCTTCGTCAAAAGGCCGAGTCGAAAAATGACCGCCAGCTCAACCTTATGCAGGACCGCCTCAAGCGGCTGAGTCTCTACGTTCACGGGATTGGGGCGTGGGAGAACCCACCCGTTGCAAACCAATCCGAGATTTATCAGCTGTTGACAAAGTGGGGAATGCCGACCTCGCCCTATTGGTCGGTTGTTTCAGATTCGGCGGGTGCAATCGCGTACGTCGAACGGAACGGTCAGCACCGTCACGACCTCGAACACGAAATCGACGGCGTCGTCGTCAAGGTCGACAATCTCGACCTTCACACACGACTCGGTGCGACCTCGCGGGCGCCGCGGTGGGCAATCGCCTATAAATATCCGCCAGAAGAGGTCAACACCGTCCTTCTCGACATCGTTGTCGGTGTCGGGCGCACCGGTCGCGCGACTCCGTATGCGGTGATGAAGCCGGTCACGGTGGCGGGTTCCGTCGTTCGCCAAGCAACGCTGCACAACAAGGACGTTGTCGTGCAAAAGGGTGTGTTGTTAGGAGACACGATCGTCCTGCGCAAGGCGGGGGACGTCATCCCCGAAATCCTCGGGGCGGTTGTCGAATTGCGCGACGGAACCGAGCGCGAATGGGTCATGCCAACTGAATGCCCCGAATGCGGCGCGACACTCGCGCCGGCGAAATCGGGCGACATCGATTTGCGTTGCCCAAACACCGAACACTGCCCCGCACAGGTGCGCGGTCGAGTTGAACACATCGGAAGCCGTGGCGCACTGGACATCGAGGGACTCGGCGAAGTCACCGCCGCCGCATTGACACAACCCATCGTTCCCGTGACGCCGCCGCTCACGAGCGAAGCGGGTTTGTTCGACCTCACAATCGACGACCTTTTCCCGATCGAGGTAACGGTCAAAGATGCCGACACAGGACTCGCCAAACTTGACGACGAGACCGGTAAACCCGTCACCCAAACGCCGTTTCGCGCAACCGTCAAGAAGGAATTGGTTCCATCGCAAGACGCAATCAAGTTGGTGAAGGGCCTTGCCGAGGCGAAGTCAAAGGACCTGTGGCGATTCCTCGTCGCACTCAATATTCGTCACGTCGGACCAGTGGCGGCCAGGGCTCTGGCAAGCCACTTCGGGTCGCTGACGGCAATCGAAGCCGCGACCCCCGAAGAACTCTCTGCTGTCGATGGCGTGGGGACCATCATCGCGTCGAGCCTCGTCGAATGGTTGGCAGTCGATTGGCATCAAGAGATTGTGGTGCGATGGCGCGCTGCGGGCGTGCCCTTCGCGATCCCGGGTCATCCGGGGCCGGGTGCTGCGACTGAGGGGGTTGACGGCCCGCTCTCGGGTATGACCGTTGTTGTCACCGGCAGCATGCCGGGATTCACTCGCGATGGCGCGGAAGAGGCGGTGCGCCAGGCCGGCGGCAAAGTGTCGTCGAGTGTGAGCAAGAACACCTCTATCGTCTTCGTCGGTGACGGAGCGGGTTCGAAAGAGGCGAAAGCAATCGAACTCGGGATTCGGATCGTTCCAGCCGAGGAATTCGCGGCGACACTCGGCTTGGCTTAGTAGCTGCCTCCGAATTCCAGGTCGACGCCACCACCCGACAGGTGAAGTTTTCCATCGACGAGTTCGAACGTCGTGACAAGGGCAAGATCGGTCAAGAACCGGGATTCGCGGTCCATGATGCCGTCCGGAGTCTCGCAGTACATCTCGGTGGAGTAAAGCGGGCCGAACGTCATGCTCGATCCGTCGATTGCAACGTCGCCGCCCCACGAGTTACAGATTTGGCCGGTCACCTTGTTGTCGGCAATCGTCATTCGAATCGCGCGCTCGTCACCCTGATTTAAATCTCCAAGGGAGTCGCTTCCGGAGTAGAGCAGCCAATCCTGTTCGAGTGAGATGGTCGGGGTCGGTGCCGGCGTGGGTGCCGAGGTGGCACAGCCGGCCAACGCGATGAGGACCGCAATTGCGGCAGACCCAAAAATGGTGAAACGCATAGCGCCATTCTCCTCGCGATACGGGAATCGTCAAACGGGCGCGTGACTCGGCTCGGTAGGATTGGGGGTATTCCCGACGCACGGAGAACCATGTCTGACATCACCGAGGACACTGTTCGCCACCTGGCGAACCTTGCCCGCATTGCCCTGACCCCCGCCGAGGTCACGACCCTGACGAGCGAACTCGCCGCGATCGTGAGTGCCGTCGAGAAAGTCAATGAGGTGGCAACCCCCGACATTCCCGCGACGTCGCACCCCATCCCGATGGAGAACGTCTGGCGTGAGGATGTGGTCGCCGATGAGCTCACTTCGGAACAAGCACTCACTGGTGCGCCCGACCACGACGGTTCGCGATTCCGCGTGACGGCGATTTTGGGGGAGGAAGCGTGAGCGACCTCATCCGCCTCAGTGCGTCGGAACAATCCGCACTTCTCGAATCACGAGAGATTTCCAGTGTCGAATTGACAAAGGCGCACCTCGACCGCATCGCCGAGACCGACGGAGACCTTGGCGCCTTCCTACACGTTTCTGATTCAGCGCTCACTATCGCCGACGAGGTCGACTCGGCCCGCGCAGGGGGCGTCGCGCTGCACCCGCTCGCCGGGATCCCCGTAGCGGTCAAGGATGTCCTCTGCACGCTGGACATGCCGTCGACCGCGGGGTCAAAGATTCTTGATGGGTGGGTTCCGCCCTACGACGCGACCCCCGTCGCCCGACTTCGTGAAGCGCGCTTGCCAATCCTCGGTAAGACCAACATGGACGAGTTTGCGATGGGGTCGTCGACGGAGCACTCGGCCTACGGCATCACGCGCAATTCCTGGGACCGCTCCCGAATCCCGGGTGGTTCGGGCGGTGGCTCGGCATCCGCCGTCGGCGCATTCCAGGCGTCACTCGCTCTCGGTTCCGACACGGGTGGCTCGATTCGACAACCCGCCGCGTTCACCGGAACAGTTGGAATGAAGCCGACTTACGGCGGCGTGAGTCGTTACGGCGCAATCGCACTGGCATCGTCACTTGATCAGGTCGGTCCGGTTACTCGAACGGTCCTTGACGCCGGGCTGTTGCACGACATCATCGGCGGATTCGATCACCACGACTCAACAAGCATTCCAGACGAGTGGCCGTCATTCGCCGACGCCGCTCGACGAGGTGCTCGAGGGGACTCTCTGAAGGGGCTTCGCGTCGGTGTCGTGAAGGAACTCGACCAGCCAGGTTTCCAGCCCGGAGTCACCGCGCGTTTTCACGAGACGCTCACGATGCTCGCGGCCGAAGGCGCCGAAATCGTGGACGTCAGCGCACCAAACTTTGAATACGCTGTCGCGGCGTATTACCTGATTCTCACCGCCGAAGCATCGAGTAACCTTGCCAAATTCGATTCGGTTCGGTTCGGACTTCGCGTTACACCAGACGGGACGCCGACGGTCGAAGACGTTATGTCGGCAACCCGCGAGGCCGGCTTTGGTGCTGAAGTCAAGCGCCGAATCATTCTTGGAACCTACGCACTGTCTGCCGGTTACTACGACGCATATTACGGATCCGCGCAAAAGGTCCGGACTCTGATCCAGCGTGATTTTGCGGCCGCGTTCGCGCAGGTGGACGTCCTGGTGTCGCCCACTGCACCGACAACGGCGTGGAAGCTGGGAGAAAACCTCGACGACCCACTCGCGATGTGGCTCAGCGACATCACGACGATTCCTGTCAACATGGCGGGAATTCCCGGACTATCGATTCCCATCGGACTCGCCGACGAAGACAATCTGCCGGTCGGATTACAAATCATGGCGCCTGCCCGCGAGGACGCACGTCTGTATGAGGTTGGTGCTGCTATCGAGGCGCTGCTCGATGCGAAGCGAGGGTCAACGTTCTCGGCATTGACGCCGGCCTACCCGGGAGGAGCGAACTGATGGCGAAAGACGCTCTCATGGATTTCGACGTTGCGCTCGAAAAATACGAGCCTGTCATCGGGCTTGAGGTTCACGTCGAACTGTCGACGAAGACCAAGATGTTTTCGAGTGCCTCAAACATTTTCGGTGCGGACCCCAACACAGCGGTAACGCCGGTGTGTCTCGGATTGCCGGGGAGCTTGCCGGTCGTCAACAAGGAGGCCGTTCGATATTCAATTTCGCTCGGACTCGCGCTTGGCTGCCAGATCGCGGAAGCCTCCCGCTTTGCCCGCAAGAATTATTTCTATCCCGACCTCGCCAAGAACTACCAGATTTCACAGTACGACGAGCCAATCGCGTTCGAGGGTTCGCTCGAGGTCGAGCTCGACAACGGTGACATCATCACGATTCCGATTGAGCGCGCGCACATGGAGGAAGATGCCGGAAAACTGACGCACGTCGGTGGGGCAACGGGTCGAATTCAGGGAGCAGAATATTCGCTCGTCGATTACAACCGCGCAGGGGTGCCACTCGTCGAGATTGTGACGAAGCCGATTTATGGAACGGAAGGGCGCGCGGGTGAGGTTGCCCGCGCGTATGTCTCGACAATTCGTGACATTGTTCGCGGTCTGGGAATCTCGGAGGCAAAAATGGAGCGCGGCAATCTTCGCTGCGACGCCAACGTGTCCTTACGTCCTCGCGGCGCAGAAAAACTCGGGACTCGGACCGAAACCAAGAATGTGAACTCGCTGCGGTCGATCGAGCGCGCCATTCGATACGAAATCCAACGCCAAGCCGCACTTCTCGACAAGGGAACAGCAATCATTCAAGAAACGCGCCACTGGCACGAAGACACGGGCACGACCTCTCCCGGTCGTCCCAAGAGTGATGCGGATGACTATCGTTATTTTCCCGAGCCGGACTTGCTTCCGATTCGCCCCTCGCGTGAACTTGTCGACGAATTGCGCGCGGCCCTTCCGGAGCCGCCGGCCGCCGAGCGTCGGCGATTGAAAGCCGAGTGGGGTTTCAGTGACGTCGACTTCCAGTCGATTGTCAACGCGGGACTGCTTGTCGAGGTACGTGAAACGGTTGATGCCGGCGCAAATCCACAATCCGCTCGAAAGTGGTGGATGGGTGAACTCAGCCGCACCGCAAATGAAATGAACGTCGAGCCGTCCACTCTTGTGACGCCAACTCAGGTCGCTGAACTGCAAGCGGCGGTCGACGCGGGAACAATCAACGACAAACTCGCCCGCGAGGCACTCGCCGGTCTCATCGCCAACGAGGGAACTGTGGCCGAGATCATTGACAAGCGCGGTTTGACCGTCGTGTCCGATGATGGTGCTCTCATTGTCGCGATTGACGCGGCACTGGCAAGTCAACCCGACGTCCTCGAAAAGATTGCTGCGGGCAAGCTCGAGGCGGCGGGGGCGATCATCGGCGCGGTCATGAAAGCCATGGGCGGCAAGGCGGACGCGGCTCGAGTTCGCGAGCTCGTCATCGAACGCGCAACGGCGTAGAGGGTTTAGAATGGACCCATTATGAAGATTCTGCTGACCATCCTCACTTCCCTGATCTTCCTCGGGTCATTTCCCGTTATGGCATTTGCGTTTCAAGTGCCGGGCTTTGAAGGGTTGATTTTTGCCGGAGGCATCTTGATGTCGGCCTTCGCGTGGATGATTCCGTTGTACATCATCCCGCGACTCTCAAAATAAATCGTCAACAAAATACGGCGCCTCTCTTTCGAGAGGCGCCGTATTTTTTAGTCGAGACTTAGAGGGGGCGAATGTGTGCCGCCTGGGGACCCTTGTCACCCTGTGCTACCTCGAATTCGACCTTCTGGTTCTCAGCGAGACTCTTGAAACCATCGGTCTCGATCGAGCTGAAGTGTGCGAAGAGGTCGGGACCGCCCTCATCGGGGGTGATGAATCCATAACCCTTTTCGTTGTTAAACCATTTCACGACGCCAGTGGCCATGATGCTGCGCTCCTTGCTGTTTGATGGGTCGTACTTCGCCCACCAAGGTCACCATCCCTGTGTCCCAGAACTGCCTGAGAGTGATGTCTGACTAATCCGACACTAGCGCAGATTTATTGAATTGCAGACAAAAATACATAACAAATTTCCCGCGGCATCGAAAAATTATTGCGACGATGTCGAGTTGTGGCCGGTAATCGAAACATTACCTGTCGCTAGAATGGTCACACGACCGTTCGCGAAAGGACATCGTGAAAAGCGTTTCCATTGTCATCCCGGCGTATAACGAGGAAGACGCCATCCTTCCGTGTCTCGAGGCGTGTATCGCTCAAACCGTTCCAGCCCACGAAATCATTGTCGTCAATAACAAATCAACGGATAAAACCGTGGACATTGTTCGCGAGATTCAGTCGTTGTACCCCGATGCGCCGATCCGACTCATTGAGCAGGCGGACTCCCAAGGGATCACGCCGACTCGAAACAAGGGGTTTGACGCGGCGACCGGTGACATCATCGGCCGAATCGACTCGGACTCGATTGTCGAACCTACCTGGGTAGAAGAAACCGCCAAGGCGTTCGATGACCCGACGGTCGACGCGATCACCGGCCCGGTGATTTATTACGACATGCCGTTTCGTCGATTTGGGAAAATCGCCGACGACACACTTCGCAAAGCGATGTTCAAGTTGGCACGGGACTATAAATTCTTGTTCGGCTCAAACATGGCGCTCTCGCGCAGTGCGTGGCTCGCGGTGCGCGAAGAGACCTGTGCCGACGAAGAAGATCTGATGCACGAGGATCTCGACCTGGCCGTTCACGTCAACGACGCGGGACTTAACATCGTGTATTGCTCGAAAATGATTGCGGGAATGTCTGGCCGGCGCATGGACGACAGCCCGTCCGACATCGTCTCGTACCTCGGGCGTTACGACCGGACCTACAACCACCACGGTATTCCCGACCGTTTGCTTCGTGTCCCCGCCGCCGTTTTTCTGGCCCTGTACCCCGTTGCCAAGACGATGCACTGGGGCAAACGAATCAGTAAGGCGATTCGCAGTTCGTAGCGGGCTGTTACTTTTTGGCGGATGCGGCCCGAGAGGTGCTCTTCTTCGCGGGCGGAACGATCGCATCGTGCAAGTCGACGGGAGGCGTCACGCGGTGACGGCGACGCTCTGCTCGGCGCTTCGCGATGATGTTGAGTGATTCGACGACAACGGCGAACGCCATCGGACCGTAGATGAACGCTTTGTCGATCTCGGTGCCAAACCCCTCCGCGACGAGGGAGGCGCCGATCAGGACAAGGAAGGACAGTGCGAGCATTTTGATCGTCGGGTGCTTCGCGACGAAATCGCCGACCCAGTTCGCGGCGAACAACATCGCGATCGATGACAACACGACGGCGATGATCATGATCGCAAGGCTGTAGTTCATGCCAACGGTCATTCCGACCGCCGTGATAATTCCGTCAATCGAGAAGACGACGTCGAGGATGAGGATCTGACCGATGATTGCGGCGAACGCCTTTGCGCCCGTTTGTCTGGGGTTGGACTTGCCCTCGTCGCCCTCGAGATTGTCGTGGATCTCGGTGACGGACTTGTGGACGAGGAAAATGCCGCCCGCAATTAGAATGAGGTCGCGGCCTGAGAAGTGGAACGCACCGACCGACACGAGAGCCTCGTTGAGCTGGATAATCCAATACGCGCCGAAGAGCATGATGACCCTCGTGAACAATGCGGCACTCAGTCCAACGAATTGGGCGCCCTTGCGCATCGCGGCCGGCAAGTTGGATGCGAGGATCGTGATGAAGATAATGTTGTCGATTCCCAAGACGACCTCGAGGATGGTCAGCGTTGAAAGCGAGAGCCACATCGCGGGATCGGTGAGGAATTCGAGCATGTGTTCATCCTAAAACAAGGCGCTAGACTGAACCGAACCACGGGAGCTCGAAAGGGCTGAGAGGAAGCATTAGCTTCGACCGTCGCACCATCCGGGTAATGCCGGCGTGGGATGGCAGTTTCGTCCCGTGCACCTGACAGAAAGTGCACCTCAGTGAAGACAACGTACAGCGACTGGAGAACCGTCGACCTCATCGTCGCCGCCGTTCTCGCCGTCGCATCGGGCGTTATCTTCGTCGCGTGGAATTCCGCCTACGGACCGTTGTCGGCAGCTCTCGCCACCGCCACTCCGGGGTTTGTCGCCATTCTCGATGGCGTGTGGTTGATGGGCGGGATCCTTGTCGCGCTCGTCATTCGCCGCCCCGGTGCGGCCGTTTTCGGTGAAGTTGTCGCCGCCACGGTGTCCGGAATCATCGGAAATCAGTGGGGATTCACCGTGCTCATCCTTGGACTCGCCCAGGGGCTCGCGATTGAGTTGGGATTTGCTTTCGTGCGTCGGTTCAAGTTCGACATGTTGAGCGTCACGGTGGCTGGTGCGCTCGGGGGCCTCGTTCAGGGTGTCCTTGAATTCATCTTCTGGTACCCGGGCATGGGCATCGGGTTCGCCTACGTCTATGTTTCGTCGGCGACCCTGTCAGGCGTTTTGCTTGGCGCGTTGCTGTCCGTCGTCCTTGTTCGCGCCCTTGCCAAGACAGGCATCCTCGCCACCTTCGGTCGATAACATGTCCCGCCGGCTCGTCACGTTCAAATCCTGGTCAATGTGGTTCAACGGCACGGATTCCGAGACATTGCGCGACATCACTCTCAAGATTGCGCCAGGGGAGCGGGTGCTCGTCACCGGTCCCAGCGGCGGGGGAAAATCAACTCTTGTCCGTGCCATTGCAGGTCTCATTGACCCGTCAACCGTCTCGGAGTGGGGCGAGCGGACGAATCGAGCGAAATCGGTCGCCTATGTCGGTCAAGAGCCGGACGAACAGATCCTTTTTCCCACAATCCGCGAAGAGGTAGCCTTTGTCGCCGAGACCGCGGTGTCGGACTCGAGTGACGTTGAGCAGCGCATCCACGATGCACTGGAATCCGCCGGTGTCACCAACCCAGTGGACGGATTGATGGGACGCCTGTCGGGTGGTGAAAAGCAGCGCGTGGCGATTGCGACCGCGATGGCCGCCGACCCCGACTTGCTCGTTCTGGACGAGCCGACCGCGAGTCTGGACGGCATTTCCATGGAAACTGTGCGAGATGCCGTTCATCGCGTTATTGATGACTCAACCTCGGCACTTGTCATCGTCGAACACCGCATCAAGTTGTGGCGAAACCTCGTTGATCGAATTGTTGTCATCGCTGATGGTCGAATCGCAATCGACGGTCCATTGGACGAGGTGCTGTCAACGCAACGCAGCGCGCTCGTCGCGTTGGGAGTGTGGGTTCCGGGCCACACGCGTGCAAAGCGACCCAACCCTCGCCAACGCGGCGCCCAAACGGTCTTGCAAACTCGGAAGTTGGTCATGACGCGGGCTCCGGAAGCACCGGTGTTTCGCCTGTCCGCACTCAATCTTCGGGAAGGCGAGGCAGTCGCCATCACTGGTCCGAACGGTTCCGGTAAGACGACCGCGCTTCGAGTGCTGGGCGGACTGATCCCGCCGTTGAGCGGAACCGTCGAATATCGCGACAACGACGTCGAACCCCATCGAATGCCCGCTCGCGCTCTCGCGAAATGGGCGTCGTCCGTTGTGCAAAATCCTGCGTACGGATTTGGCAGCGGAACGGTCGCCGACGAGGCTCCGGCCCACGAACGAGCAGCGGTGGGACTTCGGGGGATGGACCGACGTCACCCGCAGAGTCTCAGTGGGGGGGAGCGACGCCGCCTCGCTCTCGCAACCGCGATTTCACGCGAACCCTCGATTCTTTTCCTCGATGAACCGACCTTTGGCCAGGACGCCCATTCGTGGCATGACCTTCTCGACCGTTTGCGTGACTACCTTGACGCCGGTGGCGCAATCGTTTTCGCATCTCACGACCAACTTCTGGTTCGGTCACTCGCGCACCGCGTAATCCATCTCGGGGACAACTCATGACCGCGCCTCGACCTCACTCCGTTGCGCTCATCGTTGCCAGCGCGGTTCCGGCTCTCGTTGTTGTCTGGAGTGTGGATCCATGGACGCCGATCATTATGGGACTGCCGCTCATCGCTTTCATCACGGCGATGACCTCCGGTGTCGTCAAACGACCGTCGTCGGCGGCCCTGACAGTCCTCGGTATCGCCGTCGCGACCGCTGGGGTTGCGTCCCTTCTTTACGCGGCACCGCGAGGGGCAATGTACCTCGATTGGGGACTCATCCACATCAGTCGGGGTTCGCTCGAAGTGGCCCTTGCCGCAATGCTTCGAATTGTCGTCATTGCCCTGCCGGCGATGCTCGTCGGCAGCGCCATTTCGGCACACGAATTCCTCGCGACGTGCGCCGTGAGGCGATTGCTTCCCGACCGCGTCGCGCTGGCGACCCTGATCGCACTTCGGCTCGTTCCCGTCATCTCCTCTGACCTCGACGAGACGCGGCAAGCCCGCCGCGCCAATGGACGGACATCGCCACCGTTTGCCGTCGCGTTGACCGCACTCGTCATTTCAATCCGCCGTGCGGTCCGGATGAGCGACGTGGCCGAAATCCGCGGTTTCTCGCGCGCTAATCGAACTTGGAGCGTTTATCGTCGGTTGCGATTTGCGGATTGGGCTCTGATGGTTGGCGCATTCGCCATTGGTATCTCGGCGATGATTGTGGTCATCTCTATCGGAGCCTGGAATAGTGCTATCCGCTAAACCGTACGTTGTCTTAATTGATGGCAAGAGTGGTGTGGGAAAGTCGAGCCTCGCCGATGTCATCGCGTCACACCTGGACGCAACCGTTGTGCACCTCGACGACGCGTATCCCGGTTGGAACGGGCTCGACGCCGGCCGGGACGTCGTTATCGACTCGGTGCTTGTGCCACTCGCCGCCGGGTTGCCCGGACAGTTTCGCACTTGGGATTGGCACCGAGATACCGCGGGCGAGATTGTCACGGTGAACCCCACCGACGCAATCGTGATTGAAGGATGTGGAATCAGTACCCCGCGGTCGCGGTCACTCGCCTCGACCGTAATCTGGGTCGAATGTCCCGAATCTGACCGGCGGATTCGGCTGTTTGGTCGGGACGGCGATGCGTTCTCTGAATACCTCGACGCGTGGGATCGCCAGGTGGATGCTCACATCGCCACCAACTATCCGATCGGAACCGCGACGACAATCGTTCGAACGTGACGCGAGGAAAATCTTTGGGTGGCTAACGGGGCTCGAACCCGCGACCTTCAGGACCACAACCAGACGCTCTACCAACTGAGCTATAGCCACCATGTGCGCCAAGGCGCAACCGTTCTATATTACGACAGGAACGGAGCCCACTTTTCCGTAGCGGATACGCGGGCTGCCTCGAGTTCGGCCGGCGTGATTTCCGCCATACCGAAGACAAGTTTTCGGTAATACTCGAGTTCCCGAATCGATTCAATGGCATCGGCGAGGGCGCGGTGGTTTCCGATTTTCGGAGGCATGGCGCCGATGACGTAGGGAAACCAGCGAAACATGATTTCCTTAATGGTCGACGTATCGACATTTCGGTAGTGAACCCAGTCCTCGACCGAGGGCATGTACTTCGCGAGGAAACGCCGGTCCATGTGAATCGTATTTCCGCCCATTTGTGCCGTTTGGCGGTGGGGCACGTGCTTCTGGATATACGCCAGGACTTGTCGTTCCGCCTCGGCGACGGGAACGCCATTCGTGATGAGGGGGAGTAGTCCGCTTTTGTCGTGCATGTTTCGGACAAAGTCGCTCATATTCGCCATCGCCGCATCGGTTGGCTTGATCACCAGTTGAATGCCGTGGTCGACGGGATTGAGCAAACCGTCCGTCACGATTACACCGATTTCGACGATTTCGTCATCGCGCTTGCCTGGTTCGACCGTGTTGATGTTGAGCCCCGTCATTTCGAGGTCCAACCACACGATGAAGCGACTCGCGTCGGTCAATTCGTTACCTGCCATTCGTTCAGCCTACCGAAGACCTCCCTGGCGGAACCCGTGGGCGGCTAAGGTCCCCCTCCCGCGGAAACGGTGACGAATCAACCCGACGAACTGGACTAGGTCAGTTCGAACTGACCACCATCGAGTTGCCCCTGTTGACGATAGAGATCGAGCTTGGCGCGCGTGTCCTGAATGTCGAGGTTTCGCATCGTGAGTTGACCGATTCGATCGGCCGGGCCGAAGGCAGCATCGTCGGTACGTTCCATCGACAGTTTTTCGGGGTGGTAGCTGAACCCCTCGCCGACGGTGTTGACGATGGTGTAGTCGTCTCCGCGCCGAAGTCGCAACGTGACGGATCCGTTGACCGCGGCCGCGACCCACTTGGTGAGCGATTCCCGCAACATGAGCGTTTGTGGGTCGAGCCAGCGACCTTCGTACAACAGGCGTCCCATTCGACGACCCTCAGCCGCGTAGGCCGCCATTGTGTCCTCGTTGTGAATCGCCGAGAGGAGGCGTTCGTACGCGATGTGCAGCAGCGCCATCCCTGGCGCTTCGTAGATTCCGCGACTCTTGGCCTCAATGATTCGATTTTCGATTTGGTCGGACATTCCCAGTCCGTGACGACCGCCAATGTCGTTCGCGGTCATGATGACACCGACGGCGTCGTTCGAGAAATCTTTGCCATTGATGGCGACCGGGCGGCCCTGACGGAACGTGATGGTGACGTCCTCCGTCTCGACGGTGACTGCTGGATCCCAAAACTTTACGCCCATGATGGGTTCGACGATTTCGTACGAGGTGTCGAGTTGCTCGAGTGACTTTGCTTCGTGTGTCGCGCCGAGCATGTTCGCGTCGGTCGAATAGGCCTTTTCTTGAGATGCTCGGTACGGCAGGTCACGGGCGTTCAACCACTCGGACATTTCGTGCCGACCACCAAGTTCGCCGACAAAATCTGCGTCCAGCCACGGCTTGTAGATGCGTAGGTTGGGGTTCGCGAGAAGTCCGTAGCGATAGAACCGCTCGATGTCGTTGCCCTTGTATGTGCTTCCGTCACCCCAGATCTCGACACCGTCCTCGTGCATCGCGCGCACAAGGAGTGTTCCGGTCACAACGCGACCGAGGGGAGTGGTGTTGAAATATGTCTTTCCACCGGTTCGAATGTGGAATGCTCCACACGCAATTGCGGCGAGGCCCTCTTCGGCGAGCGACTGGCGACAGTCAACCAGCCGGCCCGCTTCGGCACCGTAGGTCAACGCGCGTTCGGGGATGGACTCGATATCGTCTTCGTCATATTGTCCGAGGTTTGCCGTGTAGGCAAATGGGACCGCACCCTTTTCGCGCATCCACGCAACCGCGACGGACGTGTCAAGACCGCCCGAAAAGGCGATGCCGACTTTGTCGCCGACCGGAAGAGAAGCGAGAACCTTTGTCATGTCTCCAGCCTAGACAATGCGGCCACGGGCCCCACTCGAATTGAATGCAAGGGCACGGCTAGGGAATTCGAACGATCGCCGAATCCTTAGAGGTCGTGGTGTAGTTGGTCTTCACGACGGTTGCTCTCACGCTGATCTTTTTGCCACGATCAGCACTTGTCAGAGTGTAGGTGCTGTTGATTGCACCCGAGATGGCCGTTCCATTTCGCAGCCACTGATACGTCACCGAATCGGCTACTGGCGACCAGGTGCCGGCCGATGCCGTCAGGACTGACCCAACGGTTGCGGTTCCTGAAATTGACGGCAGGACAGTGTTCGCAAAGGTTCCCGCTACCGCGATTCGCGCTGCGCTCGTCTTTACGACCGTCGCATATCCAGAGCGAGTTCCCGTGACCTCCACCGTGATGTTGGCCCCTAGGTCGTCTCCGGTGATGACATAACTGGCGGTGGTTGCCGAACCAATGTTGGTGCCGTTTCGCTTCCACTGATAGGCCAGTGCCACCGATCCCGGACCCCAGGTGCCCGGGGTTGCGGTGACTGTGGCCCCGACGCCCATCGTTCCGGCGATGGTGGGAATGGGTGTCGGAGCCAACACTCCTAGCGCGATGTCGCCTGTTGCGGTGCTTGACACCGTCGCGGAGTCAAAACCTGGCGCGGTTGCAGTCACCGCAACGGTGATGTTCGTGCCGAGGTCGAGAGCAGTGAGTTCGTATGTTCTGGATTGCGCTCCAGAAATGTTTCCTCCGTCCCGCTTCCATTGATACGAAAGCGTCGGGACAACAGGACCCCAGGTTCCCGCACTTGCGGTCAATACTTGTCCAACTCGTTCCGTGCCCGAAATCGTGGGGGTGGGAGCTGGCGTGAAGGTTCCTGTGTCGATCTCGGATGTTGCCAGGGATGTCTTCTGAACCGTGTTGTAGCCAAGCAATGTTCCCGTCACCTTCACCGTGATTTCTGCGCCAAGGTCGGCCGCGACGAGTGTATAGGTTGCCCGAGTCGCCCCGACGATTGGGGCGGCGTCCTGATACCACTGGTATGCAAGGTTGGACGGGGTGGGCAACCACGAGCCCGGAGTCGCCGTCAGAACGGATCCGACGCTCGCGTTTCCCGAAATCGTCGGTGTTGGGGACGCGGTGAAGTCGACTGTGGAAACCGTTGCGGTCGAATCACTGGTTTTCGGCGTGACTTCATATGCCGTTTTTGTCGCCGTCACCGTCACGGACAGCGTCGCACCGGCATCGGCACCAATGACGGCATACGTCGATGCGGTCGCACCATTTATCGGAGACCCGTTTCGATTCCACTTGTACGACAACGTGGCAGTTGGAGACCAAGACCCAGGAATGGCCGTCAATGTCGAGCCCACGCGCGCCGTACCCGTAATTGTCGGCGTAGGGGCCGTATCGAAAACACCGAGTCCGACCGTTCTGGGAGAACTGGCGGCCGTGGTCGTCGAGTATCCGTCCCGTGTTGCGGTTACCGCAACCGAGACCTTCTGACCAGCGTCCGTCGTGGTCAACACATACGTTGGAGTTATTGCGCCGACGATAACCTTTGTGCCCCGGTACCACTTGTAGGTGAGGGTTCCGGTCGGTGTCCACGTACCGGAACTCGCGGTCAGAGTCTTGCCTACGATGAATTGACCGCTCACGGTAGGCGTCGGCGCGGCCGTGAATGCGCCGAGCGCGACTGCGGCGGTAGACACGCTCGTCTTGGCCACATCGGTATAGGCCTCGAGTGTTCCGGTCACGCGAACCGAAATTTTCGCACCGGCGTCGGCAGCCAGGAGGGTATATGTTGCCGACGTTGCGCCATCAATGTTCGACGTTCCGCGTTTCCACTGATACGCGAGTTCCACGCCCTCCGGTCGCCATGTCCCAGGGCGAGCTGTGAGAGTTTTCCCAACCTGGACAGTGCCGGAGATTGTCGGAACTGGGGTCGCCGACATGATTCCCTCGACGACCGCTGCGGTGTCAGCGCTGGTCATCGTTTCGGAAAAATAGCCAAGTTTTGTCGCTTCAACGCGGACAGAAATCACCGCATCGAGGTCTTCAGCAGTAGGCGTGTACCGGATCTCGGTGGCGTCATCAATGTCTTCTCCGTCACGCATCCATTGATACGCGAGATCGACGGGACGCGGCAGCCAGGTTCCCGCGACAACTGTCAAAGGATTACCAACTCGAGCAACTCCGGTAATTGTCGGAGTTGGAGTCGCGGTAAGTGTTCCAAAATCGATTGTCCCGGTCTCGTCGGTCGTCATGGTGGTCGACTCATAGCCGAGTTTGATTCCCGTGACCTCGGCAGAGATCACCGATTCGGCATCCTCGCCCACAAGCGTGTACGTTGCAGATGTCGCGCCATCAATCGGGTCACCGTCACGCAGCCATTGGTAGGTAAAGCTCGTTGGTGTGGGAGTCCAGTCCCCAGGAGACACGCGAAGCGTGTTTCCAACGACTTCGGTCCCGTCGAGCGTTGGTTTGACGGCGTCCTCGAAGACGAGCGCTTCAACCGGGTCGGTTGCGACACTGGTCCGTGATGCGTTGGTGTACGCGGTCCGGGCCGCCGTGACGACAACCGAGATTGCTTTTCCGGCGTCGACCGGTTGCAACACGTACGTGGCCGAGGTTGCCCCTGTGATTGCGGTCGATTCGCGGCGCCACTGGTAGGACAACCCATCGGGGGTAGGCAACCACGTCCCTGCCCGAGCGGTCAACGTTTCACCGACCGACACAATTCCCGTGATGGTCGGAACGGGTTGTGTTCCAAAAACGGCGGCGACGACCGGTGCCGTTGCCGCGCTGGTGCTCGCGGCGTTGACGAACCCAGCTTTGGTGCCCGTGGCGCTGAACGTCACGATTGCGCCTAGATCGGCCGGTGCAAGTCGATACGTCAGCGATGACGCGCCCGAGATAGCAACGCCGTTGCGCTTCCACTGATAGGTGGTTGAGTCAACAACGGGTGTCCAGACCGGCACCGTCGCCGTCAACAATTCGTCCACCTTCGCAGTCCCGCTGATTGTCGGAACCGGTGTCGACGTGAACGTTCCAGAGGCCACCGCCACCGTTGGCAGGCTGGTTTTCGGGTCGCCCTCGTAGTAGTCGCGCACGCCTGTGACAATCACCCGAATGAGCGCGCCGGCATCCGCGCTCGTGAGCATGTAGGTGCTGGAAGTTGCACCCGTAATAGGAACTCCACCACGGGTCCATCGATAGGTGAAATCGGATGGTGTCGGCGACCATGCACCTGTCACTGCGGTTAGCGTCGATGCAACCTTGGCCGTCCCCGTGATGGTGGGTGTGGGTTGCGCATTGAATCTGGCGAGCCGAACTTCGTCAGTTGCTACCGAGAACGCCGATTCGTCAACGAAACCCTCTTTGTGCGCGGTCACTCCGAGTACGAGAGTGAATCCCAAATCATCTTCGGTGACGACGTGTGTGATCTCGGTTTCGTCGTCGATCAATTCCCCATCGCGGTACCACTGGTAATCGAAGGAATCAGGGGCATTTGTCCACGTGCCCGTAGTTCCCCGAATTGTGCTTCCGACTCTGGCGGTTCCGGTAATCCTGGGCACGGTCAGCGACCCGATGACACCGGCACTCACGGTGGCCGGTGTTGCGGTCGTTCGTGTCCACGAGGAATATCCGACGCGCGATGCAGTGACGGTTACCGTGATGTCCTGCCACTCGTCGTCGGCGGTCGCCACGTAGGTCGCGTTGGTCGCGTCCGTTATCGCGGCGCCATTGCGCTTCCACTGGTAACTAATTGAGGTCGGTGTCGGGGAGAGCGTTCCGAAGGTGACGGCGAGCGTTGAGCCGACGGACGGGTCTCCCGTGATGACCGCGCTCGCGCCACCAGTGAAGGTCAACGCGGGAACAATGATGGTCTGTGCGCTTGTCGTTGATGTCGTGGTGATGCCGTCAGCGGTTCCCGTTGCGGTGACAGTGAGGCGACTTCCCGCGTCGGCTGCCGCGACGGTGTATTGCGCGGAAGTGGCACCGGAAATATCGGTTCCACCACGCTTCCACTGGTAGCTGATTGTTGCGATTGGCGTCCACGCAGTGGTCGCCGCTGTGAGAATCTGACCAACGGCGACTGTTCCCGTAATAGTGGGCACGGCGGTCGACGTGAACGTTCCCGTGACGACCACGTCACTGTCGATACTGGTCTTTGCCGTTGAGGAATACCCCGTCAGCACCGGCGTGACACGAACGGAAATCACGAATCCACGGTCAGCCAACGTCAAACGGTAGGTCGACGACGTTGCACCCGAGATTGCCACTCCGTTACGAAGCCAGACATACGTGAAGCTTGTTGGAGTTGGTGTCCATCCGGACGTTACGGCGGTAAGAAGTTGTCCAACGGCGGTTGTTCCGCTGATCGTTGGGACGGGTTTCACTGAATACAGTCCGCTGAGCACCGTTGACGTCGGCTGACTTACCCGGGTAATGGGAAGGTAATTCGTGAGGACTGGTGTGACTTGAACAGAAATCACAGCCCCTGCATCCAGTCGAACAAGTTCATAAGTGTCTGATGTCGCGCCGTCGATGGGGACACCGTTTCGGAGCCATTGGTAATCAAACGAATCCGGAGTGGGTGTCCAGTCGGCCGATGTTATTTCCAGCGTGCGGCCAACCTGGGGAATCCCGGTAATGCTGGGACGGGGGCTCGTCGTGAATCGCAAGATTTCACTCGCCGTTACCGGATCCGACGTCAACGTAAGGTCGTTGAATCCGAGTAATGAGGCGGTGACGTCGACCGTTATTTCAGCGTCGGAATCGGCAAGGGCAATTGTGTAGGAATCATCGGTCTCACCATCAATCGCGATTCCGTCTCGATACCACTGGTAGCTCAGGGAATCGGGTGTCGGCGAGAACACGTCAGTGAGGACTGTCAACGTTTCACCGAAGTCGGGAGTTCCGTCGATTGCGGGCAAACCTGACGTATCGAAATCCATCAATGGAATTGAGCTTGCGTCGGACGTTGCCGCCGCGGAAATGTAACCGGTCAGGACTGCAGTCACCCGGACGGTGATGTCTGTGCCCATATCCGCAGCCGTGAGGGTGTAGGTGTCTTCGGTGGCGTCGGTTATCGCGACATTGTTCCGTTTCCACTGGTATGTGAACGATTCAGGTGACGGTGTCCAACTTCCAAGATCAACGGTGAGAACGTCATCAATCGACAGCGATCCACTAATCGTTGGAGTGCCAACCTCGGCGAAGCTGGCCGCAGTGATTGCCGCGGTCCGCGCACTGGTCCTGGAGGTGGGGGTGTAGCCCGCCGTTGCTCCCTCGACGGTGACGCTGATTGTCGCGGCGAAATCGTCACTCGTCAGTTCATAGGTTGACTCCGTTGCGCCGTCGATGTCTGTGGTTACCGACGCAATGGTCCGGTGCCATTGGTAGGTGTA
>Ga0136644_10000057_pt1 | contig 79478 bp, 87 predicted proteins | sample C_130820_EF_Meta_FD_94780 | JGI IMG/M metagenome (GOLD analysis project Ga0136644, IMG submission 94780) | Freshwater microbial communities from Lake Croche, Canada to study carbon cycling - C_130820_EF_MetaG (v2) (version 2) | ecosystem: Environmental > Aquatic > Freshwater > Lake | place...
ACCTTTTTTAGCCAACCGCAAATGACTGTTCGTGGTCAGTTGAATAAAATGTATGGACCAGATGCGGTTAGTAAGGCAATAAAAGTTTTAAGAGAGCAATCGGTATCAGTTAATTCAGTGAGACAATTACGAGAAGGAAATGCTGGGTTTAACCCTGCTAAGGGATCAAGCGGCTCTGCTGGTGTCAAGGCTGGTAACCAGCTACTCTTAGCACCACCGGCATCTCAGAATACCTCAACCGCTATTGCACTGCGACCTTCTGGTAATGTTGCGCTCTTTAATGCCGGCACTGGTACAACTACTGCTTTAGGGACGAGCCCTGCGCCAGCGGGAAATGCTGTTGCTGCAGCCCCATCAACCGCTGTTGCGCTCTTACCTAATGATAACGGTAAATCTCCTGCTTTAGCGACGAGCCTTGTGCCTCAACCAGGTGCCGTTGCTTTTTTTTCTCCATCTACGGCTGTTGCTCGTACATCGAAGGCTCTTACTGTAGCAAAATCTAATAGTGGCACAAGTCCTGTACAACCATTTACTTCTACAGCTGGAACTGTAATAACTGAAGAACAGGCGCGAGAAGTTACGGCTGCTAATGCAGCCAAAAATACAGAAGGCAAAACCCTTGTTAATGAAGAAAATGCGGCGACACTCAGAGAAATAAATGCAGCAGCACTTAAAGCTAGAGGAATTGCGCCGCCACTTAGCACAGAAGTTGCTACTGTTACTCCTCCTGGCACCCTTGTTGTACCTTCTGCTAATTCTGGCTCAAGCGCTGCATTGGGGTCATCAGGAACTAACACTAGTACAACCTCATCAACTGGTTTATCGTCTGGTTCAACAGCAGCAGCAGCAGCAGCAGCAGCAGCAGCAGCAGCAGCAGCAGCAGCAGCAGCGGCGGCTACATTAAGCCCCCTTTCGAAGTCTAAAGGAGCAGGTGGTGGAAAGGGACCTAAGGGTGGTAAAGGAGCAGGTGGTGGAAAGCCGCCATCAAATGATTTAAAAAGTTTATTAGGCAAAATTTACGATGAATCGGCTAATAATGTAGTACAACTGCCCGACGATATAACAGCAGCAGGATTAACATATATAAACTCATCAATATTATATAAAATTACGAAAAAAGGCACATTTAAGAATATTACGGGGACGGGGACAACCGTAGTACCAAATAGAATCATTATTGTTGGTAAAAATGGTGTCGGTTACATCGGCCCTGTAACATTGATTAAAGATGTAACAGATAAAGCTTTAGTTAATGCGTTTGATGATAAAGACTCTCTCTATAAAGCGTCGGCTACCGAGTTTAAACAAGTAAATCCTGAGCTATTTAGCAGCGGGGTAACAATTATTAATAAAAACTTTAGAATTAAAACTGGTAAATTTGAAAATAAAGTAGGGAAATTAGTGCAATATGCCCCCGCACTTCCAGCTGACCGTATTCTTTTGCAAGTTGATAAGACATATTATATTGGACCTAAAACAGAAGTTGAAGAAGTAGTTGTTGAATTAAATGATAAGGATTTATTTTATGTCGAGTCGGCTACTAAGTTTTACAGATTGAGTGACACTGTAGCTCGAAAGCAATCAAAGCTGTTATACAAAATTAATGAAGAAGGTTCATTAAAGGGTAAAGTTGGAAAAGAGGCCACTAGTGGTTCTATAGGTAACAGAATTATTATTACTATCGATACAGAAACCTACATTGGTCCTAAATCTTCAACAACACCAGTTACAACACCACCTCCACCACCTCCACCACCTCCACCACCTCCACCACCTTCACCATCCTCTAAAGATGCCACGATCATACAGCTTGCTGAAGAGGGAATTGCCGCGTTGAAAGCAAACCAACCTACCACTGTAATTGAAAAATTAGACGCCTTAGCCACTCATACGCCCACAATGAAGGCGCAACTTATGGCGATGGTTCGACCTGGAACAGCAGGAGGAGGGGCAACAGGAGGAGCAGCAGGAGGGGCAACAGGAGGAGCAACAGGAGCAGGAGGAGCAACAGGAGGAGCAACAGGAGCAGGACCAGACCCACGCTTCACATTGCAATCACAGTTGCAAAACAAGCTTAGGAAGAATGATATAATCGCACAGCCTACTGATTCAACCGATAGCTATATTTATAAAGAGATTTTCATGCCAGTTTTTACTGGTGCAGCCACGTATGAAGTTGCACTTGCAAGGTATTACAATTATTTTAAAAATAAACCCATAATTTTGGGCATAGATATTATTCCTGTACCATTTAGGGGTGGCACTGATCTCCAGTATGATGCACTTGGAATCTATCCTAAGATGATGGCTGGAATAAATGCATTTCTTGACAATAGGCCAGAAGATCTGGATAAGGCCAGAGCCGAATATCGCAAAGTATTTAAAGAATACCGTATAAAACAACATGCAGTTGTCTTAGATTATAAGATGATGGTGCCGCCAGAATTAAATGAGTCCGCATTAATAAATGATGCAAAAGAGGCAATTGCGAAAGCCTACAATGAGGCCGCAGAAGAATGGGATAAACTACAAGTAGGGCATTCAGATTTGGGAACATTTTCATTAAAAAGAGATAAATATAGTAATCTAACACGTGCCTTTTCATCTGTGCTAGGGGATGCGAGACAGATATATACATGGAGTAAATCGGATTTGGGCCTATTTAAAACTCCTCTTAAAAAACCGATTATGGGAACCCCGCCTACCCAAAAATTTATAAATAGATACAATGAATTAATCTCTCTTCGTCCAACCGTAATTGCTCTTATTCAGGCCGGTCCTGCTTATGATAAAGAGGCTAAACGAGCGAATGATTATTATAAGGCACAGCTTAGTATTTATGACAGCGATCAGCCAGCTTCAAATATTAACTCTGATGAACTAAAGAACAGTATAATCCGATTTCTCAAGTCTGGATCAAACCTATCTGTATCACAAAAACAGTTTGAAATATATAAGGCCAGAGCTAGAAAAGAAATTGAGCGATTAAGTACTCTTAAAAATGCATCAACCTTAAACTCAGAAGCTGATGAAGAAATTCGCAAACAAACTGTTAAAATTAATGCAAAAGCAATAACGCCAGCAGCTAAAACTAAAGAAATTGAGACGATGACAGCAGCTATTAATAATGAAAGAGATCGTTTAATACAAAGTTTTAATCATGCAACTCCCATTAAAGAGGAAATTGAAAGAGAACTTAACGCTGCTGAAGTGTCAAGAAAATCTGCAATAGATAAAGAGTTTAATACTGATTTATTAGGAAAAATAGCTGCTAAACAAATTTCAAACAGTGAATTTAACAAAAAAATTAAACAAGCCGAATCGTTAAAAGTAGATGAAGATCAAATAGAATTATTAAAAGAAACATATACTGCGATGATTACCAAATTAAAGGCTGCTATTCAAATCAAAGTTCCAGAAATAAATCCAGCAGATACCACTGTCAAAGACTATATAATGAGATCTAAACTGATAGATGAGATGCCATTTTGGCCTGACAGTGAAAAGGACTGGCTTGCTAGCCAGGTCACGGCCAGAAGTAAAGCGCTAGAAGCAACAATAGGAGACTATAAGAAAAATGCTAACACACAATCATTTAAGGATTTTACTGCTGCAATGGACCAAGCCGAGGCCCTAGGTGTGCCAATTGATACTATAGCGGAAATTATAAAAATCCGTGCAGATGCAGTTCGAACAAAACGAGCTGCATACGAAACAACAGACCGTAATAGTACAGGCGTAACAACTAAAGCGAACCTGAAAGCTGCCCTAAACCAACTCTTACCTGCAGATAAACAACTGACGGGCGGCTATCGTTCTACACATCGGCGGAAGTATAGGACACGTGCTCTTACACGGCATGCAATGCGTAGAGCGCGTCACACCATTACAAACAAACCCCAGGCCAAGCGGCTCACGCGCCATGGATGAGCCGAAGGCGGACACACAAAGGCGGACACACAAAGGCAGACCCAAAAAACGAGTTCGTACCTTAAGCAGAATTACGATCAGCTAATTAGATGTCCTTTTCACATATAATTACCTGTTGTCGGCTGCTGTCCGTCTTGTCAGCCTACTACCTCTGGTTTCGTGTGATCCGCTGCAACTACACCCTCTTCCTCCGGCACACCTTCCAGGCCCTTCGCAATGAAAACATCCTCTTCACCAAAATCTTCCAGGCCCTCGCAAATTCGGCCAACCTCACACTGACCCCGGAGTGCCGCACAGAGCTGCAACCCTTTACGACCCAGGTGAGCTACACAAACGATGAAATCGACGACGCCGCCATAGATGAAGCCGAGGCCACCTACAATATCGTCGTAGATCGCCGTGTTATTAACGCCGGTATGATCGCTCTTGTCTTCCGCGGCACACGTAGAACAGAAGACGGTGACCAGCCGATCATTCTCAAGCTCAAGCGCCGCGGCATCACGGCCCACCTGCAACGTGGGTGCAATGACGTAGGTGTTATCTATAGATATATATACTACTGGTTTCCTAAGAACATCTATGTACGCATACTCGGTCCTTTTATCCGCAACCTTAGCGATATTATCGAACAGTGCGATTTCGATCATGAAATCCAGAATCTGCGCGAAGCAAAGACGGATCTGGTCGAACTTCCCTATATTAAAATCCCCACCTGCTACAACAATCCAGGACAGAATAATAAGTACATCTTAATGGAATATATAGATGGCACACATACCTTGCCCAACGACACGCCACTTTCAAAACGCCTAGCCTATCTAGAGCAATTCTGCAATTTCAATAATTTCTGTTTTTTATCCAATGCAATGCAGCACATTGACCTCCACGCCGGCAATATTCTCTTTTTACCCGACGGGCTCGGCGTGATCGACTACGGTATGGCCTTTCGTCCCAGTGAAGAGATGCATGAGATAGCATTAACCAGTGCCGACGTCATTCTGCATCCAGGGCGAATTAACGAGATAGATATTATTGACCGAACACGGAACTTGTTTGTACCACCACTCTCAGTGGAAACAATGCAAAATGTACCGCTTGTGCGGGAAATTCTACAATCAATTGCCCGTCCTTTGCGTCAAAGAGTTACACTGGATGAATTAAGCCTAACCGACAATCTGAATCGACTATCGACTGTGCTGAATCAGGAGATCATAATAAATCGAGATCTATACAAAATGATATTGGGTATGACAATGATGGGTTTTATGCGAACCGTCATGGGGCCAGAACATTTTACAGATGAACTAATAACTGAATATGCAGGTAAGGCAACTGAGAGAATGTATGCAAAGATTATGCTCAGCTAAACCTTCTTTGGAACCCGCTTCTTTGGCGCCGCCGTCTTCTTCACTTCGCCCACCGACGATCGAGCCGCCAGCCGCTTAACACCGAACTTCTCATAGGCGACCTCGAAGGCCGCCAGGTCGGCCAGCCACAGATCCTCCGCTGATTTAGAGGCCAGGATCGCTGCCTCGGCTACGATCTCAGCCAGGGACGCCTCGAGCTCCAGAATAGCCGCCGCTTTCAACCGATCCACGCGCATACGAAGCAAGTACTCGTAGCCGCGAAGATCGTCACCTGCCTCTGGTGCAGATAGCGGAGGAAGAGCCAACGCCTTGAGGCCCGCCAACAGAGCCGCGTCGGCGGCGTTGGCCACAACCAGCGTTCCCGCGACCACGGCTCTCACAAACCGCACCCGTGCATCGAGCTCCACACGCTGCGCCTCGAGCCGCGCCAGCTCATTGGCCTTGCGGCTCACGTAGCCTCCCAGCCGCGTCCCATAGAAGGTCTCAAGGATCTCCCCCGCAGAGGCGAACCGCCGCAGCCGTCCATCGACATCGAATGCCACCATGTTGGTCAGCGATGTCTGCTTCACGAGCTTGAACTTCTTCTCGAACTCAAGCGGAAAGGTGCGCGCCTCGTGATAGTATTCCGCCTCGAGGGTCAGCACAAAGCAGACATCGGTATCGGTGTTGGACTCCTGATAGTCGCGGAGCAGCTTCGGTCCTGAGATCGCAGAGCCTACGGAGCCTTCTGCCGCTGTTTTCTTGGCCTTGGTGACCTTCGGCTCAGCCGCAGAGCCCTCGAGCATCTTCTCCAGAAACTCCTTGTAGCGTTTGGTCCAGGTGCCCACCGGCAGCTCCGTGATCCTGACACGACAGCCCTCATCGTCGAAGAACTCATAGACACCCCGCGTAGTGACCTTCTTGCCATCGGCGATCACAGACCCACGGAAGCCATCGTACCAGGGAACCAAGGCGGTCTCTGTTAGATCTTTGGTCACACCGGTCAGGCGTCCTCTCAAGGCCGTCACCAGATCCCGTGGCGAATACGAGAGCACCTTGGATGAGTAGCCCGTGCCAATTCCGTCCGAGCCGTTGATGAGCAGAAGCGGCAGTACCGGCATGTAATACTCCGGCTCCACCTGCAGCCCATCGTCCTCGAGCCACGTGAGGCCCGGATCATCCGCCTTCGAAAGCAGCGTCCCCTGGATGGGCTCGAGCGCGGTAAAGATATACCTCGGCGCGGCCGAATCCTTGCCGCCTTCGAGGCGCGTCCCAAACTGCCCGTTCGGCGCCAGCAGATTGATATTGTTGGAACCGACAAACTCCTGCGCCATGCCGATGATGGCGTCCATGAGCGACTTTTCGCCGTGGTGGTAGGCCGCATTCTCTGACACGTAGCCCGCCAGCTGCGCCACCTTGATCTCTGACACGAGGTTGCGCTTGCGCGCGGCCCAGAGGATCTTCCGTTGCGACGGCTTCAGTCCGTCCATCACGTGGGGAATGGATCGGAAATTGTCGGCAATTGAGAAGTGGATCAGCTCATCGTTGATGAAGTTGGTGTAAGTGACATCCTTGCCGCCCGTGGGAACGTCGAGCACACGGGTACGGCTGTACGTGTCGAGCCACTCCTTGCGGTCATCGGCGCGCTTCTCGTTGAAGGCCATGTCGATGTATTCGCCGGACTTGGCGTCCCAGACAAAGCGGACCAGGGTCATGTCGCGGAAATACTCCCGCGCTTCGGCTGCGGTGCTCGTGCCCAGCCCCTTGTAGTACTTGAGATGCCAGCCTTTTGCTTCTCCTGCAGCTGCGCTGCTGGTCGCTACAATTGACGCAGCTGCGCTGCTGGTCACCCCGTGACCGGATACCCATTTCTCATACTCCGAGGCCGAGTAGAAGCACTTCGTAATGGCCCCCTTGGTCGCCTTCAGAAGCGGCGTCATCAGACAGCACAGAAAGCCCATGTCCAGCAGCTCCGGCCACTCCGAATGGAACAGATTGACCAGCAGCCCCTTGATGTGCGAACCATCCACGTCCTGATCCGTCATGATCATGACGCGCCCGTACCGCAACTTCTTGATATCCTTGTAGCTCTTTCCATGTTCGAGCCCAATGATCCGCTTCAAATGCGTAATCTCCTTGTTCGCGGTCTTCTCCTTGATCGTCGCATCTCGCACATTCAGCAACTTACCTCGCAAAGGAAAGACACCATAGCACTTGCGCCCCGCCTCCTTGAGGCCCGCTAAAGCCATGGAGGCCGCCGAGTCTCCCTCTGTCAGAATAAGCGTGCATTCACTGGAGTGCGGCCCGCCCGCCCACTCCGCATCGTCCAGCTTCGGAATGCCCCTCACATTGGTCGTGCGTCGGCCATCCACCTTCTTAGCGGCACGCGACAGCTTGGCATCTAGTACAGCCTGCGCCTCTTCCAACAGCCCTCCCTCCTTGGCGAGCCGCGTCACGAACTTGTCCGAAATCTCGAACTTGGACCCGAACTTGGCCGCCGGCGTCGTGAGCGTCTCCTTGGTCTGGCTGTCAAACGACGGATTGACAATCGTCGCATTCACGAAGAAGGTCACGGCATCCTTGAGCTGCGCCGGCTTGAGATCGAGCTTCTTGCCCGGCCCCTCGCAGAAGGCTCCCAACACAGACCGAGCCACGGCCTCCACGTGCTTGCCGCCCCGCCGCGTGAAGATGCCATTGACGAAGGAGATGTGACGATCATCTGGCACGCCAGAGGCCGAGGTGTCAGAATGCAGATGGCGTGTAAGAACCGCGGCGATCTCCCACCGGGGTCCTGCTCTTTCGTAAAACACCGGCACATCCGCCGCATCCGTAAAGAGGCGCACATACTTTTCGAAGGAGCTGACGGGTACCAGCGTCGCAGCTCCTCCGACGGCAGAGGCCAGGAACACCTTGCAGCCGTTCGCCGACGCCAGAGCCGCCGCATCAACCACGCGCGTCCTCAAGACATCCAACATATCGGCCGGAATCTCCGTCACATCGGCACCGAAGAACCGCGGCAAGTCCGGCGTGGCGGCAATCTCCACGTAGCTCTTGGCTCCCTTCTTCATAACGGGCTTGCCGACGATCGACATGTTGTCGCTAAATGTCTGCTCATAGTGGATCTTGCCGTCGCCCACGCGGACGACAAATTCGCGACTGTAAATATTGGTGAGCTTGGCGCCATAGCCATTCTTGCCTCCCACCACCTTCTCCTCGCCCTCGTCATAGTTGGACGAGGTCAGCAGATGGCCGAAGATGAGTTCCGGCACCATGACCTTGTATTCGGGATGGACCGACACAGGAATGCTCTCCCCGTCATTATGGATCACGAATTGGGTCGGTGTCAGTGTGATGACGAGGCGCGACACGCGTTTGTCGGCTGCAGCCGCGGCCATGCGCGTCACCTGGTCGAGCGCATTCACGACGAGCTCGTCAAAGATCTTGAAGAAACCCGGATTGAAGCTGACCTCCCGCCACTCCATCTTAGCGGCATCGGGCGACCAGATCCATCGGCTCTCACGGTGGGAGTCGCGGGAGCCGATGTAAGAATCGGGCAACTGGAGAATGTGTTCGCGCTGGGTCAGCTTCTTGAAGCTCTCCGCGATCGTCTTGGGGTTGGATGTCATCGTACTTAGGGCAAGGGTAGGGGTCACGCCCCGTCAAATTTGGCGACCCGAGTAGAAGAATGCCAAAATCCGAAAAGCCTTGTTGCCGTGGTGTCACGGGGGCGGGCCATCCTTGCAGCAGAGCTGCAGCAGGGTCAAATGGCTACTGTGTGACCCATGCAAGGTCTGCGAGAAGGAATGCCACTCTGCGGGCGTCTTCTGCAGCTAGAGCGGCCAACCAGGCACATCTATTTGCGGCTGCTGCTGCTGCTCCTCCTCCTTCAGCGAATGCCGCCACACTCGGAATTACGAAGGCCAATTATACGTGGTCCAACATCAAGAGCGCTTATAAGAAGCGCGTCCTTGAGACACACCCAGACAAGGGGGGCACTGCAGCAAATTTTAATAAAGTCCGCAATGCCTACAAAGCCCTCCGTCGCACCCTTAAAAAATCCTCATCCTCTTCAAGTGAATGAAAATCGCATTACTTATAACGGGCCAGCTCCGAACCTATACTCTCTGCAAATCCAACATTAAAAGTCTCATAATTGACACATATGACGCCGACGTATATTTGTCAATTGACAGATCAAATGCACTACAAGTCGATAACGCAAATCCAGTCGATCCGACACAAGATGCCACGATTGCCGATGCCCTCGCATTTTTCAAGCCGATCGATCATGTCATCTGTGAGTCAGCACGGCATCCGCCCGCAAAAAATTGATTTTCGCGTAGTGTTTTGCCGGGCAAATCATACATAGTAAAATATATCTATGTTCGGTAGAGGATGCCACGGATCAAGCTTTTTCTGATGCGGCACAGCAAGTCCTGTTGCAACCATCTGCGTCTTAATCACCCAGAGCTGCAGGAGATTAGTAATCAGCTGGCCGATCCGGGACTCACAGTGGAGGGCGAGCGGGTGGCCACGGCGTATGGGCCCCTTCTGAAACAGAGCCTCAGCAAGGCCGGATTTGACGTAAAGGGCTGTCATGTCGCTTCCTCGGAGCTGAAGAGGGCACGGCAGACAGCACGCATCGTGTTCGGCCGGCCTTCAAAGCCGCTGCCCCATTTTAAGGAGTTCGGCATGCTGCCGGAGAATACGCCGACCGGCCAGCGCTATTCGGAACCCAAGTGGGGCCCGTTCATTGCCCATCTAGCTGGCCAGGTAAAGGACGGCGACTCCATGGTGGTCGTAGGGCACGGCTCCTATTTAACATCGCTGTGGCCGAAGCTCACGGGTGCCGCCAGACCCACCAAACTCCGCAACATGGACGGCATCTTGCTGGACGCCGATGTCAGTGCCGCCGGGATCCGGGTCCATAGTCACCGGGAGATTCGGTGCCCTCTGCGGTTCAACGATGGGGACGATCGCTGTATGGTACCTGATGAACGGAAACTCAATGCCCTGGGTAAGAGGATGACCAAGCGACAACGATGCCAGAAGGGTGGTGCCTCCATGCCGTTGGCCTACGTTCAGGATGGCGCCCAGATGCAGGGAACCACCGGGACTCCATCGGGGCTCGACATCGGGATCTCTACGGATACCATGGCGAGGACCGGGATTAGTCAGACGGGAGGTAGCCGCAGGCAAACCAAGAGGCCGACCACGTGTGGCTGTGACCAGCGCGGCGGCTTCATCCCTTCCGTCATGGGCGCATTTGTCGCAAACGGCGCCCAGCTGGCCCCCGTCGCTACTTTTCTGGGCTATCGCATGTACAAAAACCAGAAGCAGACACGCAAAGGATCCAGAAAAACCAGGCGAACCAAAAGAACCAGGAGGTCGTCGTCCCGAACTTAAACGCGAACCCGGTTCCTCCTGGTAGAATGGATCACTCCGACATGCTCTTCCGGATCCGCACCGTTAAGGCCGCTCCCTTTCGCACTCTCATTGAGGCCATCAAGGATATTCTCACCGACGCCAATCTCGAATTTGACAGCACCGGCCTCAAGATCATGGCGATGGACGGCACCCACACGATCCTCGTGCATCTCCGCCTTCAGGCCGACCGGTTCGATGAGTTCCACTGCCCCCAGAAGCATGTGATCGGCATCAACGTGATCAACTTCTTCAAGCTCGTCAAGACCATGAGCAACAATGAGAGCATCGTTCTGTTCATGCGCAAGTCGGACACCACGAAGCTCGGCATCGAGATCATGAACGGCGAGAAGCAGATGGTCACCAAGTTCGCGCTCAATCTGATTGAGCTCGATGTCAGGCCCATCGCGGTGCCCGCGGTCCAGTTTCCGTCAATCATCACGATGCCCTCGACGGACTTCCAGAAGATCATCCGGGATATGCACACACTGAGCGAGGTGGTGGAGATCCAGTCGGCATCGCAGGAACTTGTGTTCCGGTGTAAGGGCGATTATGCGGAGCAGGAGACGATTTTCAGTATTGGCCAGAATGGCCTGAGCCAGAAGAAGTTGGCGACGGAGATCGTACAGGGCAATTTTATTTTGAAGCATCTGGTGCTCTTTACCAAATGCACGTCGCTATGTTCGGACATCAGCCTGTACTTGAAGAACGACTATCCGTTGATCGTCGAGTACAATGTGGCCGGTTTAGGAGAGATCAAGCTGGCGTTGGCACCAGCACTAGCGAAAGCTAGCTGAATCGAGCTAAATACTTGGATCTATCATTTTAAATATATGTAAATATATATATATATTTATACTCAATAAATATAATGTCTGATACTACTCTATCAACTCTAACCATAACGCCAAATAATGGGAGCCTTATCTCACTTTCTCCAAATGGAACAGTTACCCTCACAGTACCGGCCGATACTTTCACCATATCAGCTATTGCAAATGATCCTAATGCAACACGGGTGTATATAGCACAAGGAACTATACTTATAGAGGGTACGAATAGTATATCTGGCGTTGTTGCACTAGCCCCTGGATTAAATGGTTATAATCTTGTGGTGTATGCAGCCGATACTTACACATCAATTCAATACACATTTTATATAAACAACCCGACTGTTGGCTGCTTCCTCGGCCATATGCCTGTTCTGACGCCCACCGGCTACAGTCGTATCGACTCTCTCAAGGTCGGTGACCTCGTGATCACGGAGACCGGTGCCGCAGTGCCGATCAAGACCGTTCGCGTGCGCCGCATGCGACCGACCGCCGCCAACAATCCCTACGTGATTCCCAAGGGCCAGCACGGAGCGACCGAGGATGTTCTAATCTCGCCGGATCACAGCGTGGTCGTGGCGGGTGAGTTTGTCAAGGCCTCGAAACTCGGCTTGGGCCAGAGGATCATGAAAAATCCTTTCAACTACTACAACCTCGAGCTGCCGGAGTGGGCCAACATGCGCGTGGCGGGTGTCGAAGTCGAGTCGATGGCGCCAACAACGCAGTACATTGTCTCGATGGATGAGATGAAGAAGATCGCGTTCAGCCTTCTCAAGAAGGGTATTCCGATGAAAAAGCTGGAGCGGCTCATCGGCCTTATGGGCAATGAAAAGGCGGTCATCTTCTGCCCCCAGTAAAAAATTTGACCAGGGTTGCTAAAGCCCCAACCTAAAAGCGCTGATGACAAGCACTACTATGACGACTCTCCCCGCTCGTTCTTTCGCTGCGGCGGCAGCTGCGGCTGCCGCAGCTCCTCCTCCCGCTCCTGCTCTCCATGCCATTCCCACAGGGAAGTGGTCGGTGCGCTACTGCGTACCTGCCGGTGGCGTGGATTCATGGACGAAGGAGACCTATATTGTGCTGCAGGAGGTGCGGCACTGGGAGGAGCTGGGCGCTCTCATGAGAGAGATGGGCCCACACCGGATCACCAATGTGCTGCTGCGTGTGATGAAGGGTGACACGAGTCCGCTCTGGGAAGACAAGGACAATATCCATGGAGGGTCGTACTGCCTCAAAGTCCATCGCTCCGTGGCTCCAGAGGTCTTCCAGCGGTACTTGGTGGCGGCGGCCACGGGTACCTGCACAAAGGATCCGGCGAATACAATCGTGGGCGTTACGATCAGTCCGAAAACAGAGTTCTGCATTATCAAGATCTGGAATCTGGATGCGCGCCGCTTCAAGACGCCGTCGGATCTGGTGCTTCTTCATGATGATGTGAAGGAGGACAAGATCTTGTATCGGAAGCACACCGAACAGCGAATGTAATGAGCGGTTTGGTGTCTGCGAATGTAGAGTCACTGAGCAACGCATGTAGTGCGACGGATAACGTGAGTCACCGAACAACGCATGTAAGGCTAATGCCTACCCGTTGCATTAAAATTAACCGGAATCACAGGCCCCCATAACGAAAAAGAAGACACCGTTCCACCTCTGTAAGTAATCTCTACAGTTTCATCGGGGACCCATCCATTTTGGTGCGCATAGAGCATCAGAGCATCGGTGGGACTCAGATAGATGCCACCAATTCGGAGGGTACCAAAAAACCCCATTAGATCACGTGAGCCACATCGGGCCTCAGCCCAAGACCATAGTGTCGGCGGCTCTTTACTGACACCAGGTGCATGTACCAGATGCTCCGTCGCATCATAGACGGCTTTGATGTATTTGATATCAACTGCCGTACCCATAGGCAACCATTGCCCCGTTTGCAGCAAGATTAGTGACATACTCTACTGTCAGTAATCTTGGTTATCGCGATCGCAGCCGCACGGCTTCGGGCGATTACAGCATGGCTTCTTCTTGGGCCGGGAACAAGGTCCTTCGTGTTTGTGCCCGCAGCGATCGCACGGCAGCTTCATGAAGTTGTCGATCCGCATCCGGCTGGCAAACAGAGCTACGGCCAAAAAGAAGCAGACAATGAGCACAGGAATCATCATGAGCACCCAGGCCACGGGTTCGATGCCGCCCATGCAGAGACCCTGGAAGAGGCCGGTGCCGAGTGTGCCGACAAGAAGCCACCACATGACCGCCGAGTAGCTGCCGACCGCGACGTGATAGATCACACCGGCCACGGAAACCAAAAGAAGCACAGTGGCGGGCTTACAGAGTCCTAGTGCCTCCATCTCTAGTATATGTTGTTTTTTACTTGGCAAGAAAGACAGGCTTGCCATTGACAAGCGCGCCGACCTCATCGCCGACTTCGTCGCCCTCTGCATTTGCGTAGAGCTTCTGGGAGCCGGTGTCGATCCAGTAGGTGCGACCGCGAATAGTGATCTGTTCGACCTCCATTCCGTCTTCCTCCTCGGCTTCTTCAACTTCTGGCTCTGGCTCTACTACCTTCTCTTCCTCTTCGATCTCCTCCTCTTCTTCTTCTTCGACCTCTTCGACCTCCTCCTCCACTTCTTCGACCTCCAGAGAGGGAGCGGAGATGGTAATGGATTTGATTTCGCTTACCACAGGAGCAACCACAGGTGCAACCACAGGAGCAACCACAGGTGCAGGAGGAGCAATCACAGGAGCAACAGATGCTCTACTAAATGCATCTCTGATAGGGAAGGAAAAGGAGAAAGCAGGCGCATTCTGCACATGAGAAATGCTGTCGGGGCCTCTTACAGCAGCAGGAGGAGGAGCAGATAGCTCCTGCAGAATATCCTGCAGCTGAGCCACGACTGCCGTTGCCGCATCGCCCCCTTCCTTGACCGACCAGACCTTCAGAAGGCGCTCAGAATCGGCCTTAACGATCCTCCACTGGTTCGTCGAAGCCGGCTTAATAGCATCCACAATCTCCCCCAGGCCGGTCTGAAGGAGCGCTGTCCTATCCAAGGACTCTGACGCATAGACGCGCCCAATATTATTCACAAGAGTACGGTAACGGAGTTGTTCTGCTGACATCGTACGGCCTACTGTTTGGCCGGCACATTTGTCAAGTTTGCTAGCGCAAGGTAGTTTTCGCTAGTCTCCACTGACACCTCTTCAAATGACCACATGTGATCGAGAGGTGAGCCCGCTCTCGCCTTCAGAGTGTAGGGGCCCGCTACTACCGTCTTTTTGTCCTCTAGACTCAGAAAGACAACCTTGTCACCAGGCTTGAGCTCAATGTCATTTCGTCGGAAGAAGTTTTGCATCGTACTAGGTTGTTCTACAACCTAGTGTGATGTCAAGTTTATTGGGTCTTGAGGGAGGTTGCTGGGGGTTTATTAGGAGGTTGCAGGGCTGCTTCGCAGCCACGTATTACCGCATTGACGTGTCCAGTCGATTTTGCTTTAGCAAAATCTCTTTTCCACTGGTCATGCGGTAATGCCCATACAAAACTCCAAGGTCGCCTCCTTCTCTGCCACCGGCTTCGTACGCCGCAATCGCAGCCCCTGCGCTCCCGGCCGATTCATCCGATCCATCTCCCACGGAATGAATGTATTCTTCATCGACGCATCATAGAAATCGATCGGCTTCGTATCCATCACCTGAATGATCGAGATCATCGGCGGCGTCATTACATCTACGCGCATCCGCTTATCCGCCACAATCGCCCTGAAATCCGAGATATCCATCGGCCCCCCAAACAGCCGCAGGATCGACCGCGCCGGTGCCAACCGCACCGTCTCTGAACCCGATGAATAGAGACGATTCAACAGCGCATATCGCTCCCACTGTACATGCATATCCAGTCGCTCATTAAAGAGATAGGCCGCCGCGCACTCAGGGCAGCAGAAATTGCCATACACCCGCCAAATTCCCTCCTCAATCATGGTCGGAATGATGCACGGCGGCGTCCGAAATGTCTGACAATCCCAAAAACACGCCACATCCGTCGATTCCGGTAGCCGCTGATCGCGGTTGGCGTCCTGAAACCGCACCATCAGCCGTTCAAAGTAGTGCAGTGGCAGCGATGGTCGGGCCACAGGTGTCGCAGGCTCCGGCAACACAGGGGTCAGAGGCGGGGCGACTGTCTGGCCGCCATACACGGCAAACGTCTCGTCGGAATCAAAGGGCTTCGGCTGTCCGCCCTCGGAGGGCTGCGACGGGGTCGGTGCAAACAGATCATTGTCGATGTCACTGTCGTGGATCTGCAAGTGGGCAATGAGAGGCCGCTGTTCGGGTACCAGAGAGCCCTGGATTCCATCCGGCGTGACAGAGGCAACGACCGCGGGCTTGCGGCTCTTGCCTTTCGTGATGACGGGTTCGATAGCATTGGTTTCATTGGTTTTATTGGTTTTATTGGCGTCATTGGTTTTTTCTTCTGCAGCAGCCACCTTCTTGCCCTTCGGCTTGGGGCTCGGCACAACGGCCTCCATCTCCTCAATAAAAATGGCGGGAATGACAGGAGCAGCCACAGCCACCTTCTTGGCGCGCGAGGCACGCTTCTTGACTTCCATTATATAGTTGAAGGCCGTGATGGTTTAGACTGTTGCCATCAAAAGGGCTGGTCGGACAGTCTAAACGTGCCCTCTAGAATCCCGCCAAGGGATGAACGCATGGACAGAACAATATCGACCACGATGTTTGGCCGATGTTACTGGCCAGGACACTCTCAAGGCTTTTCTGCAGACGCTCGTCACCAAGGGCTGTGCCACCACGCCTCACTTGATCTTACACGGCCCTCCTGGCACAGGCAAAACAACGATGGCCCTTGCCTTCGCAGCCGACATGTATCCCGACGTACCGGGTCCCGCGGCTACCATGTACTTGAACGCCAGCGATGAACGCACGATGGAAACTGTCCGCGATCGCATCCGAGAGTTTCTGCGCACCTCCTGGGTCGGCGTAGAGCGCAAGATCGTGATTTTTGATGAGGTGGAGACGATGACGGAGCCCGCCCAGCTGACACTTCGTGCTCTCATGGATTCTCCGCTAGTTCCGGGAGCACCGCTGCCTCTGTTTATCTTTCTGTGCAACACCCTGAGTCGCATCGTTCCGCTCGTGCGATCCCGTGCTCTAGCCCTTTTCTGCGGCCACCTCACCAGCGGTCAAATCCATGGGCTCCTCTCTACGATTCAGGCAAAAGAGGGCAAGGCCACGCCGCTACCGACCCCGTTGGCGTGTCTGTTGAGTCGCGGGGACATGCGCTCCTTCATGCAGCGATCTCAACAAGGAGAAAATCCGAATACCTGGCTGCCCTGGTTCCAGCGCCTTCTGAACACGCCGCCGGAGCGGGTTCATATTGTGTGGGAGGAGGGCCAACAGCGAACACCGTCCTGGATTCTGCTGCGCCACGTATTGGTTTTCTGTTATTCTATGGGCCTCGCTTCAGCTGTTCCACCGACAGTCTGGTCGGCCTGGTTGGCGGCCGTCATTCGGCACAGGTCGCATCCGTGCATGGATCCGATTATTGAGGCTTGGATTCCTATAGCAAGGGCTTTAGCCAGCGGAGGCTAGTGATCCCTGTTGATGGTCAAAATGTGACGGCCCACTTAAAGCCAACCGGCCTCATTTAAACAAATGGAGTTTAAGCCGTCCCCCCTCCGCATCAGCACTATGACCGTCACTGGGCATCTGGGTGTTATCCCCGATCGCAAGCGACTATTCGATGCCGGCTCCTTTATTCCCTACTGGATGATCGGCGAGGGCATCATCAAGATGGAGCACGCCGGTTCCAAACGGGGCCTCTGCACTGAAGACATTCTGCATACAACCACGAAGGCCAAGAAGCAGTTCTTCAATCAGTCGTCCTTAGTGTTCCGCCTGGCTCTCCCTGGTAATTCCTGGAAAGAGACTAACATTAAGCTCTTCAAAGACGGCGGCTTCCAGATGACGGGGATCTCCTCCGAGGCCATGGCCCGGGCCTCCATGGAGCGCCTGATCGAGCTGAACGTGGGCCGAGGGATCTGGACCGATGCGGCCGGATCTTCTATCAAGCCGACCATTCAGAAGCTCCATGTCTGCATGATGAATTCCGATTATTCGGTCGGCAAGGCGATCCGCCGCGACCGCCTCTACAAGGTGCTGGTGGAGACCTACGGCCTCTGGAGCTCTTTCGAGCCCACGATCTACCAGGGCGTGAATACCAAGTTCTTCTGGAACAAGGATCGTCCCGCCTCGGCCCCTCCCGGTATCTGTGTCTGCCCAACTCCCTGCGAAGGCGGCGATACGGGCTATGGCATCGGTCACTGTAAGAAAATCACGATCTCGCCTTTCCGGACCGGCAGCATTATCATTACGGGAGCCCAGCACGTCGAACAGCTGAATGATGCATACGACTTTATGAATGGAGTCCTCAAGGCGCATGCGACCGATCTGCTGCGAGATGAGACCCCTGAGGTACCGACCAAGCGTCGCATAACCCCGACACCGACCACAGCCGAAGGGATTCTTCGGCAAAAAATGCGGGCAAGTCCCCGAAATGTAGTTTGTCTAGTCTGCGGTTAGCATCCTATAAAACAACCCGGCGCGCTTGTCAGAATATGAGCACCGCAGTCGTTACTACTCTTCAAGGTGGTGCTGCTGCTGCCCCGCCTGCTTCCGATATCCCGAATGAGAAAGTGCTGACACACGCGGCCAAGATCGCTCTTGAGCAGGACAAGCCGATCCTGCTGGATTACTACAAGGAGACCAAGCCGTTGGGCAAGGCCTTTTTGGGTCAGGACAAGGATACGGGTGAAAAGATCCTTGTAAAGAGCGTGGATGAATACACGAGCCCGGTGCAGAAGATGTTCAAGGCGAAGGATGATTATATTATCGTGACGGAGAACTCGGTCTATATTGTGAGCGGCACCATCAAGAAGAAGGAGATTTCGAGTGGGAGCATGTAGGTGCTGTTTGCTGAAACCAAACGGTCCAGGGGAGCATGTAGGTGCTGTTTGCTGAAACCAAACGGTCCAGGGGAGCATGTAGGTGCTGTTTGCTGAAACCAAACGGTCCAGGGGAGCAACGAGCATGTAACCAATAAAGGTGCCGACCCTGTGGCCATCAGAGAGCTAGTACGATGTCCCTCTTGACCTGGCTAGGATCTGACAAGAAAGTGAGTCCGCGATCACTCTCTCCCATCCTCAAAAAGACCGAAACAAAACGAACAGTGCTGGGAGTCCTTGGGACGCGCAGCAATGTACGATCAGAAGATTTGGATCGTGAAGTCTTGGAGCCTTTGACTACCCTCTGGTCACTTCCCGATGAGCTTGTGTTGCCGGCCGAAGGCGACTCCTCACAGGCGCTCCAGGCCTGGGCCGCCCTACACGACATTCCGGTGCGCCTCTTGGCGTGCGATTGGGTCTCCCAGGGGCGCAGAGCCGGCATGCTCCGAGATGCCAAAATACAACGAGAGGCTACGCATTTTCTGCTGCTGCAGGGACCGCGGTCGAATGCGTTATCTGCCTTGGCGGTCAAGATGGAGCGAAAGGGACGCCCGGTTCTTATTAGTGAAAGGCCATCTCAGACAGTTAAAGCACCCCATGACCTTATAAAATCTCCCAGTACTAAGTAGAATGAGCATGAAGAAGGGCGGTAAGCGTACGATGCGGAAGAAGTCCAACTGGGGCAAGCTTAGGACTCAGCGCGGCGGTTACTTAGAGATGGCTCCTTTTGGCGGTGCATCGGATCTTCAACTGAATCCGCCCACCATGGTGCAGGCCGAGAGCTATGGCCAGATCCAGGCAATCGATGAGGCCCAGGTGTTGGCTCGTCAGGCGACGCAGACGGGTGGTCGTCGTAGGAACAGTCAGTCGCGTAGGAACAGGCAGAGTCGCAGGAACAGGCAGAGTCGCAGGAACAGGCAGAGTCGCAGGAACAGTCAGTCGCGTAGGAACAGGCAGAGTCGCAGGAACAGGTCCAGGAATCAGCGCGGTGGCATGGCCCCCATTGACTACGAGCTCCGCACGCCCGCCGGTGCCAACATGGGCATGAATCCCCAGTTCCGCGATGAGAATGCAGTGAATCCTTTCTATGGCGAGAACCGTGGAGCTCAGGGATACTAAGGCTGCTGAATCACAACCGATCCCTCTTTAATCTCCGGCTCTGACCACGCCGGCCAAATACTCTTCAAGATGCGTAGTTGTTCCTCCGACCACGCGCCCTGAGGCCCCGACACCTTACAGATTAGACGCAGATCACCTAGGCCGCTGCCACTTCTATATGGCATGCCCCACCCCGGAATGCGCAGCACTTCGCCTTCCCGAACAACCCCTCCCTTCCATACCACATGGAGAGGTCGCCCCGATGGATGACCCTCTAACTCCCGGCCAAATCCCAATAGACTCTCTGCCAGGTCCAACTGGATCTCTCTGACCAAATCAGCACCCTTCCGTATCCAATCAAGAGAATCTGCCGCCGATGACCGAAGCACAAGAATCACATCTCCCGGCCGTTCAAATTGCACCGACTCCGAACACTGGCCCTCTAACACTATCCGATCGCCCTCCTGCATACCCGGCACCACAACTCCCTCTAGCGTCGTTGCCTGTTCGACCACGCCCCTCCCCGTACAAACATCGCACTTCTCTACAACACGTTCCGCCAAACCCCGGCATACATCGCATGGCTCCTGCGTCATGGCCATGATTGGTCCCATCTGCTGGGCCCGAATCCTGAATCCCTTGCCCCCGCAGGGCCCACAGGTCTCCAACAGTGATCCCCCCTTGCCCAGACACTCGTGACAGAGTACATCCCGCTTCGTATTGATCTGGAAGGTCTTTCCCTTGTATAGATCGGCGAGCCCTACACCGATCTCATGAAGCTTATTCGGCCCCTTGGCCGCCTTGATCTGCTGGCCAAAGTTCGACCCAAACATCGACATGCCGCCCTGGAAAAGCGAACCAAAGATGGACGACAAATCCGGCATTTGGGCCTCCATATCGCCCACAGAGCCCGTCTGATCGTAGGCGGCCCTGCGTTCCGGATTCGACAGCACTTCATAGGCCGCCTGCAGCCGCTGAAAGGTCTCCTTGTTGCCGCCGCGATCCGGATGATTGGTGAGCGCCGCCTTGCGATATGCCCGTTTAATCTCCTCCGCCGATGCATCTCTTGAGATTCCTAGCGCATCATACAGATCAGCCATTATCTATCAGATATCGCCGTCTTCTTAGACTGTCAGATGCGACACGGAGCTGTACCAGCCATTGGCTCCGTTATGCACGTCAAGAATCGTTTTGAAGGTGTAGCTGTACTGCCGACCCACCGCCTCGAGCCCGTACAAGCGGACGGCGCGATCGCGGATGTAGGTCCGGTCAAATTTTCCATCCAGTGCCATCTGCAGACCCACCACATAGTCGGCGAGGGTATGGCAGCGCAGCCCTGTGACCCCCTGTTCGATCGTCTCTGTCTGCGCTCCATAGTCCTTGGTAATCACGGGTGTCCCGCACAGCTGGGCCTCTACAGCTGCTCCGCAGAACGGCTCCACGAACATGGTGGGGAAGATGGCCGCAACCAGAGACCCCAGGTACTCGGCTCTCTCTTCGCCCTGTATAGGCGGCTTATAGACGATGTTGGGTACCACTAGATATTTAGAGGGATCCCCCTGGCCGCACAGAATGAAGCGCACGTGCGGCAGCTGCCGCGCTATCTCCATGATTTCATGACACCCCTTGCCATCGTAAATCCTTCCCAGAAAGCCCACTGTATCGATCTTGGGTGTCAGCGACAGAGGCCACGCCGCCACATCGAAGTAATTCGGCACCACGAACCAGTAGTTGTTACCATTCCCCTTGCCGAGATAGGCATGCATCCACGCATAACTCTCAAAAATCCGATAGTTGGACCCCGCATTGGTATAGCCAATTCCGTGCTCAACCACCGTCATTGGCACCTCATCAATCGCATGATACTTCCAGAGGGGCATACAAAAGATGTCCGTGGCGGAACTTCTGTAGTTTTCGCGGAGGGCCGCCGCCAGACGCTTGTTGAATTTCTTGTACAGCGGCGTATCCCAGTTTGCCAGCTCACTCATAAAGGTCTTTTCATCCTCTAGTACCCGCAGTGCCTCGGTCATCGTGGCCTTATTATGTAACATCATGTAGCTCTCAATGCGCAACTCAGTCCATTCAGCCTTGGTCAGCAGCTGGATCTCCTTGTCGGCACCAGATTCCGACGTTTCGATCCCATAATGATAGACCTCGAACCCCTGAGCGCGCATCATCGGCGCAAACCGCAGCACCTTTCCCGTAAAGGCGCAGTGACTGAACTCGCCGCGAGTGATCGTGTGAGGTATCCCAGGAATATGCAGGCGAATCATGGTTGTTCGTTCTTTCTGGACCTGGTTTAGACCGTTGTCCTTTTTCGGGGCGAACTCCCAGAACGCTCATTTAAAATCCGCAACTGTCTAGACGGGCGCCTAAACCCTGACAAACAAAAGGGACCAATGGACGCCATTTTAGGCCAGGAACCCACAATTGAATTCTTACGGTCCAAGATCAAAGACCCACCCCATATTATTATCTGCGGCCCCACGGGGGTCGGCAAGACCATGTTGGCCAACGCCTGGATTACGGAGCATCTGAAGGCGCAGGGGGTCACAGACCCGGTCCATCAGGCCACGATGACACTGCGCCTCTCCTCGGCAGATGATCGCGGCATCGCCGCCATCCGCCAACGCTTGACCGAGTTTGTGCGGCGGGTGCGACCGGTGGCCAACACGGTCGCCTGGGTGCTGCTGGATGACGCCGACAATCTTCCTGTGGTAACCCAGCAGGCCCTGCGCCGTATTCTGGAACTCCACGCCCATCAGACGCGATTCTGCTTTGTGGCGCAGAACTGCGAACACTTTATTGAGCCGATCCAGAGCCGTTGTGTGATGCTTACCTGCAGATCGGTAGATCTTACAACACACGGTCCTGCTCTTGCTATGGGTCTCGCTCTGGAACCGGATACACTAGACCTAATTGCTGGCCTCTGTATGGGAAATGCACGGCAATTCACGCTGATTTGCAAGGCGCTGACCATTATGGGAAGCACCAAGACAGCCGATGTCCAGCTGTTGGTCAATGCTCCCCCGGTGTCACTACTCTTGCGGCTGCAGGATGCGATCATTAAAAGGGATCTCAGCATCATTACGGAGTGTGTGCTGGCCCTTTGGTCAAAGGGATACAGCTTTGAGGATTGCATCGCCATGCTTGAGATGGTTGTGCGGGTCTATAATGAGACACTAACAGCGGATCTTCAGTATGTCCTTCAGACGTGTGCCGAGGGACACATTTTTCAGATTTTAAATCGGATGACGACGCTGGATCTGATTGCTGTACTATCGGGCTCCGCCTCTTCATCTTGTTTAGCCGAAGCTATCGTGTAACGATAGTACCAAGCGATCTCTGATCGCTGAAGCGATTGCCTAAAAGTGATACCCACAGATCATCCACGAAACTCGTACGATGCCTTCACGATTCGAAAAGACTTTCATATTCATTGGTGCCGTGATGGTTGTAGGAGGAATCATCACGACCATTGTGAGCCTGCCGATCATCGGCGTACCGCTGATTCTCTTTGGTGCCGTCATCGGTTCTCTGGCATATGTGGAATTAACATGCAAAAGTAGGCAGGTAGTGGAATGACGTTCTCTCAATTTGTAGAGATTCCCCCGTTGGAGGATGTCAATAATTTATTTACAGCGGCAACAGGGTGCCCTTTCAAGCTGGATGTGCAGTGGTCTAAATGGCTGCAGCTTGACCCTGACGATGTAGTGTGTTTTGTACCATATATTCGGAAATGTCACCAAAAAATAATCATAGAAACATTGAATAAGGTGCGAGATCCGTGTGCGCTCTTGAGACAGCTCCTGCGCCCTTACGGCTACTGTATTGACTTTTATAGAAAGAAATATACGCTGATTGAAATAAAAGAGAACCTCAAAACCGTGGGAAAGAAGGAGGGAGCGACGGTTACTTGGTCAGGTTGAGCCTGCGGCTCACCGGTTATACTCTATGTTAGACTCCAATGTCAAACATAGATTATAGTAGGTCACTTTGGTCGCTATCGCTTTGGTCGCTATCGCTTTGGTCGCTATCGCTTTACCCAGGTTGCCCACAGAAAGTCCGAGGCCAACAGCTGCTCTTCCGAAAGCCGCGTAAACCACAACCATGCCGATGTGCGTTCCAGCTTATCGCGGCCAAACGGCAGCGGTACCCATAGAGCTCTCTCAACAGATCCATTGACCCACTCCTTGGTCGCAAACAGATCCTCGTACGACAGCTGCCGACCATACTTATCCCTCGATCCCTCCGCGGCTCTATCGACCGCGACAGTACCACTGCAGTGTTTGTTCCACAGAAATCGCATCGATCGTCGCGCTTCAAAGGAGGACCATGACGGATCGCCCTTCTGAATAACAGCCCCAATATCCCGCGCCATACCCATCCATACCGGATGACCAGTTCCTTGGGACCAACCGGCAGAGGCACCCGCCGCCGGCCCCGTCGAGTTCTGCTCCGCCGCCGCCAACTCTTCATCTGAATCAGCGCCAAAGGTCAGAGCACTGGGCCCTGCAAGAATCCGCCGCTGCATCTCTGCACCAGAGCCTACAGGGAGAACTGACCCATCGAGCCAGAGGCCGCCTGCATGAGCAAGAAGAGCGCAGCGGCACCAGGCCATCCAGAGCTGCGGCGGGCAACGCTCAGCACCCTCTGGGATCACACAGCCCTTCTCTTGCAGCACGGCGAGTACAGCGCGCCGACCGATCAGCGGTTTTACATCAAATTCAGCCGACCAGAGCCGCTGCGCCTTTTTCAAACAGAGTGCCAAGTACGGCTCCGTTGGCACCTTCGTGGCCCGATCCTCAAACGACATCCACTCCTTCGTATTCGACTGACTGTCATCCACATGCCACCAGAGCACGGGCTTCTGGTTGCCAGAAGGCGCAAGGCCAGGAAGATCACTGAACTGGCTTCGTACGCTATAGGCGGCCCCCAAGACGAGCACGACGACCGCCGTTGTAACAATCCATATGGGCAGCATGAGTCCTTACTTTACCGGGCCGTTTTTCTATCGATCGGTGACAAACAGCCGCCTACGCATCTGGTCGGCCCAGGTCTCTGCCGCCGTATCCTGCTGCGCCAGCCGCATGCGCCGCTGCCGTTCCCGCTCCTCGAGAGCCGCCGCTGCCGCCGCAATCCGACTCGCCTCGTCCGGATCGACCCGCGCCATGGCCGCCTCGCGCAGCCGCTTGGCCTCTTCAATGGATCGCACGGAGGAGCCCGATACTTGCACATCCGCAATCTCCTGAAATCGCGTGGAGCCCGAGGTGTAGGCCTCCTTGAGATCCACGAACTGGGTATCGGACCCAAAGGCCGCCGTAAAATTCTTGACTTCGCCGCCCAGCTCCGTGCCCGCCACAGAATAGATAGCATCGGGCTCGAGCCGCTTTGTAATTGCGAGCCCTGCCGTCTGCCCCATGGCCTTTTCGCGAAAGACCGTTTCGAAATTGCGCTGATTAAATTTACCGGCGAGGCGCGGATCGGATGCCACTTCTTCGCCTCCATCCGCCTTCGCCATCCAGTCACCGTAGCCCCGATCTCTGGATGCATCCGGGAGGCGATGTTCCTCAAACAGCTTGTTGAAGGTGCTCATGTCGAGTTTCTTGGCCGACAGCTGGACAGGGGCCACATCCTCGAGCCCCTGACGAGCCGACATGGCCGACTCGAGCGTGACGGGGGCGGACATGCGTGCCTTGGTTTCGGCTGACATAGAGGGATTGATCCGCGCGAGGATCTTTTCGACGTATTTATAGGCGCGGACAACCTCGTCGAAGGCCTCTTTGGAGCCGCCCTTGTCGGGATGAGCACGGAGCGAGGCCGCGCGATAGCCGGCCTTGAGCTTTTCATTTGTAATACCATCCTCCTCGTTGATGCCGAGCAGTGTCAGTGACTCCTGAAAGTAGTCAAGCGCCCTTGCGGCAGAGCTCACAATCATGGCCTGCGAATGGTTTTGTTGGTTTTGTTGGTTTTGTTGGTTTTGCTGCAGCTGCTGCATAGGCGTCGAATACATGGACCACCGAGATCCAGCTCCAACATGTTGTATCGTATCGCGCTCCTCTGCTGCTCTGGCAACTACGGTAGAATATGGAAAGCGATTCACGACGCCCTGTCGCAGATCCGACAGCCAAAACAGCACATTTCCATAGACACCGGCCCGTTTTGCCTCGTACAGCATCTCCGGGGACGCCAACACCGTCTCGATCATCTTGGCGCGCGTATATTCAGACTCTATGGCGCAAATCTCTTTCCAGATCCGCGACGCAGAGGCTCCCATTGTCTTGTGTTCGTTTTTTAAATTTAGCCGGGGGCCGCGATCCTAGCGTTTCCCTACAGCATACGCCAGTGAAATAAGTCCGCCTGCAATCGCCACCATTGTGACAAGGCCCATAATCGATAACGTATCCAGAGCAACAACACCGGCCGTGTTCATATTCGTCGGTACATTTAAAATCCCTAAATCTCCATGGCCAATATCCGTATCTGCCGAAGCAGCCAGCATTTGAAGCGCGGGATGCCACAGTAATTCAATGTGCTTGAGGCGATGCATAAAGGCAATGTAAGCATCTACGTGGATTTCGATTGGATACGCCTTTTCGAGCAGTTTTCGGGCTCCTGAGCGACTCACCATGTAGGCATGAGATCCCAGCAAACTCTCACAGGCGGACCAGGGCCCCTTACCTGGGATGGCTTTGCAGCCATATTCTAAACCGGCAAATTGCGTATTATAGAAAGTAACTGCGTCCCAGGTCGGCGGTAAATCATTTACAACCTTCGCAAGCCTCTTATTAAAATCGATCGGAATTGTTGTATCATCCTCAAGTATAATCACCGCATTGGTATCGCGCATCGAGTCGCGTATCCAGGCCCATGTCTTAAAATGCGACAGGCTGCACCCAATCGCACCGGCACGGTCGATTTCATAGTGGGCGCGGCGTGTCTTGTATTTAATATTATGGGATGCCAGAATACCAACAGAGGGATGGCCCTCAATCTCAAGAGTCTTGGCATCCACCGCCGAAATGCGAACAATACGGTCTGGATCAATGTTAGCCGCCGCCGCCCGTTCCTGAAATTCGGCCCAGCGATCCGGTCGGCGATCGAGCGAAATGACTAGAATGGGAATTGTCTCTGGATTCATGTTGCCTTATAAAGAACTCACAAATTTTGTAATAATCACGACATTCAAAAACATGCTTAGAAAGCCCTGGCCGACGCTGATGAATCGACTTGTTTGGTTCTTGAGGCCAAAGGTCGAGTCGGCGGTTACACCGACATAGTTGCATAGACTCAGATAGAGAGTATCAAGAAGTGCCACTTTCGGATTGCTGGATACACCTGCAAAGGCGGTGCCGGGACTCATGGAATGAATTGCATAGATTACAAACATAAAGCCGACGATCAGATAGGTGACGAGATAAAAGACGGACCAGACGGGAAGCTTATAATCGGGATAGCCGGCAATGTCAAAAGTGGTTTCGTAGAGAAGCGCCAGAAACGCCGCCAGATTGACGAGAGAGCCTATGACGGCAATTCCGGCTAAAAAGGAGGAACTGGTAGAGCCAAACAGCAGGGTCGCCGACATGATGACAAGAGGCAGAGTCGCAGCCAGAGTGTAGGAGGCTAGGGACCGCTGTGGCATGAGTGCGGCCTTCATAGTCGCATCTGCCTTGGTCTTATCGTCGCTCATCTGATATGCACCTAGAAAACGGTTTGCACCTAGAAAACGGTTTGCACCTAGAAGTCAGCATACGCGGCAGTTCCATCCATTGCTGCGGCCGCCGTAACCAGACCCTTCCACGCATCGATTGTTTGTTTCGTATAATGCGTCCATTTTTCTGTTGCTGACGCCCGCATTCGAATCGTCGGCAACGCCAAGATCGATGCCTTTTCCGGCTCCTCCATCGCCTCGTAATCGATCTCCACCAGAGTCAAGCCCGCGACCCTACAGGTCTTCTCCACATCCGGCTTAATTTTCTTGCAAGCACCGCACCAGGAGGCCGACACAACTTGTACTTCGAATGGCATCTACTAGTGGCCGGCTTTTCAACCAGCCCGTCATATTTGCGATCGCAGAACCGCTTCTGGAATCATGGGAATCACCGGTTCGCACTCCCACATCTGAGAGCGGCCCACGTCGAAGATCGACCACGAGGAGGGCCAGTACCAGGGATGTTGGCCCATGAGCCGCTGCTTCGCGACTGGTAACAGCGTGGCGACCGATGCCGCCGGTAACACGGCCAACAGATGCAGCCAATCAGGCAATGGCTCAGGATAGAGGACGGGAGGCGGCTTGACCGCGTCGAGCGACCGTAGGTAGGCCGCCACATCCGACCAGAGCGGCGGCAAGTGTTCGTCAAACATCCAGCCCTGATCCACCGATCTCCCTGAGTAATAGTCCCAGACCCATGCCAGGCCCGCTACATAGTTGGCCGCCGTGCCAGGATGCCATGACTGATAGACAGACCGCCAACCCTGTTTCAGTCCTCTGCCCGTCGCCAAGTGACGAACCGATGCCCATCGAGATGGCTGTGACTGCCATTCCTTGAGCGCTGCCTCTTCGGGTGTCGCCGCCCATGCAGGTCGCCGCTCTGCTGCCTTGAGAGCTGCCACGATAGTTGCTGTTAGATCCCGCTCTTCCGTGGCGGCCCAGGCCTCGATGAATCGCACCAGCGATTCTCGGTTCAGAGACCCATCTGTAACCAAAGAAGAACCAGAGGCCCAGACAGTGGCCCGCAGTGTCGCAATCACGGTCGGAATACCGTCATCGCGCACCGTTCGTGTAAGAGACCGTGGCAGAAAATCGTTGCCCAGCAGCGACATGGCCGCCACAAAATCACGGATGGACCCCCCTTTAGGAATCAACGCCACCGCAAAGCCATTGATATCGAGAGACCGAAAGCCGACAGCCCCTCCTTCAAACTCCTGGGCCTCGCGCAACAGGCTTACGCGGCCACCTCCCTCCGAGACCAGCAGCATGGACAATAGAATGAGATCCGCATCGAGGCCATAAATGGTGCAGGAGGTCGCCGCTTTTATGCTACGCATAAAAGCCATCAGCTTGTGTTCGCCCTCTCCGCCTTCGGCCGTCGTACTCACGATCACGGGGAGATTAAGTAATTTCTGAAGCGATGCTCCTGCTGCTGACAAGACCGAACCAAGGCGAGCCATGAATGCGGAGCCAGGTGTCAGTGCATTTTGATCCCAACCCGTCGAGACGGCCTTGCCTGTAACGGCCGCTTCGAGAGCGGAAATCCAAGGCCCCTTGAATCGGCGCATCCGCTGCTGCCGCCGCTTGGCAGCGCACACGGCTCCATCGCAACTCACATAGACACCTTTCGTAGGGCCTACGAGAGTCACAAGCTCACACATGTAGGTCACAATCGCCTTACAGAATTTCTCCTCCCATCTCTCTGAGTTAGCAGGTTCAAAGGGGCCCATGGACCGTAGCACATGATACATGGCGCAGTTGAAATCGAGGCAGAACCACTCTGGTCCTGGTCCTGGTCCCGCACAAATCAAGCCAGGATAGGAACGGCAGAGTTGGCGATAAAAGCTCGGAATACCCATCTAGCTCTATAACGGACTAGCGCCTTAGCCTGTTAAAAGGGGGATCCCTCATAGAGGACATGACAATTGCCACGGATTATATGGCGGCCACCCTAGTGTTTAATCTACGTATTCTTCCCGAAACACTGATGGTCGGCATTATTCTGTTGGCGATTCTATTGGCGAATCAGTCGCTCGTAATACTCGCAATCGGCGCCGCCATTCTCCAGCTGCTCACATCCACCGCCGGCACGCTGATCATGAAGTACGCCCCCGCGTCAGCCGAGATTGGCACATCTCTAGACATGTGCAATGGCGGCTTCATTGGTAGATCCTGGCATCGGTTGTTGCGCGGTGCCGATGCACCCGAGCTTCTATGGCACCCCATGGCTCCCTCCCTCTTTATGGCCACGATCGGCTATTTCTATGGATATGGCCTGGCCCTCCTCCAGATCTATAAGGAGGAGATAGACGCCAAGGTCATGTCGCGTTCTACACTGACCGCCACTGCCATTATTGCCGTACTCGTCTTGGCCGCAGCCTTCTTATCCCGCTACTGGGGCCGCTGCGAGACCATCCTCGGCGCCACCGGTGGCCTCCTCTTTGGTCTCGCCTTCAGCTATCTGGGAGCCGTAAGTCTCGCAGCGGCCACCGATCGCCGCGCCACGAATGTCTGGGGCATACCGCTCCTCAAGGATCGCATCAATGACGGCAGCCCACTCTATGTATGTCCTCCCGAGTAGTAAAACCTAACCAGACAATAAGGAGACATGTCATCGGCGGTCATAATTATCGAAATGCTAAGCGGCATCCTCCGCTTTTTCCCCAACATGATGGTTACCACACTGTTTGTCGGCGGCATCCTTCTGGGCAAGCTTCCCTGGGTTATGGCCTCGATCGGCGGCGGCCTTGTCACACTCGCCACGCTGACCTTGCAATATCTCTTGACAAAAACCATCGCAGGGCTGGATATGCCCGGCGAGGATGTGATCAAGTCCTGTTCGCTCGTACCGGATATTCAGGGAGGCGCCTACATGCCAATCCCCAGTCTTTGGGTGGCGCTGAGTTCGTTTTATGCCACCTACATATTCCGCAATGCAGCCAACATCTATACTCAGACACCGAAGCGCACAACCAAGGCGGGGGCATCTGTTATGCAGCGCAAGGGCGTCGGTCTTCTGAGTATGTTCGCCGTGCTCATATTCTTTATGTTTCTGCTGATACCGCGATACTGGACAAACTGCGAAACCATCGGCGGAATTATCTTTGGCCTGGTCGTGGGAATCTTCGGCGGATACACCTGGTGGTCGCTGATGGATGCCTGTGGGCCGAATGTCTATCCTGATATTCACGGCGTTATGATTGGCATCAACCCCGGTGCAATCAAGACAAATCCTGTTATCTGTGCGCCTCGCCAAATCGAGGTTATAGCACCTCTATCTCGCCAAACGACGCCCTCGGGCGACTAGTCAAAAATTGATAGGCTTGATCGCCAGGGTATAGGCCCGTATGACAACCATGATGCGTCTTCCTCGCGGCCTCTGGACCGACTTGGAGACTACCGTTATTCATCAAGACCGTCAATTTCTATCAGAGGTGGCACGGGCTCTGGGGCTTCCTGTCGGTGAAGTGCTGAAACGCTGTCTGGGAACAGGTGCAGCCCAGCCAGTCCTAATCGGTGATACGAGCACGGGACGCTGTCCCTGGTGGGCCTTGCAAGGATCTCTGTGGCGGCCCTGTGGTCGTCAGCGACTTACAGACACAAGTCCTTGCGCCATTCATGCACGATCAACCACTCATTGTCGCATTGGTACAGATCCCTACATCAAAGCTCTGGCAAGGGCCAAGCCCTACCGGTACGAAGGATCCATTTATTGGGTTGCATCGCCCACATCCGTGTTCAAAGAAGACGGATCGGTCGAGCCATGTCTCCGTTTCAAGCAAATCGAATTCAAGGGCGCGCCAATGATCGTCGCATTTAAAAGCGCGGCATCCTAAAGCCAAACCGGTGTCTATCTCAGTAATGGACGTGTCAGGAACCATCCTCCCAGGTGTAGATGAAGATGAGACAATGGCTCCTTTTGATGCGGGCATTCCACCGGGCGTCCGACTCATTGATCTGTCGGCTAACAGAATTGAACTAGTACCTAGCAGCACCGCACTAGTACCTGGCAGATCGACAGGCCCTCCTCCCCTAGAGGCCTATGTGTTCCACCCAGGCGTGGTGACTCCTGTAATACGTCGTAAAGGCCGTCTAACAGCGGTCTCTACGTCCGCGCCCAATCGCCCGCCCCTCTGGGCCGACCGCATCAAGATCGCTCCCGCAAAAGGCAAGATCCGCCTATTTGAGCCCCCCAGTGATGTCTTAATGAATGGCCATTTTTCACTGGGGTCTCTCTGGTTTGACGACATTACTCTGACTGAATGGATCAGAAAGATCGACGCTGTGCCAGAGAGCCGCACTATTTTTGAACGTACCCAGAGACAACGGTGGCTAGCCCGCCTGGTTCTCCAGCGCTGGACCCAGCGCGTCTGGCTGAAACGCGTCCAGTGCAATGTGGATATGATTGACATGCTGCCGGTGGCCGACAGTAAGGCCGTATTTCTGACCGACACTCATCATCATCAGATCTTCCGCTTTCACCGCAATGATGTCTTTACGAATCTTCTGACCAACATCTGCATGTCGGACGAAATGCTGCCGTCGCCACGGCCCCCCACAAATCCCTGGACCAATGAGCCGCTCACGATGCCGCAGACAATGGCGATCTGTCAGCAGCTGGTCGCCGATTACGCTAAACGAGGGATCTGCCCTCCCGTCCTCTTTTCAGCCTTCTGGGCCGCCCGCTTCAGTCTGAGGCGTTTCGCCGATGAAAACTCTGCGATGCTCTCCCAGCATGCCATTCGCGCCTATTTTAAGGATTTGCACGAGCATAATGAGGACGTCGTATTGGACACCATGACAAACCTGCTGACGAGCGCCCACCAGGATTTTTCCATGGCAACTATTCGCCGGTGGCTCCGCCAGTCTCCTCAGACACCGATACATAGAGAATGGCTCGCGCTAGCCCGTGACTACACGCTCTACATGAATCTGCATATCCAGGCCCGACCCCATTGGCATACAGAGGAGTATATTTATCGCGATGCACAGCGGCTCTTCCGGCGCACTGATTTTCCAATGTCGGAGCGGATGCGCATTCTCCAGAATCCGGCTCTGAATCCGAACAATATGATACCTCAGCCGTCCATATATACACTCATGGGGCTACCGATCATTCTCCAGCCACCACAGCTCTTGAGGGATATTTCGGGCAACGCCATGGGAAATGATCTGGCGCTCCAGCTGATTCAGCAGGCTTTGTTCAGGTTCTGAGGTAAGAGAGTAGGAGCACAGTAGAGACATGTCTAACGCGAATGAGATTATACCCGGTGTCTGGATCAGCCGCTGGGAGCCTGCACAGGATCCCACGTGGCTCCGTGAGCACAAAATCCAGGCCGTCTTCAACTGCACCAAAAACATCGACTTTCATCCGTCCATCCCACATCAGTATCGAATTCCCGTTGATGACAATCTGCAGCCGGCCGAGATTCGAAATATGGAGGCCTGGGCTCCTGAAATCGCCTACAAGATTCTCCGCGAGTACAAGGCCGGCCGACCGATGGTCATCCACTGTCATGCCGGCATGCAGCGATCGACAACCGCCTGCGCCTTCTTTCTCATGGTGCTAACAGGCGAGCCACTGATCCGGGTCATGCAGCTCATTAAGACGAAGCGGCCCGTCGCCTTTGAGCCATCCCCCAATTTCGCCGTGGCCCTCCGCGGCTTCGAACAGCAGGTCATGCAGGAAATCCGCCCTCGGCTCAACGAATTATATAATGATCCAATAGATGAGGCTTGAGTTCGCAGACCAATATTATGGCAAACGCGGCGCCATCTACACGGAGGCCCAGGCCCGCCATTTCGTGTCGATCAATCGCGGTTTTCGCGAATGGAGCAAAAAGATTAAGGCCCTTCACAAAGGGGACGTGCGAATCCTCCACATCTATCCCTTTATTGATACAAACAATCCCCTTGGATTCGTAATGGTGGAACACGATGGCTATTTTGTGTTAATCCGCGGTGAAACCGTTGGCGTACTCGTGATTCTGGTGGCCGAAGAAGACCAGAAACAGTACGTACTGACGGTCAAGCAGCAGCGTCTCGGCATAGCAGACAGGGCATCGGAGGAGATTGTGTCAGGTATGTCGTTCCAGCCCATGAGTTTGAAGGCGGCGGCTCTCCAGGAGTTGCAGGAGGAAGCGGGCATTTATGCCGCAGAAAAAGATCTGACATTCTTGGGCAAAATGCATGCAACTGCGGGATTGTGTGACGAAACGGTCAATATTTATCGAGTCATTAAAGTGATGCCGCGGGCTCAGATTCTGGCTATGGATGGTGTCAAAAAGGGGCTGGCGGCGGAGAACGAGGATATTACGATAACGATTCGGCCTCTAGAGGAGACTCGCCGCTTAGTGAAACGCGGTACCCTAAAGGATTCCAAAATTACCTTTGCGCTGATGCATCATGATCTGCGCCCCTCGGTTCGGAAAACGAGGCGACGACGATAAAGAGTATTAGTAGAATGAATGAGCATAGGTTTTATCATTGTTACCAACATCCCTCTACGATCGTTTGCCATCCTGTAGCTAACGAGAATATTCTGCCCTCAAAGCCAGATTCTCGTCTTCTATTCGTGCCAACATATGTTCCAGAAATCTTGGATCGACTTGTATTGAATTACAAGTACTATAAAAGTGTTCAGATTAAAAAAGCGCCTGTTAATCTTTAAGCGTGTAGCCTTTTCCCGAAAACGGCACGAAACCTACAACAGAGCCACTGCGAGTCTTGGATGCAGGAGCAGCAGGAGCAGCAGGAGCAGCAGGACTCTCCACAACACCAATCGGTGACTCGACGTGATCCAGGGCCGGAATAAGTTCGAGTACCACATCCGTATTCAGAATGGACGCTGCCGGTACGGCGACCCCATCCACATCTCTGATCTCCATGATGTCAAAGGTGCCGATGGGCAACGGCAACTCCGAGCCAACCGACAAACAGGCCCAGCCCTCTGAGAGAATCGCTGTCAGACACTCAATCGGCTCCACCATCTCCATCAGCGTGGCCTCCTCACGGGCTCTCAACGTGATGGATGTAGCAGTAACCAACGGCCGCACTGTCAGAAGAATCCAGGACCCCACTTCAATCCCCAGGCGCTCGAGCATCCAGCGGGGTACCCTACAGGAATCTGCCTCCAGTGATCCAGGATGCAACCGTCCCACGACACCCGACTCTCCCACTTCGACAAACACTGGATTCCCTTTCTCTGCCAGAGAAGACCAAAGCGCCACTGGCACTTCGATCTGGTCCGACATATTCAGGGGCGATCCCTCTTCATATAGATACACTGCCAAGCACATCATCGTACGGCCGCCTGAAAGTGCAGTCGCCCCCCCATCAAATTTTAAATAAACGGTCAGAGCAAGAGGATGTGTTGGAGCCTTGTGCCTGCCCCATCAGGTCTGATGCGCATGGAGTATGCCGATCAGATGGACAATATATTCGACGAACTGGACGACCTGACGCTCCTTCAGCGACACACCATCAAAGAGCGTTATCGCTTTCTGATGGATGAGTATCGGCAGCGATGTCGTTTATACGCCATCCTTTTTTATGTCTTCCGAATCACGATGACGGTGGGCTCCCTTGCCGTGCCCGCCATGCTGAGCATCCAGAGCAGCAACGGCTCTCCCGCCTATCTCTATTGGCTGACCTGGACTATGAGTCTGGCGGTCACGACGGCGAACGGCATCATGACACTCTTCAAGCTCGACAAGCGGTTCTTTACGCTGCACGCGACGGCCGAGCGCCTACGGTCCGAAACCTGGCAGTTCATCCAACTCTCGGGCCGTTATTCGGGCCACCACGGGGGCCACCACAAGCCGACACATGCGAATCAGTTCGTCTATTACTGTTCGCAGCTCGAGAAGATCAATATGAAGCGCGTAGATGATGAATACGTGAAGGGCGGCGACGATGCACAGACACCGCCACCGCGTCCTGTGGCGGCACCGGCAATAGCCGATGCTCTGGTGCCGACACCACCGGAGCCGACATCACCGGCCAAGAACACGATTATCGCCGTAAAGATGGATGCGACACCGCTGCCTAAAAAAGACGATACAGACGGAGATTCGATTGTACTAATAGAGGATGCCGACCACAAGACGCCTGCGGCGTCACCCGCGACGGTCAAGGTCGAAAACCCACTCAAACCAGTCGCTCTGTCGCTGCCAGAATCACCGGAACCAGCCGTGCCACCGACGAGCCCACGGACGGAGCCTGTTCTGTCAAGCCCATCGCCGCTGTCGCAAGGGACCCCTGTCGGGAGCGGAACCCCCGTTCAATCCGGACCGGTACAACAGTGATCCCCGCGTTCAGGACACGCACAACTGCTGGGACTACGGCCTCGACGTCATTGATCCCGATCAGATGACACAGTGCGACGGCAAGCCCGAGGGCTGTGAGCCCCTCTTTCACCAACCGGGCGGCACGAAAGGACTCTCGGATCAGCTCATGGACGCCAAGGCGCGGTCGTGTAAGGACGTGACGCGGCTCATGCGACTGGATGTACCGGACCTTAAGAGAACCACGTTCAAGGCCAAGTGTCCCGCTGACATGAGCAAGATCGCACTCGTGGTGCATCCAGGCGAGGACTACCATTTCTATCGCCAGGATCCCGACGGCTACTGGAGCCACAAGGATGGCTCGAACAAGGTCAAGCGCTTCGACGCCGAGGGCAAGCCGATCTGGAACCCCAAGACGGCCGCCCGAGACTATCGGCCGAAGGGCTCCTTTCTGAATTACACGGACTTCTGCAACTTCTGGTGCGCCCCCCGCAGGAAGACGATTAAGTTAGGTCGTTAGATCTAGGCCGCCAGCCGGTTCCCAGGATTAAGCAAGGCCAGTGCCGCCACAAAGGTCAGCCGTCGCCGTGGATCAAAATCCGTAAGGCCCCCTAACACAGACCGTATGAGGTCCCGTTGCCTATAGATAGAGGACTCCGTAAAGGGCGCCCACTGCAGCAGATCGTCCCACAGCAGCCACATACAGAATCCCAGACGCCAGGAATCAAACCGTAGGCCAAACTCCTGGACAAAGGCGCCGCCGTCTTTTGATCGAACTGCCGCGTGTGTCCTGAAGAGATCCATCATGGCGACCAAGCACTGAGCGCGCTGGGGGAACTGGTGTTCGAGCCGCCCGTATTCCGAGTTCATATCCTTGAGTTCCTTGATGCCGTCCGCAAGACGGACCCCGCCGAGCATCATGCGCCAACAGTGAATCTCCGGCGGCTGCATCATGTATTTGGGCTTGAAGCGCGTCCCCAGATTCGCATCCTCCCACACCTTGACATCCTTGAGCCGAAAGGCTAGACCGAAATCAATATAGCGAGCCACGTTCTTGTCATCCACCAGCACGTTGCCCATGTGAATATCGTTATGGACATACCCGGCGCTCTGGTAGATGATGCCGCCCTCCAGCAAATGAACAAAAATGCGCAGATAATTCGATGCCAGCCGCTCGAGATTCGATGCGAACTTGAGAAGCGGCTGACCACCGGACGGCATGATCAGCATGGAGAACTGCGTAAAGGCTCCCGCTTCGGTCGTGACGCGGCAGCTGCTGGCCTCCGTATCCTGCACAGGCACCTCGGGCTTGCACTCTTCGGACGGCAGTGCAAAGTAGGCCGTCGCTAAAGGCAGCGCCATGATCGCCTTACCCACCTTGAGCTCCTCGGATGCATCGTCCGACACAATCTTACCGACAGCGGGAAGTCCGCCGATTGTCTTAAAGACCGAGCCGCCCGCACAACGGGGCGCCGGTTCGAAAGTGCAGCCATAGACGCCCTGCCCCATAAGTCGCCCACCTGTCTGTACTTGCATTCCTCTACTTGGCGCCCGTAGATTAGTTTGTACCTACAGAACTCATTTCGTCCTCCATCATAAGGGACTATGATTAGCTGGGCAACAGGAGTTATCTTGGTATTACTGGCGGCCTACATCTTATCGGAAACCGTGGGCTCTACTGTCAAAGAGGGCTTCACATCGCCTCTACGGAGTGACACGGGGTACGCGGCCGATGGCTGGGCCGAGCCGGCCCCTTACCTTAGAGATCTCCGCTACAAGGAGACCTTTGTCGATATCCAGGGACTCGGCACGGCCACGGATTTTTGTCGCGCCATCTATAAACAATCCGATCCCGAGTCTCTGCGCATATCCTGTGCTCTCGGCAGGCGCGATGGTATGGACACAATGGAATATAATTCGCGCACCAAGTGCCGCGGCTTCCGCTTCAGCCGCGACGACTATTGGCGCAAGCGCCCTGGTTGCACAACTAATCGCGCAGATTACTGCCGGATTCTGAAGGACGAGGTGACGGGCGAACGGATCCCGATGTGTGCCATCGCGGGACCCACGGGCTTCAAGGACAAGGATGAATGCGACTCCGATCCACCCACGGCGATCTTAGAACTTCTCGAGGCTTACCAGGGAATTCTGGTCTGGTTCCGGTGGCGGGATGACCGCATCGACTATGCCGACAATGCCGCCTTTACGGTGTTTGGTAAGCCGATTTTTCCTACACTCTTGAACCCCACTGTGAGCCGGGGGCTTCAACTGAATCGCTGGCCCGCGGCGGCCCAGGCGGCTGGAGAGGAGGCCCCTCCTCTGCAGGACTATCTGCGGTGGGGCGAAACGGGTACGCTGGAACTTCACCAGGCAATTCCGCCCCGTCAAATAAAGGCCATCGCCTTCTGGGTCTGGTTTGATACGCTGGAAAAAGGCACGACGATCTTGGATTGCGGCAACCCGGCGGCCCATATCCGGAAACAGGATACGATCGTGTTGGGAGTCGAGGGTGGTGGCTTCTTGTATGCACCAGTCAAGATAAAGACCAAGGCCGCGCAGGAAGTGCGGTCGGAGGTGATCCAGGCGATCAAGCCGCAGACGGAACCGGCGACACCGCCACCTGCGCTCTTGACCGATGCCGCCGGTCGCTACTTTTTCGAGGTCTGGGACGAAGAAAGCCGTCTCATGCGGCTCGAGGCGCCCATGTCGTCTGCTCGAACCAATGTCTGGCAGCACGTGGCTGTCACCGTGACAAGTTCAGAGGACTGGTGGCCGACTTGGACTCTGTGGATTGACGGCATCAAGGCGGCAGAAAAGAACGATGGACGCCTGAGTCCGGCAATGGAGATTCGTGAAAACTATATTGGCAGAAATCTGAGAGGCTGCATCCAGGATTTCCGCATGTATAATACGCAAATCACGAAACAGAAGTTGGAGTCAATGATCCAGTACTCGAAGGGCCGGCTGCATCCCTTACCCTAGATCTCATAGCCTGCAAGTCGGAAGAAATAATAGCTCAAAGGTACAAATGCACCGAAAAAACACCAAAGGGCACCGACCGTCTCTCTACTATAAATCAGCATACTGAGTAGAAAAAGTCCAGAAATAACTACTGCTGTTACAATACCCTGTTCTAGTGTAGGCATGCCCAACATACTAATGCCGGCTATAGCCATCAAGAAAATGCTATAGGCATACTTATTGTAATTTTGTATATTCCATCGCCATATAAGATGTGGATCATCTACGCGTGGTGTAGTGCAATGAGTGGCTCCTTTGTCGGAGTACTGGAGAGAATAGGGTACGATAGCAGCAGTGTAAGCCGCCATGATTCCGACAATCCAGTTAGCATATTCTAGTCGCGGACTGAAGAACAATATAAGTCCGCCGAGCACAAGGGGCTGCAAATGATTGAGCCATAGGCCAGCAACAGAGGTCCATTTATGAGCGTCATTGCAGCGCTGATTTTGCCAGAGGAGATATTCGATGCCCTGCATGAGTGCCACAAACCCTGTAAAGGCGCCCAGGATATGATCAAAGGGAGTATTGAGGGACCAAACGAGGGCTGCACCGGCTAGACCTAGAATAAATGTCACGAGACTTACATGTGCGGAGAAACACATATCTATAAATCGCCAAGATTTATGGTCATGCCTCACAGGGTGTCGTGAAGCCTACCGCGATGGTCTAAAGTAACGGTTTTACATGAGTGTATAATATGTCAGAAATCGGTCAGACAGGTCTTGTTAGTTCGCAGACGGGTCCTGTTGGCTCGCAGACGGGTCTCGATGGTCAGACGGGTCTCATTGGCGGTCAGACGGGTCTCGATGGTCAGACGGGTCTTGTAGGTCAGACGGGTCTTGTAGGTCAGACGGGTCTCGTTGGTCAGACAAATCTTACTGATTCAGCATGAAGACTCCACCGACGACCAGCAGAATGCCCACAGCCTGTGGCCCCGATATCGATTCGTTCAAAAATAAGACGCCAGCGATCGCTGTCACAAGCGGATAGGACGCGGTGATGGCCGTCGTGACCGCCGTATTGTGATCGCGGATCACTGTCAGGTACAAGAAGTTTGCCACAACGAGAATCAAGAAGGCAGAGAGACCGACTAGCGCCAGAAGTTCAGGTCTCTTCACAATGGCCTTGTAATCGACCAGCAGAGTCTCACGACCCCAGAAGGCGCCGTAAGCCAAAGCAAAAGCCCCAAACAAAACACCTGAGCCAACCATGAGCCCCTCGACCGACAGCGATCGCAGGATATACTTGTTCAGCAACGGTGTCAGTCCAAAAATGGCCGCCACGACCAAACACTCTACTAACATTGCCTCTATAGAATAGAGAGAATGCCGAACCTGCGAACCTACAATGATGGCAAACACATCTACAGCGTGGATATGATGGTGGCCTACCTGAATACCGTGGGCCATCCCGTCATCAAGCTGCCCACGATCACGCTTCTCCGACAACTGACCCAGAAGGTCTGGGATACGGAACCGGTGAGTGTGTTAGAGCATATGGACGCTAAGAAGTACAAGTCGGACGCAGCAAGAATCCGGAATGCCAACATGTCCTATCCCATTATTGTCACGGGCCGAGGCCATACGATTGTGGATGGCTATCATCGCGTCGCGCGAGCCCAGATGGACGGACAGACCACGATTAACGCCCATGTGTTCGATGCCGCTCTTATGCGCAAGTTTATTCTGGTCAAGGGCATGGACTTCATGGCTCTCAACAAGCTCAACATCTTTGACGTTCTGGAGCTTTGGTCGCGACGGTTTTGCTAAAAACTTGACATAGTAGCCAGCCACAAAAGGGCCCGTACGATGGCACTCCGAAGACTCCAACGTGAATTGCTCGAAATCCAGAATGATCCTCCCTCCAATTGTACGGCGGGTCCCGTCAAAGACGACGACCTCTTTAGTTGGGACGCCATGATCTTCGGCCCCGCAGACTCTCCCTTCACCGGCGGCGTCTTCAACCTGACGATCCGCTTTCCCAGCGACTACCCCTTCAAGCCTCCCATCATCACGTTCAAAACCAAAATCTACCATCCGAATATCAACGCAGCGGGCGGCATCTGCCTTGATATTCTGAAGGGACAATGGAGCCCCGCGCTCTCCATCTCCAAGGTGCTTCTGAGCATTCTGTCACTCCTCACGGACGCCAATCCAGCGGACCCGCTAGTGCCTGACATCGCCCACATCTACAAACACAATCGGGCTAAATACGATGAGACCGCCCGCGAATGGACGCGCCTCTATGCGTCTTAGACCGTCGCGGTCTAATTAAACCAATAAATCTTAAATTCGGACATCTTACAGTTGTTGATAAAAGTGCCGTTCCAATGACAAATCCAATTAAATTGAATTCCATGGCTGCGATCAATCGTGTTCGTTCCACCACCAAACATATTTTGAAAAAATACTTCATTTCCAACACGGGCAATTGTTCTGTCCGTACATCCCACTGCACCGGCATCTGTCGATTCTTTTGGCACAAAACGAGATGCACCCGCATTAAAAATTACTTGGCTCACAGCATAATTGTTTGGATCCGTATCGCGACAGAATACAAATTGCGTATTGCAGTCGATTCCATAATAAGGAGAGTTTGGCCCTCCTGTACTGATACCGCTGTAGCACGAAAATTCAATGTGATCGATCTGCGACACCAGTGTTAGAGAGGCCAAGGCACCACTCCAGATCGCGGGAGAAGTGTTTGCAACCAATGCAGGAGTATCCTTAGGAATATAATTAGTAGGATTGTACCTAGCAGTATTTGCATCATAGTATATATCATAGACATTATCGATTGAGTTTGTAGTCGTAGCACTCAGAGCTGGAGATAGCGGTCCTTGATCATAATCAGATAAATAGCTAATTTGGATAGAGTATGTTGTACCGCGATTGAGACCGGTTACAGTGTAAGATGTCGTATTTGGCACAATAGCCCTTGACACGCCATTCACATAAATACCGATAGTTTGAACAGGTGGAGCGCCCGCCGTAAATCTAATGGTAATTTGAGAATTTGCAGCGGTTACTACTGTCGGTGCAGCCGGTGCTGACGGCACGGCCTCCTCTGACCCACGGCCATTCGTTACAGCCACGCCCGTAATCGCCCCTGTATAAGTACTAGGAGCATAGGGATAATTGGCGACCAACGCATTGAGCCCCAAATGATTCATAAAGAGGTCTGCTGTACCATAGGCTGTTATATCCTCATAATAAAATGTAGTACCGGTCTCTATCCTCAGAGTGACTACGTTTGTAGTAGAAGTCGATGAAATAGTAAATCCCATAGGCATACTATTTGCAACAAATAATGCATTTAACTCATTAATAAGTGTATTAATTTTTATTGTCGAGTTAGGTATTTGATACTCAATAGTAGTAGGAGCGCCCCCCACAGTTGGATATGTATTAAATTCAATTTTAGCAGTGGTCTGAAACACTACATTTGCAAAGGAAATATCTACAAGAGTAACAAATGCATTGCGAGATGCTAATAATTCAAGCAAACTGTTATAGTTTGCAGCGAGATCTTGAACACTAACGGTTGCTGGATCTATTTCAACGAATTTAACTGGATCAAAACGGGGCAGAGTTTCTCCATTAATGAAGGTCGTCGTTATAGTTTGCGTCACGACAGATGTAGTTTTAACACTACTAACATTCAGATTCCGTGTTGGAAGATATTGATTGCGCGTATTCGCAGCCAGCACCGATCCAGCCACCGCCGTAGTTCCTGGTGTGACAAAGAGACGCGGCGTAGTAACGCTGGCAGCTGTGAGCGCCCCCACTACATTTGCGGAGAGATCTACCTTGAGCCCGCCCCGCACAAGCAGATTGCCGGGTATGATGCCGTTGCCCGATGGATCCACCGTCATGCGCGAAAATCCGATCTGACCTGTAGTGTTGCTGACCACAGGTACCGCATGAATGGCGGGAAAGGTGCCATTCTGATTCTGGATCCGTAGTACCCGCGCCTTGACCTGCTGAACATCCACCACGCCCGTTTTTGCCGATGCCATTACTAGTTCCACGGGATTAAAACCGGCGACTAGGTATAGTAAATCTTGAATTCATTGAGCTGGCTGTTGATAATGTAGGTTCCATTCCAGCGGCAGACCCAATAGAACTGAATCGGCGTAGTCGTATCGATCGTGTTCGTTCCGTTTCCAAACAGGGTCCTAAAGAGTGCCTCGTTGCCCAGGTAGGTGAGCGTCGTCACCGTATTGGGATCCACTGACGGTCCAGGGAAACCTTGATTGACCGAGGATCCCACGGCACTCCAGCTGGCATCACTGGGCTGTTGAATCACGCGATGTTGGCCGGCATAGAATATTGGTTGTTCTACAGTATAGGGGCCAGATCCCCGTGCAAAATAGAGTAGTGTATTAGCATCATTCGCCTCGTTATACGGCAAAAACCCAAAAGCATTCAGACCACTGTAGTACAGCAATTCAATATGGTTGATCTGATTTACATGGGTTAATGCGACTAAATCGTTTGACCATATGGCTGGACCCGTAGAACTCACCACAACGATCGTATTATTGGGCACAGATATGCCGGGATCGGACGGTGTGACTGTTGTGTAACTAGAGGCCCATACATCCGCCACATTAAATGTAACATTGGTTGTGGTAACCGTGAGCGTGGGCGATTTCGGCCCCTCGTCATAGTCCGTCAAATAAGTGAGACGGATCGAATAGGTTGTACTCCGTGTGAGTCCCGTAATAAGAAAAACTGTATCGGTCGCTGCAGTAATATTATACGAGACCCCATTCAAATAAATACCGATGAACTGTACGGGTGCGGTCGCCGCAGAAAAGCTAATTTCAATCTGCGTATTAAATACGCCCGTTGCGGCGGGCACCGCCGGTGCTGCGGGAATGGCAAATTCACTGCCGCGACCCGACACGATTGCGACACCTGTCTGATCTCCCGTGTATATATGCGAGGGCAGCTTGCCAGGATAATTGGGCAGCAGTGCATTCAGCCCCAGATAATTCATAAATTGCTGTCCCTCTCCATAACTGGTTTGATCCGTGTAATAATAAGAGGTGCTGCCACCGGATAAATCAGAGAGTGTCACCGTGTTATCGCTATTTAACGTAAAGGCAAGAGGCACACCGGCCGTCACAAACCGCGTATTTAACGCTTTCACTATAGTCAGACAGGGTACCGTGCCCACTGCCAGCGAATAATTAACTGTGATGGGAGTACTACCCACTATTGCAACAAACCGGATTTTACTACTGGTCTGATAGACCAAATCCACCGGCGAATATCGGATTCTAAATTCATTGAGCTGCGAATTGCTAATGGCCGTGCCAGCGGTTGCACAATGCCAATAGAACTGCATACCTAATGTTCTATTAACTACATTTGTGTTGGACCCAAAGAGTAAGCGCAGCAGCGGTTGGTTCGTAATGGTGACGGGGCCCGATGGATACGTGATGGGGCCCACCGACCGCGGCGCCCGAGATCCTAGGGCGAAATAATCAGAGCCCCGCGTGGGGCTCACACGTCGCTGCGCAGCTCTAAATAGAGTGTGACTTCCTGACGGTGGCGCCACATCACGGTCCATCAAAAAGGTCGCATCCGAATTTAGATAGGTGCCCTCGTTGAACCCACTATAGTAGTTCAGGGTGATCGATTCGATATGATCCACGTACTGCAAATCAGCTATGTAGGACCACACCGAGGAGCTTACATCGGTCACCTTCCAGAATACGCCATTGAGAGATCCCTCTCCCGATGCATCAATGATCTGCGTGCTGGGCGAGGTCAGCACATTGTAGGTTCGCGCCGCCGAGCTCAGCGTAGTAACAGAGACCGTGGGCGACAGAGGGCTTTCATCATAGTCCGACAGATAGGTGATCGCTGCGCTGTACGGAGTCTCAGGAGTCAGATCCGTAAATATGTAGCTAGAGTTAAATGCCGGTATGAGATCCCACGACTGCAGGCCACCGCCACTAATGTCAAGATAGATGCCAATCCATGTATCGGCAGTGGGTGTAAAGGAGATGGTGAAGGATGTGCTGGTGATACTAGAGGGAATCGGATCGGCCGGGGCAGTCGGCACAGAAGGGCCCGCCGTAATCGGAACGCCCGTCTGATAGGCATCATAGGTAGTAGGTGTCTGGCCGGTTGCAGGCGTGTCTTCGACCGTGTAATAGGGCAGAAGCGCGCCGAGGCCGAGGTGCGTCATGAGACGGGCGCCCTCGCCATAATGGACAGAATCCGTAAAATAAAATGAATAGCCCGATGCGATCGAGATATTGACGGAACCGGCGGATGTTAAGAAAAAGTTCAGAGGCATAGACGCCGCATAACATAGATTGTTGAGCTCCGTCACAATCGATAGCGCACTCGACCCTGTCAGCACTCTTGGGCCTAGCGCAAGAGAGGTAGGAACCGATGCAGGAACAAACAGTGTTATTACGATTGCGCCCGATGGCCCATCGACCGTTAGAAATGTACCCAGCTGAATGGCCGCGGGTGTCTGAAAGATCAGTGCAGGGGGCGGAGGGCGAATGGTGACAAAGGCGTTCTGAAGAGCTAGGATTGATAAGAGCCGATTGTAGCCCTCTACAAGTGGAATCAATAGGTTATTGGATGACGGATCCAAGAGCTCAAATAAATTCCCACTAGGATCAAAATTGGGCAACGGCGTACCGTTGATGGTGAGACCGGTCGTCCATGTAAGATTACCCGTTTCTGTGGGGCCGATCAGTGAGACCGTCTCAAAGGTTCCCGAGCCGGCCGACACGGTGTTAAGACTGAGATCCAGCGACGGCGCATAGTGTCCCCGCTCATCATAGGCGGCCAGTACAGAGCCGGTCGGTGCAAAGGTTCCGTCAAAGGCCTGTACGGTGAGGCCCCGTGTCTTGACCGTGTGAAAATCCTCCGTGCGACGTACGCCCGTGGGCGCCACATAGGCTCCATTTTGAGGACAGCCTGACATTCTCTATCGGTTGCCGGACACTTAAAAATCCACCGGTCCAATTAAGGAGATGCCGACATCTGCATTGTTACAGCTTGTCGCGCGGGGGCGCCAGGATGCCTATCTTACAAGTAATCCGCAATTTACGTTTTTTAAGCACGTGTATCGTCGCTATACCCCGTTTGCCATGGAGTCCATTCCGATTGATTTCGACGGAAACACGGACTTCGGGCGGCGCATCTCAGTGGCGGTGCCGCGATACGCCGAGCTTCTGTCCTCTCTGGTCATCGAGGTCGATCTGCCGCCCCTGCCCCAGCCCGATCCCGCAAATCCCACGATCTTCTGGGTGAATGACACGGGTGCTGCGCTGATCAACGATGTCAGTATCGAGATCGGCGAAAAGGAGATCGACAAGCACACGGGCGAATGGCTCAACATCTGGGCCGAGCTCACGGTACCCAAGAACAAGCGAGACGGCTACGACGAGATGATGGGTCACTGGAATGTGTATCCGCCCTCGGCCATCGACGCCACGCAGCCGCTGAGTCTCATTATCCCCCTCCGGTTCTGGTTCTGTAACACGATCGGGGCGGCTCTGCCCCTGGTCGCGCTCCAGGCTCACCCAGTCCGTATTATCATGCACTTGCGCCCTTTTCAGGAAATGTGGTGGTCGGCCGCGCTGCCGGCCCCGCCGGGTCAGCCGTGCCCCGCAATTTCCGCCGTGTCGATCACCCGGTTCCAGATGTTCGGCGACTATATTTTTCTGGATACGGAGGAGCGCCGCCGTTTCGCCGCCGCCGAGCACGAGTATCTCATTGACCAGCTCCAGATTTCGCCCATTCAGTCCGTGTCGGCCGGCATCGCCAAGATCAATATGCCTCTGTACTTTAATCACTGCTGCAAGGAGTTTCTGTGGGTTGTCCAGGAGACGCGCATGGCCGCCGCCCGCGAATGGTTCAACTATTCGAGCGCTCTGCAGAACAACGGTGGCGAACCGGGCGTCCTCACACAGGATCTGTTAGGAACAGCAATCCTTCGCCTGGATGGCATAGATCGCTTCTATATAAGATCCGCGCCGTATTTTCGCCTCACACAGCCGTACCAGCATCATACAAACATCCCGACTGCACCGGTCTATATTTATCTGTACAGCTTCAGCATGAAGCCCGAGGAGGAGCAGCCGTCGGGCTCGATTAACTGTAGCAAGATCGATGACATTAACATGGCACTGACCTTTAATGCGGCCGAGGTGTCGCAGGACCGGTCGGTGCAGATGTATGCGACGAATTACAATGTGCTCCGCATCATCGGTGGCCTCGGCGGCCTGGCCTTTATCGCCTAAGGTTGGCGCACCGTGAAAGTTTTCCGCGCACGCCTCAGAGGATGGCCACAGATGCATCGGGGCCAGGACCAGGACCAGAGCCAGAGCCAGCATCAGCACCAGAACCAACACCAGAGCCAACACCAGAGCAAGTAATGGCTACTGCAACTGTAGTAGCAGCACCCCCGCCTAAAAAGAGAGGTCCCCAAGCAGATCTTGAAGCGATTGTACTTGAGGCCATGAAGGGCCGCGTACCAATTTCCCAGCATCCGAGCGCTGCGAGCACCTGGGTTCCTCTTGATGCCAAGGATCTCAAAGTTACAAAGCCAAATCCCGCCGATCCCGCCAATCCTAACAATCGAATTGACGTAGAACCCCATTTAGGAGTCCCGCGCCCTGATAAAAGTTCGGTTACCCTTGCATGGCTGTCTGGATTACCATTTACAGGCCTGTTAGGTATCGATCATTTCTACTTACGGAGTCCTGGCACAGGATTTTTAAAATTTTTATCTATTTTTTTGGCGCCAGGGCTGTGGTACTTGTGGGATATCGCCCAACAGTTCAATGAATGGGATCGTGTGAAGCTCTATGGGTTATCAGCACCGTTCGACATGATCCGTGGCATCGGCCAGGGAATGTTTTATACGGGCCCTTCCAATAGCTATGTGCAAACTAATTCATTTGGCCTATGGGTAGTCGCTACAGTGTTAGGCATATTTGGATTTGACTCCATATTTTTTAGGGATAATTTATGGCTAGGATTTCGTAAATTTATGATTACAGTGCTTATTTTAACCTTTGTACTGCCGTGTATTATACATCCAGAACAAGCTACATTTTTTGCCTTAATTGGTCTTATATTTATTCTTCCTGATGCGACTGGTTTATTAGTATCGTGGCTTACTGATCTTAAGAATATTTTTGGGAATGATATAGCAGGTGTTTTTAAAACAGGTTTGCCAATGCCAAAAGTTGCATATGAGGCTTTTTCTTATAATAAGCTATATGAAAATGAGCCAGGCGACTTGGATCGAAATTCGGATGAAGGGAAGGAGCTAACATTATTAGAGCAAAAATTTATGTTTGATAAAAATGGGCTAACTCCAGCCGAATTGAAGCGAATGTTTTGGATTCGTCACAGTAATGAAAGTGCAGAGTCATCGGCTTCTGATGTAGGGCCACCAGGGAATCCAATATTTTTAATTTTAAAACGTTTAATTTACATACCTGCTGTTTGGATTGGGAATATATTTAGAATTATATATTATTGTTTTAATCCTCCTGCTGCTCCACTTGCAATAGTATCAGAAATCGCACGCGTGAAAGCACAAGCAGAGTTAGATGAATTAAATTATAACCTTAAAAGGTCAAGACCTCAGGAAGGCGGCGCTCACCCAGAAGAGCTCAGTACCGAGGCCCAGATTCTCGGTGCCACCGTGGTCGCTCTGATCGCCGGCGGCTCGCTCAAGGGCCTCGTCGATTATCTCATGACTCCCTAAATGCACCATCTTAAGACCCATGACCAGTTCCAACGGCTTCTGGCTACGAATCAAAAATTCATAGTCTGGTTCAGCGCCTCCTGGTGCGGCCCCTGCCAGGCCATGAACAAGCAGGAGTTAGACGCCGCCGCCGCAGAAGCAGCCGTACCGCTCATCTACTGCGATCAAACGGTCAATGACGAGACCCGCGAGGCCTGTGAGATCCGCATCTTCCCGACCTTTGTCTGCTTCGATAAAGGAGCAGCGGTAGCGAAGCGACAATCCGCCGATACAGCCAAGGTGTGTCAGTTTATTAAGAAGCAAGGCGTCGAATAAGCCGCTCTGCTTCAGGTGAGTCAATTACTATGGAGCCCCGCCTCTCTTCTATCATGAGCTCTACAATGGAGCCCATGATAGGATTCCGCAGAGTCTTTTGCCAGGGTCTCACGTAGGGTCGGATCCAGCCGATGCCATTTGCCTTGAGTTCCTGGATGCCGGCTGGACTCAGGATCGCCAGCTCCTGTGTCGCTACTAACAGGCGATTTCTGACGTTCATTACTTGCAGTGACCCACCGCAAGCAGGCCTATCATTTTTTGCTGGTCCATCATAAGGGACCATGCGCACCGTCATAGTGGGCGCCGGCATCGCCGGCCTCTGGATTGCCGATCGCCTCTGCAATGAAACGGATGATACTGTGCTGATCTTAGAAAAGGAGGGTCATATCGGCGGCCGCGTCTTGACCTCTGCGAAACACGGCTATGAAATCGGCGCCGGCCGCATCGACTTGAACGATCACCACAGAGTCATGGCCTTGGTCAAACGCTTCGGTCTCCGCACATATGAGCATGCCGCAGGATCCTTGTGGAAGGCCGTAGGGGATGACCATCCAGAGCCCAACACCTTTGCCGCGACATGGGCCCCTTTGATCCGACTGTTTGCCACGCTGGGTCCAGCCGTGTTAGCCACGCACACTCTCAAGGAGCTCGCGGCCAAGACGGTTGGCACGGACCTCTTGATCCGGTTTCCGTATCGCGCGGAGACTGAGACCCTCCGTGCCGACTTGGCGATCCACTCTTTCATGAACGAAATGAGCGAGGAGCCGACCTTTGGTGGCGTCGTGGGCGGACTCTCTATGCTCACAAAAGGCCTGGCGGACTCTGTAGTCGCAGCAGGCGGTCTCATAGAACTCAATACAACAGTGACAGATGTTCAAAAGCTGGATTCTGGTTACAGAATCATCTGTCATGAACAGATTATCGATGCCGACCGTGTGATTCTTGCACTGCCTGTCGTACCTTTACGTAAATTTGCGATTCTGAAGGAGTTTGCGCCGCTCAAACATCTCACCATGAAACCGCTGACACGGATCTATGCAAAGATGGCTATGCCCTGGTGCTTGGGCCGTCTAATCACCGATTCACCGCTGCGCTACATTATTCCTGTAAAACCAAAAGAAGGCATCGTCATGATCAGCTACACGGAGTCGCAGGATACTAGGCGATGGCTCGGTTTAAAAGGCCGGCCTCTCATCAAGGCTCTCAGATTGGAGTTGGCTCGACTCTTCAAAGGCAAGCCGGTGCCCAAGATCGAATGGGCGATCGCGTATGAATGGTCCGAGGGTTGCAGCTACTGGACCCCTGGTCTCTATGATCCTGCTGCTGCCTCTAAAGCGGCACTCGAAGTGACCCCAGGCCTGCATCTGGTCGGCGAATCCTTTAGTCTGCGACAGGCGTGGATGGAAGGCGCCTTGGACCACGCTGCTGCTCTTTGGGGTCACATCAAGGGGCCGCGTTAGCTGTATCGCTTGTCAGCGAAGCCCAGCTAACGGGAAAATGCGGTTCCAGTAAGGCGCTCAAGGCGCCCGCATACAGCTGAATCTCCCGCTGCGCTCCCGGATCCAAGCGGAGTCCCACGAGCCGCGCATAGGCCGCTAGCGACGCGGTTTCAATAAACTCCGTGTAGAGCCCCTGGGGCAGCACACAACGGGCGATCTCTGGCGCCACCTGACGTTTGAGCAGCGAATCATACAGGCCCAACACGGTAGTGCCAAAGGCACGCAGTTCGCTCACAATCGCGTCGGCGCCTTCGACCGGTTCCTCCCGCGAGCCCTGCTTGAGTTTCAGATCACGGGCTCTCAGGCCGACCGCATCGGGCCACCAGAGTTCCGGCGTGGTATCCACATAGCGCCGCGAGACTTCGTTCCGAGCGAAGCCGACCGTGTGGCGGAACCATTCACGGGCGACAAAAATGGGCATCTTGATGCGAATACGAATCTGCGGATGGAAAAAGGGGCTCGTATGCTTGTGCGTCGCGAGATAGCGAATCAGGCCCGCATCTCTTGCAACAAACTCGGTCGATTCCTTGGCGAACGACACACGCGCCGCATTCACTACTGTAAGATCATTTCCAAACACTTCGAGTATTTCGATACGACCTAGGCCATCGGGATGGGACCAGCTCATGTTAGTTATTCCAGATAGGACCGGTTTATGTGCTGCCGAACCAGAGGCGGAGATCGGTCTGTTTTACAGGACCTGTCTGCTTCAGAGCCACTTTGGCCACAACCTTCGCAGGCGGCGGTAACTCCTCTACATGTTCGATTACGTCCTCCGCGGCAGGTATGTTCAAGGATAGCACAGGTGACAGAGATATGGGCTCGCCCTTGGCCGCCGCCACCGCAGCGCGATCCACCCAGTTGTTGCCATGCACGGCCGGCCCCGATCCCGTTTGATGGCCCCGCACATGTACCAATGACACACTGGGTCGCCATAACGCCACAAGCTGCTTCACAAGGTCCAAATTCTGCAGCGGCTCACCGGATCCCCGCGTCCAGCCTTTCTTGGCCCACCCAGGTCCCCACTTGGACGTACAGTTGATCGCATACATTGAATCCGTGTAGATCGTCACGGCCTCACCCTTGCGCCCCAAAGCAAAGCGGATCGCCTCGAGCAGCGCTGTCAGTTCCGCCCGCTGGTTCGTAGCAGGAGCCCCCGGACCCGTTGCCAGTTTCTGCGCCCCATAGGCCGTCGGTTCGCCCCTCGCCAGTCCAGACCAATAGGCCCACGCCCATCCACCGAAGGCGCGGGCCGTGCCATTACCGGAACATGCTCCATCACAAAAGATTGAGGCCATACGTCTTGACATGGCACATGATTTTAGACTGCCCTTGCACACTATTCAACTTTACGACCGATTGTATGAAGATACGTAAAGTACTCATCCGCGAAGCCAAAATGGCAACCATTGGGCTCCTGGGCAGCCGGCATGCGGCGTGACGATGTATTTCCCTTGTGGATGAAACTAACAATAATGCCCGTCGCCGGAATCTCTACTGACTCCGTCTCACGACCCTCGAGAAAGCCGAGACCCTCGGCCATGCTGACCTCTGGAAAGGGCCGAGCCGACCAAGCGGCACGCGTAAAAGCAAGGGAGGCTTCGCTAATACGCTCCGCCGGTCCGTTTTCCAAGGAAGGCACATTGATCGCCGATATATAGCGTGTGATATCGTACATGGGCAACGTTGAGCTATAGGCAATCTGACTCTGCTTCCCCTTGAGGTCCCTGTTTAACCAGCTCACGCGCCGCCCCACGGAGTCTTTCGGGTAATGATCATCGTCGTCCATGCAGACAAACACATCCACGTCCTCTGATGCCGCCGCCACGGCTGCATTCCTTTTGAATCCGATGGATTTCGGTGTCAGAATCTCCACGTACCGAATCATGAGTCCAGGCGACTTTTCCATGAATTCATCGACCAGGGGGCACAGTCGTTCGCCCTCGTCGCCGTCATCCACAATAATCCATTCGAGGCGCGATACGGGCCATGTCTGTTTGACCGCGTTCTGCAGCATATTGACCCACCATTCCTTGCGATTCCGCGTCACGGTGATGATTCCGACCTTGGGCGGAGGAGATCCAGTGGCTATAGGCAGCGCGGGTGGATGACTGAGCCGTATGGCGCTTGTAAAGAGTCGCTTAAATGTGGGCATTGCCGTCGCTCTTTCTGTCAAATCCGAGAGCTGAAGTGTCAGGTCCATCTCCTCCTTAGTCCAGGTCCAGGCCTCTAGAATCACAGGAAATGCGGACACAAAGACATTGAAGGACGCCCAGGGCACGGCAAGGCGAACCGGAAATTCCATGTGGATATGAATGTCGCCCTTCGACGGCGACCATTTCATGGGATCGCAGAGCTCGATCGTCCAGGGCTTGCCGCCGCCCATCTGCAGTCGCAGCAGATTGATGTACTTGTTGATTCCGTGATCCTTGAAACCAAAAATTCGGATCAGCATTTGTCTTTTATAGGGTGGCTCGTTTAGGTCTCTGTTGGCTTTTCATCGATCGATGCTAGTTTTTCTGCAATCTCAGAGGGCGCCTTAAAGCACTGAACTGCATGATACGCATAGGCCCCCGCCGAGGCCATGACCTTGTCGCAGCCCTTGCACACTGAATCTGAGGCCAAGGGGGGAATCCAGCCGACGCCGTGTTTGCGACCAATATGGATCAGGAGGTTCGGCCGCATCTTTGCCGAATGGTCACACAAGGGGCAGGCCCATGCTGCGACCGACGAATGCCGCTGGGCCTGATGTTGCTCGAGGCCGCTCTTTTGTACGAATCGCTTTCCACATCCTGGCTCAGAGCAGACATGCTGCATCTCTTCTCTGTGCCTCTTGACGTGATAAAACATGGTGTTCTGACGGTTCTTCACGGCACCGCAGCCGGGTTCGGGACAGACAAAGAGTCCTTCTGCGTTACGAATGTAGATTGTCGTCATCGTACTTGACTGTCAGCCGGCGCCGCAGCTATCAAGTTTTTAACCATCAGACATCGGTTCCGCATAATATAGACTCCAGAGATGGACAGTAGCAGTATTTCAATACCGCTGCGAACAACAATCGGCACATCCTGATGTGCCGATTGTAGGGAATCCAAATGGAGGACGACACAATACTGAGACCGCAAAAGGTCAGCGAATAGACATTGGTGCTTTTCTTCGAGTACAGCAAATACATAAAAATCAAACGAGCTAAAATGGAGAATGAGATCGCCGTGTAAGGCAGTATGTCCATATCGTCTAGACCCACAGATTCATTTAGCCCCGACGGAACATCCGATCACCGGCCGCCGCCATCTTGGCGCGAATCGTCGGCTCCAGCCCAGCCAGATAATTGGCCCCCAGTCGCTGGAATGCACCAAAGGACATCTCCGCCTTATGCGACGTTGTAAATTTAATGATCCGGGCCCGCATAGCATCGGGCAGATCATGTTCCTCGTACAAGAACATCCGGAGATACTGTTTGAGGCTGCGGAAGCCTTCGCGAATATGAAGGTTGTTCGTGAAAGAACCGCGGGCCATCTGATGCAGAAGCGCCAGCAGCTCGGCAAGATAGGCTTTGTCGGTATTGGAGGAGACCAGGGATCGTGCGGATGAATAGGCAGAGGAGGATCTGCGTGATCGGCGTACGGCGGGCACGATAAAGGCGGCGCGGCGACGTTCAGCCGAGCTTGCCCTCATAGTAGATCGGCGACCTGACATCTCTATTAAGGCGTACTATAATCGTGGTCCCTAGTATAAGATGGAAACAGTCGGCTCAAAGCAGCAGGTGTATAACGGGTCGGCACACCACACACCCGGCGGGCTCAAGAAGGCGGACCTCGTTCGGAACAAGCACGGCCGGATTGTAAGCCGTCGCAAGATGGAGGCGGGCCGTCGTTCGCTCAAGTTCTTGACCCGGAAGGGGTTCGTCGCCAAGAAGGGCCAGTTCAAACTCTTCCGGAAGACCCGCCGGAACCAGTAAATTAGCCGTCCTAAGTATAAGATGTCCGATATTCCCGCAGTTGGCTCCAAGGCACAGGTTTTTCACGGAACGGCCAAGCACACATCCGGCGGGCTCAAGAAGGGTGATCTCGTTCAGAACAAGCACGGCCGCATTGTAAGCCGCCGGAAGCAGGCCGCGGGCCGCAAGGCGCTCAAGTACCTGACGCGCAAGGGCTACAAGGCCAAGAAGGGGAAGTTCGTCGCTTTCCGCAAGACACGCCGTGCATAAATAGCAGGAGGCTACGATATTCTTTACACTGATGATTCGATCAGCGGTGTAAAGGGCTCTCTACTCCCGCAGGTTGTAACTCGGAGAGTTACTCCCGCTGGTTGTGATATTTCATATCACTCCACATGGGGCTCGAACCCATGACCCTCAGGTTAAAAGCCTGATGCTCTGCCAACTGAGCTAGTGAAGTTACAATGGTAGATGTGTCTGGGATCTTTATATTCTATCAGCGACGTCCAAAAAGACGGCGACGCCGAATCGGTGCAGGAGGAGCAGGAGCAGGAGCAGGAGCAGGAGCAGGAGCAGGAGCAGGAGCAGGAGCAGGAGCAGGAGCAGGAGATCGGATCGGTTCATAGTGTCCGCCCGTCCAGCTGATCTGACATTCAGCACCCGAAGCATCCGACCCAACAAACTCAATCCACTTCCGGGTCCGCAGCACCAACACCTTCACCGGCCTCTTCCATAAATGCACAAACGCCCGGATCTCAATCGCCCCGCCCCAGGTGCTCGATGAGCGCATGTGGGTCACATAGGGCACCAGGTCCTTTCCCGACTCCACCAAGACCACGGTCGAGGCCGACACGTCATCAATTAAGACCGGATCCGTTGCCAGCCAGTCACAAATACGGGACCGTATGGCCTGAGGCGGATCTCCCACGAGCGCCGAAAAGGAGTTGAAAAGACACGACATTTACAGGAGTGTCGGCAATTAAATCGCCGAAGCCTACGAATTTAAGGAGCCCACATCGACAAACAGATTGATGATGTCGAGGTACAGACCCATGGCTGCTGCAATGTAGTCTGGGTTGGAGCCAGAGCGAGAAGCCCGGGCCCGCATCACCTGTGTATCGTACGCCACATAGACGGCGAAGAGAATGGTACCAATCCAGGCAAAGATCTGGTTGATTTCGTGAAAGGAGGCCGCCGTAATGGTGCCCGTGACACCCAGAGCGATGCCGATGAGCTGGGACAAAATGAGACCCAAGAGACCAGCAAGCAGATACGGCCCAAAACCCAGAAAGATGGCGCCCCGGTCCAAGAAGGCCAGCGCCGTCATGCCCGCGAAGATGCCCGCCACCATCAGCAGCACTTGGCGAATCAGCCCCTTGTTCTGCAGATGTTCAACAAGAGGACCGAGAGACTGACCGAAGAGGATTGTAAAGGCGGCAAAGAGCCCGTACTTGAGCGGCCCGGGCGGCAGCATCACGAGCGGAAAGATGAGTACAAGTGTAAGAATAAAGATAATCAAGTGTTCGACGCCACTAGATTTCACCAGCGGATACTCGGCCGACAGGGCTGTGACCCCCAGGGCCCCCGCCAGATGCAGATAGGTGAGGGCCATGAACTCGGGACGCGATGGCATTCTACTGTCTGCATTCAAAAACCTAGATAACCATTTTTTCCAAAATCGCGGCGAGGCCCTGCAGCGACCGGCCGATCTGCGCCACGGTCAGTGTGGCGAGCGGCGGTGAATCCGCCGGCCGGAACCAATGCCAAATGCCATCACTCACGAGCAGACCGTAAGACGCTGCGACCAGTTGCGGAACAACCGATTTGAGATCGAGAGAACGCGGGGCCGCCCTAGGAACCCACTCGGCCAGCACGGGCTGCATGGAGGGCCCCAGCCCAGGAAAAAACACCTTGTCGGGTGGATCACAGATGGCTGGCCACGGTGCCACAGGAGACCGCATCACGATTGTCGTAGTGGTTCCTTTCAACGAAGCCACGAGTTTCGGTGTCAGACCCACATCCGGTCCCAACACAATCAGTACCGGCCCCGGCATATGCTGGAGAATTCCGAGCAGGCACGACCACTCCTTGGCACCCGGGCTCCTCCACACCTGTGTCCAGCTGGAGTCCGCAGCGAGTCCCAGAGAGGCCGGCGCTGACCGACCGACGACCAGAATGCGGGTAATGTACTGACCGAGCAAGAATTCAGTGGGAAGCCACGAGGCGGTTGCATCGGCCGGCTGATAGACCGCAAGCAGACCCGACTGGATCACACCGGTAAATTCTTCGAGCCGGATTGTCTCGCTTCCACTCATTCCTTGATCAAAGGCCGTATTTTAGAAAGGCCCAATAGACGCACCATGATAGAACAAACAGCTCTGCAACTCTTTGTTCTAACAATTGTAGTAGTGGCCGGTTTCGCCGCCTGGACCATGGGCACTATGGTGGATCAACGGAGCCTCGTGGCTAAGATTCAGGGCCGGCCTCTTGAACTCCGCTGGATCGCGACGGTGGGTGGCCTGGCAATCCTAATCACTGCTCTCTGGTTTTTCTGCCTAGGACCTTCAGTCCAAGAGGCGGCCGGTCGCGGGGCGCTCCTAGGCTTTACCATCACAGCGTTCCACGGCCTCGTGACCTATTCCCTCTTTGCAGATTTTCCTCTAACTGCTGTAGGCGTCGAACTCGGGTTCGGTGTTGGTATAGGAGCAGCAGCCGCAGCAGCAGCCGCAGCAGCAACCGGCTAAAGCCCCTTTCAAACAACTTCTCAGAATGTCGCTCACCGTTGTCAGTGGTTATTGGCTCGTGCCAAACAAACACAGCACCACGTCCTTCGATACCTGGTTCCGCTCCTCTCTCCGTATCCAGGCCCCGTATGTCTTTTTCGGCACAAGTGAAACGATCGCCCTCGTGAAACCCATCCGTGCCACCGTGTCGGCGCCCACTGAATACATTGAGCTCAGCCTGGAGGAGTTCCATACAGCTCCGTTCAAGCCACTGTTTGTCACCCATCCCGTCCATTGTCCCTCGGCAGAACTCAATATGATCTGGAATGAAAAGATCTTTTTGATGCGACGCGCCGCCGCCTTGAATCCCTTCAATACCGACTGGTTCGCCTGGGTCGATGCCGGCATCTGCGCCTATCGCTCTTCGCCCCCTCCTGACCGTCCTTGGCCCACCCCAAGTAAGCTGGCGCGTCTGTCAAAGGAAAAACTCCATTTTACCACGAGCGATTCGCCGCGATTCGACCCCCGTCGTGTCAGCCCCACCTCCTATTACCACGCGTTCGCCGCCACGGCCTATATTCTTCATGCATCGGCGATTAACTACTTTGCCACACTATACGACAGCTATTTGACCCGATTCGTACCCAAACGAGGCACCATCTATACCGAACAAGTGATCTGGACCTATATACTGGCCGAACATCCGGACCTGTTCGCCTCTCTGGGACACGGCTACGGAGCCGCCGTGTCCCTCCTATACTAGCAAAGGTGAGCCGCGACCGATTGGTTGCTGAACTAACATGTGTCTCTCTGTCCTTCTGTGTCCCTTGTATGCTATTGTCGCGGTCCATGATTGGTTCTGGAATGATCTGTCGATCGTGGCCCAAGGCCGAAGAGCAAAAGCCATACAATAAAAACTTGATGCATTGCCTATGAATTATCATAGGCGTACGATGTACGCTTTACTAGCCTATGCCCTCTTTGTGATCTTATACTATGCGATGCCCGAGATTGTAGGAACAATTGCGGGCATCACAGCGATCGCATTTGTACTGGTATATGCCTATATCTATTCCAAGAAATCAAGCGATATCAGAGAAAGGGGTTATACGCCCACTGCAGTAGCGCCTGTCGTTCCCGTGGCCTACAGCTCAGATCACGAGGCCGACACCCGGCCTTGACGGAGCCCGCATGCCGGCGAAAGGAGCGCCACCGCGCTATCTGAATATGATCGAGCTCAGGTAGCCGGCGCCCCATCCAGAATCGACAGTACCACTGGAACCAGCCGCGTTCATCAGGATTTTTGACGGGATCCGATAGCACACGATGGCCAGGATCAATAGGACCCCGCCGAGCCGTCCAACCATTTTCTCGCCAGACCGACAGCGGCTGTCTTGACCCAATGCCAAACAGATTGCATTTGACGGGATCTGCGCCTTCGGGAGACAGTCGCCCGTAATGCAGCGCCCCTACAAACCACTCCATGGGAAACTCCGTCGTACAGTCATTCAGATACCGCCCCTCGAAGGCACCGAGCATGAGCATTTCACCAGGTGTTAGATCCGGCCGGAAATCCACGGGGAGATCCCCTGGCGCCGCATCGAGCCTGTACGAGTAGCCGGCTTTTAAAGCCATCCCGCCCGCGCCTTTAACGCGATCGCCCTGCTTGAATGAGGCCAGAGGCCGACCTGATCGCCGTAAATTTGATTCGAGTTGAGCCAGTGTTAGTCGCCCCATAATGCAATCCCCTACTGTAGTCGCTTTTTATGCATCTCTGGAGCCAAAAGATCGGCTCATCCATGAACTCGCGGCGGCCATGCTCAAGACGCGCTACGATGTGACGCGCTCATCCGCCTACATCGCTTTTATAGCAGAGCAGAAGAAGAAAGCCGCATGAATTCGCCATTCGGCAGCCGCGACTTTTTGATCCACGCACGCACGTCGCCATTGCTCTTGAGATTCACTATTTCCGCCCAGGTCATCCATGCCGCCTCTGAATGTTCGACCCAAGAGAGGCTGATCTCCGGCAGATCATCGCACACGAATCCAATCCAGTAGGGGCGCTTGCCGAAGCGGATCGATCCGCCCATGATCTCATAATCCAGGCCGGCGGAGTACCCGGTTTCCTCAAAGGTCTCACGCACAGCAGTTCTCAGCTGTGACCCGTAATCGTCGCGTTCGGGGTGCCCCTTGGAGAAGCTCCACACTCCCGTCCCGCGTCCCTTCAGAAGCAGATACCGATCATCCTCTCCTGTCACTCTCTTCACCAGTATAATGCCTGCGCCCACGTATGTCTTCTCAGAGATCATTCTTGTCATCTTGTTCAAGAGTGAAGCCTTGCACTGACCAACCCCCGACCCCAACCTCATCAAGTTTTTTACGGCCCCCCTACTAGAACAATGCCAAAAGGTAAGACGGCAGCAGGAGGTGCAGGTGGTGGTCGTATATGCGTTGGTCGCCGATGCTTTGAAAGTGGGCGATTCAAACCTACTGCAGCTTCCGCATATCGCTACAGGGAGGAACGCTGCACTGATGTCTGCAAGGACGAAGACTCCGATCTTTGTGTCAAATGTCATGCGAATGAGGAAAAATTTATGACGGAGCCTGAAGGCAAGCTTCTGTGGCATGGGCGCATAGGGTCTGCTCTTCCTGAAAAGTCTCACATTGCAGGCTCGGCGTGGAACATTGCCACTGCGGCTAAGGAGGCTGCCAAGGCGGCCAAGGATGCAGCGGCGGCCGTTGCAGGGGCGGGCGCTCCCCCGGCAATTAAAAAGAAGGCCAAGGCGGCTGCAGCGGTTGCTGTGACGGCGGCTGCCGCGGTCTCCTCTGCTGCCGCTGCAGCCGTGTCGGCCGGTCGTGCGGAGGAGGCGGCCCTTCACCGTGTCGCAGAGGGCATGGCGGCGGTCGCGGCGGCAGAGGCCAATGTGGGCGGGCTTGCGGCAGGTGCCGCTGCAGCTCAGGTGAAGAAGCATCGTAGTGTAACGGCAAAGGCTAAGAAGGTGGCGACCGCCGCGGCGGCTACGGCTTCGGCACGGCTCAATGCTGCCGAGGCGGGTCTGGCGCGTGCAGAGAATGCAGCGGCAGCCGTTGCCTCTGCCGCCGTCGCAGCGGCCTCTGGTTCTGGTTCCTCGGGCTCCTCCCGCTCTGGATCGGGTACCAAAAAGCGTGTGCGCGGCCGTGTTCCCCGGCGCCTTCACCTGGTCTTTCGCAAGAGCAAGAAGCACGTGCCGCCTACGCGCTATGTCGCACCGAGGCACGCGAATCCCAACACATCGGGATCGAATCGTTCTGCGTTCAATCCGGGACCGAATGCGCTGGGCCGACCGCCCTTTGTATTTTCATCGTCGTCCTCTCCTGCCGCTCCTGCTGCAGCAGCCGCTGCCCTGTTCAGCCCTCGTCGTCGCCGCCACACGGCCTCAGCCTCAGCGGCTCCTCGCTCTCGATCCTCCTCTGGTAGCCGCCGGTCCCCTCTGGCGGCTGCCGCAGCGACCCGTCGTCGGTCTTCTTCCTCTGAACGTCGCAAGATTTACCACGCAGCGTCTGCTGCTGCTGCTGCTCGCAAACCCAGCTCCAGTGGCAGCTACAGCCCCAACTTTGAGCCCGAGTCATCGTCCTCAGCCAAAACGGTTAGCACCGCCATGGGGTCCCCGGCCTACAGTGTGCCGCGCCGCCGCACACCCGGTACGCCCTCCGGCTCTCCTCCGAAATCTACAAGTAGCAACGGCTCCCTTCCTCAACTTGAGTAAAGGTCTAAAGTTTTTGTGCATCTATTATATCAACACTGCCGGTTCTTCATTTCTCCCGCTCCAGGCTCGTGAAGCAACTGGCGATGTGGTCCCGGCATCTCCCTACGGTGACGCCCCACTACGCCGTCAAGTCCAACAACGACGGCCGGCTCCTCCGGTGGGTTCTGGCAGCAGGTGGCCGGTTCGACTGTGCGAGTCCCGGCGAGATCCGACAGGCTCTCCGTACTGGTGCAACACCAGGTGATATTATTTACGCCAATCCCTGCAAGTCACACGAAGATATAAAGGCTGCTATGCAGCTGGGCGTCTCGACAACCGTTGTCGATAGCCCAGAGGAAGTACAGAAACTTTTGGAAGCGGGGTATCGTGGCAACACCCTGATCCGTCTCAAAGTTCCTGATGCTGGTTCTGCCCAGCCTTTTAGTAGAAAATTCGGCATGCCCGTCACCTGGATCCCCGAGGTCCTCGAGATTATGCATGGCACACCTGTCCGCCTGACAGGATGGAGTTTCCATGTGGGCTCTCTGTGCAACCAGCCGGACCAGTTCCGGCAGGCGATTGAGCTGTGTGCCGATGCCGCTGCGATCGCCAACCAGACACCGGCGATCATCGATATCGGCGGCGGCTTTCATCACGAGGAGGCGCCTTTTGCCGCTGCTGCGGCCGAAATCCGAGCGGCTCAACGGCTCTTTGGCCCTCGGACCCAGTGGATCGGCGAACCGGGCCGGTTCATGTCGGCCCCGGTGGTAACCCTTCGCGTCAAGGTGATTGGCGTCAAAAGCCGGCATGATCGTTCGGGCTGGATCTACACCATCGATGAATCGGTGTATGGCTCCTTTAGCAACATTCCGTTTGACGGACAGAAACCGATCTATCGACTGGTTGCAGATGATGCGGCCGCGAGACAAGTGACACAGGCGACACTGTTTGGCCGCACCTGCGATTCGGCGGACTGTCTGGCGGCTAACATTGAACTTCCTGAGCTGCGCGTGGGGGATGTCTTGGAGGTGGCCAACATGGGCGCTTACACGACCGTGAGTGCATCGTATTTCAACGGCTTTGACAAGCCTAAGCGGCTTTATGCCTAGCTTGGGTGGGCCGATGGCAGAAGGCTTTATGCGACCTAAGGCGGCCGTCCTAAACTCACCTAGAATGCGCCTGAACAGAATTCTCCAGAGTATTTGTTCGGTTGCACCGAGACCCGTCGTGCATTGCTCCGCGCAGCCGATCCTTTACCGATATGCGATGGATCACGGAATTGATCCCACAAACATCCGGTCCTGGCCGATCACGCTGGATTTCCTGAAAGTCTGTGGAACCGGTAGCTTCCGCGATATGAACGTATTCCACGACGAACATGTCCGGTGGTACGAACGCCAACTCCGGTGTCAGAGTCCCGACCTTCGTTTTACGGATCTAACCCTTTACAATCCATATAACCCCGATGCATCTCTCGTTCAGATTGAGTCCCCGATCTACCCGCGGCTGATGGGTGTCACCGAGGAGATTCTGAGAAGTCGCGGATCTCTTGTTCCTTCCCAGACCCTCAGCTGGTTCAAACAAATTCAACGCCTCCAGTAGAACATGGCGTCCATTCTTGGTTTTCTCCGCAAGACATTCAAGCGCGGTACGGGCATTGTCCGTCGTGTCGGCAAGGGGGTGCGTTCGACGCTGAAGCGCGGCACGAACGCTGTGGGCCTCACGGGCAAGCGCCGTCGCTCTCGTCGCTCTCGTCGCAACCAGTAAATAGGCGCAAGCCGCGTATTATTATACAGACCCACACAGTGGATCTCTATGATACTATCAGAGGATGAAGGATTGGGTCGTTGTTGTACCCTCCTATGGGCGCGTAGAGCTCCTGAAAACCAAGACGCTGGCCACACTCCAGCGCTACAAGATCCCGAAGGAGCGAATCTACGTGTTCGTCGCCAATGAAGAGGAGAACAAGGCTTACACGGCCGGCATTGGTCGTGATGTAGGCCACATCGTGACGGGCATCAAGGGTCTCGCGGAGGTCCGCGACTTTATCTTTGACTATTTTCCAAAGGGTCAGCCGATTGTCAGTCTGGACGATGACGTGACGGGCTTCGTAGAGCGCGTGAATGACAAGAAGAAGCGGCCCCTGAGATCTCTGACGGATCTGTTTAATCGCGGCTTCGCCGCCTGCAAAGAGTCCGGTGCCTCCTTTTGGGGCGTCTATCCGATTACAAATCCCTACTTCATGAAGGCGGGTTACTCTACGGATTTCAAGTTCATTATTGGCAGCTTCTGGGGCTGCTTCAACCCGAAAGGCGAGATCCGCCTGAGCGAGGCCAATGGCGGTATGGGGACCGTCAAGGAAGATTATACGCGGACGATCTTGTTCTGGGAACGGGATGGGGCCATTGTTCGTATCAATGATGTGGCGCTTCAGACAGCGACGTACAAGACACCCGGTGGTCTGCAGGAGGGCAATCGCGTTGCGAGGGAGCGTAAGACAGTCAAGGTGATGCTCCGCAAGTGGCCGCAGTACTTGGCTCTGAATCCGCGCCGCAAATCGGACTTTCCTGAGTTTCGTTTGATTCGACAGACCCGTAAGAAGGTGTAGATGTCTTCCACCCCCTAAACGTGACACCCCAGCGACTGACATAGTCGGCCCAGTACGATGACAAAACTCCTGATCGTTGAATCTCCCGCAAAATGCAAGAAGATTCAAGGATTTCTCGGCGTCGGCTGGCGGGTGCAGGCCACGATGGGCCACATCCGCGCCCTCACAGAAGATCTAACGGCCATTGGCTTCGATGCTGCTGCTGGAAAGACCCAAGCGTGGCGCCCTACGTATGAAGCCATCGCTGCGAAGCGAGAGGCCATCGGCTCTCTCCGAAGAGCCGCCAAAGATGCCACTGTCTATCTAGGCGCCGATGATGACCGCGAAGGCGAAGCCATTGCCTGGCACACCTGCATGATCCTCGGCCTCGATCCCGCCACAACCCCCCGTGTCGTTTTCCACGAGATTACCGAGCCGGCCCTTCTGCAGGCCGTCGGCTCTCCCGGCCGGATCGATATGAACAAGTTCAACGCCCAGCAGGCCCGCACCATGCTCGACATGCTCATCGGCTTCACGCTGAGTCCCTGTCTGTGGCGCTCCGTCGGCTACAAGGCGGGTCTCTCAGCCGGCCGCTGTCAGACTCCCGCGCTCCGTATCATCTATGATAGGGATCGTGCGATCGAAGCGCACACGGCCACCTTCAGCTGGGCTGTTCGCTGCACCTCGGCCCAAGAGCTTCTGTGGTCTGCTAATGAAAACTGCAAGACTGAGGCGGAGGCCACGGCACTTCTGACGAGTCTTGCAGGTCAGCCCAAGCCGAAGACTCTGACGATTACCGACCGAAAGGAGAGGATCGCAACCAGCCAGCCGCCCAAGCCGTTCATCACCTCCTCGCTTCAACAGGAGGCGTCCAATCGCCTCTCCATGAATCCGAAGGTGACGATGAAGGCCGCACAGACGCTCTATGAGGCCGGCCACATCACCTACATGCGTACAGACAATGCCATTCTCAGTCAGGAGGCAAGCGACGCTGCATCGGCAGTTGTGACGGCCAAGTGGGGCTCTACATATCTTGGCTCTGCTAGTCCAGGCGAAGGGGTCAAAAAGAAGGTGGTGAAGAAGGTCAAAGCTGCAGCTGCTGCAGTGGCTCCTCCACAAGCCTCTGTTGCTCCGCAACAAGCGCACGAAGCAGCTGGCACACCAGCTGCTAGTACTCGCGTTCTGGTAACCCAGAACGCTCACGAAGGCATCCGCCCTACGCATATGGAGGTCGAAACGGTGCCCGACATGACAGCCCAGGAGCAACGTCTCTACGCTCTCATCTGGGCCCGTACCCTCCAATCCGTGATGGCGCCTGAGACGCGCGACGTGGTCCTCCTGACAGCCAGGCCCACCGGTCTGGCAGATCCAGCCCTAGAGACCGAATGGTCGCAAACCCGCTTTGCCGGCTGGCGTATTCTCGATGCCGAACGCAAGGCCGAAGAGGAGGCCGCTGCGGCTGCTACCTTCGCAGCAAGAGCCACACTAACAAAAGACCAACAGCTGCCCTGGCTCACTTTCACGGCGACCGAAGTCCGCACGAACCCCAGGCCCCGTTACACCGAGGCCTCCCTCATCCAGGAGCTCGAGCACAAGGGCATCGGTCGCCCCAGCACCTACGCCACCCTCGTGGAAACCGTGATGGATCGTGGCTATGTCGAAAAGGCCACTATCGCAGCGTCTCCCGTGACCGTAAAGGGCCTCGAACTCAAGGTAGCCGCAGCGGCGCCGAAAGCCACCACCAAGACGGAGAGGGCCGGTGGAGAAAAGGACAAACTCCGCACCACACCCCTCGGTCGCACAGTGATTGAGTGGCTTCTCAGCCAGTTCGGCGATGTGATCGACTATGACTTTACGGCGGCCATGGAGGCCCAGCTGGACGAAGTCAGCAAGGGGGTCCGACCCTGGGCCTCGGTACTCCAAGAGACCTGGACCGCCTATGCGGATCGGTATGCATCCATCATGTCAGCCGCACCTACTGGAGGAGCCACAACGTCCGCCTACGGCTCAGCCAACAAGTCCGACTTTGGTGACGGCTACAAGATGGTGGTGAGCAAGAAGGGCCCGCTGTTTGTTCTCGAAGTTGAAGGTCAGAAGACGCGTTTCGCCACCGTACCCGGTCATCTGTCGATCCAAACGGCGACACGAGCCGATGCCGAAGCAGCCTTCGCAGCCACAGCAGCAGCCGGTGACAGCCTCGGCGACCTCGAAGGCAATCCCGTGATCCGAAAGAAGGGCCCCTACGGTCACTATGTTAGCTGGAATGGCATCTCTCTGAACTGTAAAGAAGATGAATCCTTGGCCGATCTAACACCTCGGTTGTTAGCCAAGGCGGCTCCAGCAGCTGATGCCGTGGATCATGTCATCGGTCCCTACAAGATTAAGCGCGGCCCCTACGGCCTCTACATGTTCAAGACCGGCGGTACCAAGAAGCCCACCTTTGTCGGCATTCCTGCAGAAACTCCGTGGGCCACACTTACAGTGGAAAGCGCCGACCAGATCTACAAGCACTGTTCAGCAGCCAAGAAAGAAGCTAAGAAGGCCTAGGCCCCTTGAGTACTATCGGAGTATAGGGCGACATATTTTTGAAGCTGCTGATGACTTCGTAGCCGGCCTCTTCGGCCTCACTGAGCCACTCAAACATGCGGTCCCAGCTAACGTAATCGCCATTCCGCATCGCTAGCAAGAGACAGCAGGGCCGACCAAGGGGATCATCCTCATCGGTAAAACGGGGCGCTCTCTGCGTTCGCAAGCCCGGTGCCGCCCTGTCAATTCCCCAGACCTCGTGGGTCTCTTGACCGCCTGGCCGATAAATTACATGTCGCGACAATTTGTAGATGGGCATCCTCTTTACTTCGCTGTTTTTTTCCCAAAAACCGGACCTGAATCGGTTCATCGGTGCGCCCTATCCGCTGGCTCTCATGACACTCTACGATGAGGATCAACGGGCTGTACCTGTAGCAATCGATAAGGGCGAGGAATATCATCCTCAGCCTGATCATAAGGGCTCTATCGTGATTCTCTATGATAGTGACACCGCTGCTGTCCTTCGTCTCATTCAAGAATAAAACGCGGTGCCGGCGACAGGCGGCTGACGCGGCCTGGGCTCTCCTGTCCCAATACCCGGCGGCGCAAAGGGGCGGTCAAAGCGCATCGTGTCCTGACGCGTGGGATTGTTGAACCGCCGTCCCGACATGGCGGCCGCCACGGCATCGGCTTCGATCCTACAGGCCTCCGCCCCCACCTTGGTCACCATGGCAGCGATGGGATTCGACGCATTCTGCACACCAAAGGGAACGCCCGAGACGGGCGGCGGGGCCACGGTATTCACATACAGAGGCGCATCCTCTGGCAAAACCGCCTGACAGTTGCCGAGGGGCTGATCAAGACGCCGCAGCTGGCTCTCCACGTCGATCTGGTAGGGCGTACCGGGCCCGCCGGCGCGAAAGGCGAACTGCGGATGATTCATTTCGACTTCGATCATGTCCGATGGATCGACGGCCCGCGCGGGCCATGCCGTACGATACTGCGTGCAGCCGACCCCTGTAGAGGATACAGGCACAGAGCAAGTCGCATCCGAACAGACCTTGGACGGAGCAGCAGGATCAAGCGGCAGACCGCGAGGAATCATAGCATCGGGAAAAGTATGGAGCCGCATTATCAGCGTGGGATCCGTTCTTATACAGCCAAACTGCGTCTTGTACCATTCGGTCGTATTCGGCTCCGGTACCAGGGACCCCACAGAGCCCGAATACTGATTGGCGGACGTAAGCAGCACAAGATTCGATCCGTTATATTCTGCCGCTGCCATCTACCGTTAAGTGCCAAAATTATCCTCAGGTCGGTGTCTGTGTAAGGCCCGAGGCCGCACGTTGCACCTGGACAATTTCCGTGATGCGCAGCGTCATGTGCCAGTCACACGAAACCGCATCGGGTCCCGACAAGACATTACCGAACCGGTCTGTCCAAGTCAGATTGAGGCGCTCGAGCTTTCCCAGCACCGGCTTGAAGGCCTTGGGGGCCTCTATAAAAGTCTGTGCCCAACAGCCGAAGTGGTTGAGCAGAAGTTTCCCGAAATAATGTGCAATTTGGCCAGTAGAGTCTTGCGTCTTGTTTGTCACTTCGAGATCGGTGTGCGCCACTTCGTTCATATGTTCGGTCTCATTCATCTGGAGGTAGATGTAGTCATCGATGAGTCGCGGCCATGCCGACGCCGTATAGCTTGAGGCCCCCGATAGATCCACGGGCTGCGGCCCGAAGCCGAGATTCCAGCCGAGCCCCCATTCACTGTAGGCGGACCGCTGCTGTACGGGCAGCGTCGATTGAAACAAGAGACTAAAGGCGCCCGTGGCCGAGATCGTGATCCGTCCTGTCGTAGCGGCAAAGCCGACCGTGTAGGTCACAGAGGATCCTACAGAAAGAGCTGCAGATAACACAGGTGCCAGTTGGCCGATCGTGTAGGTTCCATCGGGTACCGTAACCTGCCGGGTGCCGCTGACATCGGTCACCCAGATCCAGCTATTCTTCCGTGCCGCAGAAAGGTTGTAGATCCCACAGAAGAATTTCACCTGGACGATCTCAATACGCTCGATGGACCGATAGGGGCGGGGCAGCTTGAGCCGGACCTGAGTCGGCGAGGGCCAGATACTCTGATCGCGATCGAGGCTGTTGATCATGAGCACGTGACTCTGGCGTTGCTCTTCAAAGATCGTGTTGGTGTCCTTGATCTCTAGAGCTGCGGCTCTGTCTGTCTCAGGCACGGCAGATGCATTTGTATATTGCTGGTGTGCATCGGCGGCAGTTCGCCAGCGGTCGAGCGCATTCATGATACCGTCTTGGCTTTCTTGGCTTTCTTGGCTTTCTTCGCTGGATTGACTGCCTTGACTGTCTGTTTCATAGCCACTAGACTCAGAATCGCTCATCTCTATAGTACAGACAGCCTTTACGCTTTAGAATCAAGCTTTAAACGAATGTACGTTTCATAGTAAAATTTACAAAACAGGCAAATAAGTCCCAGTGTATAAAGAGAGCATATGACAATGGATATACGCCCTGCACTATCCTCTTTAAGATAATAAAGAAATATTCCTGATGGCATCGTTATCAAGAATTGCAGAAGTTGCAGTATTGTGATGTATTGCTTTACTACTTTCACCGCATTAATCTTTAGCAGGGTGCCCACATAATAGGAATACATGATGGTGTGAATAAATGCGTTAAAAATGCTTGGTATCCATATTCCATCCACTGCATAGACATAGCTTAAATGCCAACAGATGACGGCTCCCAAATGATGAAATTTCTGAAGCAAAATAGGTTCTTTACCCTTCAAATAGATGAGAAATGTGTCGATGTATTCATAGTACTTGGACAGATAGAAATACCAGATGATCGTGTCGAACCGGCTGTCCTGAAAATAGTAGCCCGGTTGTATCACAAGGCCCTTCTCCATCAAAAAGGTCAGCAAAGAGACAAAGGTCCATCCGCTGAATACAGCGAGGGCCGTGTTATGGGCGATTGACAGATAATGCAAAGCAGTTGGATTGAGTCGCAGCTGTTTTGGATAGGCCAGATAACACGCCGTACCGATGAGCGGGCCGAGATGATTCATTCTACCGCATTGAGCCATGCAATTGCTTTAGCCTCACCTCAGGTCTAAATATGCGGTCCCCAGATAGAATTAATGTCACAGGCCACGCTGATCGGTCTCTGTTCGGACAATGTGGTCACGATTCTTCAACCCTCTTCGACGATCGAATGCACGATCAATGATTACGTGGTCCCTCCAACTACTGTCAGCTTCACATCCTCTACGACAATTTCTCAAATAGGCAGACTGGATGGATATGTTACGATTCCCATCCTGTCTGCATCAGCCGTTGGCTTCGTTCGCCTTCAGGTTGGCGCCACATTCGTATCGCAAATTCCTGTTCCTTCCCCCTTTAACCAAAGCGTCGTGCTACCGTTCTCTGTTGTAGGGCCAGCAGCCGTGACCGTGTCAGGCACCAACGTGACCTTTGGCTCACCGATGACTGTGACGTATTCAGCTTCTTAGGCGGGAGGGGCGTCAGGATGTGCTTGAAAGTCATGGGTATATGCAAGATAGTGAGGCCAATACCCACCGCCGGCGTTATTGAACATATCGGGGCGCGTACCATAGAGTAATCCATTTGCAGATCCAGCTACCCAATTAATATGCCAGTTGTATAGAACTTGTTGAAAATTACTGGCATAGGCTAGCATGGCGTACATGAAATTTGTAGAATTTCCAACATTCCAGTTTCCGATTGGCTGATTAAATGCAGTTGCGCCATAAAACATAAATCTCATGTCTGTTACATTATGAACATCCCAGTTATTTATTCCATTACTTCCATTATTGTTAAACGCGGTAGCTCCCTGGAACATGCAATTCATATTCGTCACTGCAATGACAACCCAATTGCTGAGATTCTTATTAAAACTCGTGGCTCCGCGAAACATATTGTTCATTTCAGTCACTTTGCTGACATTCCAACCGCCAATATCTTTATTAAATGCATAGCAATGGAAGAATGTGCCTTGCATCGTTGTGACCGCGCCCGTATTCCAGGTCGAAACATCGCCGTTAAATGCGTGAGCACTAGCAAACGTGCTGTACAGTGATATGACCTTGCCCGTATTCCAGCCCGTGAGGCCGCCGAGTCCCTGAAAGGCCGTTGCGGTATTAAACATGTCGCTCATGAGGATCACATTGCCCACATTCCAGGCCGACAGGCTACTATTGAAACGAATCGCGGCATTAAACATACCGTCCATATACTCCACCTTGGCTACATTCCAGCCATTCAGGTCGCTGTTAAAGTGTGATGCATTCTGAAACATGATGCTCATGTTGGTAACCGCACCCGTGTCCCAGGCCGACAGGTCCCCCGCAAAAGACGATGCGTTGTTAAACATTCCGTACATCGATGTGACCTGGCTGACATCCCATGTTGAGACATCGCCGTTGAAGGAACTGGCGTTCTTGAACATGCTCTCCATGCGCGTGACGGCTCCCGTATTCCAGGCCGACAGATCCTGGTTGAAAGCGGATGCGCCGGTGAACATGTTTTTCATGGAGGTCACACGGCTGACATCCCAGCCCGTAATATCCCCATCGAACATGGTCGCATGGTTGAACATGCCGTGGGTGTCCGTTACGGAGGACGGAAGCGTGGGCGGCACATACTCCAGATTGACGCAAAAGAAGAATGCGTTTGCCAGAGATTGAAGGCCGAGGTAGCCCCACTGCTCGACGCCGATGACGAGATCATTGCCGGTGTAGCCGCCGTTCTGACCAAACGCCGTCGCGTCGCCCTTGACGTGAATATAGTAGTCGGTGAGATCAGACTCATAGGTGTGCGTAATCGGGCCCGATGAAGAGTTATAGTCCTCTGGCTTCGAGCCATCGCCCCACGTCACCGTGATGCGATCCCCCTCTACCAGGGTAAAGGGCAGCACAATCGTGAGACCCCCCGTGCGAATATGAATAATCATGTCCTGGTCGCAGCAGGGATCGACCACGGGCCCACCGGGGCTCTGGCGAATGTAGTCGCCCTTGCCGTGCAGACTGTCCGTATAAGTCGTCTGGCTCGAGGTCCGGGCAACACCGTCGAGCGGCTCCAGAGGACGCGCCGTGCGACCGGCGAGTGTCAGTTTGCCCCGCAGCCGTGCCATGCGCTCCGCATACGAAGTCTTCAAGATCGGCATTTCTATAGGTGGTTAATTTATTTTATCAATAGCGTAGGACAGCGCCGAGTGTTGGTTTGCTGACCAGACCCATGCGCCGCTGTTTGGCTCCTCCATCCTGGCGGCAAAGCCCCAATGCGCCGGCAGGCCGATGCACCAGCCCGGTTTCACGAGCACTTCGATATACTGTACTCGGCCAATCCAAGGCGCTGTCTCTACAGTTAAAGACCAGGGATCCGTGACAGCGGCAGGTAGGAACCGCCGGTAGCGTGAATGCACGAGCCAGAGCTTGATGGGCGATCCATGCGAACATCCGATCCAGTGACGTTCGGCAGAAATCCACGACAAAGGCAGAACCTGATCCGGCCCCAAGATATCTACAGTGGCGTCGTGTAGGCCCGGCAGCCACCACCAGGGTCGCGCTCCATCTAGTTCGGCAAGACCGGTTGTCAGTTCCATCTCATCTGCTAGACCGGCAGGGTCCGCCAGGGCCGGTCGGGGCTCTTGTGCCAGCCACTCCTGGATGGACATCGAGAGATCGGCGCCATCGGCCACGGTTTCCACGGCCCATCCCGCCTTTTCGGCTATGGCGGGACGCCACGGAAGCGCCCCTATCTCCACGGCGATCGGTGTCTTTTCTCCTAGTAAAAGCCGGAGCTCATCGTGACGGTCCAGTGTCGCCGGCTGGGCGAAGCGATACTCTTGGACATCGCTGCTGTACTCCCACCAATGAACGGCCACTATGATACCGAGCAGGATCAAGAGTTCCCACATTCCACTGATAGGGACGCGGTTCGTTTTGTGTTAGAAAGACCGCAGCTCTATAGATAAAGCCGCACTCTATAGATAAAGCCGCACTCTATAGATAAAGCCGCGATGAACATAGAAGAGCAATGGCAGCAGCAAACCGGTTTGTCTTTAGCGAAGGAGCCGTAACACTGAATGACGAACAGGCACGGATTGTTCGCCAGCCACCGGTCCAGAATCTCCGCATTTTGGCATCAGCCGGTTCGGGCAAAACCACTACGCTGACGGCCCGAATTGCGCATCTTCTGACGCACGGAGGCGCCAAACCATCTCAGATCATTCTGCTGACTTTCACGCACAATGCCGCCGCCGTGATGGCGGAACGCCTCGCCGCGCTCGTCGGCCATCAGCGGATACTCTGCGGCACATTTCACGCTCTCTCCCAGCAGATTCTGAAGGAGCAGCAGCCGGCCGCTCTGCAGGATCTGTATCACGTCGATGAGCTACCGCTCAAGGCGCTGGACTTCTTTGCAACCCCTACAGGCACCGCCTGGATTAGTGGAATCAAGTGGCTCTTCATCGACGAATTCCAGGACATTAATGAGACCCAGTACGCCTTCATTAAGGCCCTCCATACACCGGCCACTACGATCACGATCGTGGGCGACGATGCCCAGAATATCTACAGCTGGCGTGGATCCTGCGTCGATTACATCCTGAATTTCCACAAGCGCTTTCCAGACGTTGCCGATTTTCAGCTGGCCACGAATTACCGGAGCACGGCGGCCATCGTGGCCGTCGCCAATTCGACCATGCGGTTCATTCCCACTCTAGCCAACAAAGAGCTCATGACGGCCTCTGCAACAGTAGGTCAAGGAGAGCGTCCCTGCGTCCATTACTATGCGCGTACATCGGAGGAGCGCGATGCGGTCTGCGACCTAGCGATCAAAGCGACCGGTTCAACTGTAATTCTCAGCAAGTTCAACAGTGTCTTGTATGCCTATGAAGCCGCCCTTCTGAAACTAGGTGTCCGCGTGCGATTCGTACAAGGAATCGAAGAGCCCAGCACCGTCAAAACTATTTATTTGAGCACCTTCCATGGCAGCAAGGGGCTCGAATGGGACAATGTCTTTCTGGTCCGCATGAACGACGAGGTCTTTCCCCAGCAGAAGGACGAGGACGGCATCCTTCAGGAGCGCCGGCTCTTCTACGTGGCCGTGACGCGAGCCCGTGTCCAACTGACACTCACCTACAGTCGCCATCCCAAGACGCTCAGTCGGTTCGTGCGGGAGATCCATAGGCCTCTGCTGCAGTGGCGCGGTCTGCCCAACTTCGAGTTGTCAGATCTCACGAGTGACATCAAGGCGACCAGTGTCAGTGACTGGGTCTCCATCCTGACGGGCCAGGACTATCGACTGATCAAACAGCTGGGTCTGCTGCCGGCCGCTTTTCAGGCTGCCGAGGAGGCCAGCAACAAGCCGACCTACGGAGTGCCCTACTGGTGGGCCGAGCAGGGGCTGGCCACGGAATTCTTTGATTTTGTCCGCGCCTTCTGGCATCGCGAGGTCGGCCTCGCCCGTCCTGAATCGGGCGGCCAATGGGACCGCGATGCCCAGCGCCTCATCTGGACAGTCAAGATCGCGGCCGAGGACGCGGTCTTCTTCGAGGCACACCGGTCCCTGTTCGAAGATCTGGCCGACCACTTCTTTGGCGCCACGCCCCCCGGCGCCGCGCCGCCCCAGATCTATTACACGGAGGTGCTCGCCGTCATCCCTCCTTCGCTTGAGCTAGAGCAGCCCGATCTGATCCGCATCATCCAGATTATCCATAAGATGCGCACCGTTCTCTACAATCTCCGCTTCGCCGCCATCCGCCTTTCGGATCTCCAGTTCGCCGCCATCCGTCATGCACCGCCACAGGAATCGCGATGTCAGCTGATCGAGTCCTGGCGCACCTACACGGAGCGCCGACCTCTGGCCGCAGAGCCGGCCTTGACCGATCTGAACGCGATTTATCAGGTGGGCCTCTGTCGGTCTCTTAGTGAAGGCCGTTCGGGTGCCCTCGTACAGCTCCCCGGCGCCCGTGAATGGGCCCGTGTGCGACCTTTCTTGACAAATCTGCGCCTTCAGATTACAGACTTGCTAGAAGAAGCCAAGGGCCAGACGGTCCTCAGTCGTGTCGCCATAGAGGTCGAAGAGGGCGTCACGGGAACTGCCGATATGATCATCGGTAAGGTCGCCTGGTTCTTCGTAGAGGGCGACCAACCCGCGGAACTGCAGCGCCTTGATCGCCTTCTCACGGTCCTTCTGATAGTGCATGGCCTCAGAGCGGCAGGTCATCCGATCAATCGGGTCTGTTTATATCAGATGATTACGGGAGTCCAGCGCGCCTGGCCTATTGACTCCTGGACACCGGCCGCCTCTTCTCTGCTAACGGCCTTTGTGCAGGCGCGGGCGTCGCATGAACGCTAAGTCGCAGTCGGTGTCTGTGTGACTCGCCACAGCGATGGCGTAGGCGTCTTGGTTGCAGGGGCCTGTGTTCGTGTCTGCGTAGGTGAGGCGCCCACAGATAGAGATGCCGTGGCCGTTCTCGATCCCGTGACAGAGGTGGTGATTGTTACGGTGGGGCTGGCCGTTACGGAGCCCGAGATTGTCGTCGTCATAGTGATGGAGGATGAGGTGGTGCTCGTAAAAGAAGAAGTAACTGTCCCTGTACCGGTCTGCGATACAGTGAGAGTTGTAGAGCCGGTGCCGGTTCCCGATCCGGTGTCCGACCATGTGGGCGTCTGACTTCCAGTTCCCGTCATGGTTCTCGTGCCGGATCCCGTGATCAATGCCGTCCAAGAACTGGTCCCCGTTGCGGTCCTTGACCGTGTATCACTAACAGTGATTGTGGCCGATCCCGTGCCGGAGCCTGTGCCGGTTGATGAGCCTGTGCCCGTGGGAGTATCGCTACCGGTGCCAGTCCGAGAGCCTGTACCTGTCGCCGTTGCGGTACCGGTCTGTGTTGCAGGGCCGGTGGCTGTACCGGTGAAAGACGCTGTCCCGGTGCCCGTGTCCGACACAGTAGGCCTTGCAGTCACCGATGGAGTAACGCTGACCGTGCTCGTTCTGGAAGGGGTGCCCGTAGCGGTCACGGTTGGCGTAGCTGTAGAGAACGCTGTGACAGAGCCCGTGACGGTAGGGGCCGCAGTCACACTGGGGGACGCCGTAATCGATGCGGTGACCGTAGGGGTTGCCGACACCGAGGCCGTGACAGTGGCCGTTGCCGTTACCGAGGGCGTCACCGTTAAAGTGGAGGACCGTGTGCCCGTCATCGAAGAGGAACCGGTGACCGTGGGGGTCGGTGAAAAAGGGGTTCTTGACGCTGTGATCGCACCGGACGGTGATACTGATGCAGTGATCGACGGGGTCTGCGTGTTGGACCCTGTGATTGTGCTGGAAGCGGAGCGAGAGCCCGTGGCCGACCGCGTCCCCGAACGTGTGGGTGTTGCAGGCCCCGATGCCGTGACAGTGATCGCTGCCGTGCCCGTGACCGAAACCGAGCCGGATCCGGACCCGGTACCCGACTGGGTTTCCGAGGGCGTACCGCTGATCGTTTGTGTGGGCGTCCTACTAGGAGTTGAGCCCGCAGAGCCTGAGCGCGACGCCGTGATGGACTTTGTCGATGACCACGATGGTGTAATGGAGGGTGTCCCGGTGGGCGACGCAGTGGAGGAGCCGGTGAGTGTCAGAGTCGTAGAGCCCGTCTGAGAGCCCGTTCCAGGTGCCGACACGGTTGTGGATGGCGATCCGGTTGCCGTCACAGGAGCGGTCGGTGATCCCGTGAGTGTCCGTGTTGATACTGGAGACACGGAGGCTGTGCCTGACATCGAAGAGGTTCCCGTAGTAGCCGCCGTTCCAGATCTAGATGGCGTGACGGCGGCCGTCGGTGTCACAGAAGCTGTGATCGTGGGTGTTAGCGATGATGTAATTGTTGCAGAGGCTGTTACGGAGGGCGTCACAGTAACGGGCGCTGTACCAGCTGCGGTCTGTGACTGTGATGCGGTCATCGTCGGCGAGCCAGTGGTGGTGACCGTTCCTGATCCAGACCCTGTGCTGGTACCCGATCCCGAACCAGTGCGTGAGGACGTCACAGTTTTCGTGCCCGTTTCTGTTCTGGATCCTGACATCGTGCCACTGCTAGACCCACTGCCAGATCCCGTTCCGGTGCCCGTAGCGGCCGACGTAGCGCTGACCGTTGCGGCGCCGGTTGCCGTCACAGTGCTGCTACCACTGCCGGTGGCGGTTGAGGTCGCGGTGTCAGATCCCGTAGCCGATGATGTTGGTGAAAACGAGCCGGTGCCGGATCCAGACCACGAGCCGGATACAGAGCCAGAGCCGGTGGTCGTCTTACTAGATGTCTTGGTCCAGGTCGCGGTCGCGGACGGTGTTGCCGTTCGTAAGCCGGTGACCGTCGTTGTCGCGGATGGCGACATTGTAACGGTGGCTGTCTGACTGGGCGTTAGTCCGGATGTCACGGAGAGAGTTGCAGCGGCGGTCGATGATCCAGTGACAGATGCGGTGACTGTAGGCGTACCGGACCCAGTCGCGACCGCAGTGGCAACAGCAGTAGGTGAAGTGGTGATGGGCGCAGTCACAGAGCCACTGAGAGATGCTGTCTGTGATCCTGTGGTAGTACCTGTGCTGGTACTGGTACCTGACACAGTTGCACCCCCCGTCGGTGATCCTGTGGCCGCAGCGGTTATCGAACCACTGACAGATCCTGTGCCGGACCGCGTGACGGTCGGTGATCCAGAGCCGGTGCCGCTTCCAGTGTTCGTGGCCGCCGCTGAACTAGATCCAGTAACAGAGGATGTAATCGCCGCCGTCTGAGAGGCGGAGGATGTCAGTGTGCTAGACATTGTTCCTGTGCCTGTTGTCGTTGGCGTTCCTGACACGGTGGCTACGGCGGTCTGTGAGCCGGTGCCAGAGCGACTGGCCGTTACGGCTGCCGTCGTTGATGGAGTACCGGTGGCCGACACTGTAGCTTCAGCAGATCCAGAGGTCGTGACCGTCGATGTTCCTGACACAGAGGCTGTCGCTGCTGCTGTCGGTGTCCCCGACACGGTACCGGATCCCGATGTTGTCACAGTCGCCAGGCTGGCCGTTGTCGTCGGTGTCGCCGTTGGATATCCCGTGCTACTTCCTGACATGGTAACCGTTGCAGTGCCGGTCGGTGATGCGCCGATCGATGCAGAAGGCGTGGCCGAGCCGGTCCAGGTTGCCGTGCCCGTCCCCGAGATGCTACTCGTAAAACTCATGGTGGGCGTCACAGTGGGCGTCACTGTAACAAGACCCGTTCTCGTAGTGGTCTTGGTCAGGGTCGGCGTCCGCGTCTGCGTGACCGTGACCGAAGGCGACGCCGTAACCGAAGGGGTCGCCGTGACGGCCGCTGTCAGAGAGGGCGATGCAGTTAGAGAAGACGTAATCGTGTTTGATGTGGTCGCTGTCTTGGAGGCGGTGTTCGAAGCTGTTTGCGTCCGTGTGCCGGATCCGGTGACTGTGCCGGTTCCTGTGACCGTTTCTGACACAGATCCCGTGCCTGTCTGTGTGCCTGTACCCGTCTGGGTTACCGATCCGGTCTGCGACCCCGTGCCCGTCTGCGATCCCGTGACCGCAGCGGTTCCTGACACAGTTGATGATCCCGTGCCGTTGCTGGTTACGGATGCCGTCGTTGTGAGACTACTGGTGCGAGATGGCGTAGGCGATCGGGTACCCGATCGTGTAACCGACAGGGTGCTATTCTGTGTGCCTGACACCGTCCCTGTCTGCGATCCCGTCTGCGTCTGCGATGCGGTCTGTGTCTGCGTCGCCGTTTGTGTCTGACTGCCGGTCTGCGTCTGTGTCTGAGTGCCCGTGATCGTCACCGTGCCGGTTCCAGAAGGGCTGACCGTAGCGGTTCCGGTGGTTCCCGAAGAGCCAGTGCCGGTTCCTGTGGCCGTGACCGTCTCGGTGACTGGCGGCGTGCCCGACATCGTGGCTGACACGGTGGCCGCTGGTGTAATCGCAGATGTGCCCGATCCCGATGCAGACACAGTTGCCGCCGCGGTCGCATTGGCCGATCTAGAGGATGTTGATGTGCTCGATCCGGTGGCCGTTACCGTGACGGTCGGTGTGACGAGACCGGTGGCCCCCGTGGATTTTGTGGCGGTCGTCGTGATTGTGGCAGCTCCTGTCGTCGAGGCTGTGATGGATTGAGTAACCGTACCAGTAGAAACAGCTGTCACGGATCCCGACACGGATCCTGTCTGTGACCCGGTTTGTGTGCCGGTGACCGTTGAGGAGGGAGTGAGCGCTGCTGACAGTGATCCCGTGTTAGTTACCGACACTGTTGCCGGTGCAGTCGGCGCTGCTGTTCTACTAGCTGAACCCGTAGAGGATGGAGTGCTCGACACTGTAGTTGATGCAGTTACAGTGGGTGTCTGGGTCAGCGTGACCCGTGCTGTCTGTGATGTTGTGCTAATTGCTGTAGCAGTGCCTGTAGGGGTTGATGACAGGCTCCAGGTCGTTGTTGCCGTTCGTGAGCCCGTGATTGATCCCGTAGTTGCACCGGTGCCTGACACCGTTGGCTGGTCCGTCACGGACGCGGTCGCGGTGCCCGACCGCGTGCCCGTAAAGGAACCGGATCGAGAGCCAGATCCGGTAAAGGACGCCGTGCCGGTCACGGTTTGACTTGTCGTACTAGTCAGAGAGGCTGTAAGAGAGGACGTGCCGGTCACGGAGGAGGACGATGTGACGGTTCGGGAGCCGGTAATCGTGGCTGTTCCTGTAGAGGATTCCGTGACAGTTCCTGAGTGGCTGGGCGTGCCTGTGACTGCGGGAGTGACCGAGGACGTGCCGGTGTTTGATGGAGTCACCGTTTGCGTGCCGGTTAGAGATGAGGAGGCGGTGTTCGTTGCCGTGGTACTTGCCGTCACCGTCTGGGTATTCGAGGGGGTGATTGTCTGGCTGGTCGTGCCGGTCATCGTTTGCGTGATCGTCTGTGTCACCGAGGCCGTGTTGGAGGGCGTGGCTGTGGTCGAAGCAGTATTGGAGGAAGTGATTGTGGGCGACATCGTGCCGGATCGACTGGCTGTTCTCGTGCCGGTGACTGTGAGGATTGTATTTGTAGAGGTCTGTGACGGTGTCTGTGTTGGTGTTCGAGTGCCTGTAGGAGTCTGAGTGGGTGTGCCCGTTTTTGTGGCAGTGCCTGTAGGAGTCTGAGTGGGCGTTCTTGATCCAGTTCCTGTAGCGGTAGGTGTTTGACTTGGCGTTTGCGTGCCCGTTCCAGTCCTGCTAGGCGTTCTTGATCCAGTTCCTGTAGCGGTAGGCGTTTGACTTGGTGTTTGAGTGCCTGTGCCAGTCCTACTAGGCGTTCTTGATCCAGTTCCTGTAGCGGTAGGCGTTTGACTTGGTGTTTGAGTGCCTGTGCCAGTCCTGCTAGGCGTTCTTGATCCAGTTCCTGTAGATGTTGGAGTCTGTGAAGGTGTTCTAGTCTTCGTAGCAGTGCCAGTAGGTGTTTGCGTGCCCGTGCCGGTCCTGCTAGGCGTTCTTGATCCAGTTCCTGTAGATGTTGGAGTCTGTGAAGGTGTTCTAGTCTTCGTAGGAGTCTGAGTGGGCGTTTGCGTGCCTGTACCGGTCCTGCTAGGCGTTCTTGATCCAGTTCCTGTAGATGTTCCTGTATTTGAAGGTGTCCTAGTCTTCGTAGGAGTCTGAGTGGGCGTTTGCGTGCCCGTGCCGGTCCTGCTAGGCGTCCTAGTAGCCGTGCCAGTACCCGTTGGAGTCTGTGTCGGTGTTCTAGTCT
>Ga0136644_10000058_pt1 | contig 79042 bp, 127 predicted proteins | sample C_130820_EF_Meta_FD_94780 | JGI IMG/M metagenome (GOLD analysis project Ga0136644, IMG submission 94780) | Freshwater microbial communities from Lake Croche, Canada to study carbon cycling - C_130820_EF_MetaG (v2) (version 2) | ecosystem: Environmental > Aquatic > Freshwater > Lake | place...
ACCGTCGCCGATCTGCGTGCAGTCGGTCTTTCGACGGTCGAGATGCCGAAAGCAGGCCTCGACGGCCTCCACGTGATGGGTTTTGACGCAGAAATTCCACCAGACCTCGTCGAAAAGCTCCCAGAGTCACTCTCGCACGCCAAAACGCTGCTTGATCTGCACGTTTCGGACGAAGGGCAGGAGTGGTGGAAGGAAAACGGACGTGACATCGACGTCTCTATCGACCTCGACGGCGTTCAAGGACAGATTTTCGACAGTTTCACCGCAGGGAAGCGGTGGGAAGACATCATCGAAGAAGGGATTCTGGACGACTATGGCATCTCCTGAGAAGTATTCGCACATTTCGTTCGTTCCACCGGCCGGTGTGAGGCGTGAAGCCGCTCGTGGCCTCGCAATGAGGCGTGAACACGGTCGTGGGGGCACGGCGATTGGCATCGCGAGGGCTCGCGACCTGTCGAATGGCAAGGAATTGTCGCCGTCAACCGTGCGTCGCATGAAAGCGTTCTTCGATCGTCACGCTTCTGACAGTAAGGCGGAGGGATTTCGACCCGGAGAGCCGGGCTTTCCTTCAAACGGGAAGATAGCCGATCTTTTGTGGGGGGGTCGCAGTGGAGAGGCCTTTGCAAACAAGGTCGTTCGTCAGATGAACGCAGCCGATGAACGAACTTATAGTCCGGATACGGAGACCGCTATCCTCGAAGAGGAGGCTGTGTCGCAAAGGAGCGAGTCAATGCAAGGCGTCGAGCGTCGTTACTTTGGTTCGTTCGATAAGCCAGACGATAACTCGCTCACGGTAGAGCATCGCGCGGACCCGGCGACCGGCGTCAAGCGGACCTACATCGTCGGCTACGCGGCGAAGTTCGGGACCGACTCGCTTCTCCTCGGTGACTTCATTGAGAGGCTGGCCCCGTCGGCTTTCGACATCGTGAAGGCTGGCAAGGACGAGAAGGGCAAGCCGCTCAACACTCGATGCCTGTTCAATCACGATCCCAATCACCTCCTCGGTCGTTTCCCGACGACGATGAAGATGACGGTCGACAAGATCGGCCTGCGGTACGAGTGCCTGCTGCCAGAGTCTCGCAAAGACATCGCCGAGATGATTTCTCGTGGCGATCTCAGGGGATCGAGCTTCAGCTTCGTAGTGGCTGAGGGCGGCGAGAAGTGGACGACCGAGAACGGTCAGTCAATCAGATTGGTCACGAAAATTAAGTCTTTGCTCGATTGCAGCCCAGTGACATACCCGGCCTACGACGATGCCACCGTTGAGATCGCGAAGCGCAGCTACAAGGTCTTCTCTTCTGAAAAGAAGAAGATTGCCGAGGTTCGCTCGAACATTGCCAGCGAGATCGAGAAGACACGCGCGTTCCTCGCCGAGCGTCGCGGCTTCTGTGCCACGGGGCCGGGCGGCGGGATCGACAACACGTGCGGCGGTGCATCAGGTGCATCGAACAAGGAAGACTCCGCGTGGCGTGAGGGCGGCAAGGTTGGTGCCGTGATTGGTGCTGCGGTTGGCACGGTAGGCGGTGCTGCTGGCATCGGTGCGGGCACCGCGATTGGTGCCGTGACAGGTGCTGTTGCTGGCTTATTTGGAAGCCGCCCGCAGAAAGCACTTGAGGCAGCTTACAAGGCGGTGGGTACGACCATCTCTAGTATCGACAAAGCGGCGAAGACTCTCGGTTTGAAGATGACAGTTGACGGAGCAGGCAACGCGGTGGATGCGTCTTCCAACTCCATGCTGATGACAATCTCCAAAGAGGGAGAAAAGAAAGACGTTCACTTCATCAGCAAGGGCGACCCGACCGAGAGCGGACTTATTGACGAAACGCAAGGCGGCGTTTTTACAAAAGCGATCGAAAGCGGAGAGAAGCCGTCGATGGTTAAGCTGGCTGGCAAGCTGGCTGACGGATACGTGAAGGCTGGTAAGGATTTGGGTGTCGATCACGTCACGGCGAGCATTTACGACGAATCTTCAGTGGAGGCGTTCACTTCAAAAGGCTTCAAGGTTATCAGCGAGCCAGAGGACAAGTTCTCGCCAACGATCGTTCGCAAGGACATCCCCAGTTCCAAGTCTCGCCGCTCCTACGAAGAACTGATGAGGTTCTACGAGAGCCGTGGCTTCTGCCCCACAGGGCCGGGCGGCGGCATCGACAACTCATGCGGCTCTGGGGCAGTGAACAAAGAAGAATCCGCGTGGCGTGAGGGTGGCAAGGTTGGTGCCGTGATTGGTGCCGCAGCCGGAACCATCGCTGGTCCCCCCGGCTTTATTGCTGGTGCAGTTGCTGGTGCAGTTGCCGGTGCCGTCGGTGGGATGATGGGCATACAGTCTCAGAAGCCGCTCGAAGACGCGTACAAGGCAACTGGCACGTCTCTCGCAAAGGCAGACAAGGTCGCGAAGATTCTTGATAAGCCGATGGTTGTGTCTGCTGGCAACGGCGGCTCGCTCGTGATGAAGGGAGGTGGCGTCACCGTCGAGGTTCATCCCGGCGAGAAGGGGACTGGAGTCCCGAAGTACATGGTGATGAAGGGAGTCGGCAGTGCGATCGGCGGAAAAGGCACTGAGAGTGCCGGTAAGCTTGCCGCCTCTGTTACCAAAGCCGCCAAGCAGATGGGCGTAGACATGGCGATCGTCCAGATTGATGGCTCCACAGACGGCTCGCACGTCGGTGCTTTTCAGGACGCTGGCTACTCGTACTCGCTCAGTAACGACGCCACTCAAGTCACGCTGACTAAGGACATCCCCAAGTCCAGTTCTCGCCGCTCCTACGAAGAACTGATGAGGTTCTACGAGAGCCGTGGCTTCTGCCCCACAGGTCAAGGCAACGGCATCGACAACTCGTGCGGCGCGAAGGTGATGATGGCTCCAGACAGGGACGGTGGCGGCGGAAAAGCTCTCGACGCCAACGACCCGGTCGCCGTCAAGGCGTTCATGGAGAAGATGGCACGCGAGACTGGCATGGACATCACTGGGAGGCCGGTTGCACAAAAAAGCGTGAACACCGCAGTCGGAGGAAAAGCCGCAACTGCCCCGTCAGATGCACCTAAGTCTCTGGAGCAGCAAAGGCTTGAGGCTGCTGGCTTATGGGATGACAAGATCGATCCTGCCGTTAATGCTCCGTATGACGACATGGGCCACGGCGGTTACGTGCCTGACCTTCAAAGAGAAGTGACAATTCCGGGCACGAATCAGAAAACAAAGATCAACGTGGACGACCCTGATCAAGTCAAGGAATACATAACGCTGGCTGCGAAGACTGCTGGTCAGACCACGGATGAGTTTATGAAAAGCCAGCGTTTCGGCGGGACGCTCATGAAGCTAACGCCTCACGATAAGGTCAAGCTGTTCGGAGGAGCGAACCATCAATACGCTCACAAGGGTAGCAGGAGCGGCGGATGGGGGAATAAAGAATACGACGAAGCCGCAAAAAGAATTGGATCAACTCTTCGTGCGGCAGGAGTTGACCCGCAGAAATTATCTCACGCCGTGCGAGAGTACGCGAAGGCCAACAAGCTTGACCCAAAGAACGAGATGTACTCAGGGCTGAGGACTTACCAGCGAGACCCGCGAGAGTTTATGCAGTGGGCGTATAAGCGACTTGACCATTATGGTCAGGGCTATAGGTCTAACTACGAAGAACTGATGAAGTTCTTCGAGAGCCGTGGCTTCTGCCCTACGGGAGAGGACGGCGGCGTCGACAACTCGTGCGGCGGCGGCAAGTACATGGAGTGGAGCAAGGGCAAGGACAAGGAAGCTCAAGACTTCATCGACAAGGCTCGCCAAGATCAACTCTCGAAGGGCGGCAAGGACGGAGGCAAGTCTGACGAGGGCGGTGGCGTCCAGACGTGGAGCAAGGGCGATCACTTCCCGTGGACTGTCAAGCAAGTCGGCGACAAGGACGGCCACGTTCAGGGTCAGCACCCGGACGGCAGCAAGACCGAGAAGTACCCGTTCAAGGACGGCAAGACGTCCGACGCTCTGAAGAAAGTCTCTGACGAGATCAAGCGTCGCAAAGACTCACGTGCCGATCGGGTTGTCGCTGACACTCTCAAGTTCCTCATGGATCGACGTGCATGAACGCGGCACGTTACGCGTCGCTGATTGCGTTTGCTCAGGCTCGCGGATTCTGTCCGACTGGTCTCGGCAACGGCATCGACAACTCTTGCGGCGCGAAAGTAATGTCCGCGCCGGATGGGGGCGGTGGCGGTGGCAGCACAATTGGTGGGTCTGCGGCGAGCTACGCGATCGTTTCCGACGCGATAACTCAGTCGATTCCAGAAGCGGACCGCAACGCCGTTAGGCTTGGATCACAGAGGGCGATATTCGGACGCGATCAGCTTGAGAATGGCATTCCATTCAAATCGACAACCAAGGTTGCTGACCTTCAGATCAGGCGTCCCGAGGAGTTGCTTGAACGTGCTAAGTCTTACGGAATTAAGAATCCGTCAGACATTGCCGTGATTGGCTGCGGCACTATCCCTGACTCGAAGGTTGTGATGGTGCCTCGCATTGGCGGCATAGAAGTGAAAAGCACTATTCCTTTCGGAGACGATCCTCTTTCTACGGCTACTGTCGAAGCTGGCTTCAACGGCGAGCCTGACTCGGCTGTCAAGTACGGATACTTCCAACTGACTTCCCAAGCAAGAGAGAAGATTAACAGCGGAAGCATCAGCTTGAATCTTGTTTCGGCGACTATCATGTCAGCCATGTCTCAATCGCTTGAGGCAGCAGAGAAGAACGGATTGTCCAAGGCTGTCACGAACGCCGCCGGAAACGGCATCGGTCGTTTTGTGAGTGGACCAAGCGATGCCTTGCAGGGATATCGCCTGTGGCCGAAATTCGGGTTTGATGCCGACGTTGGCTCGATGATCACGGAGCGTTTCCTGAACGCCGTGAACGAATCGACAGGAAAGAAATTCAGCGACGGACTACCCCCGGCGGCGAAAGTACATCTTGGTCGTCATGGAACTCTCCGCGTACAGCACATCATCGAGACAAAGCAGGGCGAGGAGTGGTGGAATAAGAACGGCTCTGGCACCGTGATGACTCTCGACTTCTCGGACAAGTCGAGCCTCGGCTATCGGCGTTACACAGAGATGCTGTCGTGGGGAAAGAAGATGGCGGCGAGACTTGATAGGCAAGGACGGTCTGCCTTCGAGTTCTGGCTTTGGGCTTCGGAAGAGACTGGAATGCCGGAGTTCCGTAACTGCGAGATCGCGTTGTTCCCCGAGCAACGCGTCTTCTGTGCAACCGGAGTCGGCGGAGGGGTGAAGAACGACTGCGGCCCCGGCCAGACCGAGAGGTCATTCCCTGAAGGCTCGCAGAACCTACGAGACGCCGTCGATTCAGTATCCCCCGATCCGGAGAAAGTCTGGGATCGCTCGAAGGGCTTGGCTGAGACTCCTGCACCTAAGCAGATGGACGACATCGCCAACGAGCAGACCAGCCACTCAGGTGCCCCTCTCACGCCAGAGGCAGAGGCGTCATACGGATCACTCGTCGATGAGATCGGCAGGCAGTACGAGGCACTCACTGCCGCCGGGCTGAAGGCCAGAGCGTGGCGTGGAGAGGGCGAGCCATACGGCGATCCGCCGGGCAGCACGAAACCCAACTCGGACAAGATGCGTCAAGAGGTCGCCAAGACTGGCGAGTTCTCTTTCTTCATGACCGACAAGGGGTTCGGCACGGGCGATGCTACGCCCAACCACCCGATGCTTCGCGAGACGAAGTACAAGACTGCCGACGGCGAGCCGATGATCGCCAACGACTTGTTCCGGGTCGTCCACGACATGGTCGCACACGTGCGAGGCGGCTACTCGTTCTCTACGAATGGCGAGTACAACGGAATGCTGACGCACGCGTCTACACTTCCAGAAGCGGCGTGGCCTGCCCTGTTCGCTGAGACGTTCGGCCAGAACGCCGTCTACGAGAAGACGAAGAACTACGCGCCGCAGAACGCCTACGCCTCGAAGGTCGGCCCAGAGATCATCCGCAGCGAACTGAAGAAGCAGTCTAAGAGCAGTCGAGCAGCAAAGGCTGAAAGTGACGAGCCGCTTGGCTACCAGCACATCAAGTCGAGGCCTTGGCTACTCAAGTCGCTTGTCGAGAAGCGAGGCTTCTGTGCAAACGGCCCCGGCGGCGGCGTAACGAACACGTGCGGAAAGGGCGTTGGCATAAACGACTCTGATCAAGACTTTACCGGCCAGATTCTCTCTGGCGAGAAGACTATCGAGACTCGCCCGTCGAACTCGCTCAAGTCATTCATCGGCAAGACAGTTGGAATCGTTCGCACTGGCAAGGGCAAGGCCACGCTCGTCGGCGTGATGAAAATTGGTGAGCCGAAGTTCTACAAGACGCAGGAGGAGTTCGACGCCGACTTCGACAAGCACAGGGTTGGAAAAGACTCTAAGCACTACATCGGCCCGGAAGGAAAGTACGGATACCCTCTGTCTGAGGTTAAGCCTACCGTCCCATTGCCGCTCGACACAAAGCATTACGTTGCGAGAGTTATTCCAACGTCGGTTCAGTTGCGAGAGCTTGCGATCTGGTTCGACCTTAGCGGCGTCGAGATTCGCGGCGACGCTCCCGCCCCAAAGAAGGACAAGATCAAAGGCAGCGACGTCAACGACGAAGGCTCCGCTAAGAACAAGTCTGGCGACATCTCGCTGAACGAGAGCATCGTCGCCTCGCTGAAGTCGAAGGCCGAAGAACACAACGCTGCGATGCGAAAGGCCAAGAAGCCGTCGTGGACTCACGTCAGCCTGCCCGCACTGAAGGCAGTCTATCGTCGAGGTGCTGGTGCTTTCTCGACGAGCCATCGTCCGGGCATGACTCGCGACCGATGGGCATTGGCGAGGGTAAATGCGTTCCTAACCTTGGCCCGGAGAGGCAGGCCAGAGAACGCGAAGTACACGACCGACAACGACCTTCTCCACTCCAGTCATCCGAAGCACAGCACGCAGGCTCGTGCCTTTTGCCCTAGAGGCGAAGGCAACGGTATCGACAACTCGTGCGGCGCGAAGACTATGTCCGCGCCGGATAAAGATGGCGGCGGCGGTGCCATGCCCAGCAAGGTTTCTCCGGGCTCATCGCAGTGGGGTGAGAACGAAAAAGAAATCGGACGCGGAGAAGACACGGTCTTCTTCCGTCCGGAAGAGCCTATGTTCGACGGTGCTGATCGGCTTGGGGTGATCACGATCAAAGACCCAGACGCCACCAAAGCTGCGCTCAAGTCTCTTGGCATGTCCGTTGCTGACGCAATCGCCGCCTCTGGCGTGTGCCTAGACTCCATAGGGCGTCTTGGCATTTCGCCCCCCCGCGTGACGATCTCGCCAAACTACGGCAACGAGTCTGATCCGCTTGGAACAAGGGTTGCCCTGTTCCATGTTTGGTGGAGTTCTGCTGCGACTCAGGGAGATGACAACGACGATTCTCCGCCGTCGGTCGTGGGCGGCGAGAGGTCTTTCTACAGATCGACAGACGGAAGTGGCTTCTCGATCGTAGCTCAAACATTTCATATCAACTTGCGATACCGAGGAAAGGGAATCGCACTTGAGATGATGGAGAACATGATCAACTCTGGCGCAACAGAGATCGTCATGAGGGAGGCTTCAAGGGATGACGCCGGAGGAAACTCAAGGTACGCTCTGACCGGATATTCCGAGTGGCCCAAGTACGGATACGACTGCCCGCGATCGGAGTTGCGGAGGGCAGCGCAGAGGCGCGGCCGAGAGGTTCCGCCCGAGTACAGTCGCGCTCGCAGTCTCCTTGACGTCTACGCGACGCCGGGAGGCCGCGAGTGGTGGAAGGAGTCTGGAGACTCTGTGCCGCTTCGCTTTGACTGCACCCCCGGCAGCAGAAGCATGCAAGTCTTCGATGCGTACCGCACCGCTGCGAGAGCGAAGCACGATCGTCGCAGCCAGATCGAAGCCCGCCCGGCTGAGGACGCTTCGGACTGCGACTTCGATCCGGTGCTTGACAAAGTGTGGGATGAGATCGAGAAGGCTGGGAAGTTGCCGGGCAAAGTGGCGACCGAGTCCCGCTCCGCCGACTGCGGTCGCGAAGACGACGGCCGCTTCGCCTCCGGCAACAAGTGCGGCGGCTCTGTCGATATGCCGAAGGAAGACCCTCGTGGCAGGATGCGGTACGACAACGGTGTGCAGACAGACGCAGCCCGGAAGCTCTACCAGATGGGATCGTCAGAGAAGAGACTCAAGAGTCTCGTTGACGTGATGGGCGGCGATCCGAAAAGCACGCGAGTCGACATCAACCCGCCAAGCCTGAACATCTCCGTCGCCGACAAGGATGGAAATAAACTATTCCACGTCGATCTTGAGAACGGTAGAGCGAGGCTCTACCCCGCCAAAGACTTGACCCCAGCCGAGGCTGCAAAGATCAAGGAAGCGGCTGGTGCAGCGTTTGGCGGACGTCAGTCTGACACTACAATTAAGGTCTTCGGCAAGGCTGAAGACATGAAGAAGTGGGAAACTGAGAACGCTGCCAAACTCCAGAAGTCGGAAGACAAGTACAAGTTCTCGACGCTTCTCCCGCCGCACCAGAGGCCGAAGAAATGGGAGCGGTCGATCGACGCCCGCCACGCCAGCCTCCTCGCCTTCGCCGAGTCTCGCGACTGCGGGCAAGAGAAGGACGGCAAGTTCTCGAAGGGCAACACGTGCGCGGGTGGCATCGCTGCCGACGCCGCAAAAGGGGCTGCGACCGGGGCTGTGTTCGGTGCCGTCTCTGGCCTTGCTAAGACGTTCCTTCCACAAGGTGCCGCGTCAGGGGCAGCGGCTGGTGCTGTCGCCGGTGCAGTCAAGGGAATCTACGACAACCAAATGCGTCCGACTCGTGTCTCTGCTCGAATCGAGAGAGTTGGCATGACAGACAAGAGCGTCGCTGCCCTCGTGAAAGGCCTCGGAGGCACGAGCAAGTCTCTTGCTTCAACCAACGGACGATCCGGCCTTACTCTGACGATCCGGGCGAAGGGCGGAAAAGTCTCGCACGTCGTGGACGTCACCGACAAGAAGGTCTTGATCTATCCAGTTTCCGGTCGCAAAGAGATGACCGACGACCAGATCGCGAAGATCAAAACAATCGCGTCAGAGAACGCTCCGAAAGAGACGACCGTCGTCGTGAAAACTAACTCACTCAGCTACGCGTCTCGGCTTGCCAAAAAGGGCTTCGCCGTTGCTGCCAAGGAGGCTGGCGTTTTGACTGCAACCGCCATCGCGTCTGCATACGCACCGGCTGTTCCAGACTTTGTTCTGGGAGTCACAGACCTCGTTTTAGATACGCATTTCACTGACTCTTTCTATAGGAAGCCAGATGCAAAGCGGTGATAAGTGCCCGTGCAGTGGATGCAGCGGACGGATGATCACTCGAAGCAGTCGCCAAAGCGGCGATCTTCAGGTGAGGTATCTCCGCTGCCAAGTCTGCGGTCGTCAGGACCGCTGTATCGTCTCTGCAAACGACGTGCGATCCATTTGCTGGCGTCGCACCAGTCCAAAATAGTGTTGTTTCATACAACACTTTCTTTGACCCTCTTCTTCGGGTCATTCGTTCTTTGACCGTAGTTTGAACGTGTCGCCACGCATCGCGTGGCCGCATCGTCAAACCACTAGCAAGGAACACGAAGCATGGAAGCCTCGGCCAAAGTCAAGAAGCTCCTCGACGAACTCGCCGCCGTCCTCGCAGAGATGGGCGCGGTTCAGGAGACCGACACCGAGACCGCTGACCAGAACGAGGACATGGCCGAGCAGAACGGTATGCCACCCGCCGCCGCTGACGACGAAGCGGCAGACCAAGTCGAGGACACTCAGGAGGTCGAAGGCGAGAAGCAGAAGAAACTTCGCTGCCTGTGCGAGCGTGCTGAGAAGCTCCGCGACCAGATCACCTTCTACGAGAACGTCGCTGCCAAGGAGCTTGAACTCCGAGCGGTTCTCGACAAGTCCACCCCCGCCAAGATCGAAACTCGCAACTCCAAGGAGAGTACAGTGAAGATTTCCCCTATCGCCCTTGCGGGCGCAGGCCGACTCAAGAATTTCAAGGGTCCGAATGCCGAAGAGCGGGCCTACCGCGCTGGTCAATTCTTCCGGGCCACGCTCCTGAAGGACACCGAGGCTCAGCGGTGGTGCAACGACCACGGCGTGACCGAGTCGCGTGCCCTCAACGAAGGCGTCAACGCTCAGGGCGGCATCTTCGTCAACGAGGAAATCCTCAACGAGATCATCGTCCTCGTCGAAGAGTTCGGTGCGTTCCCGGCCAATGCCCGCAACCTCCAGATGAAGTCTGACACCCTCATCGTGCCTCGCAGGGTTGGAGGTCTCAAAGCGTATTTTGTCGGAGAAAATACGAGCGTGAGCGAATCCGACGCCAGTTGGGACCGTGTCCAGCTTGTCGCCAAGAAGGCTGCGGTTGCGAGTCGCATCTCTTCGGAGATTTTGGAAGACTCGTCCGTCCTGAACCTCGCCGATTATCTGACGGGTGAAGTGTCGAGGGCCATCGCGGAACTCATCGACGTGTGTTCGTTCGTGGGGACTGGCAGCGGCGACCACGGCGGTATCGTCGGTGTGGTCAACAAGATCACCGACGGCACTCATGCCGCTGGCGTGATCACGGCTGGCAGCGGCGAGACCGGGGCGCAGTCGCTGACCCTGAACTCGCTGATCGCTGCGGCTGGTCGTCTCCCGCTGTACGCGAGGGCCAACGCCAAGTGGTACGTGAACCCCGCCGTCTTCGCGGCCAGCGTTCAGCGTCTGGGTCTCGTCAACAACGTCGGCATCGCTGGCGGCAACACGCCCGCGACCCTGTCGGCGGGAACCGAGATGCGACTTCTCGGATATCCAATTGTTTTCGTGCATACACTTTCCAACAACGTGTCGGCTGACCCCGGCGTCGTGAAGTTCCTCTTCGGCGACCTGTCGCTGAGTTCCTTCTACGCGACCCGTCGCGGCCTGACCATCAAGCAGTCCACCGAGCGTTATGCGGAACTCGATCAGACGCTGCTCGTCAGCACGATGCGGTTCGACGCGGTCACCCACGACTGCGGTGACGCGAACCGTGCCGGTCCGATCGTTGCTCTCAAGACTGCGGCCTCCTGATAGTACGGAAACACTTGCCCCTCTCAACTCCCTTAACAAGGACTAGAACGTGAATCACATTGAAGGTACGAAGACGGTTGCGAAGGTTTCCGTGGCGGTCGCCACGAGCGGCACTCACTCGCATGAGATCGACACTCTCGGTGCCGACTACGCGAGCATCGACGTGGTGTTCAGCCAGTTCACGGCTGCGACCACGAGCTACGCCAGCATCCTGAAGCTCCAGCAGTCGGACTCGTCTGGCAGCGGTCAGGCTGACGTCAGCGGCTACACCATCACCGCCGGTGCTGGCGCGACGACTGGCGGCACGGGTGCTGTGGCACGGTTCAACGTCGATATGCGTGGGAAGAAGCGTTACTTGACGGTCGTCGCGACCCCCGGCAACGCAGCCACGATCTCGACCGTTGCTCGCCTGAGCAAGACGGAAGATATGCCGATCACCGCTGCCGCGATGGGTGTCAACGACCTCGTCCCGTCGGTCACGATCAACAAGCAGTTCCAGACCTACTAGTCCACGGACGGACACGACGGGCAAGGATGCCCAAGCCTATTTTCACTTCAGGAGGGGCTTGGAGTGTCAGATGCGGATTCTCGTCGGCAACGTGGAACATGATGTAAAAGTCGCGGCGTGCTTGAGCATGCCGCGACTTGCTTTTACAGACAACTTTTTCACGGTCACCAGCACGTTTGCCCCTCATGGCATTCAGGTCGTGAAAGGAACTGGGGCTTTCTGGGATCAGACAATGACCCGGATTCTCACAGACCTGTCTAAGGAAGAGACCGGCAACGATTTTATCTGCACTCTCGATTACGATAGCGTCTTCGAGCCTGAGTGCCTGCCTCGTCTCTTGTCTGCGATCTTGATCTCAGGAGTCGACGCGATCGCGCCGCTTCAAATGAAGCGAGACGACAAGCAACTCATGTTTACCCCCGAAGGCCTCGGCGGTAAGGGCGAGCAGACTGTCACGATGCCAGCCGACTGGTGGGAGAAGCCCGCCCAGATCGTTGATACGGCTCACTTCGGCCTGACTCTGATTCGGACGGCGGCTCTTCGCAGGATGAAGAAGCCGTGGTTCCTCGGCGTCCCCGGCGAGGACGGCGACTGGGGATCAGATCGGCAAGACCCTGATATCTACTTCTGGCACAAATTCCGTGAGTGCGGCAACAAGCTGGCAGTCTGCCCGCAAGTCGCGATCGGCCACGCGGAGCTTGTCATTAACTGGCCTGATCAGAGGTTGAAGACCATCTATCAGTACCCGACTCATTTCTGGAACAGCGGCGGACGGCGACCACCGGAGGCATGGGGATCGCAGGAACACGCGGAGAAATCCAAATGAAGATCAAGATGCTGAGGGACTGGGGCTGGCACAAAGAAGGCGATGTTGTCGAAATCTTCGACGTCACTGCCAAGGGCTGGATTTCTGACGGCATTGCCAAGCCAATCACTGAAGAATCGAGGTCGATCAAGGTCGAGCAGGCGACGATGACCGTCGAAAAGCGGAAAGTGAAGCCGTGAAATACTACGAACTGATTCAGCGTGGGAACCTCCGCTACCGATCTCTCCGAAGGATCACGGAGCCTGTCGTTGAGCCAGTCTCGCTGGCGGAGGCCAAGTCTCACCTCCGCATCGATCCGGACTTCGACTCTGACGACCTGTACGTGATGAGTCTCGTGTCTGCCGCGAGGCATCACGTCGAGACGGTGTGCGACCGCACGCTGATCCGTTCGCAGTGGCAGATGAAGCTCGACTTCTTTCCAAGCTGGGACATCGAGCTTCCCCGCCCTCCGGTCACGACTGGCGACATCGTCGTGACCTACGTACCAAGTGACGGCGTCTACGCTCCCGTGCCGTTCACGGACTTTCGGCAGGACAGGGACGCTACGCCTGCCGTGATCCGGCCGCAGTGGAACCGCACGTGGCCCCCGTGCCGTGGTGCGGAGAACGACGTTACTGTGACCTACTGGGCAGGCTACGGCGACAACACCCGCGCGGTGCCCACCCCCGCGCGTCACGCGATGCTCATGCTCGTCGGTGGGTGGTACGCAAATCGCGAGTCGATCGTTCAGGGCGCGTTGAATCCCGCCCCGATGGCTGTGGATATGCTCCTAGGATCGATCAACTGGGGGCAGTACCGATGACAATCCGGGCGGGAGACTTGCGAGAGTCTGTGACCATTCAGGTCGCGACTCAGGCAACCAACGCCTACGGCGAATCGACTGCCACGTGGGGTGTGTTCGCTACTCGCCGCGCTGCGGTCGAGGGTCTGACGGCGAGCGAGGCGATGCTCAGCCAAGAGCTTGCCACGATCGCCACCCATACCGTCCGCTTCCGCTACGTGCCCGGCCTGACGTCAGGAATGCGTGTTGTCTGGACTAGCCGGTCCCCAGTCCGCACGCTCGACATCGTATCGGTGACCGAGAAGAACAATCGAGAAGAACACTCGCTTGTTTGCAAGGAGCGGCTTACGACATGAGTGGCGTGAAGGTCACAGGCCTGAGCAAGGTTATCGATGAGCTTCAAAAGCTCCCCTCGGTGATCGATAGCGACCCTGTGCTAAGGGAGGCCTCTCAAATCTTTGCCGCCCGGCTCCGCGCGGCTACCCCGAAAGGGTACAGCGGAAAGCTCAAGGAATCGGTGATCTACAAGTCTTCGGACGAAGGTGCGTTCGTCGGCTACGAGCGAGAGGTGGAGACTGCTGGAAACCCAGACCTCGACAGTGTTACTCGCCCAAGGACGAAGGGCAGGAGTGTCATTAGGTGGGTCTCTGCGGACGAGCTAGGCACGGTTCTCGAAGAGACTTTCGACGCCTACGCGGCGGAAGGCGTTTTGTTCATAGAAGAGCGTCTCGCGGAGCAGATTAATGGCGGCACCTGAAAAGTGGCTTCGCGAGAGGCTTGACTCAGCGACGACGGCTGGCATCTATCCGGTGCTTGCCGTCCAGAATGCCCCATTCCCTCTTGTTGTCTACCGCCGCACGGGCACACGTCGCGAGCGAGGACTGACGGGCAATTTCGGCGTCCCCGTGGCGACGTTTTCCGTCGCGATCGTGTCGGAGACTTACAGCCAAGCCAAGGACATCGCCGACTCGATTCGCATCGCTTGCGACAACTTTACGGGCGACACGCAGGGCGTGAAAATAGTAACGACGGCCCTCGTCTCCGAGCAGGACAACATGGAGCGTCCGTTCGAGGGGCAGGCCAAACCACTGTACAGGGTTGATCAGGTCTACGAGGTCCGTTTCACAGAATTCGTCTGACGTCCGAGGAGGGACGGCACAATGGCTTACGAAGCATCGCAGGGTATTGGTTTCTCTTTCTCGGGCACGAAGTTCACCGCCACCCAGATTTCCGTCTCCAAGAAGACGCCTGAGATCGACGTCACGTCGCTCGAAGCTCCCAACGGAAGCTATCGCTCGTACCGTCTCGGCTCGATCCGCGACGGAGACGAACTGAAGGTGGATTTCATCGGCCTCACGCTGCCGCAGATGACGTCGACTGGCTCGATCACGTGGGCGATCGACGGCACTGGCTCGAACGCCGGGTTCACTGCCGGTCTGCCCACCGCAGCCCTCGTGACTTCGGCGGACGTGACGGCTCAGGTCGGCGAGTTGATCAAAGGCAGTATGTCGCTCCGATTGACCCAGAACTAGTTCAATGGCTTTCGTAGAACCATTCTCGTCTCACTGCTTAAAGCTGTATTGGGGCGAAGATGTTTTCTATGCGAACTCCATCAAGCGAAGCGCGTCGTCGGCCACTGAGGTAGATATCACGAGCATGGATTCTAGGGTCACGCAAGACCCTAGGAACACACAGAGGAAGATGATTTGGAAGGAAGTCGACTCTTGCCTCGCCGATCCCGGCGAGGTTTCAGTTGACTTCTGGGCAGTCGCGGCTGATTTGTACTCACTTCCGGATGCAATTGGGTACAAGAAGCTCTTGACTGTCAAAGAGCTAGATCAATACGGAGCAGACACAGGCAACATACTGCTTTCGTATCAGTGCATCCTGACTAAGGTCGATCTCGATGCGAGTGTTGGTGAATACGTGAGGGGAAGCGTCACGTTTAAATTGTCTGGATACAAGGAGTAGGCATGGCTCTCAGTAAAGCGGCGATTCTGGCGGCGAACGACAAGAAGATGGTCGACATGGAAGTTCCTGAGTGGAACGGCTCTGTGAAGATCAGGGTGATGAGCGGCACCGAGCGTGACCGTTTCGAGGCGGAGTTCGTCGGCGGCAACAAGTCGGTCGACATGGTCCGCGCGAAGCTCGTGGCGAAGTGCTTGTGCGACGAGGACGGCACACGTCTTTTCACAGAAGCTGAGATTCCTCAGCTTGGCGAGAAGTCGGCGGCGGTCCTCGACAAGCTCTTCACGGCTTGCATGAAATTGAATCGATTCACGAAGGACGACGTTGAGGAGATGGCGGGAAACTCCTGAGCCGTCCGAGGCGGCGTTTCGAGTTTCGACTGGCACTGGCCCTCGGGATGACGCACAAGCAACTCTTGGAGTCTTGCGACGCCGAGGAGTTGGCGGAATGGGAGAGCTTTTGGCTCATAGAGCCGTGGGGAGACGAGTGGCGACAGACCGCTCGCCTTACCACGGCTCTTTGCACGGCGTGGGGCAGCAAGAACCTCGAAGAGGAGATGATCATGCCGTCGAGTCGAAAGCCACCGCAGACGAAGGAGCAGATGATCGCGGAACTCCGAAAGGCATCCGGAGGCTAAGCGATGGCAACAATCGGAAGCATTGTCGCCCAGTTCACCGCCGATACAGGTGGACTACAGAAAGGCGTCGAGGATGCCGTCAGCTACTTTCAAGGTCTTCGCGATCAGATCGCTGGAGCGACTGAAGACATCAAGCAGTTCAACGCTGTTCTCTCGGCGCAGATTGCTGTAGCGAACGCGGAACTGAACAAGCTGGACGTCGAGAAGTCGATTCGCATCGATGCTGATGTGAGCGACCTGAAGACGTCGATCGAGGAGGTTGACAAGCTCGCCTCAGTTTCTTTCGACGCAGACACGTCTTCCGTATCGTCCGCCGTCGAAGAGATATCCAAAGAGAAGCCAGCCGAAATCGAGGTGAAGGCCGACACCACAAACCTCTCTACGGCCACTGGCGTTATCAAGCAGTTTGCAAGCACGTCAAAAGAACTTTTCTCTCAGTCTGGAGAAGAAGTCGTAGAGGGAGCGGAGAAGTTTGACACGTTTCGCACCTCCGCCGCAGTAATGGCGAGCGGAGTGACGAAGGCCTACTCCGATATAAAAAATGCGTCGAACCAGACTGCCAACGCAATAAATGCAATCGGTGTTGCCGCTAGTGCGATATCGAAGACTGGTCAGGATGGGTTCAAGGGCTTCTCAAGCGCAGTCGAAGCGACAGTCATCGCCACCGGAAGGGCTTACGACGCGACAGAGACTCTCGCCAAGACTTACAAGGAATCTCTTCCCGCCGCAGCGTCGGCCTCGATTGCTGGCTTTAGGGCGTTTGTTGGTCAGCTTGGCGGCATAGACACACTCGGTCGCGCCGCAGGCGGCAGCGCGGCAGCGACCGCCATAACTGTAGGGAGCCTCGGCGGCGCGTTTGCGTCAGCGGCAGCATCTGTTGGCACATACGCAGCCGTGATCACGGCTGCGAAGGTGGCTTCTGCGGGGATGAGCGAGGAGGCTCAGGCCTATGTTCAGAGAGGTGCTGAATACGCGGGAGCATTTGCCGGTGTTGCCGCAGGCGCGGCTGCGACAACGTCGGCATACAATCTCGTGGCTGGCGCGTTGTATAAGTCTTCGACGGCCACACAGTTCTTTCAGAACGTGCTTCAGGGGCTGGGCGGCGGCATCACGACAGCCGTTGCTAGCTCGGCCAGCTTGGTTAAAAGTCTGACGCAAATCAATACCGTCATGAGTCTGGTTTCCTCGGCTGCGAACGAGAAAACAACCGGCTTGGGCTTTGTGTCACTCGCGGCTCGCGTTGCCGTAACATCTGTAATGTTTGGCGCGCTCGCCGGAGGCGTGCGTGCCTATGCGGCTGGCACGGCAGTGGCTGCGGGGGTGACTGGCGGAGCGTCTGCGGCGATCACCGGCCTAGCTGCCACGTTCCCTCTTGCTGCCGTCGGTGCTATGGCAGCAGCGGTAGCGACAGGGAAGTTCTTCCACGCACTTGAGCATCTCAGTGTTGCCACTCAGTCGCTCGATCAGATGGCTGAACGGTTCGGCACGACCACTCAGGAGATGGAGAAGCTAAAGCTCGCCGCCGACAACACTCAGGTGAGCATGAGAATGCTGGGCAAGGCACAGCAGTCTTTCTATCAGAACCTGAGCAAGATTAAATCAGGCCAGTTCAACACAGAGAGCGTTCGCGAAGCCAAGATTGCTTTCGATAAGCTTGGCATCTCAACAGAAGAACTCAAAAACAAAAGACCTGACGAAGCCTTCCGCCTAGCGGCAGCAGAACTGTCTAAGGTCGAAGACGCCGCCAAGCGAACGTCCATCGCGATGGACTTGTTTGGGCGAACTGGCGGAATGATCCTTCCAGCCTTGAAAGAGCTTGAAGAAATCGATCAGGACTTCGCGAGACTTGGCGGTGCCTTGAATTCTCTTGATACGAAGAGGCTCCTTGACGTCGAGGCTTCGTTCGACAGGCTTTCAGCGTCTGGGAAAAGCCTTGGCAGAACTCTCCTCATTCCGTTCGTCGAGCTTCAGAGAGCGTTCAACAATTTTTCCGCAGAGGTGAAGGGCGGCTTGTCCACTGCGCTGGCACCGCTTGCGAGTATGCTCGCAGACGTCAGCAAGCCGCTTTCGATCATCATTGAGATGGTCGGAAGAGTGATCGGCATCTTCCTGAGAATGGTTGCGGTGATTTTTCAGATTGCCGCCTCCTTGCAAGCGTTCGCCGCCTTTGCTGCCATATTTGAAGGCATTCGGTACGGCTTCGACATGATGATGAAGCCGATTGAGGATTTTATTGCCGGTGCTGCGGAGCTTGCGTCTGCATTTGCTGCTGCAATGAGGCCAGCCGCAGAGTACACGGGCATCCTTAGTCTTTTCGGAGTCGGCCTTCGGGCAATTGGAACCGCTGTAGGCGTCGTCTTGGCTTTTATAGGGCAGCTTGCGATTTACGTAGGAGTAGGAGCCGCTGCGTGGGGGATTTACACGGTCGCTATCTCGCTCGCCAGCGCGACGTCTCTGCTCGCTGCCGCTAACTTCGCACTAGCATGGGCTGCGGCACTCGGACCAATTGCCGTCGCGGCCCTCGCGCTTGCGGCAATCGGCGGCGTATTAACTGTCTTGGTCAAGGGACTGGTTGAAGCTGGAAAGTGGGTCTACGGACTCGCAAAGTCGTTCATTGGCTTTAAGTCCGCACCTGAGAAAATCGACGCCACCCGCGCTTCTGTCGACGAACTTGCCGAGGCTTCGCGCGCGGCCTCTGCGTTCAAGGGCGGTAAGTCTCCTGCGTTTGATGAGGTCAAGAAGTCAGTTACTGAAGCAAAAGAAGAGATCAACTCGCTGACGATCGAGTCGGCGAGGTATGGCTCCGAGGGGTCTGCCGCTGCGAAGGCTGCTCAGGAGGGCTTCAGCGAGCTTCAGCAAAAGCTTGCCGACGGAAGGATCACGCTCGAAGAGTTTGATGAGCAGACAAAAAAGAACGCCGAAAACCTCCGCGAAAACCTGAAGTCATACAAAGACGACAGCCCGGCTATCGCGCTCAAGAAAAACCTCGAACTCTACAAGCAACTCAACGACGCTGCGAAGGCAGCAACGAAGTCCACCAGAGACATTGGTGCCGGTACGGTGATCGAAGACAAGTTCTTTCCGACTTCCGAAAAGATCAAGACTAAGGCGGCAGAGTATAAGGCCGAGTACATAAAGGCTCTTGAGGAGATCAAGAAAAAGCAGCAGGAGGGCTTTTTCGCCGACGAGATCAAGCAAAAGAAGGAAAAAAATCAGTCAGACTTCGACAACAATCTGATCTCGAAAGATCAGTTCGAGACGGTCAAGCTTGAACTTGACTCGACGAACGCTCAAGAGGAAGCATCAATCGCGGCCGAGGAGGTCAAGAGAGAGTTTGATCGCAATAACAAGATCAACATCGAGCTTGACACTTCGTTTGCAGAAAAGATTCGCAAGGAACTCGAAGACGCTTTCATGAGTCCGGTCGACAAGTTCGAGGACGAGCTTGACAAGATCAAAAACAACAAGTCGCTGACCGACACTGAAAAAGCACTCGCAAGGGCGAACCTGACCAAGAAAACAAGAGAAAGCCTCGTCGGCAAGTCTGCCCAGACTCAGTTTCAGGAACGCACCCGTGACGTTAAGCAGGCTGCTGCGGCTGGCCTGATCAGCACAGGCGAGTTGAACGCGGAACTCAAGAAGGCCTCTGAAGACTTTGCGTCAGCCGTCGGCGTGACCAAGACCCCGTTCGAGACGTTCTCTTCGTCTCTCAACAACATTGCCAAGCAGTTTGGCTTCGCAGGCCAGCCTATCGACGTCGTTCGTGAGAAGCTCAAGGGCAATGCCGAGCAACTTGCGATGTTTGATCGGGCGGTCAAGGAGTCTCGCGACAATCTCCTCGCGTCACTGGGCATCGAGAAGACTCCTCAGCAAGTCTTCGATGAGCAGATCGAGAAGATCGAGGAGGCCGCGAACTCGAAAGACCCAAACAAGAGCATCACCAGCGAGCAGGCCGATCAGGCGAGGGCCGCAGCGAGACGCAAGCGAGACGAGGCTCTCGGTGCCGGTGCAGACCTCGCGGGGCAGTTTAGCGATCGTCAGGCGAAGATCAACGAGGCCTACGGCGGTGGAAAAGACCCGGCAAAACTTGCGGTGGCACAGAACAAGCTTGACATGGACAAGAGGTCTGCCGCCGGTCTTGATGCTACGCCCGCTCAGGCACTGAAGGCCGGTATCGATAAGGTAAACGACGCGTTCGGCGTGACAGGAAAGTCGCTGGCTGAGATTCAGTCGTCTCTCTCGCCAGCAGAGTTCGAGGAGTACCAAGAGGCGATCAAGAAAAACAAGACCGCCGTCGAGGAGTCTCTTGGAATTCAAAAGCCGTCGATCGTGAAACTGCAAGAGGCTCAAGACAAGCTCTCCGACGCCGTCGGAGAGAACGTCATCTCTCAGCAACAGGCTAGCTCTGCGGCTAGAAAACTTCGAGACGACTTTATGTCTTCTATTGGCGTCGCCAAGACTCCGTTTGAGGAGTTTTCGGGTGCCATCGACAACATCGCAGAGCAGTTCGACATGGCGGGCCAGCCTCTCGAAACAATTCGAGACAAGCTGAAGGGCAACGCGGATCAGCTTGCGTTGTTTGACCGTGCCGTAAAGACAGCACGTGACAATCTTCTGTCATCCCTCGGCATCGAGAAGACTCCTCAGCAAATCTTCGACGAGCAGATGAAGAAAATCGAGGAAGCAGCGAACTCGACTGACCCCAATAAGAAAATCACGAAAGAGCAGGCTGAGCAGGCAAGGACAAACGCCCTAAGAAAGCGAGATGAGGCTCTCGGTGGCGAGAGTGCGGCAGACTTCGGCGGCAAGATCAAGGAACAACGCGCGAAGATCGAGGAAGCATACGGCAAGAACGGCGCGAACGATCCTGAGAAGTTCAAGTCTGCCATGCGGAAGCTCAACGAGTCTATCCCCGGTGCTGAGCAGCAAAGCCCAGTCCAGAAGTTCCAAGAAGACCTTGAGAAGCTCAAGGCAGCTTTCGGCGAGGGAACTCCCGAGTTCGAGCAGGGCAAGAAGAACCTTCAGGCTCAACTTCAAGATGAACTGAAGCCCGCCCTCGATGCGACTAAGGAGGACCGCAGAAGCGTCGATGCCTCTGATTCTCGAAGCAAAGGCGGCGTCGACACGTTCTTCCGTATCCTGCGAGGCAACGACAACCCGTCTCTCAAGGCTCAGCTTGAAGTCGCACGCAACACGAAGTTTCTCGCCGATGCGGCGAGGGATAGGGACGCAGCACCAGTCATCGCTCAACTCTCAGCACCACGGTAATCATGGCAGTAGTAGATTCTAGAGAGATGTATCGCGGCCGGAGTCGCCAGACGACCTACGGCGACGTGCCAACGTACACTCGCATTTTTCTTGTGCGTGTCGACGACCCCAACACGGACCTTCAGGCTATATCCGAAGAGCCGGGCATCGACTGGCTGGACCCTCACCCGGAGGACGAGAACGCTCTGCTCGTTGACTCGAACATTCAGCAGGACGGCGACTCGCCGTTTCACTACAGGCTGACGTTCACATACAAGTCTGCAACAGACCTCGACAAAGACCCGCTAAACCGTCCCGCTCAGTTTTCGTTCAGCGGGGGACTCGCGTCCGCGCCAGCGTTTTGGCACTTCCCCAACAGCAACGACAACAGCACGAAGCGGATCATCATCAACACAGCCGGAGACCCGATCGGAGGGCTCGACCGAGACGAGGGTGAGTTCACGGTGTCGATCACGATCAACAAGGCTCCGCCGTTCAACTACGCGAAAGCGCAGGCGTATGTCGGTGCGATCAATTCTGACTCGTGGAGCGGCGGTGCCCCCAAGACGTGGAAGTGTATGTCCATCACGGGGAACCGAAAAATCGAGGACGTCCAAGCTGAGCAGTATATCTACTGGGAGACAAGCACAACTCTCGCGTATCGAGGCACCGGCTGGGACTTGCAGACTTGGGACGTCGGTTTCAATCAGATCGTCGGCGGGAAACGGAAAAAAATTATGGCTGGGTCTGAGCCTGTCAGTGAACCAGCCGCACTTAGCAACGGTCGAGAGAAGACTCCGGGCCAGCCGCCTGATCTCCTGTCGTTTCGCGTCTATCCGATGCTGCCTTTCACCGATACTTTCCCGCCCCTGCCGTCGTGAGGTGATGCATGAGTTATGGACCGTCGAGGCAGGACCGTGGTGCTGGCAACTCTGGTGAGCAGCCGGTGCAGTTCAAGCTGGCTGACGCTCAGCGTATTGCGAACGTCGTCGGAACGGTCGAGGGGGCGAGGAGAGATCGAAAGAACAGCTTCCTGTCGAGGGCCGTTGGACAGTCGTCGCATTACCTGAGCAAGACGACGGCTACGTGGACGATTGGAACAAGCCAGACGTTGACTCTGTACGTTGGTGACCCCGGCAGCGAAGCGGCGTCGAGCGGCGATACTGTTGACGCGTGGAACAAGACCGGCGGCGATATTGCCAGTGGCAAGTGGGTGCTGCTCGCTCGGGCTAACGGAAATTTTTACCTTGCCGAGCCGGAGGTAGTTGAGCAGGAAGTTTTGACCGGCGTAACGCTTGGCCCGTCTGGTCTAGTGTTTACGAAAGAAACGGTCTACGTCATCGGCAAGAAGTCGCCGTCGCCGTCTGACATAACGATCTCGCCGGTGGATGCCAGCGTGATAACGCACGTGTCGCTTGGAGCGGGTGGCCTTACCTTTACGAAGCGAGGCATTAAGGTGCTTGCCACCTCGACGGCATCGGAGGTAACTATCGGAACAACGACCTGCCCATAATGCCACTCGCAATAAAAAACGGCTTGTTGGTTCTGAAAAGTGGCCTTCTTGCGCAGAACTGCGCGTGCTGCGGAAAGCAGTGCGACTCCAATGTTAATTTTTATGAATGCGACGACATGGTGACTTATGAATTCTTGGATATGACGAACTATCCGGGAAACGTCGTAAAAGAGATTGTTGCAAGCCGCCAGTTGATTACCATCCCAGCAAGCTATTCTCTGCCAGTTACGGTAAAGTTTTGCGGTACTGCTGACGACGGATTCTTGATTGATGGTGCTTTGCTGGCAATGTTTGGAGTTAACCCGCCTGACCGTACATTGAACACAAGGACATTTACGATAAGTGTTTACAACGCTGGCGGGCCGATTGCCGGTAACTTGAAAATGTGCTTTGCTTCTGTGAACCCACTTCCGTGATTACATGCCACCGCTCACACCTTGAAGCCCGTTGCACTGAGCGTGGCTACACGCTCAAAGAGGTGCTGCCGTGCGTTGTATCGCAAGACGGCGACGAGTGGACTATTGACGTTGAGCATCCGGCGTATCCGCGAGTTTCTCGGCTACCGGAGCCGCCAGCCACACCAGCGAGCGGCCCCGGCACCGAGCTAAAGAAGCTCCTCGCCAAGGTCGGCATCACCGCCACGCCCGACTGCGCGTGCAACGATCGCGCCGCAGAGATGGACCGCCGCGAGCAGGAGACGCCCGGCTGGTGCGAGGCCAACCTAGACACGATCGTCGGCTGGCTCCGCGAGCAGGCCGAGGCTCGCGGGCTGCCGTTCATTGATCTGGCGGGCAGGATGCTCGTGCGGCGGGCGATCAAGAATGCACGCAAGGAGGCGGGCAAATATTCTATCTGAGGCTGCGTTATTTTCGAGAAACTATTTTGCAACCAAGCGACCACCACTTCCAAATAGACAACCAGAAATGGCTCTGGCGTTACTCACCGCTCAAGGGCCGGGCCGACGGCTGGACTGAGTTCGACAAGAGAAAAGTGTTGATCCATTCGGAGCTACAGGGTAGAAAGAGGCTCGAAATCGAGCTACACGAAGGGCTTCACGCCAGCCTTGGCCCTACGATCTCGGAAGAGTCGGTCACGCAGACGGCTCGCGATCTTGCCAAGATTCTCTGGTCTCTCGGCTACAGGATTCAGGAGGAATCTAAGTGATCAACGAAAGTACGGATACTATTGCCAGCGACGACGATGACGATGAGATCGCCGACGATCTCGAAGCGTCGGTCGATATGGACTGTGCAAACCCGCTGCCGGGCGTGTTCTCTGTGAGCAGCGGCGTCATCGAGGCATGGAAGACCATGACCGAGACCTCGGCGGCGGTCTCAGAGCCAGACAACCCAAAAGACATCGTCGGCACCGACAAGCTCCCGTTGCACCTCTGGCCGACTACGGCCACGGCAATGGGCTCTATCGCTCTCCTGAACGGTGCGTTGAAGTACGGCAGATCGAACTGGCGGCACACCGGAGTCCGCTCCAGCGTCTACGTGGACGCGTGCCAGCGGCATCTGGCGGCGTGGTTCGAGGGTGAGGAGTCGGACGAGGAGGGAGTGCCTCATCTGTCTGCGGCTCTCGCCTGTCTCGCGATCATCGTCGACTGCCAAGCGGCCGGGAAGCTAAAGGACGATAGGCAGTTCCCCGGCGGTCATCGGAAGTTGATCGACTCGCTCACGCCGCACGTGAAACGGCTGCGAGAGTTGCACGCCGACAAGTCTCCGACGCACTATGACGCCAGAACTTGACATCCTGAAGCAGGCCTGCCACATCGCCAGACAGGAGTCTCACGATCCCCGCACGCACGTCGGTGCGATTCTTGTGTCTCGTCGTGGCATCCCGGTCTACGCTGCGAACCAACTCCCGCCGGGAGTGTTTCGCACGCTCTCCAGACTGGAGCCGCCACGCAAATACAAGTACATGGAACACGCTGAGAGAGCCGCGATCTACGCGGCTGCGGCGGCTGGTATCTGCACTCACGGAGCGATTCTTTACGCCCCGTGGTTCTCGTGTGCAGACTGTGCTAGAGGCATCATCTGCGCCGGAATCAAAGAGGTCGTCGGTCTCGCATCGCTTCGAGCGGCAACGCCTGAGAGGTGGGAACGCGATATCGCGATGGCGGAGCAGATGATGAACGAGGCCGGGATCGCCACGAGGTGGCTCGCTGGCACCGTTGGTGAAACCATCCGGTTCGACGATCGAGACATCTCAGTCTAAGTCCTGCCGAGGGAGGGCGGCGTGACGCCCAGCCTACCCCGTCACGCCGCCCCCGGCAGGCACTTCTCAGCCGATCTTCGGAAGCACGTCACAGGGCTTCGGCCCCGTTTCAATGAAACGCAAATCGATGTAGGCCTTTGTGACACGTGGCGAACTGTGATCAAGCAACGCCGTAGGGTCGCCTCCTCCAGCAAGGAAGTGAGTCGCTGAACTTCTGCGGATCATGTGAAATTTAGTCTTGCGTCCGCCGTCTAGGCCAGCACGCTTGACGATCCTTCCAAACGAATGCCAGAGCAAGGTCTTGACCTTGTCCCACGAGAAGATCGCCTGCGACGGCTTCTTACCCCGACACACCTGTTCGACAAGGTGCTGGGTCTCAAGTGACAGGCTGTAAAGCTTGTCACGCTTGCCGCCCTTCCTGTGTTCAGCACGGACGAGCAGTTGTCCCTGCTGATAGTCGAGGACTTGAACCCCCATTATCGCGCCGATGCGTTCCGCCGACTCCCAGAGAACACTCACAAGTGCCCTAAAATAGAGACTCGTCGGAACCCCATCAACAGTGCCGACTTCCTTGTCAGTCGCACGAATCAAAGATCGAATCTGATCGATCGTCCACGCCGTCGGAATTCTTTCCGGCAGCGTTGCAGGCGGCACGCACGGTCGTGTCTTGACTAGACCTCGATCGTGAGCGAAGCGAGCCAGACTCAAAAGTTGAGTTCGTTCCTTCTCTGCCGTAAACGCGCTCCTCTCGCTTGCTCGCTTCGTCAAAAAACGAGCGAGTGAGAGATCGTCGAGGTCAGCCAACGTCGGCTGACGCTGGAGAAACTTAGCAAGCGATCGAAGAGTGCAGTGGTAGAGGCGAACGGTGTTCTCGCTTTTCCCACGCAGTTTCAGCGGAGCGTAAATCGTCTCGAAAAACTCAACCAGCGTCATCGTCATGGTGGTGTGTCCTCCTTCATTTGCCACCAGATCGAGGTAGCTCACCACGAGTACCTCGATCTGGTGGGCAGAGTACACATCCGTGCAAAAAAGTTGACCCCCATGAGTACCTTACTTGGGGGGCAAGACTCGCCTCGTGCGCGTCACAGTTCGGATAGTCGGCAAGATTTCCCATTTCCAAACAGGTCCGCCAGACCGTCGGCCAAGACCTCAGCCGCCTTGCGGCGAGTCTTCACACGACCCGCAAAAATGTCGTCGATGAGCCAGACGACAATCTGGTCGACGATCACGTCGGCCTTCTTGTCGACTCCTCGATAAAACCTCTCGCGGACGGCTCTGCGGATCGACTGCACAGACTTGGGGGCTACTTCCTTGGTTGCCATGTCTTCATCCTCCGTGGTGCCTACCTTCAGCCTTCCGGAACACCCTTCAGGCCCACCATCAGAATCCTGTCCCCGCCATTTTTTTTCAAGTCCACAGCGGGTTTCACGGTGAAACCCGCTGTTTTTTGAGTGGTTTGTACGGAAGCAAGGAGGACTCTGATGTATTTCAGGCCAATTTCGATCGAAGAGGCAGCAAAGGCGACGGGGCTGACCAAGTCGGGCGTCGTGAAGGCGATCAACTCGAAGAGACTTGTGGCGGTGCCGCTCAGCGGCAGGGGGCTGATGCTCTGTCTGGAGCAGTGCAAAGGCCAGTCGTTCGACGCGGCTGAGTTCCGGAAACTTTGCAAGAGGTGGATTTGCGTCCCCGAGGCCTGCGACATTGTCTGCAAGACAGACGCTTCGGTGATGCGAGACCTGAGAAGCGGAAAGATTAAGGGTTTCAGGCTGAACGGCAGGGCTTGGGCGGTCGAGAAGGCCTCGGCAGAGGAGGAGTTTCGCGACTACCTCGCGAACCCCGGCCGTCGGGGACAGCCACGGCAGATCGGCACGAGCCGGTCGCCGCGTGTGATCCGGAAAAAATCCTTGCACGCCAAGAAGTCGAAGGTACGATCACGCCCCGGCAGCAAGTGATTGCTGCCTCCTCCTGCTCGCCATAGTACGGATACGCTGATGAGCAACGTCGATCACCCGGACCACTACCAGTCCGATCAGTTCGAGTGCATCGACGTCATCGAGTCTCTTGGGCTTGGCTCAGGGTTCTCAATTGGGAACGCGATCAAGTACCTATGGCGAGCGGGGAGGAAGGGCAACGACATCGAAGACTTGGAGAAAGCACGATGGTATCTGGACCGGGAGATCGAACGAAGAAAGAGATGCTCGACTTCGCAGTCGCCGCCACCGTCGTGATCGCGTGCTTCGCTCTGGAGACGTTCTTGTTCAGTATCGGATGGAACCTCGCATTGCCGTCGATCTTCAACATGAAGCAGATCACGATCGCCGAGTCTCTGGGGCTGGTCATTTTCTTGAAGATTGCCGGGCTTCAGTTTTTCCCAGTCGGTGCGTTGAAGAGAGCGATCAAATGAAGCCACGTGCGTTCCATTCTGACCTGTTCGTCGTGCGTGCCGAGTGCGTCGTCTCTGAGGACGGCGAGCGAACGGTCGACACGTCGATCGACCTATTCGACGACGCGACGACGGCGGACGATCTCAAGCGATACGGTCAGTGGTTAATCAAAGCGAGCAAATGGCTCAAGGAGAAGAAATGCGATGATTGACTGGCTATTCAATCGTCACGAGGTTCGAGAGCTTCGTGCTGAAGTTCAGCGTCGTCGTGCCTCGTATGTCGAACGCGAGACTCGCATTCACATGCTGACGAAAGAGAATCAACAGCAAAGAGTCCTCATCGAAGCCTTGCGGGACGTGAACAAGTCTCTCGATGAGCGACTGATCGCAATGGAGCGAGACAAGTGAGCCCCGAACTCGAAGAGAAGCTGTACAGCGACTTTCCTGCCTTGTTTGCGAATCGCGAGCATCGTCACAGCCCGATGATCTTCGGCTGCGAACACGGCGACGGCTGGCACGCGATCCTCCGCGATGTGTGCGAGAAGATCGACGCACACAAGTGCGAGTCGCCGTTTCTCTTCGTTCAGATCAAGGAGAAGTGGGGCGCACTCCGCGTGTATTACTCTGGCGGCGACGAATACACGTCTCGCGTGATAAAAAAAGCAGAGACCAAGAGTGCCAAGACGTGCGAGGGTTGCGGCCAGCCGGGTACGGCAAGCAAGAGCGGATGGATTACGACTCTCTGTGAGGGGTGCCGCAAGTGACGCTCCCCTACGAACGCACTCGTGCCGTCATCAACGCGAGAGAGTTTCTCTTCCGTCTGTCGACGCCGTACATCGAGAACGGCATCAAGAGAGTCCCGACGGCGGTCCGTGACGAGGCAAGGCGACTCTTGCGGCACTATCCAAACGTCGTCGATCTAAAACACGCGGGGGCGTCGTTCTCTGCCGACGAGGCTGACAAGATCATGGAGGAACGCTATGGATCGTAGAGGCTTTCTTGGTTCGTTGATGGCGGTGACGACGGCGATCTCCTCTGGCGTGAAGCTGCCGACGGGTGCCGAGGTCGCGACTGGCAAGGCACTGCCGAAGTCACTCGCTGTTCAGAACGATCTGCTCGCGATACTCAATGAGTGTCACGTCATCTCGATTTTGTGTCATCAGACCTACGACGGCCCGATGCACTACGAGGTCGAGTACGTTCACGCCCCCGGCGGCAAGAAGGGTGAAGACACTCTGATGGTTGAGACATACACAAAGAAGCTGCGTCCAGTTGACGTGAGCTACGCGATGACTGCGAGCGAGCTTATGCGGGTCACGGTGACGTGGGCATGAAACGTCTCGCCACCGTCGTCGGATTCGTCCTTCTATGCCTCGGCGTATGCTTGGTGGCGTGGCCCGCCCCGCTGTTCACGCTCAATCAGCCGTACCTAGACTGGTATGTCATTAACGTACTCTCGTGCCCGATCGACAAAGACTTGAGTGCCGGTGCTGGATTGCCGCTCGTATGGATGTTTCTGTCCATGCCCGTCGGCTTGCTTTGCTTTTGCGTCGGCGTCCCGTTGTTTCACTGGGGTAAGTCATGACCACTCGCGACCCACTTACCTCGTACACGTTTGCGTTCATGCTGATCACAGTCGGATTCTGTGTCGTTGCGGCACTGAGTGACATCAACAAGTCACTTCGGGAAGTAGCAAGCGAGATTCGGCTACAGACGACTCAGCAAACTTGGCTCGTCGAGCATTACTCGAAACCAGTGCGGCCGATCCTACCGTGGAAGGACGATAAGTGAACGACTTCGAGCAACTCAAGAAGCTTGCAGAGCAACAGGCCGCGAGCCGACGGGCCTACGAGGGCGACATTGTCTCTCGCCTGAAGAACTGGCGTGGCCTCCACCTCGCCCACGGCGGCGATCTGTTCGCGGAGGCGGCAGTCGAGATCGACCGCCTCCACGAAGCAGTCCGCCGACTCGCAGATCAGGACGCCACGCTCTCTGTGCAGGGCGGCAGCGTGACGGTGACGATGGACGCCACGCTCACCGACGAGGAGCGGGCGGCGATCAACGCTGCCAGCAAACTGCTTGCCATGGACGGCTACCAGACGATCGCCGCCACGCTCCGCTCGCTGCTGGAGCGACTGAAATGAATCGTGGCGTGTGCCATAGATGTGCGGGCCGATGGGCGCGGTGCTGGTGGTGCCAAGCCGCCACGCTACTGGAGCGACTCGCTTGAACGCCGACATCCCAACGCTTCGATGCTGGGTAAGACTGCCTTACATCGCCGACTCAAGCGGCGTCGAGGAGGCCTATGCGTTCGCGATTCAAAGCATCGGCGGACGTGCCCTTGGATTTCACTGCATGATGATCAGCGGTGCCCACTATCGCGGTGTGCCGATCCACGCTATCGCCCTGCGTCCTGACGCCGTCGAGACCACTTTGGGCGATTGCCAGTTGTGGGACTGCTTCTCTGCTCGTCCGGTTGTTCATGTGTTTGACTACCTTCGCGGCCACAGGTGCATCGCATACACTCGAAGCGGTTCGCAGAACGGACGGTATCTATTCACGGCAGACTGGCTTCCCGAGACTCAAGAGCGTCCGGGGTTCACGCTGACTCCTGAGCAGAACAAGTGTGCGCACGTGATCGCGTTGGACAACGGCAATCTCTGTGCGTTGCCCACAAACCGCATCGCGTGGACGGACGCCTACTTCGTTGGTGGCAGGCCAAACCCACGGAGTCGCGGCTATCGAGTCCAGTCTGAGGTGTATCGGTGCGAAGGCGGCGACTGGGACGTGTCGAAAGACGAGAGGTATATGTATGAGTGACATCGTCGCGGACGCCAAGACGTGGCTCGCCGACATCGGCAGCGGACAGCGGCTGCAAACACATTCCGAGAACTGCCACCGGAGGCACTCGACGTGCCTCGTCCTCAAGCTGATCAGAGAGATCGGGCGGCTCCGTCTGCTTGTGCCTCCGATCGCCGGAACAGTTAACGAGACGACTGGCATGGACTTCATCCCGTGGAGTGTCGCGGCCTCGACGAGCCACGCCAGCTACTACTCTGCTCCGGTGCTTCCGAAGGGATTTGAGCCGATCAGGCTCGACGGATGGATTCAAGTCAGCGACCGTCTCCCGCCAGACGGCGAGTGGGTGCTGTGGTGGAACCCTGACGACGACATCTGTCAGACGATCCTCGCTGAAAGAGACGGCAATAGCCTTGATTTCGGCGGCGACGTCAACTTACCACTCACTGGAATCACGCACTGGCGACCTCTTCCGGGTCCGCCGTCGTCGTCCGTAAAATGAACGTAGATGCCCAAGCAACAGCGAGTGAAAAAGTCTCGACCGAAGCAGCCGGTAGCCATCGAGCCGCTTCGCGACGTCGAGATCGTGCCGCTCAACCGCCAGCAAGACGCGGCATTGAAAGCCGTTGCTCGCTCGTCGATCTCGTTTCTTATTGGACCGGCCGGAACAGGCAAGACTCACCTCGCGTGCGGTTACGCCGCGCGGTGCGTGGCTGACGGTCGCTTCGAGAGAATCATCTTGACGCGTCCGATCGTCGAGGCTGGCGAGAGTCTTGGATACTTGCCCGGCACGTTTGAGGAAAAAGCCGCGCCGTATCTCTTGCCGATTCACGACGCGCTCGACGCCGTCGCCGGTCGCACTGGTAGACGTCGCGAGCAACTCAGGGCGATGCTTCAGGTCGCGCCGATCGCCTACCTTCGTGGAAGAAGTTTCAACCGCTCAATCGTCATCGTCGACGAGTCTCAGAACTGCACGCTCTCGCAACTCAAGCTTGTCATCACGAGACTAGGCCGAGACTCGCAGATGATCCTGACCGGCGACCTGTCGCAGAGCGATCTTCGCACTCACGAGCAAGCTCTTGGGACGGTAGTCAACAAACTTGAAGGACTGCCGGGAGTCACCGTCTTCCGGTTCGACTCGACTGGGATTGTCCGCCATCCGATTCTCGCGGGTGTGCTGGAACGCCTAGGAAACTAGGCCTTTTCGTCTTCTGTGTCATAGCAGACACTTGACACTTGACATTAGGCCTACGTAGGCCTATCTTATGGGGGCAGTCGATTTCAGCCTTCAACCAAAGGAACACACCAGTGAACACAACTCTCGCCGCCCCAGCATGGAAGTCCTACCGCGTCGGCACGATCGTCAAGCTCGACGACGGACGCAGCTTCACGATCGACAGCATCTCGATCGTTCACACTGACCGTGGCTACAACTCCCGCCGCTTCACCCTGCGTGGCCCCGGCGGCAAGGAAGTCGTCAAGTCGAGCCGTGGCATCACCCTCTGGGTGGCTGGTCTCGAAAACGATCGCGGCGAGCCGACGCCCGCCGCCAAGCCTGTTGAGAAGCCGCCGGTCTCGCCGGTCGTCACGACGGCTGGCAAGATACAGCACGCCTACTTCGAGGCACTGCTGCGGATCGTAAGGGCACGCCGCAACTCGTGGCTTTGCGGCCCGGCGGGCAGCGGTAAGACGACGTCTGCCAGCGAGGTGGCGAAGCTTCTCGGGCTGCGATTCTTTGCTAAGTCTGTCGGTCCGCAGGTGACCGAGTCGAGCCTGATTGGCTATCAGGACGCCAACGGTAGGACTGTCCGGACTCAGCTTCGCGAGGCGTTCGAGTTTGGCGGCGTGTTCCTCCTCGACGAGGTCGATGCCGCCAGCCCGGCGGTTTTGGTCGTCATCAACGCCCTGTTAGCCAACGGCGAGGCTTCCTTCCCCGACGTCGTCGTCGAGAAGCATCCGGATTTCGTCTTGATTGCCGGTGCCAACACGATCGGCCTCGGCGCGGATCGCCAGTACGTTGGACGTCAGCAGATCGACGCTGCCACCCTCGACCGCTTCGTCCTGCTCGACTGGCCCTACGATCCCCGGATCGAGGCGGCTGCGGCTGGCGTGGACGTGTCGGCTGTGTCGAAGTCGGCCTGCCCGTCCCCGTTCCGATTCGAGAGCGAGGACGGTGCTGAGGCTCGTTGCTACGAGTACGTTCAGAAGGTGGTCGCGATCCGCAATGCGGTCTCCACCTTCGGCAAGGCCGTCCGCGTGATCATCAGTCCCCGCGCCTCGATCAACGGAACGGCCCTGATCCGGCAGGGCTTCTCGATTAACGACGCCCTGACCCTTTGCGTCTGGAAAGGTCTGGATACGGACACCCGCTCGAAGATCGAGGGGGCTTGCTAATCCGCCGACGTCCGCTTATACTCAACAGCCACCACCAACCCCCCGGAGACTTACCAGTGAAGAAGATCACAACCGCTCGATTCGATTCTTGGGAAGAGTTCGTCGCCTCAGCCGAGAAGAGTTCCTATCGAGGATGGGACGCAGGCCACAGCAAAGGCAACGAGCCTTTCTACGGTACCTACAGTTTTGGGGAAGCCGCGAAGCTGGCCCGCGACGGCTGGGCCGAGGGTGCCGCCAGAGTTCAGAGCATCCGCGCCAGTCTGGGCGAGGTTATCAGCACGCTCGTGGCGGCTCGCGCCGAGTCGATCGGCTATGACGTCGCAGGAGACTACGTGGACGTCGGTCGATTTCTCGGAGGGGAGCCGGAGTGCTTCGGGGTCCGGGTGTGCGACGAGTCTCAGTCGAAGCCAGTCGTCAGGATCAACGTCAACACCGCAGTCAGTGCCTCCGTCTCGGCGTCTGCCATCTTCGGTCGCGGTGCGGCGATCCTTGCCGCGATCGACGTGATCGAGGCCACTGGGAGCCGCGTCGAGGTCTGGGCGGTCAACGGCAACGTGAACAACAAAGGCAATCACGTCCACGAGACCTACGCGTTGATCAAGTCTGCGAGCCAGCCGCTCGACATCGACCGCCTTGCGTTTGCGTTCTGCCACCAGAGCAGCCACAGGAGGTTGGCGTTCTCTGTTTTTGAGCATTACGGCATCAGGGCTGGCGAGTCATGCCCTCACGACGTGAGCATCACTGAGGGTATCAACACCCGCCCAGCCCGCCGCTCGCAGACTTTCACCCGTCAGGAATTGCTCGAAGAGATCAAGTGGATTTGCGATCAGGCCGGAGTGTGCATCTCGCAGGAAGAGATCGACGCTCTGGCTGTTGCCTGATTGTTTGGATACCATCACCCCCAACGAAAGAGACAGTGGAATGAGCCTGATCAAGTTCATCGAAGCCGCTGAGTCTCACGGCTGGCATCACGAGCCAAGCGGTGCCCGCAGCGAGACTGGCGGCTGGACGCCAAACCCGGCAGCGATCACGTGGGGTTGCGGGCACTAACCGACGCTCGTGCGTGGTGCGGTGCGTGTCGCGATCGAGAACATCGACCTCTACTACCACAACGGACGCGCGTGGCGTGGAGACCCAACCGTGCAGCCTGACGATCGAGTCACGCTGGCAGCGATCATCGTTGACGGCGAGAGCCGGAGGCAAGGGCTGGCGACGGAGGCGATGAAAGACTTGCAGTCGATCGCTGCGAGTCTAGGCATGGAGATCAATCTCGAAGTCGCACCGATGGGTGCGTTCAAGGCGAAGGGCAAGAGGACGATCGAGACGCGAAGTCTGATTCGGTGGTACAAGTCCCTTGGGTTCCAGCCAGCGTGGCCGGGCGAGGGCGAGACCATACTCGTATGGAGGGCAACGTGATGCACCAGATCAAACCGACGACATCGTTCGCAGGGACGCCGCGTGACCGGATGGCAGACGCACTGGCGTCAGTCGCGAACGCTCTCGAAGCGGCTCAGCGGCTCATGGGAGAGGCAACTCCCAACGGGCGAGACTACCATGATCAATCGCAGTGGGCGATCGATCGCAAGGAGTCGGATCGTCGCATCCGGCTCGTCGAGGAGTTGGCGAGGCAATACTGGACCGAGGCCATGGAGGTGCAAGAATGATCAAGAGTCAAGCGACGATCTGCAAGGAGGTCTACGAATACTTCCTGAAGCACGGCCTCGTCTGCGAGAACGGCGAACGCCGCACTGCCAGCATGGGGACGGCGAGCAACGCGTTTGTCGTCGCCTACGAGACGGGCAAGATTCACATCGCGGTGCGGAAGGGATCGGCGGCTCACGCGGCGGCACGGGCCGGGCTCAAGCTGAGGAAGGAGGCGCAAGAGTGAGAAAGACTGGAGACGCCGTCGACTGCCACCTCTGCGGGCGTGCCGTGACGGTCGTCCGCAGCGGCGTGAGCGGCAGACTGGCAAGGCACAAGTGCCCGCACGGCACGTGGTGCCAAGCCAGTCTCAGGGGGTGCTGGAGCAAGCGGCGATCGACCGTCTGCCGGGAGTGTCGACAGACCTGTCCGGGGGCAAGCCTCGAAAAACAGGCCTAAAAATCCGTGTGTCATAGCAGGATTTTTCCCCTTGCCAATCCGCCTAGGTTGCCCTATACTGCAAGGGCACAGACGAGACACCAGCCACAAAGGAGCCGCCACAATGACCAACCTCAGCAACCTCTCGCCGGTCGCCGCCGACACGCTCTACGTGGAGCGGCTCGCCGCCCGAAGCACGGCTGCATTCTACGCCAAGCAGGATGAAGACTCTCTGGTGTACCTCTTCGGCCGGGGAGTCTACGTGAAGGGCGACCGTCGCTCTGGACCGACGCACGTCTACGTTCACCCAGACGCCCCGATCGCCGCCGGAGATGGCTGGCACCACAACCCCCTGCCGACTCTGGGGGACGTTCAGCCGCTCAAGGCCTATCAGGTCGTCGAGGCCTTCATCACCGGCCATCCCAAGGCCGCAGGCTACGGCGACCTGATCAAGGCCTACGGCAACGCCGAGGGGCGTCTCGCCGAGGCACGTCTTGCCGTCCAAGAGTCCGAAAACGACTACCGAAGCCGCCCGTGGGCACGCTACTTCCTCGTGACCTCCAGCGACGGCCACATTCACGCCTCGACCGGCTGCTCGACGTGCAACAAGGGCCGGGAGCCGACCGGCTTCGCCCTCGTCCCCTACCTCAGCGGCGCGGCCCCAGCGGACGCCGTCGCAGACCTTGGCCCGGCTCTGTGCAGCGTGTGCTTCCCAGAGGCTCCCGTCGAGGACAAGGAGCAGGCTACGATCCCGGCCCGGCTTGCACTGGCTCTCAAGGAGCAAGGCTCCGAGGCCTTCCAGCAGGCCCGTCAGGAGGCCTCCGCCAAGGCCAAGTCCAAGGCGGCTGATCGCTGCCCCGGCAGCGGCGAGCGGGTCCAGATCGGCAAGCACGGCTACGTGAAGTGCCCGTCCTGCGGCTGGTCGTGCCGCTCCTCGACCGGGAAGGTCGCCGCCCACCGCCGCCCCCGGTTCTACGCCGTGCAGGCGGTCGAATACGGCAACGACAAGTTCTGGACCGGCACCGGCTGGGGGCCGTCGACCAAGAAGGTCGCCTTCGAGAGCCGGGAGGCGGCTCTGGCGATCGAGGGTGCGACGGAGGCCCGGAAAGACTGATCCGTGTCATAGCATTTGACAATCGGCCTAGGTTGCCCTATACTTGGGGCTCAGAGATCGAGACACCAGACACGAGGAGACGCGAGACATGAACGAGAACAAGACCAGCCAGCAATCGATCCACGAGGGCATCGAAGCCTACAACCGCGAACACCGCGAGCGTGAGAAGCGTGAGTTTTTTGCTTGGGCTTTGCCAAGACTGCTGGCGAGGCTTGGCGAAACCGACAAACTTTTGGGGCAGGCGGGCGGCGATCGCCCGGAGGTTGCCCGCCAGCAAGCCCGCAATCGCGACGCTATCGCCGCCGCCGGGGCGGACGCCGAAGGGCTTCTCGCAAGGCTGCGGGAGTCAGACAAACTGCTCTGGAAGATTCGCCCGGCCGACCGTCGCAGCAGGCTCAGGCTCGCCATTCTGGGGCAGTGCCAGCGAAACGAAAGCTTGATTGAATATTGAATGACCCGTCTTTCACCGTCCAACTTGTCCGGATACACTCGCCACCCCCCCAAGACTCAAGGAGACTCACCAGTGAAGAACAAAAGCAGCCAGCAACGGATCGCGGAAGCCGCCCTGAAGTACGCACACAACACGACCAACGGCATCCTTCACGACAGCCTCTTGGAGAGCATTGCCCTTGGGCAAGTCTCAGTGTGGGTCGAGCAGCAGGACGATTGCATCTCGCCAGAGCGGATCGTGTTCGTCGCCCGCGAGGCCTGCAAACTGATTCGCAACCACTACCGGATTCTCGCCAGTCTCTAGTCTGGATACCATCACCCGAAAGGAACCCAACCCGTGAACACCATCAACAAGCCAGACGGCAGAGTGCATCGTCATCCCAACGGCGGCTACACGCTCGCGTGTGCGACATTCCTCGACGGCAAGCTTGCCACTGTGAACTACCGGACGATCAAAGGCCTCTGCGGAGGAGGCCAAAGACCCTACTGGGTGACTGAGGCCACCGTGGCCTTCTACGAAGGCGACGGGACTCAGTACCCGGTTCACACGAGCAAGCACGGCCTGCGGACGGTCAAGAACGGATTCACCAAGAAGCAGGCACTCGACGTGTTTCACATCGGTCACGAAGGCTTTGTACTGCGGGGCGACGTCGCCGTGCGGGCAAAGTTTGCACACCCAGAATGAAAGGAACCCCACCAGTGACGCTCTTCATCAAGATCGATACCGACAACGCAGCGTTCGAGAACCCGCGAGAGATCGAGCGGTGCCTCGCGAAAGTCTACGACGACATCAGAGAACAGCCGGGCGTAGCTCAGAGCGGAGCCATCCGCGACTACAACGGCAACACCGTCGGCCAGTGGCAGCTTCAGTAGTACGGACTTAATCACCCGAAAGGAACCCCATGACACACAAACAAGCCAAGCTGCACGCGGAACACTTCTCGTGCGTGACGCGTTCGGACTACGGCATCGCAAGGAACGCGTTCGGAGGATGCTCCGTCTTCATCCTGCCTCCCGAGAAGGACAGGAGCGGATCGGAGCTTCTCTGCGAGGTCGTTCGCTACGCCGATATCGGGCCGCAGACTCGCGAGAAGCATCTGTCGCTCGATCAACTTCACGGAGATCACTGGAGTTGGCACTGGCACGTCCCCGAGACTCTCGGCGAGTCTGCGGACCTGAACCAGACCGACATCCCCGGACTGTGCCTGACGGCGGTCTGCCAGTTGCTCGACGAGGGCAAGATCACGATCGCCGACGTGGATGGTGCATACACCCGATCGAAGGAGCGTGCATCTTCAAAGTTGTGAACCCGGAACTCCTGAGACTTGCCACCGTGGCGACAGTCCAACTTCGACAGGTCACTCTCAAGAAGAAAGAGGTGCTGAAGTGAAACCATTCTGCGTCAGTTCAAATTGGATCGCCTACGCTCACGGCCCGGCAGCGGACGACCGCCAGCCGTCGGCAGTCGAACTCTGCGACTTGATCACGGAGCGAGACTATGTGCTGGTGCCCGGCGACCGGCTCGACCTCATCAGGGAGATCATCGACGTGGCAGGCCTCTACACGTCTGCCTACGGCGGCGACCGCGAGGAGAAGCTTCAGGCGGCACGGGCGAGGCAGTTGATTCAACGGGCGTGCAAGTACATCGAGGAGACAAGCAAATGACTCAGATCGACATCGGTCAGGTTGTAGCCACTCGCGGAGTGGCGGAGTGGGTCGAGGAAAAGCCGGTCGAGCGGCGGATTGGCGCGGGCCGGGCGTTGCAGCAGCACCAGTCTGGAGACTGGGGCAAGGTCTGCCAAGAGGACAAGGCGACAAACGACGAGGCATTGAGTGAGGGCAACCGTCTGCTCTCGTGCTACGAGATCGACGGTCGCGACGTGTGGGTGATTACCGAGTGGGATCGCAGCGTGACCACCATTCTTTTTCCGGAGGAATACTGATGACCATCAACAGCGTGATCGAGCGGCTGATCGCCGTCGTCACCCGCGACGGGCAGGAAGTCGAGTGGTTCGCGAGCGAGAAGGACGCGTCAGCGTTTGTGCAGCACGTCTACGGCCTGTCTCCCTACGATCTGATCGGCCACCCCAGCGTGGCGATCGGCGGGATCAGGGAGCCCCGCGCGGGTGATCTGGTCAAGACTCTGGAGGGGATCGCGATGCTGTGCGGAGACGGGCGGGCGACACTCAACGCCCGGACGTTCCGCGCGGGGGCGCGAGTCTCGTGTTCAGGAGGCCCGGACGTGCCCGTAGACGTCGATCGGCTGCGGCTGGTGGGTCTGGAGAGGGTCCAAGTCTGGCGGTGGGCAGACGGCTACCCAGCGGCTCACAACGACGGCTACTACGGCGTCACGGTGCCCGTCTGGGAGGAGGCAAAAACATGAACCGGATCATCGAGACCTTGCTCCTGATCCGGCTGGGGCAGGAACTGGGGACGGACAGCCCGCTTGCCCGAGCCGTTGCAGAAGTGCTGGAGTTGGCCGTAAAACAGGGCTTTTTCTGAACTGTGTCATAGCACTTGCAATTCGCCTAGGTTGCCCTATAATGCAGGGGTCGAGACGAGACACCACGAACCACGAGGAGATCACCAGTGAACGCCACCGCCACCAACTACACCGTCGATCAGGCCTTCGCCGCCCTTGACGCTCTCAAGGCAATCAAGCCCAAGCACGATGCCATCTCGTCCGAGAGGGGCGGGTTTGTGTTCTGCCCGGACGCTCAAGTGTCTGCCGCTTATGTTGCCGCTGGCAAGCGGCTCTTCGAGGTCGCCAACTACTTCTACGCCACTTTGACCGGCTTCAAGACTCTCAACGATTGCCTCGACGCTCAGGGGCACGGCTACCGTCCGACCTTCAACGAGGACGGCGGCAAGGATCGCGAGACGGTGTTTCTCGCCGAGGTCTACGATCTCATCGCTGAGGCTCGTGGGCTGGCTCTCCGGGCCTACCGTCCGCAGCAGGCCAAGCCGGAGCCCAAGCCCGCCCTGACGCTCCAGTCGCTCAAGGCGAACCTCAAGCACCTCCGAGACGAGGCCCATCGCGACACCAAGTCGATCGACGCACGGTTCTTCCGTTCGAGCGGCACCGAGGTTCGATTCGGCGGCGATGCCGACGTCGACTACTGCTTCGTTGGAGAGTGGAATGGCACTCTCAAGCAACTCAAGAGTCTGGCCGAGGACTGCCGGAGCCGGGGCGGCAAGGTCGTGAGCCTCAGCGGGCACTGGAAGTGCGGCGACAACCTCGAAGACATCTTCGACCCGACCGACTGCGAGTGGGAAGTCAACCTGACCCCGGACGAGATTCTGAACATCGGCAGGCGGTCTGCGTCATAGCACTTGCCAATCTGCCTACATCCGCTGTGACCAAGACCTCTCGTCATGGATCGATTCCTGAGCATTGCCCATCACCACCAACCCGAGGAGACGACCAGTGAACATCATCACCCCCGAGATCGAGACCGAAGCCGCCCTTTACGCTGAGGGCACGAAGTACACCAAGGCGGACATCATCGCTGAGTATCGCGCGCACGTCCGACGCGCCGCCGAGGACGGCGTCGAGCATCTCGACATTCAGCGGTTCTGCGAGGGCGTGCTGTGTATCGGTCAGCGTGAGTATCAGATCGCGTTCGTGAAGGCGGACGGATCGTTCGACGTGGTTCAGACGCTTCTGGCTGGCAACGACGAGGAGGCAAACGACTACGCCTCGCACGCCTACGCCGGTCGCGAGTGGTTCGTGTTGGACGAGAACGGCAACAACATCAACGGAGGTGACCAGTGAACACCAGCGAAACCAACGACGACATCGCGTGGCGGCTCCTGCGGGAGGCCCGCTACGCCAAGCCGAGCCGGAAGGTCGAGGCGTGCCACCGGGCGGCGGCTTGGCTCGACGAGGGGCCGTGCGACGACGCCGGGCTCCTCGACGAGATGCACAAGGAACTGGCGGAGATCGAGTCAGCAATTCCAGAGTGGCAAAGGAGGTGACCCATGCACCCCAACATCGAAGCCGCCGTGCGGTGGTCGATCGACGAGTTCGATCGCCGCACGCGGCTGCTCGAAGAAAACTCGCCCGAGGCGAGAGTTGACTGGATCAACCCGGACTATCGAGTCTCGTGGACCGACGTCTGTGCAAGGTTCTTCGACGACCCGCCCGTGCGGGACTTCGCTGGACTGCGGATCGATTACGACACGGCATTCAAACAGGAACTCAAGAGGAGGAACAGCAAGTGAACACCATCTACACCCCTGAAGCACTTGAGCGAAGCGTTGCTAAGGGCAAGTACAAGACTTGCCTCTTGCGAGACTTCGGCAAGACCGACACCGACGACGCGTTTGTCTTCGTCTTTCCGTCGCCAGACTTGATCAACGCCGAGAACGGCGACGGCAACTTCCTCGAAGTCTGGGACTACGCCCGCGACCTGTCGAGCGTCACCACGAGCCGTGGCGACATCGCAACCAACCCCGAGACCGTCATCTACTACACGTGGGAGGACTGAGCATGAAAAAGTGGAACGTCCGTAGCTGGAAGACTCACGACCGCAGAACCCTTCGAGGGGCGGTGATCAAGCTCATGGTTCACCACGAGGTGATCGTGGCACAGATCAAGACCGATGCGTTGCGGTTTTTCTTCGAGAAGCACCCGGAGGACCGCGACGGGCTGACCGTCACGGCGTCGCCGCTGAAGGTGAGGGCAGGGACATGAGCAATGAATTCATCACGACTGATCACGCCTACGAAACGCTCGATCTGCTTCGGCGAAGCATCGAGGACTTGACGTCGATCCGGCGGATTCTCCGCCGGGCACGGCGTCAGGGCAAAGGCGTTCACCCCGGCAAGTGTCGAGACACGCTCTCGTCGTGCATTGCCGACCTGATCGAGTCTTGCGCTCACCTGTCGCAGGGCGACGACGCTGATCGGATTGCACTGAGCAAGGAACTGGCGACGCGGATCATCGAGGAGGACACCAAGTGAGCAACATGACGGGCGACGATCAGCAACTTCTGGACGATTGCGTCAACCACTTGCGAGGCACCATCCACATGAATGCGAAAGTCGCGCCGCGACTGCGGGTGCCGGTCAGCATCTGCGGCTCAGTACGCACTTGGATGCACAGGCATCTCGTCGGCGTGGGCTTGCTATGGGGCCACGCTGCCGAGACGAACGAATACGAAAGACTTGTTTCACTGGTCAAGGAAAGGGTCGAGCGATGAGCATAATTAGCGACAAGAACGGCAGGCCTGTCTACGTAAGGCGAAACAACAGGTATGTCGTCTACAGGATCGGCAAGTTCGGAAACTACGAGTGCGACGACGAGCGTACCTACGGCTCAGTTGAAGACGTTCGTGCCGACTACCCTGAAGCGGTCAAGCACGTAGACAAGAGAGCAACAAAGGCCAAGAAGCGACACCCAGACACGCACTACAGGCCTTCCGGCAAGGCGGCTCAATGTCTTGGAACACCCGGATCAACGCTGAGCAATGATCAATGGCTCAACTGCAAGGCGACAAGCGACATCTCGAAGGTGACTTGCAAGGAATGCCTGAAGCAAGTCCGCACACTCATCAACAGTAGGCTCGAATGACACTCCCCCTCTACCCCGGCGCGTCGCCGTGCGTCGGCTCAGGCTATTGCTGCAAGGTGCGGCCGTGCCCGTTCGGAAAGGGGACGCCGTGCGTGCATCTCAAGCCGGTCGACGGCCTGCGGTACACGTGCGGCATCGCTGAGGAGATCATGACAAAGCCGGGATGGGAACTGTCGCCAGCGTTCGGCGCGGGCTGCTCATCGACACTCTTCAACGCTGACCGGGCCCGGATAATTCGCTTGGCTCGCGCGACCGGTACGGATACGCTTTCCACAACCATAGAAGGGATAATCCAGTGAGAAAAAAACGCACAGTCGCCAAGCAAGTCAACGATCCGCTCAAGTACGTGAGGGAGTTTGCGCCCAGCCTCACGGTGGCGAGGGCGAGTCTCCTGCCGTTTGAAGACCTGATCGCCTCAGAGTCTGCCGGGCCACAAAACGGCGAATCCGATGAAGCCTACTTCGAGATCATGGTTGACACTCACGAGTACGGCCCGGACACGAGAGTCGCGGCTCACGTCACTGCCGAAGACGTGACCATGTCCGTCTACGAGGTTCTGCTCGATGAGGACGGCGAGCCGGAGAGCGAGTTCGAGATCGACACGTGGAAGTCTTCCCTCGAAGGCCTTTGGGAATGGCTGCGACAACTCCCCCGCCCCGCTCGATCGTACCGTCGGCGAACTCGTTGACATTGTTCCTATCTCACGCGATAATCCAGACAGAAGGAGAACCCTATGTCCAAACCACTTGTTACGCCTCCAGAGATTCGGCTCGTGCTGACTCGTGAGGCCGCGAAAATCATCGGCTGCTCCATGCGTCAAGTTCGCTCTCTCGCAGAGCGTGGCGTGATCAAGAGTTGGTCGCTAGGCCCGAAGTCTTCCGCGTATGACATCGAAGAGATCAAGAAGTACAAGACCGAGAAGGAAGCCGGTCGCAAGGCAGGCACCGTTCGAGGTGCCCGTCCGCAGGGGTACAAGCGAGATGTGATGCCTCACGAGCGGGCGGCGGCAGCGGCAGCGGCAAAGAAGAAATAGTGTCATAGCAAAAAGCCCTTGTTTTTCAGGGGCTTTCTGCCTGTTGACAATCGGCCTAGCTTGCCCTATACTAGGGGCTGAGAGATCGAGACACCGCGAACCAAAGGACGACGAACAATGAAGACCACCAACAGCAATCAGAAGAACCCAGCCAGCTACCTGCTCGCCGCCACCGTCGGCTGCGGCTTCAACTACCGCACCACGTCCAGCAAGCTCCACCGCGTCGGAAGCAACGGCGTCGGCGTTGTCGAAGTGCTGTACGACGCCGTCGCCGTCAGCAAGAACACCGGGCACGTGACGCCGCTGCTGTGCAGCACGAACCGTGCCGAGTGCAAGCGTGCGGTCGAAACGCACAAAGCTCGCCAATTGGTTCACAGTCTGGAAGCGACGCTTGAGACGTTCCGCAAGTGGCACGCGGACGGAGACACGACCGACGCGGAACACGCGGACGCAGTGCGGACGACGGTTCGGCGGATCGCTGACGCCAAGGCGAGGCTCGACAAGCTGAACGGCTGATTTGTACGGATACCACCACCCTCAACCAAAGGACAACGAGCAATGGCAACGATCAGCAACTCCGACGGCTCCTGCAAGGTCCGCTCCTGCTTCGTGGACGGCAAGTGGGTGCCTTACGACGAGATCATCGCGAAGACGAGCGAGCGGGTCTTGGGCCTGCTCTCCGACGGCCCTAAGACTCGCCGCTACCTAGGCAAGGCAATCGGCAGCAAGGCAGTGTTTATCGACGCTGCCCTCCGCAGCCTCTCGCGGTCAGGCCGCGCGGTGGCTTCGATCGGCCCAGTCCTGAACTGCCGTCGCGGACGGGTCTGGACGATCCTCGACTGATTTGTACGGATACAACCACCCCTAGCCAAAGGACGACGAACAGATGAAGCGACTCTGGACAGGCAATACGGTTCGGCAAGAGGTGATCCGGTTTGCGTCGGTGCGGCGTGACTTCGCCCCCGGCGATGCCGTCGAAGCCGTGTGCGACGGCTGGGAGCGTTGCCCGGTCAACAGCATCAATCATCAGATAGGCCTTTACGTCCGCGACCTGTCGGACTGTGCTTGGAAGCGGCTGGTTCGGGACGTTAAAAAAGCGCGACGCGGCTGATTGTCCGGATACCACCCAATTGACAATCCGCCTAGGTTGTCCTATACTTCACCCAGACGAGAACGACACCAACCGCAAAGGAGCCGACACAATGACCAACATTCGCACCGACGTCCACGCCCCCTCTTCCGCCGCCTTCGATCCGAGCCTCTACGATTGCTACGGCTGCTGGGACGGTAGCCCTGAATTTGTTTGCGTCGGCTTCGATCCGCTCCAAGAGTATCGCGAGCAAATCAAGTCTCTCGTCGCCCGTGGCTACACGTGCGGCAGGGGCTGCAAGGCAGTCTGCGGCCACTGCGGCGCGAACATCCGCTACTTCGCCCTGCTCGTCCGCGACGACGTCAAGCAGTTCATCCACGTCGGCGAGCAGTGCCTCGACAACCGCTTTCAGGTCGAGACTGCTGCCGAGTTTCAGAATCTCCGCAAGTCCGCGAAGCTGAACCGCGAGCGGGCTACCCGCGACGAGCGGATCGAGTCCCTCCGCCAGAACCCGGCGATCGCCCGTCTCCTCGACGGCGGAAGGGACGTCGAGGCCAGCGAGTTCCTCTACGACGTCCGGAGCAAGGCTCTCGAATACGGGCGTCTCAGCGACGGCCAGATCGCAGCCGTGGAGCGGGCCTTCGCGCAGATTGCCCGCCGGGAGCAGTGGGCGGCGGAGCGGCGTGCGGAAGCTCTCCGTCTGGCTGAGGCTGGCGTCAAGGCACCGGAGGGGCGTGTCGAGGTGACTGGCGTGGTGCTGTCGGCCAAGGAACACCAGAGCCAGTTCGGCACCGCGATCAAGATCGTGGTCAAGTCGGACGACGGCTGGAAGGTCTGGACGACCGCCCCGGCGTCGCTGTTGATCAACGTCGATGCCGCAGCCGTGAAGTCTGCCACGACGGTCATCGATGAGGTCCGCGAGGCTCTCGTCGGCAAGCGGATCAAGTTCGTGGCCGCTCTCACTCGAAGCCCTAGCGACGCCGCCTTCGCCTTCGGCAAGCGGCCCACGAAGGCCTCGTTCGTCGCGGCTTGACCAAATTGTCCGGACTCGTTTACCATCCCACCCCCAACGAAGGAGAGGTCACCGATGAGCTTCACAGCATTCCACTGCACGTGCCAGAAGTGCCGCAAGCGGTTCTGGGCTTACCCCAACCGCAAGGGTTCGAGCGGCACCTATCCAAAGTTCTGCTCGCGTGCCTGCTACACGGCAGACGTCAAGCAGACGGCGGAGTGCAACCGTCTCAGGCGAGAGCGGAAAGAGCAGTCGACCGTTCGCGTCCCGGCAGCGTTCTTCGCGGATCACGAGTCGCGAGACTGCGAGCCGTACTGCGAGCCGGTCAAGCGTGCCGGTCGCTATGTCTGGCTCAAGCTCGACGACCCCGGCCTCGAAGAGTTGCTCAGCGATGCCCGTCACTACGCCGACCCGACGTGGACTCTCGACCCGTGCTACTTCGGCCTCAAGCGGTCCGCAGTGGCGACGGTCAAGGCGATCGAGGCGGCTCAGGTCAGCAAGTAACACCACCAACAGCAAAGGGGCTACCAGTGAACAGCTACGCAATCATCAACGACACAGCGGTCCTCGATCAGGCTCTGAGCCTGTGCCGGGGCAGCTACCAGCGTGACATCCTCTTGGGTCGCGAGTCTCTGTCTGGCTCGACGCTCAGGGGCAAGGCCAAGAGTTACGGCGGCAAGTACAAGGCGTCTGCCGCCTCGATCCTGCGGAAGTGCCAGCAGGCCGGTCTCGCGGTTCGCGAGGAGGCTGGACTGCGGGGCAAGCGGCTCGTGGTCGTCGGTTAGTACGGACTCATTCACCCCCAACACCGAAGGAGCTACCAGTGAACATCGTCCTAGACGCCGACACGAGCGACTGCCCCGGAGCGATTTGCAAAGTGCTGGACTCGACCGAGTCTCGCTCGATCCTTGTGCAGCAAGACACCGACGCGCCGGGCGTGGCTTCGGCTTTCGGATGGTCGCCCCGGTACGTGAGTTCGATCGCTGGGTGCAAGCACCTGACGACTGACGGCACGATCGACTGCCAAGAGTGCGGAGCGAAGGCGATCCAGTTCATCGAGTCTGCGGTGGAGTTCTTGAACGACAACGACGGGGCCGTCGCGGACGATCCCGGCTACTTCTGAAAGGTAGGTGAGCAGTGGAGACGATCGACATCGGCAACGCGACGATCCTGCTCGATGCCGTGGACACTGACCGCGATGGGCGGACTGTCTACGGCTACTCGATCCGGATCGATGGAGTCGAGCCGACGCATCAGGCTCGCGACTTGAGGAGCGGCTGTCAGGGCGGCACGGAGCGAGAGGGACTTGCGAGTCTCCTGTCGTTCCTGTCGGCAGCAGCAGAGTCTCGGCAGTACCGGGAGCGGACCGGACGAGAGGGCGACAACGAAGCATTTTTCCCGGCGGAAATCGTTGACTGGGCGTGCCAGTACAGCGAAGCGATTGCGGTGGCATCACTCGAACTTGAAGGAGGTGACCAGTGTTGAATGTGCGAGTCGAACATACGGATACATTTGCCGGAGAGGCCAACTACTCATGGGTGAATCGCCACGAGTTCGAGGCTCTCGACAACGCAAGCCGCAGAACACTTGTTCGGCGTGCGAAGGCGGAGTGCGGACTGACGAACGTCCCCTGTGACGTGACTGAATGGGGGGACGATATCACGATCCAGCCTCGTGGGCTGTGTCAAATCGTCTTCATCACTTGCGAGACGAAGGCGGAGGAAGACCAGTGAGCAAAAACCTGATCCATGTGATTCACCCCTATTGGGATCACGGCAGTCTCATGTTCGACGACCCGAGTGTTGGCCTTGAGAAGGAGCCGTTCGTTGCCGGTGCTGACATCGCCTTGTCGATGTTGGCATCGGCAGTGAAGGGATGCAAGAAGGAGTTCACGCTTCTCTTCTCGCATCTCGCGTTTCCCGGTCACCAGTTGAAGGCGACTCGCGGCAAGGCGGAGGCCGGGGGCTACTGGTATCACTGGGAGGCGTTGGGGGTCGATGGGTGGCTGTGCCCGGCGTTGTTCAAGTATTTCAAGACTGCACCGAAGGCGATCTACGTGCAGATCAAACCGCGACACAAGGGAGCGAAGTAGTGAAACTCATCAGGGAAGACACGTATCGTGTGAGTCCACGAGTGTTGATCACTCGTGGCGATCGATTCACGGCCACGGGAGGGCCGTATTGGAAAACGAGCGACGGCAGCAAGCTGCCGCTCAAGAGTTATGGACCGTACACGTTCCACTCTCACGTGAGGCGTGGTGCGGTTGAGTGGATCGAGTGTCTCGACAAGGACGGAGCGTTCGCCGTGCTGCACATCGCAGGACGCCGGAAGCGGATCGACGGTTCTCTCGTGGCAAGGCCGTATAAAATCGGTGCCAAAAAAAGAGCTTGACCTTACGGCCTAGGTAGGTATGATTCGTCAACTGGTTTCAATCACGTTTGAATAAGGAGCAGACACATGACCCTGATTCTTCATTGCGGTGCAACGAGTGCCAGCCGGGAAGAGGTAGACGCCGTCGTCACCCCGGAAGGTACGGATACATGGACTCCGATCCGTCACGGCGAGATTGCCGATGCCGTCGAGCAATCGCTCATCGGCACGGGACTCTCTCCGAAGTCGGCGGACTACGGGCTGACAAAGGACGGTGCGAGGCTTTTTGGGCTGTACACCCTCGCGGGTGAGCATCCCGACTACGCCCTGACGGTTGGATTCAGAAACTCGCACGACAAGAGTTTCGCGGCGAGTGTGTGCTGTGGTTCGAGAGTGTTCGTGTGCGACAACCTCTGCTTCAGCGGAGAGGTGACGATCTCGTCGAAGCACACGAAGCATCTGCGGTCTCGCTTGACTCGGATCGTGTCCGAGGCTGTCGAGAAGCTGACAGTCAAGCGTCAGCTTGTCGAGCGTCGGATCGCTCTCTACAAGGAGACGGAGGTCTCGTCTCAGGCTCACCTCCACGACCTTGTTCTCAGGTCGTTCCGGGCCGATGCGATCCCCGCGCAGGCGATCTCGAAGGTCATCGCTGAGTTCGAGGCTCCGCGTCACCCTGAGTTCCGCGACTGGACCCTCTGGAGCTTGTCCAACGCCTTCACCGAGGTGCTGAAGGGCTACGGTGAGATCGAGCGTCGGACCATCCGGCTCAACGGCGTCCTCGACACTGAGATCGGCGACAAGCTCCTCGCGGTTTAGTATGGAAGTGTTCACCCGGCGGGCGGCACTTCGCCCCCGCCGGGCACCATCACGGAGGGACAATCATGGCTCGACGAGACCCCAAATTGACCTACCAGAATTTCGGCAAGTTCCGCCATACGTGGATTCACGAGGCGGACCGGATTTTCAGCGAATGCGACGAGTTCGTCGCTCAGCCGCCGTCCGTCAGTCCGCAGTCTGCTCGCCACTGGAGACGTGCTGCAAAGCTCTACGAGCGGTCCGCAGACTTCTACAGGCGTGCCGGGCTGGGCATCAAAGCGATCGAGAGTTGGAAGTCGGCTGAAAGGTGCTACGCGGCACTCGACATGACCGACGATCAGGAGCGTTGCAGGCTCAAGAGTGTTTCTATCCCTGTTTACTACGAGGAGGATTGAAGACATGGAAGTTGGACAGGTGGTCTACACGGCGACTGTGTTCCCCGGCGACAAGCCTTGGGTGCATTTCGCCACAAGAACGATCTCGGCAGTGCTGCCGACAGGCTATGTCGTCGATGCAAAGGGGCACCCGACGGTGGTCATGAAGGCAGACGACTTGCACGCGACTCAGGCTGATGCGGCTGCTCGTGCCGTCGACAGGCTCAGGGGCGAAATGGCGAAGATTATCGAAACCTATCTCAAGCAGATTCAGGCCGTCGAGAAAAATGGCTTGCAGGACTCAGGTCTGCCGGTATAGTCTCGGATCACTAACCAAAGTACGGATACACAGACATGGCTCCAAGGATGGAGCCGTGGCCTCACCAAGGGGCTGCGGCGGCGTGGCTCTCTGCACGCAAATACGGTTTTCTGAATCACGAAATGGGCTGCGGCAAGACGCTTGTAGCCATTTTGGCGACGGCAGGATGCCGAAACACGCTCGTGGTCTGCCCGATTGCAGTCGGACCAGCATGGATTGCACAGGTCGCATCATCGGGCGACTCTCGCCGGGTCTGCCTAGCCGTCGAAGGATCGGCGGCTAGGCGGGCCGAGCGTATCAAAGAGGCTCTTTCTGGCGACGAGCCTACGATCGTAGTCATCAACTACGATTCCGTATGGAGGACTGAGATCGCGAAAGTGATCGCAGGGACTCAGTGGGACGCGATCGTTCTCGACGAGTCCCACCGGATAAAGAGTCACACCGGCAAGGCCTCGAAGTTTCTGTGCAAGCTGGCAGAGCGTCAGCCGCAAGCCAAGCGGCTCTGCCTGTCCGGTACTCCGACGCCGAAAGACCCGCTCGACTGGTACGCACAACTCAAGTTTCTTGATCCTGAGATTCTTGGCTGTTCGTATCCGGCCTTTCGCAACAGGATCGCCAACACGCACCCGAAATACCCCGGTTGGGTCGTCAACTTCAAGAAGGAGGGTCTCGACGCCCTTCGCGAGCGGATCGACCAGCACGTGCATCGAGTCCAGAGCGGCGACGTTCTCGATCTGCCCGAGGCGATCCACACGGTGATCGAGGTCGAGATCACTGGCAAGACTCGCCAGTTCTACGACTCCCTTGAGAACGACATGGTCGCGTTCCTCGACGGCGAGCCGGTTACGGCGGCGAATCAGCTTGTCGTGGTAAGCAGGCTTCGCACAGCGGCAGGCGGCTACAGTCGCATCGACGGCGGCAGCGAGTTTCAGTTGATCGACGGGACTCCTGCCAAGTCTTCGACGTTCGCAGACTGGCTGGAGGACTTCCCGCAACGCACGCCTCTCGTGGTTTTCTGCTCGTTCGTCCGCGACATCGAAGAGGTCGTCTCCCAGTGTCGCAAGGCAGGCAGGAGCGTGTCTCAGCTTCGAGGCGGTACGAACCAACTCGCGGCGTGGCAGGTCGGTGAGACAGACGTGATCGTGATCCAGCAGCAGTCTGGCGGCGCGGGGATCGACTGCACCCGCGCGAGTCACTGCGTGTACTACTCCTGCGGACACAGCTTGGGCGACTTCGACCAAAGCCTTGCGAGGCTCCGCAGGCCGGGCCAGAAGCACACGTGCCGCTACTACCACTTTGTAGTCAGGAACACGGTCGAGGAGACGATCTACGAGGCACTGCAAAACAAGAGAGACGTGGTTGAGGAAGTTTTATCAAGGCTTACACGGAGGGTTGGCAAATGAGTAATAGTCTGGAAGTGATTTCCGACATGAGCAACGACGCGTATCACGGGCGAAAGTCGCACGTGAGTCGTTCGCAGGCGAGTCGGTATCGAGGCGTTCGCGGCGGGCGGGCGCAGCGTTACGAGGAGGTGAAGGGCGGCAAGCTCTTCGAGGGCAACGCTGGCACGTCGTTCGGGACGCTCGTGGACGTGGCCTTCGAGGCTGAGGCGAGGGGTCTCGACTGGAGGAGCCGTTGTGCGGTCGCGCCGCCGGAGGTGCTGACATCGAACGGACAGAGGCGTGGCAATGCGTTCACGGCTTGGAAGGAAAGCCTTCCGGCCGGTGCGATCGAGTGCAGCGTGGCCGACTTCGTCAAGGTGGCCGACATCATCGAGTCGCTTCGTGAACACAAGATCGCGAATCAACTCTTGGAGTCGATCAAGCACACGCAATACAGCGTGTTCTGGACTGACGAAGACGGGCATGATCGCAAGGCACGCCCGGACGGACTCAACGACGACGAGTGGTTCGATCTCAAGACGACGAGCAGCGAGTTCAGCAAGCTCAAGTATTCGTTCCGCGAGTTTGCCTATAACTGGCAAGCGGCTTGGTACACCGACGCGGCGATCGCCGCAGGCTGGAAGCCGTTCAGGTTCCGCTTCATCGTTGTGCAGACCTTCGCGCCTTATGACGTGGCTGTGTTCAGCCTCGAAGACGAGGCGATCGAGAACGCACGCCACGAGATCAAGAAGACTCTGGCGGACATCAAGTATCGCCGAGAGTCGGGCATCTACGTGCCTGACCAGTATCACGCGGAACAAGTGTTGCAGTTGGGTTGATATCGAGTCGGACAGTCCGACTCGACTGGTTCGGTAGGCTTAGGAGGATGATCACCATGGCAAATGCCATTGCGACGGTTGGTTCATTCGGTCTCTCGGTGAATGGCGGCGATTTCCGCCGCAGCGAGCAGACCTTCGTGAAGATTCCGGGGGGAGGTGTGACCAAGTGGAGTTGGTCGACCATCCTCGGAGATCAGGTTGAGAGCGAGATCACGGGTGTGATCGTCGCTCTGAGCGAGGTGCAGCACGACCTGTGGCCGCATCAGGGCACGGCTGCTGAGAAGTCGAGCCCGTACATGCGGAGCCTCGACGGCAAGACGGCGACGATCGTCGGCGACGATGCCGGTGATCTCGACGTCAAGGAGATCGAGGCTGCGAGGATCGCGGGTACGGATACCTACGATTGCTCGAAGATCAGCTACTTCCTCTGGGAGAAGCAGGGTGATCGCAACATCCCGCCGCGTGCCAACGCGACGAGCGTGATCGGCATCCTGCGTCCGGGCGAGTCGGCCCCCCTGTTCATTCGGCTCTCGAAGACGAGCAGTCCGAAGGTGCAGGAATTCGCCCGCAAGCTGCGTGGTCAGGGCGTGCAGCCCTACCAGTGCGTGGTCTCGCTGGGTCTGGAGAAGGTGACGGGCGGCAAGGCGAACTACAGCCGTGTCGTGCCGAAATTCGTGTCTCCTGCCCCGGCCGAGATGGTCGAGGCGTTCCGGGCCTACTTCGTCGAAGTCTCGCCGAAGCTGCGTGGCTCGCTGGAGAAGTACGTGGGCAAGGCCTCGACCGACGCGGTGCCTTTCTAGTCGATAGTACGGACTCGTGTTCTTTCGCCCGGCCGGATCGGGGCTGTCCCATCCGGCCGGGCATTTCTCACCATTTTTCATTAATCCAAGGAGGGTTTCGTGGAATACCGCGCACAGGAAGTGTTTCAGGCGGCGGCGGCAGTCGCTCGCAAGGGTTGGAAGGTCGTCAGGCTGTTCGGAGTTCGAGACAACGCGACTTGCACTTGCCACAAGGGGAAAGACTGCGGCACGCCCGGAAAGCATCCGGCTGGTGGTGCAGACTGGCCCGCTCGTGCAACTGACGACGAGGACGAGATCAGCGACTGGTTTCACTACGGCGATGACAACGAGAATATGCGTGTCAACGTCGGAGTGAGACTTGGCAAGGCCAGCGGCATTGTGGACGTCGAGATCGACGGCCCGGAGGCTGAGGAGACTCTCAAGAAATACGGACTCGACGCGATCGAGACTCCGACATACCGGGCATCGCGAGGGTGTCACCGGATTTTCAGGTACGAGGACGATCTTCCTGACGTTGGCGTGGTGAAGGTCGACCAGCTTGAGGTGAGACTTGGCGGTGGCGGCAAGGCCGCGCAGAGTGTCATGCCGTCGTCGTGGCACCGCACTGGAATCCAGTATCTCTGGCTCCCCGGCCTGTCTCCGGAAGAGGTCGAGCCAGCACCGCTTCCGGCAGAGTTTAAGGCGGCTGTTAAGGCGAACTCGAAGAAAGGCGGCTCCGGATCGATTGTTCAGGCTATCGACGTCGTCCGAGACGATCGTCAGGTCACTGCGGGTGGACGTCACGGGTTCCTAGTCGGCTACGCCTCGCGTCTGGCTCGCACGATCAAGGACTTCACCGACGCCGACCGGCGGGAACTGACCAACATCCTCTCAGCCTGCAACCAGCGTTTCTGCTCGCCTGCGAAGACGGAGGACGAGGTCGAGCGGATTGCCGGTGACCAGTTCAATCACTACCGGGATCGTGCCGCAGAGAGGCGTGCCGGGAGACTGTTCGAGCGTTACGGTCTGCGGTGGGACGCCGAGACTCGCGAGTACGAGGCTGGAGAATGGAAGGTCACTGTCGTTCACTCTGACCCGATCGAGTATCGGCTTCGGTTCCCGTTCGAGGGGCGGACGATCTCGGCCTCTCTCGACGCTCGCCAGTTTCCAGAGTCGAAGGACGTCGCTGCGGCTGTTCTGGCGGCTTCTGGCAAGATCAACCTCAGAGACCCCCACAACTCACGCTGGCATGAAATCTGGGTTGGGTACACCATCCAGAACGACGACGGAGACAGGGACGTGAGGGGACTCATGTCGAAGCTCCTCGAAGAGGCTGACGAAGAATGGCCGTCGGTGGACGCTTGCTCGTGGAGCCAGCACGCCGCCTTCCTGATTGCCTATCTGAGGCCTTTCTCGCGGTCTGACGACGACGAGGAAGTCCTCCCCTGCCCCGATGGCACCCCAAAGTGGATCAAGTCTGAGGATGGCACGTGGAGCCTTTATTTTAAATGGAACGAGTTGTGTGCCGCCGCGTGGCGATCTGCAAAGGCTGGCATCCCCACGCTCAAGGAGAAGACGAAGCTCAAGCGGCACATTCTTCACGAGGCTGGCCTCGAAGACTTTATTGACAAGAAGTTCACCGTGAATGCGAAGCCCGGTCGCTGGATCGTCTGGACTGATCAGCACATGGCCGCGCTCGATCGGCTGACCGGCGCGTAGGAATGTGCGATCTCCTATAGGGCAGTTTTTTTTTACAACTCCTGTCAGACCAGATTCCTACATTCCTAAAAAAAGCTGAAACCGAAAGTCTTGTAAACAAAGAATTTAAGTTGCCCTATAGAGGGAATCTACTAAAAGCTCGCTCAGGTTCATCAGATTCCAAAAACAAGGAGATAGGCAATATGCGGAGGGTAGAGAGGCATCTGGGCGGTCCCGGCACCGGAAAGACCCGTCTTATTCTCGATCGTTTGAGTGAGACTAAAGTCGAGTTCGGTCTGAGCGTCCACGAGATCGGGCTTTGCACGTTCACGCGGGCAGGGCGGCAGGAGCTTTCGGAGCGTGCGGCTGCTGAGTGGGGATGCGATCCTGAGACCCTGACCAAGCATGGCTGGTTCAGAACCGCGCACTCAATCGCTCACCGTCAGTGCGGCATCGAGGAGGGGCAGTTGCTCGAAGGCAGCGAGGGTGCTGAGTGGATCGGCAACGCTGTTGGAGGTAAGGTCGCCACCCGATTCGATCCTCGCAGCCGGGAGGTCAGCTTCGTCTCCGGTGACGGCGACGACGGCCTGACGCTGGGCCTGAAGGCATGGGACTTGGCGAGAGCCAACATGACCAGCCTGAAGAGCGTTCTGAGGCGGTGGGCGGTCGCTGGAGAGCGGGTGCCTGACGAGTCAGGTGTCCGCCGCTATGTCGAGCGGTACGAGCAGGCAAAGCGGCGGGAGGGCCGCGCGGACTACACGGACATCATTGCGAGGTTTGCCGGGATCAGGTTCGCGATCGATGGGCCGCAGGAGGTCGATCCCGAGGGGGAAGTGCCTGCCAGCATCCGTGCCTTGGCGATCGACGAGGCTCAGGACTCGTCTGTTCTGGTCGATCGAGTCTGTCGGAGGATGGCCGAGAGTCCGTTCGTCGAGCGAGTGTTCCTGAGCGGGGACGCTTACCAGAGTATCTACAGCTTCAACGGCAGCGACTACCGGCTCTTCCTGAACTGGGATGCCGAAGAGTTCGTGATGCCTAGAAGCTACCGATGCCCGCCGGTCGTGATGGAACTGGGAGAACGCTGCATTCGCAGAATGCGTCACGGCTACCGGGATCGCCACATTCAGCCAGCGTCACATTCCGGCCACGTCCGAAGGGCTGGCTCACCTGAGCAAGCGATCGCTGCTATCAAGCCTGACGAGTCTGTCCTAATCCTTGGAAGGTGCGGTTTCGCCCTTCACGAGTACGAGGACATCCTCCGCAGCCGGGGCATCCCGTACACGTGGATCGATCGCGTCGGAAGTGCGGTCGAAATGTCTGGATACGGCTGCTTGTGGGCGTTGCAGCACGGCAAGGTCGTCCACCACGACGACTGGGCGAACGCTATTTCGATGATTCAGGTCGCCGACAAGGACGTCGGTCAGTTGCTGATTCGAGGCGAGAAGCAGGCATGGAAGAAAGGCCTTCGCTCTCAGGTCGATATCATCCGACCGGTCGATGAAGATTTCGCACTCGCGGGAGCCACCGAGACGTTTGCTCAGATCGTCCGCGAGGGACGGTGGCCTGCCTTCCTCGACAAGTCTCACTCTCAGAAGGCAGAGAGGTGGGTCGAAGCGGCGAAGAAGTTCGGACCCGAGACAGCCTGCAACCCGAAAGTCAGACTCTCGACGATCCACGGCGCGAAAGGGTGCGAAGGCGACACGGTGATCCTGTCGACAGTCTCAAGCCCTGCGGTGGAGCGTGGGCGGCAGGCTATCGACGAGCTTCACGACGAAGAGTGTCGCGTGAACTACGTGGCTGTGACACGTGCCCGGAGAGACTTGTGGATCGTGAATGACGGAGACAGGTACGCGATGGAAATTCCAGCATGAATTTTCTTTTCGACACGTCGCCGATCGAGGACAACGACGGCAAGAAAAAAAAGAAGTCTCGCCGCAAGGAGGAGCCTGTCGTGCAGGCTCTCGCCCCGGTGGTCGTCGAGGAGCTTCAGCCGATCACCGTCCTTGTCAGCATCGACGGGCACTACTCCTGCGACCGATGCGGACTGACGGTCCTCGACCTCCTCGACATTCGCAAAACCGAAGGCGGCACGAAGTGGCTCGTGTCCTGCGGCTGGTGGTGCCTGCACTCGTGGCTCGTCGATCCGATCCCCGGCCTGCTCGACAAGGAAGATCGCAAACAGGCTGCGGACGTCTTCAGGATGCGTGGCGGACGCTTCGACGGCAAGAGCTTCGACGAAATCGCTGCTGCTGACGCTCGCTGGTACATCGAGTCACTCGTGACGGTATCGAAGAGAACAGCCGTCTCGGACGCCGCGAAAAAATGGCTTGACACTCATTGATTTGTACGGATACTCACCCACGCACTGCATTTCAAAGGAGTGAAAATGCCCAAGCCTCTGCCCGGCGTCGTTGACGCGTTGAACGCTGGCCTCCGGAATCACTGGACTCAGATTCTGCTCTACGAGTCGCAGGCCGCTCACCTCGCCCGCTGGGGTTACAAGAAGCTTGGCGTCGAGTTTCTTGCCTACGCCGAAGAGGAACGCGAACACGCTCGCAAGGTCATCCAGCGTCTTGAGTTCTTCGACGCTCAGCCCGGATACGAGTTCGAGCAGCCGATCTGGCCTCGTCACGATTTCGAGGGCATCCTCGAAGTGAACTACACGCTAGACCAGACCGCCGCAAACGCCGAAAGGTCTGGATACCTTCTCTGCGTTGAACTTGGTGACGCTGATACCGCGACGATCTTCGCCGATCTCTTGAGGGGCAGCGAGAACGGCATGGCCGAGATCGAGGCCGCTCGCCTCGTGATCGATCAGATCGGTCTCGACAACTATCTGGCGAACCAGACGTGATCATCATGGCATCGCAGAAGATCATCCAAAGCGACTGCCTAGACGGGCTTCGGACTCTTGCCGACGGCAGCATCCATTGCTGCGTCACGTCGCCGCCCTACTGGGGCTTGCGTGACTACGGGCACGAAGGGCAGATCGGACTTGAGGGCACGCCTGACGCCTACGTTGCTCGCATGGTAGAGGTGTTCCGCGAGGTGCGGCGAGTACTGCGTGACGATGGGACTTGCTGGGTGAATTTGGGCGACTCTTACGCCGCAGCACCGGCAGGCAAGTGTTCCAACCCGCACGCCAAAAGCGGCTTGGCTGGAGTCAAGACTCAAGGCGTCGCTCGAAAGCACAAAGAATCATGGAACTCAGCAAAGGCGTCTGGACTAAAACAGAAAGACCTCGTCGGCATCCCGTGGCGTGTCGCCTTCGCCTTGCAGGCTGACGGCTGGTGGTTGCGGCAGGACATCATCTGGCACAAGCCAAACCCGATGCCCGAGAGCGTGCGTGACCGATGCACCAAGGCACACGAGTACGTCTTTCTGCTGACGAAGAGCGGCCGATATTTCTATGACGCGGAGGCTGTGAGCGAGGAGTCTGTGACTGCTGCCGACGGTCGTGGATCAACAGAAGAGAGAAAGGCGTTGGGCCACCCCTCTCGATATGGAGACACTGCCGGTAAGGCCTCTCGTGGCGAGGGCTGGTCAATGCCGTCGCTCTCCCCAAAAGCGTCGGGCCGCAACCGCCGCTCTGTATGGAAGATCGCCACTAAGTCATACCGAGGCGCACACTTCGCCACGATGCCTCCTCAGCTTGCAGAAACGTGCCTGCGGGCTGGTACGAGCGAGGCTGGATGTTGCTCGCTGTGCGGCACGCCTCACGAGCGTGTCGTCGATCGCAAGCGAGTCGCGACTCGTCCCGGCACAGACACGAAAGTCACTGGCGACACGATGACTGACGGCAACCGCGACCCGGAGCGGCACGTCACCACGACCACAACGACAGGCTGGCGTCCGACGTGTAGCTGCAACGCTTCAGTGTCGCCATGCACTGTACTCGATCCGTTCGGCGGCTCAGGAACGACTCTGGCAGTTGCTGCCGAGCTTGGCCTGAACGGCATCGGCTTCGAGTTGAACGATGACTACATCGGACTCGCAGAAGAACGTATCGCCAAGTCGCGAGACAAGGCTCCGCTATTCATCGGACCACCATGTCCGAAAGGTGCTGCGTTCATCGGCACCAGTGGTCGCCAAGCCGGGGGTGGCGTGTAACCAAGGCAGTCGAGGCTTGTGTTTAACCTCAAGGTATCTTTCCGCGAGTGACTCGACCGTCTGCCTCACGTTACGAGGCCCAATACACATGATGGACGAACTAGCAGAACTCAACCCTGACGCCCTGCTCGCCGACGGCCTAGAAAAGGCTTTCGTTGGCTACACCGTCAATCACCACCACGCTCACGTCGCCGTCTATGACGTGCAGAAGTGCATCGACATCCTCGTCGAGCGTGACGGCATGACTCACGAGGGGGCGGAAGAATTCTTGTCGTTTAACACGCTATCGGCATTCGTTGGTCCGAATGGGCCGATTTACGTGAGGTTCACGCAGTAGGAAAACGCTATGCAGAGGCGACTGATCTCACTGAGCGACGATCAAAAAAGTGCCCTGCACCTTGCCATTATGGTTTTGCAGTTCTTGGCAAGGAGGCCCGATGCGATTGGCAGGCTGATGACGGCTATTGGCGGATTTATTTTTGAAGAGTGGCTTGAGTCGCAGGCGCAAGAGGAAAAGCTTTCCTATCAAGATATGTCTCACTTGCATCTTCCCTATGACTTCATCATCAACGGCCATCGAGTCCAAGCCAAGAGCAGTGGGAGCGTTAGTGGCTCCGTCGACGTGAGGCCTACTCGACCCGTAGTAGGATCGAATTGTCGAAGATATAAGCAGGAGAGCTTCGACGTTTTGGCGGTCCACTTGGCCGCATACGACGAGAAGTATTTTATTCCTGTCGAGGGCTTTAAATGTGAAGAGTTCGACGGAATGGTGAAGGGTTCTTTTGTGCGGGAGCGGTGCTTTCAGTGGAAGGACGCATGGCATGTGATAAACGGAGCGAGCGGGCCGCACGTAATCCAGAAGACGTTGTTTTAGAAGCGGCACGCAACGGAAAAGAAGCCTCATGTCCGTAAAATCACTCGCCCGAAAACACGTCACCTACAGCGACCTCCTCGCCGACGGCGAAAACCCGTTTTCGTCGAACAAAGTCACCGGCCACTCTCTGAACGTCCCGATCATCGGCACATGCACGCCGTCGATTGTCTGTGCTGAGACGTGCTACTTCGCCAAAGGCCCATCCACGTGGACGGCATCTCTCAAGAAGCAGCACCGGCTGCTCAACTCGATCAAGGCCTCGCCGACGCACATGGCTGTGATCATCGCCGACTGGGTTCGCCGCCTGAAGCTCGACTACGTTCGTTGGAACGGTGGCGGAGACTTGTTCGCTGAGAGCGTCGACTGCATCAACCGGGCCGCGCCCATGATGCCTGAAGTCCCGCAGTGGGTCGTGAGCAGGAAGCCCAAGCTGGCAGCGGCGATCGAGCCTGCCTCGAACGTCTACGTGCATTTCTCGGTAGATAAGACGTCGTGGGATCGGCTCGAAGAGATGCAGAGCCTTGCTCCGGCCGGTCTGCAATGGTTCTGGAGTTACCAGTGCGACAAGGGCGAGACTCCGCCTGACCCGATGGTCGCGCCGGTGATCTTCCGCGACGGCTACGATCCCAAGGGCGGGGAATTGTACGGAAACGATTGCCCTTTGAATGCAAACGAAGATATCGCAGGCGTCTGCGGCAAATGCCAGCGTTGCTTTAACGGCTGGGCGATCGAGATCGCAAAAGAATGTCTCCCATATCTCCGAGAGCGGCAGGAGAAGTAGGACGTCTTCTGGCCTCGGCCGAGATGCTGATCAATGGCATTTCTCCGTCGAGGCCAGAGGACGATCACGGGTTCGACATCGTCTCTGTGTATGGATCAAAGCTATGCCGCGTTCAAGTCAAGACTGTCTACATCCAGAAGCCGAGGCCTGTCACCCTGTCAGAGACGTTTCCAGTTCGTCGTCGAGCAGGGTGCAGGCGTCAGCGACCAGACGATCAGAACTCTCAGTATGCAGACGGCGAGTTGGACGCGTTCGTGTTTGTCAGTCTCGTCACGAGGTCTTTCTGGGTGATGCCAATCAATGAGATCGAATTATCGAAGTATCGAGTGTCACTTCGCAAAGACTCGCCGTGGCACAACGCGTGGCACGTCCTGAAATGACACTCGAAACCACCATAACGAAGTCGATCGTGACGCTCGCGAAAGCGAAGGGGTGGTGGACGTTCAAGATCGCTGGCGGACCTATGCAGATGGCTGGAGTTCCAGACTTGTTGACGGTGAAGCATGGCCGTGCTGTGTTCCTCGAAGTGAAGCAGCCGGGAAAGAAGCCTCGCCCGCTTCAGGTGCAGAGGATGAAAGAAATACGCGAGATTGGCGGAGCCGTCGCGCAAGTGGTTACGAGCAGGGCTGAGGCAGAAAGGATTCTCGATGCGAACGATAACGCTCACTCTTCCTGAGCAGTCAACAGCCCTAAACGCGGCGTGGCTCCGAATCATAACCAGCGCAGCGTCTGGCCTAAATCATAAGTCCACCTACCAGAGGCCAATGGTTCGCCGAATTCACGAAGAGTTTATCGGAGCGTGCGGAGAGCTTGCGGTCGCCAAGTCTGCGGGCGTGTTCTTCCTGCCAAGCGTGAACACGTTCCACCGCGTTCCAGACTTCCTGAGCGACTACGAGGTGCGAAGCACCGACCTGCCTGACGGCAGTCTTATAGTCAGGGACAACGACTCCGACGACAGGCGATACATCTTGGCGACTGTGGTTGACGACGTGGTAAATCTGGTGGGCTGGATTAAAGGCGAAGACGCCAAGAAGCACGATTGGCTTCGCGATCCCGGCAACCGCCGCCCCTCGTGGTTCGTCCCACAAGACCAACTGAGGCCTATCGAGGAGGTGCTGTGACGTGGGATCAATAACAACACGTGAGACTTGGCCCCCTGAGCCTCCTAATAAACCTCCCAAACACTGGGAGTGGCAGATCGTTGACGGCGTCAAAAAACTCGTCCCGATCAAGAAAAAAACTACTTGACGTTAGTACGGAAGTGATTACCTTATGCGAGCGTTCACTACGACGGTTCGGCAGCTAAGCCTCATCGATGCAGAGTGCATCATCACGAGGCTGACGAAGCCGAAGTCGGAGTTTCAGATCGAGGTCACAGAAAAGACTTCGACGACTCCGGTGGCGATCGTGAGAACGGATCAGGAGAGAGTGGCGGCATGGACGGCAACGCACTTCTGGCGAGGAATGCAGACGCTGGAGGGATTCACGGATTTATCTCTTCGGCGTCGCGGCTTTGCTCGTGTTGCAGCGAGTCTGCTCATCGCCGACTGCTCCATCGATCCACGCGAGACACTGGCAGTCTTCTCACCGCAGTGCGTTTCGATCGCAACTGCGTTGGGTTGTAGGGACGTTCGATTGTTCGAGCGTCAGGGTAAGGAGTGGGTTCGGAATTCATAGAAGCCAAGGAGGGCTTATGTTTTTTTTGCTGTTGATTGCGTTGATGGGCGATTGCACGAATCTGACTGAGTCGGAGTCGCAGGTCGTCGTAGAGACGAACTCTGCCCGTGCTGAGGCCGGTCTTCCGCCTCTGGTCATCGACTGCCGTTTGATGGGTCGCGCTCGTCGTCACGCCGCTCGCATGGCGAACGAGGGTTTCTTCGCGCACTCAAGTGGTGCGACAGAGAACATCGCTACTGGTCAACCTCACGCTGCTGCTGTGGTTCGCACGTGGCTAAACAGTCCCGGTCATCGGGCGAACATCCTCAGCCGTAGCAGCACTCGCATCGGAGTCGCTGGCTTCGTCGGCCGAGACGGAAAAACTTACTGGGTGCAGCAGTTCGCGCCCTGATCGTCCCCTCCGGTGGTCCTGCCGTCGCTTCGTCGGGTAGGCGAGGCGGCGGTGGGCCACTCTGGAAAGCACACATGATCTTTTCTTTTTTCTGGAGGTGGATTCGTGGACAAGGAAGTCAAGTACATCAAGAACCGGCTCGACATGACGACTCAGGACGCGACGGAGATGTTCGAGTACCTCAAGTTGAACTGGAGTTCGGCAAGAGTGTCGGACATGGCGACGCACCTCAAGCTGTCGCCAACGACAGTCCGAAGCATCGCTCGAAAAATAAATCTCGGCCCAAGGCCCGAAAGGGCATCGCATCTCGACCCAAGTCTCGACGAGATAAAGCGTCGCGCGGCAGCGATCCGAAAGACGTGGAGTCACGAGGAGAAGGCGAGAAGAGACCTTCTCGGAAGAAGCGAGGCCGGGGTGGGCCGTCGAGTGGTTAGTCTTGGCATCGAAGCACCTTCTTTTTCGAGGAACTGGCTATGACTATCGTTGAGTTCTGGCTGACTGAGCCTGTGCTGAGCGGCATCAATCGTCTGGAGAGCAAGTCTCTGGCGGTGGACGTCGGCGCGAACGTCGGGACGTGGGCTGCGACGCTGTGTCAGATGTTCGACGAGGTTCTTGCCTTCGAGCCAGACGAGCGAAACTACTCGCAGATTCCAGCCGCCGAGAACCTCACTGTCGTCAGGGCGGCTGTGTCTGACCAGACTGGCGAGACTCCGTTCTTCGTTCGCTCGTCGTCTGGGCACAACTCGATCCTCGAAGTGCATCCGATCGGCGGCGAGGGCATGGCTCCCGTCCCTGTCGTCGAAGAGAAGACCGTCTCGTGCTTCTCTCTGGACGACGCGTGCGGCAACGGTGCCGACTTCGTAAAGATCGACATCGAGGGGGGCGAGGTGCTGGCTCTTCAGGGGATCGTTGACGTCCTGAAATGGTCTCGCACTTTGTTTGTCATCGAGTGTCACGACACTTTCCATGACGTCGAGCGTGAGCTTGCTCGCCTTGGCAAGCGAGTCACTCGCATTCCGCACCCGCTCGTATCGCACCCCGGTCACTGTTGGGCAATCGGCGAATGATCCTAGTCTCGCAGTCGTACACGCCACAGTCTGAGCATCGAACCCGAGAGCTTCAGAAGGTGCGACTGCACAACGAGACTTCAGGCCTGTTCGATCGCGTCGAGTACCTAGACGCTGGAGATCGAACGATCTCTTTCAGTGAGCTTCACGAGTATTGCGTCTCGAAGCACCGTGGGCAGTGGTGCGTGATCGCCAACAGCGACATCACGTTCAACGCGACGGCCTATATGATCAAAGGCCTGAGCAAGGCGGGCAGGCTCGTGGCATTGACTCGATGGGATAGCCACTACGGCCCACGCTTCATAGGTCAGCAGCATGAAGACAAGTTCTTCAGTGGCTCTCAGGACTCGTGGGCTTTTCTGGCGGGATCGCTGCCTCCCCTGACGATCGACATACCGCTCGCCGTCATGGGTTGCGACCAAGTGATAGTCGGTTGGGCGTGCATGGGGGGCATTGAGGTCATCAATCCTGCCCTGACGATCAAGACGACTCACGTCCACGAGTTGGACGACCGGCCAGCCGACAGACCGGCTGCGTCTGGATTCTTTGGCTACCCGCATCTCACGACGATGCACACGAGCGGAGAGGTTCTCTGCCACGAGTGGCCTCGCGGTGACGGCGAATGGGAATACGAATGGCAACTATATCGCTACGCGAAATAGAGCAGCACCACCCGGACCTGTTGCTGCCACCGGACGAGGAGTTCGCGAACTACTACGGCGAGTTCGCTGACGTCGGGCTCGAACGAGCCAAGTCTCTCAGGGTGGCGTTCGTGGCGATCTGCCGCAACGCGATGCCGTTCCTGCCTTTCACGATGCAATACGTGAAGTCTGCCGGGGAGTGCTTCGAGGACTACAAGGTCTTCATCTACGAGAACGACTCGAACGATGGCACGAAAGACTTTTTGTCTCAGTGGTCAGACGGCTCACGCAACTTCTGCTCGCTGAAAGACAACGGCAGGCCTCACCTGAACTCGACCAAGCACGAGTCGAGAACGCTCGCTCTGGCCGAGTACCGCAACGCGTGCAGGCGGTGGGTGGACGGCGACTCGATGGACTTTGACTACGTGGTCGTGTTCGACACAGACCCGTGGGGAGGGTTCAGCGTCGGAGGAATAATGAACACGATCGGACGGATGGAGGGTCGCAGCCATCTCTGGACGTCTGGCATGGCGAGCTACTCGTGGTGCGAATGGGGTCCGCCGGTCTGGTCGAGGCCGACTCTGTGCCAGTACGACGCTTGGGCCTGTCGCTGGACTGGATGGAAAGAACGTAAGGATATGCTCTGGTTCCATCTCTGGCACCCGCCTGTCGGGTCGCCGCCCGTGAAGATGAACAGTGCCTTCGGTCAGCTTGCCGTCTACCGGGAGAAGAGCTTCCTGATGGGCGTTTACAGGGGCGACGACTGCGAACACGTGAGCTTTCACAGGACGATGGGGGGCGATCTCTATTTGAACCCTGCTATGCGATGCGTTTCGTTTTGGATTCCAGAGGAGGGGGCAAGGATGCCCGATGGCTCGATCGACGACGGTAATTTGCACGACGACCTTCACGGCGTTGTGGATCGCGGGGACGCCGACCCGGATCATCAGTCAGACGCTGAAAATCTCGGCTGACCGCTGCGACACGACTCGCAAACAGCTTGGACTCGCGAGACGCGAGTCTTGGCACGGCTCGAAGACCGGCCACAGAAAGGCGTATCTGCCGAGTGAGTCCGAGATCAGGCAGAAGTGCCTTGAGTTTCAGGCGGGCTGGACAGACGAAGAACGCGAGCGTCGTCGAGTCGGTGGAGTCGTCAAGCACGTCCCATACGAGGCTCCAGTCGTTCCGGAGAGCCTGTTCCGATTTTCTGACGACGACGAGTCGGGTCCGCAGACTTATCTGGAAGGTCTGATCGATACTTCCGGGTGATCGCTGTCGCTTGCTAGGCTGAAAAGGTATGGGCCAACTCCACGTTTACGCGAGGCTTTTCCTCGCCGCTGGCGACGACCGGGCACGGGCTCAAGTGTTCGCTGAGGCGGTGGAGTGGCTCGAACACACGGCTGAGACGACGATCGAAAAAGGCCTAAAAACCCGTATTTTTGCGATTCTTTGCACCCGCGAGGGTGAAGACTTTCTCCGCTGGGTGACCGCGAATGACGCTGAAAACGGCCACTCTTGATCGAGTTATGTCTGGGATGCTGATCTCCGACAGGCTCTGGCTCAAGAGCATCTACGAATCCACGCGAGACGTCGTCAAGGCCGACGGTCTCGTTTGCGATCCGACCATCGTCACGATCAGCGACTGGCTGAAAATCCATCGATCCATCCAGAGGTTCATCTGGTCTGGCCTCTGTACCGTCTGCCCCGGAATCTATCCGGACCTGATTGCAGCGATTGACAGGGAAATTGCCCTGTCTCTGGAGTCTTGCGACGGGAATGTCACGCCAAGCGTGCGACAGAAGCTTGTCGCGGCCCTCGACCGCGTGGCTTGGACGGGCCTTGGAGGTGACGAGTAATGGTCGCCGACTCTGCCATCATCGCCGCCAACGACGCTCCGGGCCTTGCCGAGAAGGTGAAGGCCTACGTGCAGCGTGCCAAGGAGCTTGCCTCCGACGGGCTAAGCGTGGCGGACTTCGCTGAACTGGCGACGTCGCTCTTGAGACTTGTTGTGTCGGCTCTTGACTCGATCCCGGCCGACGGCGAGCAGAAGAAGCTATGGGCAGTTGCGGCTGTCGCGACCCTGTTTGACGCCGTCGCTGACAAGTGCGTTCCGATCTATTTCGTCCCCTTTTGGGTTGTCTTCCGGCCGACCGTTCGAGCGATTGTCCTGCTCGCTGCCGGGGGCGTAGTCCAGTCTCTTCTACCGATCGTGAGGGCCACAAAGTGATCTTCCTGCTCATCATCGCCGCCGCCGTGGCTCTCCTGATGTGGCCTGAGACGAAGGCTTCCGCTCCCAAGTCAGTGCCGCTTCCGTCGGTCGACGTGCCTGCGATTCCGCAGCCGCCAAAGACTCCTAGCTACAGAAGTGCTATCGAGAGTCTCGCGTCCGTCCGGAGTCGCTTGGTTGCGACTGGGAACCTCGACGAAAAGGCGACTGCGGCAATCAATGAACTCACTCTGTGTCTTGTGGCTGGGAGCGATAAGGAATGACGACTCTTCAACGGCAGATCGCAGCGGGGTGCCTCGTAGCACTCGCGTTGCTCGTGTGGGCCTTTGATCGCGGCAGCGACGACGCTGCACCGAATCCCGGTCCAGTTCCTCCGGCGGGACTCGTTCTTCGCGGCCTGTTCATCGGGCAGAACGCCTCGTCGGACGCACAAATGCTTTCAGCCCTCACCGCAGAAGTCGGCGACTGCATCGAATACGACGGCACGAGGCCTGATCCTCGCTTGAAGACTGGCGTCGCGTTTGACGACCTTCGCATTGCTGCTCGCGAGGCACGTTTGCGTGGCGAGAGTCTTGGTGCCCGCCAGCCGAAGGTCAAGGAAGCGATTCACGCCTACCTCGACGAGGCCGTTGGTACATCTGGCGGACCTGTGACTCCTGCGGATCGAGCCAAGTGGGTCGCCGCAATGCGAGACATCTCAAGGGCTTGTTCCGATGCCGCGAAGTAGAATCACAATCTCGGCTCTCGTCACTGTGATCGTCGTGTCGTTCCTCGGCGCGCTCGTGCAGTTGGCGACGTTCCGTCTGGCTAATCACCTTGAGAACAATTTCGGCTACCAGCCAAACCCGGCTGGTCTGAGAGAGTTCTTAGGTGAACTCAAGGAGCCGACGTTCGCTCAGGCTGGGGCCGACGCGGTGAAGAAGGCGAAGGGGAAGGACGTGTACCTTTATCGGTACGCTGATCAGGCTCACCGCAAAGTGTATGGGACGCCGTTCACTGCGTGGAATCAGGGCTCTGCGGGAACTTGTGTCAGTTTTGGGTGGGCTGTGTCGGCGTATTTCGGACAAGCGACGGATCACGCGACCGGCGAGCTACCAAATCCTCCTCTCGAAGTCGACACGTCCGGAATTTACGGCGGAAGTAGAACGGCGGGAAGAAATCCACCCGTAACCTTCGCCGGGTATTCAGATGGAAGCTTTGGGGCGGCGGCGGCGAGGTGGGTCTCTGGCAAGTGCAAGCAGCCCGGCGTAGGCGGAATTCTTTACAAGAAAAAGTACGGAAGCGTTGACCTCACTGAGTATTCGATTCCACGTTCTCGTGAGTGGGGAGCGAACGGCGTGCCGCTCGATCTCGCAAAGGAAGCCAATAAGCACACGGCTCGTGCGGTGGCTCAAGTCTCGACGTGGGAAGAACTGAGCGCGGCACTGGAGTCAGGTTTTTGCGTGCCTATTTGCTCGAACGTGGGCTTCGCTGCGACGAACGTAAGAGACGAGGACGGATTTTTACCAAGGGGCGGGCAGTGGAGTCATTGCATGACTCTGGTATCGATTCGGCACGCTGCCAACGCTGCCACGAACGGCATGAAGCGACCTCGCGATGGTGCTTTGTGTCTCAATTCTTGGGGAACCCGGTGGGTCTCCGGTTCAAAGCTCCCCGCTGATCAGCCTGACGGGAGCTTCTGGATTGAGAGAAAAGACGTCGAATTAATTTTGAGTCAAGGCGATTCCTTTGCGATCGGCGGTGTCAACGGCTTCGCGTACAGAGACTTGGATCACGGCGGATGGCTGCAACCGGGGGCAAATGATGAAAGCAACTGAACGTAACATTGTCATCGCTGGTCTCGTCTGCCTCGCCATCGGCTGGTGGCTCGCGTCATCGCCAGCGTCTCCGATCAGGCCTGTGCCTCCCCGGCCGGATCGCCCCGTTCTCAAGCTACTCGCACGAGTCGCGAAGGGTTTTCTCTGGGTGATGATGGTCGCCGAGCGATCGCCACAGGAAGCCAACATCGTTCACGCTCGAATCGACGCCGACGGTCACCAAGTCCTGAACCACGGTCAGGGGTGGTGACGTGAAAGAAAATATCTACAGCATCAACAACCAAGAGTTTCGCTTCCCGGTCCCGTGGTGGACTTACGTGGTCGCGTTGATCATCGCCCCTTTCTCTCTGTTCGTGGCTGCGGCGTGGTGTTTGGAGGTGAACAAATGACCGCACTCTGGGCTTGGATCACCGCACTCCTGACGTCCCTGTCTTCGGACCCTCACGCAATGAACGTCGAGGCTCCGAAGGCTGCTGCCGCAGTGTCAGTCGCCTACGCCTCCTTCGCAGTGGAGAAGTGACTTGGCTGACTACGCCCTCCTACCGCAAAACTTAAATTTGTCCTTCATAAGAGGGGACGAATTCTGGTTCACGGTCGACGCGGACATAAGTCTCGTGGGCTATTCGTTCTCGTCTTCGATCTACAAGGTGACGAGCGTCGTTAACGGCGTGATCACAGGGACTCAAGAGGTAGCTCAGTTCACGATCACGCCTGTCGATCTCGCTGCCGGGAAGCTCAACCTGTCTCTTCAAGAGAATCAGACTGCCGCTCTCAGTACCACCGACACGCTGCGATGGTACTTCCGTTGGGTTGGGCCGGGCGTCGTGACTCGCACTGTGCTGTCTGGCAAGCTGACGCCGGGGGACGCGTGACATGAGCGACGTCGTCGTCAACATCACACCCCCTGCTCCGATCGCACTGTCCTACACTCAGGGCGGTTCTGTGGGTCCGCAGGGTCCGACGGGAAGCACTGGTCCCGTCGGGCCTACCAATCGACTCGTTCTTGGCACTGTCGTCACGGGGATTGACGCCGCCGCGACTATCAGTGCCCAGACTGTCGCGAACGGAACAGCCACGCAGACTCTGAATCTCGTCCTGCCGCAAGGTGCGACCGGAAGTCAGGGCATTCAGGGAAACGTCGGACCGGCTGGCCCCGCCAATGTTCTCTCTGTCGGCAGCGTTGCGACAACCTCTGCGACAACTGCCTCGATATCGATCACCGGAACGGCCCCGTCGCAAGTCATCTCTTTTGTAGTGCCTCGCGGGCCGCAGGGAATTCAGGGAGATGCTGGGCCTTACACGACCGTCCAAGTAGGGACGACGTCGACAGGTGCGTCTGGCACGAACGCAAAGATCGACACGGTCACTGCCGGTGGCACTGTGACCTTGAACTTCACGATCCCACGCGGCGGGGATGCAACTGCGAACCTCGCCGACGAGACTCCGCAGCCTCTTGGAACAGCACGCGCGGGCTCGGCACTCGTGGCTAGCCGCGCGGATCACGTACATGCGGTCCCGACGATCGCCTACAGTTCTTTGACTGGCGTTCCAACATCCTTCGTGCCAGCCGCCCACACTCACAGCATCAGCGACGTTACAAATTTGCAGGCGTTGTTGGACTCGAAGCAGACTTCTGGCAGCTACGCCACGCTCGACGGTTCCGGAAAAGTTCCCAGCAGTATGCTGCCGGGATTTGTCGACGACGTCATAGAGGCTGCTAATTACGCGGCACTGCCAAGTGTTGGTGAGGGTGGCAAGCTGTACGTGGCGATTGACACGCGGAAGCTCTGGAGATGGTCAGGGTCTGGTTACGTTGAGATCGCGAGCAGCCCCGGCAGCAGCGATTCCGTGCCGGAGGGGAGTGTCAACAAATACTACACAGACGCTCGTGCAGCCGCAGCCGCCCCCGTCCAGTCGGTCAATGGGAAAGTGGGAAATGTAGTCATCGAGGCGGGCGGGATCGCGTGGTCAACAGTGCCTACAGCCACGACGACCACGTCGAAGGCTGGGGCGATTAGCTACGACTCGTCTTACATCTACGTTGCAAACGACGTCAATCAGTGGCGTCGCACTCCGATCGAAGACTGGACGACGCCGACGATCTCGATCAGCGTTCAGCCAAGCAACCAAACTGCGGTGAGCGGAGCGGCCACATTCTCGGTCACGGCCTCGGCTACGCAGAATGCGGAGCTACTGTATCAGTGGCAGAGACAGGCAGGCGGAGCCGGTTCGTGGTCAAACATCGCGACTGGTCAGTCTGCAACTCTCGAACTCGCAAGTCTCTCTTATGCGGCGAATAATGGCGACAAATACCGCGTCGTGATCACGAGCGGCTCTGCCGGTACTGGTGGCACTGCCGTGAATGGCTGGCTCCCGGCAGTGGTGGTCGAGCTTACGCCGACGGCCACGCTAACGAGCGGTGAGGCAACACTCACGATATCTGCCTCGATCTCGATCATATCGCAGCCACAGAATGTCTCGCTCACGAACGGCACATCTGCCACGTTCAGCGTGTCTGCCACGACGCCGGGCACTGGTCTCGCTTACCAGTGGCAGTCGTCTCCTGATGGAACCAACTGGACGAGCATCGGAAGTGCGACATCGGCGAGCTACGCCCTGAGTGGCATCACAGAGACAGGCAACACCGGCTATCGGTATCGCTGCATCGTGTCGTCTAGCGGCTACACGGACGCCACGAGCAACGCTGCCACGCTCACTGTTGCTCCGATCAGCGTCACGACGCAGCCTTCCAGCCAGACCGGCTCGCCTGTCGCGGGCACGACGCCGAATTACTCAGCCTCGTTCACGTCTGCCGCGTCATCCCCCGCTGGGGCACCATTGATCCAGTGGGAAGTCTCCGCTGACGGCGGCACGAGCTACTCAGACCTAAGCGGGCAGACAAACTCTTCGCTGGCTTTGACTTCGCTGACGAGTAGCGACTCGGGCAAGAGATACAGAGCAAAGTTCACGAAGAGCGGGTGGAACACGGTTCGATCGAATGTCGCCACGCTGACCGTGCCGACCGACGTGATAACCGTCTCTCAGCAGCCAACGAACCAGACGGCGAGCGTGTCGAGCTACTCTTCGTCCGCATACTCAATGCCAAGTGGAACTTGGAATGGTCCAAGTCTTGCGAATGGAAAGTGGTTCAACACGCCAAACGATCAGCTTGGCGGCGACTACATCGCCACAAGCGACGACGGAATCACTTGGACTAAGCGAATCGCCGCCCTGCCATACGCTGGATCGTGGTCGAAGGTGCTTTACGGCAACAACATCTACTTGACGTTCCTCGTCTCTGGCAGCGTGGCGGGGTCGTGGTGTGCCACGAGTAGCGACGGGCTGACGTGGACGGCTAGGCAGATAAGCAGCACGGCAAGTCTTGCAACTCGCGCCCACTCGTTCTTCGCTGGCGGAGGCGGATGGTTCTTCGCTGCAAACGCCTCTCAAGGGACAAGCTTGAAGTGGGTTCAGTCGCAGGACGGAACCAACTGGACGACAGTCAGTTCGGATAACAATTTGACTGGATACATTACCAACCTAGTTCCAAACCCAAGCGGCACAATGGTTGTTGCTTGGAATAGCCTTTCAAGCGCGGTCTATTACGCCGAAATCAATACTTCTGGACTGTCAGGTTTTACGAATCCCGGTTACCCTCTCTCTGAAACCAATAGCTCGCCTGTATTTAGCGTGATCCACGACGGAACGACTTTCGTTGCCGTAGGGGCGACAAGTAACTCTCTGACATCTGGCGTATCGGCGAAATTACTGCCCTCGTATTCGTGGTCTCGTGGGTCGTTTGCCGTGATGCTGTCTTCGGTCGCGTATCGAAATGGCCGATACGTGGCTACGAGTCCTGCCGGAGTGGCAAGCAGCAACGATGGGATTAGCTGGGTTCTTCGCCAGTCTGTAAATACGAACTATACCGGCGGAGCGGTCGTAGCTGGGTCTGGTGGGTTCTACGCGAGCGTGCAGACTAATCAGAACAATTGGATTGGCTTAACTTCAAACGACGGACTGTCGTGGACGCAGAGAGAAACCGGGGCGTTGATCTTCCCAGTTCAGTCGTTTGGCAACAAGGTTCTCGTAGCAACCTCGTCATCCTCGTCTACGGGCTTTATCGTCGACATCGGCGGTCTTAACTCGGCCTCGTTCTCCGCAGTCGCCACGACGACCTTCGGCTCGCCTGCCATTCAGTGGCAGAAGTCCACAAACGGCGGCGCGACATGGACAGACGTGAGCGGCGCGGTGACCAGTCCATACCAGTTCACGCCAGTCTCTGGTGATACAGGGTCGCGATACCGGGCTGTGTTCACGAAGGCTTCCTACACGACAGTGAACAGCAACTCTGCAACGCTCACGGTGCCGTAGTCATGCCAAAAATCGTCAAAATAAAACGATCGACAGTCGCAGGATCGACGCCGACTCTCAGCTACGGAGAGTTAGGCTGGAACAGCGCAGACGGGAAGCTTTGGGCTGGCAACGCTGCCAATCAGGCCGTGCTGGTCAACACTGCGGGCGGCGGTGCCGCGAACATCGTCGAGGTCGAGACGTCAGGCTCCCTGCCATCGGCTGGTGCGAGTGGCAGTGTTTATATCGTCACTGACGCGGGCAAGGTGCTTCGCTGGGACACTGCGAACAGCGTGTACGTGGAGATCGGAACATCGGGCGGAGGCTCGTCCACGCTGCCAGTCGCATCAAGTAGCGTGCTTGGTGGCATTAAGATCGGTTCCGGTTTGACGATCTCGGACGGAGTTGTTTCTGCTTCTGGCGGCTCCGACTCACTTCTCCGCTCGCTGTTCACGCCAGCCGCACCGACAAGCGTCACTGCCTCGGCCGGTAACGCGCAGGCGACCGTATCGTGGACGGCACCGACAGGCACGATTTCGCAAGCACCCATCACTGACTATGTCGTCCAGTATTCCAGCAACAGCGGCTCGTCGTGGACGACATTTGCCGACGGCACATCGACCGCGACTAGTGCGACGGTCACGAGCCTGACCAACGGCACGGCGTATGTGTTCCGAGCGGCGGCTGTGAACGCTCTCGGGCAGGGTGCGTGGTCGTCGGCGAGCAGCGCGGTTACACCGAGTGCGTTCTCAGCATCTGCCGTCATACTGACAAGCGGCACAAGCTACGCCGTGCCGAGCGGCGCATCATCGATGAAAGTGTGGGCGGTTGGGCCGGGCGGGCAGGACGGCGGGGCAAGAGGGCACGCGGGTGCCGTCGCCCACAAGACATGGAGCGTTTCTGGAGGCCAAACTGTCTCGTACTCCATCGGCCAGAGGTCTGCTTATTCAGGCTCGTACTCACGGAGCGGCAGCACCACCGTGACGTTCAGCGGCACGACAATCACCGCCGAGGGTGGCGGTGGCCCTAATGGGCCTGACGCGGCAGCGACATACTCAGGAGGCGACGGCGGTGCTAACGGCGGGCAAGGTGCTTACGTCAACAACAAAAACGCTGGCGGCGCAGTCGGAGGCAACGGCACTCTGACTGAGTGTGGTCGTTACCCGGCGACTGACGTGAGCGGACTTTTTGCTGCTGTGACGATGGCAGGCGGCAGCGTTGTCGAGTCTTGCGGCGCAACTGCTGCGTTTGGGTCTGGTGGTTCTGAGCAGGCTCAGTCGCTCGCTGGGATCGGCGGCGGCGGGGCATGGTATGGCGTCTCCGCGTCTGACGACGGTGGCGTTGGCGCAGTGGTAATTCAATTCTCGTAGGACACTAGCAAATGGCACTCTCATTCCCATCGTCACCCAGCGTGGGCACCACCGCAACTGTCAACTCACGGCAGTACGTTTGGACAGGCTATGCGTGGGAGCTTGTGGCAAGCGGTTCGGGTCTCTCGTGGTCATCCGTTCCAGCGTCCGCTTCCGCGACGGGTGCCGCAGGCAGCATCGCCTACGATGGCGCGTACTTTTATCTCGCGTCGGCGCAGGACACTTGGATGCGTGCGGCAATGTCAACGTGGGTTCTGCCGGTAATCACCATCGGCACGCAGCCATCAAATCAGACTGCATCCAGCGGCGCGGCGACGTTCAGCGTTACGGCAAGCGTGACGCAGTCCGCTACTCTGTCATACCAATGGCAAAAATCCACGAACAGCGGCAGCACATGGACTGCTATCAGCGGAGCAACATCGGCCTCACTTGCCCTGACCGGCCTAACTACTGGCGACAACTCCAGCCAATATCGCGTTATCGTCAGTGCAACTGGTGGAGCGTCTAGCGTGACGAGCAGTGCTGCCACGCTGACGGTTGTATCGTTCACGCCGTCTGCCGTTCTGCTTACCAGCGGCACTAGTTACACAGTGCCAAGCGGCGCGACGACCATGAAAGCGTGGGCGGTCGGGCAAGGGGCTGCGGCAGCAGCCGTTGGCGGCGGTGCAGGCGGCACCGCTTACAAAAGCTGGTCTGTGTCTGGAGGGCAGACAGTCACATACGCTGTTGGTGCGGGTATAAATCAGGAGCAAGGCCAGAACAGCACTGTTACATTTAACGGAACAACCATTACTGGATTTGGTGGAACGTGGAACACATTCAACCCAGCGTCTAACACCGGAGGCGCATATTCAGGCGGAGACGGCGGCGCAAACGGCGGGGGCGGCGGAATGGCCGGTGAAAGTTGGCAGAATAGAGGCGGCGCAATCGGTGGAAATGGAACAGTCGCTTCTTGCGGTCGGATGACGGCGACCAATGTATCGGGGTTATTTGCTGCCGTTGCTGCCGCTGGTGGAAGCACAACAGAGTCATGCTCTGCATCCGCTGCCTTTGGAAGCGGAGGATATACCGATGGAGACGCAGGCATAATAAAGTCAGCCGGTCTTGGCGGCGGCGGGGGTACACTTTCACCAACATCAACAAGGCCCACTGGTGCTGTTGTTTTGTATTTCACTTGACGCATGGCCGACAACGAAACCATCACCGTCGCCCTCGCCTACGCGGCTCTCGCGCTCGTCGGCCCGTTCATTCTCACAAGGCTCATGCAATGGGCAGAGAGTACCGACGCGCAGAGTCTCGCACTGGAGATCGGGGCAGCGATCGAGGGGGTGACGCGATGAAGTCGCTCATGCTCGACATCCTGCTCACGTCAGCCGTCACGGGATTCGTTCTGTGGCGGTGGTCAATGCTGCTGCCTCGCGTCATGCGGGCGGTGCAGCCAGTGGCGACGAGCGTGTTTGAGAGGCGGCGAGAGATTGAAGCACTTCAGGAGGAGCCAGCACGATGAGCAGCACCTACAGCCAGCTACCGGGTCAGATGAGCCTGTCTTTCAAACGGGCGAACGACTTTAGCAGCCTCATCGACTTCGATGTTTCGCTCGCGTCCTACTCTGTTTCTGCAAGCATCACCAGTCTCGTCACTGGCATTAGCGTAGTGCCATTCACGACGACCTTAGTAGACGCCTCGGCGGGGCAAGTGAATATCTCTCTCACCGACACGCAGACCGCAGCACTGCCTGCTGGCACCTACGGGTGGCAACTGGACTGGACGGCCCCAGGAAACGTACAGCGGACGGCACTTAGCGGCACCGTGGAGGTCTACGCATGAGCAACATCACAGCAACGGTCTCGTCGCAGCCGATCACGGCGACCGTCAATGCCTCGGGGAACATCTCCGCGAGCGTCGGCTCGTCGGTCGTCACCGCCAACGCAGGCGGCGGCATCGGGCCGCAGGGGCCAGCCGGGTCGCTCGGAGCAAGTCTCGGCGACTTGGCAGACGTGAATATCGCTGGCGTTCAGGACGGCGATGTACTCAGGTATGACTCGACGAAGTGGCATAATGTAAACCAGACACAAGTTACAGACGGCGGAAATTTTTAGTTCAAGGAAGGAACTTCGATGAGCAACACAATTCGTATTCGCAGACGCAACGCAAACGGTGCAGTCGGCGCGCCGTCTAGCCTTCAGCAGGCCGAGCTTGCTTTTAATGAAGCAGACGGCCAGTGCTACATTGGAATTGGCACTGGCGGTTCTGGCGGCAGCGCAACTACGATCGCGTCCTTCGGTGGCACCAACTGGGCCAGCAAGGCATATGTCACCAGCGCAGTCGCTGCCGTTGACGTGTCGTCGCAGCTTGCAAGCTACGCCCTGCTTGCCTCGCCCAGCCTAACAGGCACGCCTAACTCCACGACACCCAGCACCTCTGACAACTCGACTCGCATTGCCACGACCGCCTACGTTCAGGCTCAGTCCTATGTGACGACGGCGGCGCGCCTCGACCAGTTCGCCGCTCCGACGAGCAGCGTGTCGATGAACTCGCAGAAGCTGACGAACCTCGGCACGCCCACGGCAGACGGGGATGCCGTGACGAAGGCGTATGCCGACGCACTGCGATCTGGCCTTGACGTGAAGCAATCGGTGCGTGCAGCGACCACTGCGAACATCACGCTCTCGGGTACGCAGACGATCGACGGCGTTGCCGTAATCGCTGGAGACCGAGTGCTGGTGAAGAACCAGTCAAGCGGTTTGCAGAACGGCATCTATGTCGCTGCGGCCGGGTCGTGGAGTAGAGCCACTGACGCTGACGCAGACGCCGAGATCAACCCCGGCTGTTTTTGCTTCGTCGAGGAAGGTTCGGTCAACGCAGACACTGGCTGGGTTTGCTCAAACAACGCGCCAACGACTGTCGGCTCGACGGCCCTGACTTTTGCTCAGTTCTCGGGTGCGGGTTCGTTTAGCGTTGACTCGACTCTGACCAAAACCGGCAACTCAATCGGTCTGACATCTGGCATCGCCACTGCTGGCACCTACACCAGCGTCACCGTCGATACATATGGCCGTGTCACGGCTGGCAGCACGCCTGCCGTGCAGTCGCAGATCACGGCGACGGGCCTGCTCAAGGGAGCGGGTGCTGGCAGCGTGTCGGCAGCGGTTGCGGGAACTGATTACCTCGACAACAACTCGACTCTGGACTGTGGCAGCTTCTGACGCATGAGTAACACTGTTCAACTTTTACGAAGCACGGTCGCGGGCAACAAGCCAGCCTCGCTCGCCTCCGGGGTCATCGCCATCAACGAGGCGGACGGGCGTCTTTGGTATCGCAACGGTAGCGGCACCGTTACGCCGCTTCCGTCGGTGGTGAGCTACGCGACTACGGCGTCGTTCCCGGCAACAGGTCTGGCTGGCCTGCTTTTTTTGGCGTCCGATACCAGCAAGCTTTACCGATGGGAATCGACCGTATATGTCGAAGTCGCTTCTGTTGCGACGAGCGTGTCGGCGGCAGACCTGACGCTCGGCACCCTGCCGGATGCGCGACTCTCGGCAAGCGTGGTGCTGACTGGCGATAGCAGGCTGTCTGATTCACGCACGCCGACAGACGGCAGCGTGACCACAGCCAAACTCGCAGACGGCAGCGTAACGACGGCAAAAATTGCGTCAACAATCGCCACCTACGCAACGCTTGCTGCGACCGCCAACCAATCATCGTCCGCACTGGACGTTTATCCGCGTGGCGAGGCTACTAGCGGAAGCTCTGGCGGCACATCGGGGCAGATATTTTTCATATTTTTCACGCCAGCCGTTTCGTTCACGGTTTCGTCAATCACTTTTTGCTCTGGAACAATTGCCGGGTCTGGTCTCACGCTGGCTCGCATGGGTCTCTACACATATGACGAGACGACCGTCACGTTGGTGGCAAGGACGGCGTCCGACACCACGCTCTTTGCGGCAACCAACACCGCCTATACGCGAAGCCTCGCGACGGCTGGCGGATACCCTGCCACCTATACCCTCGCCGCTGGCTCTCGATACGCCGCAGCAGTGATCGCAGTTGGCACCACCGCGCCTAATTTTGCAGGCAGGACAATCGTGACGGCCGTAGGCGGACAGACGCCTCGCATGGCAGCATCGCTTTCATCGCAGACGGACCTAGTCACCACGGGCACGCCGGGTAACGCGCAAGCCAACATCTACGCGAGGCTGACGTGAGCGAATCTATTACCGTGACCACCACCTATCTCGGCGTGATCGACGGAATGCACACATACGAAGTCCGAGACGAAAGCGGCGTGATCGTAGGATACAACCGCTGCCCATATCCGCCATGCCCCGGCGAGGGGTGGAAGCTTGACGAGGCGACTGCAACGTGGGTGCAGGCTTGAAAAGAGCCTTCTCGAAGCTCCTCGCCATTGTCGCCATAGCGATAGCAATCGTCGCTCAGGCTCTCATGTTCGCGGCGGAGACCATTGGAGACTGGTCAGATGAGTGGAACTCCGATCTCTAAAGAGCAACTCGCATCTCGTGGAGTGTGCTGCGGAATGCGATGCTTGAACTGTCCATACATTCCCAAGCATCAAGGAGGCTCTCGTGTTCTCGATTCTTAGCTGGCTGATTTACGGGGCTATCGTGGGGGGCATTTCGAGAGCCATTTACAGGGGCGACACTCCTCCGGGCTGGGTTCCCACCATTGCCACAGGGGTGGCAGGCTCTGTTTTTGGTGGCATGATCCACTCCATGATCTCCGGAGGTCGAGAAGACTCTGCCGGGATCGTTTTTGGAGTGATTGGGGGGGTGCTGGCCTGCTATCTCTACTCCAGATGGCAGAAGACAGATGCCTGAGAGGTTTGAATACTTCAAGCCGAAGAAGAAGCTCCCTGTAAGAAAAAAGGGGCCAAGTTTCTCTCAGAGGTATGGGCCTGACTGGGAAGCTATCAGGCTCCAAGTCCTAGTCAGAGACAATTGGCAATGTAGGCATTGTGGGAGAGTTTGTGGAGATAGGTGGGAGGCGCAAGTTGACCACATTGTGCCACTTAGGCAATCTGAAAATCACTTGCAAGAGAATTTGCAAGTTCTGTGTATCAGGTGTCACCTCAGAAAGACTCAGCAAGGCCTCTAGCTTGCGATTAGAAGGCTTTTTGTTTGTACGGGTATGGATACAGCCCTTTTCGCATATTGCCCTTAAATCGCAAGCAGCGAATTTCGCTGGAATCATATAGGGCAGTTTATTTTTACAACTCCTGTGGGAGCAGATTCTCACATTCTCTATCAAAAACCTATGTAACTCAGCCTAAAACATGGAATCTGAAAATCCGGAGAATAGATTCCAGAGATTCCATTCTAAGAATTGCCCTATAGGGAAAGCGAAACAAAGCTTATTCGCAGAAGGATGGATGAGAACAAAGTCAGGCAATCGCGAGTTGTCAGCAGCCAAACAAGCTGGGCGAAACTCCGCTTTTCTGCTTCTGGTGTGCAGGCTGGATGTGATATCTTTACTTTTGTCAAAGGGCAATCGCCAAACCTGACAAACACCCCCCCCACTAGTGGCAGTGGTTGTTTTACAGGCCAAAACAGCTTACCGGCCCACGGCGGGCCGAATCGTGAGCGGCTGCAAAAAAATCAGGAGGGGCTTTTTGCCCCGTTTTCCGATGGGCAGGCACCCAGTTCCAACAGCCATCAAGATCGCTCGCGGCAACCCCGGCCAGCGACCGATCAACATCGACGAGCCGCAGCCACCACCGGCCGACTGCACTCCACCTGAGACGCTCAGCGAAGTCGGCGTGGAAAAATGGCTTGAGTTAACAGACTTGCTCAGTAGGATGGGCGTGTTCACCCTCGCAGATCGCAGCGCGATCGAGAGGTACTGCTTGCTCCACGAGCAATGGATGATCGTGGTGAAGCACGTTCGAGAAAATGGAATGACGCAAGTGACGCAGACTGGATACAGCCAACTGACCGCAGAGGGGTCACTGTTCAAGAGTTTGCCGGGCGATCTGCTCAAGTTAGAGCAGCAGTTCGGCATGACTCCGGCAGCGAGGTCTAGTCTCAAGGTAACGGATGCCGCTGCCCCCGCCGATCCGCTTGACGCGTTTGTCAAAAGCAGACGCGCTTAGTCAGGGTCTCGACTACTACTTCGACCAGCGAAAAGCCGACCACGCTGTCAGCTTCTTCTCGAACTTCCTTGTCCATTCCAAGGGCAAGTTTGCTGGCAAGCCATTCACGCTCCTCGACTGGCAGAGGACAGACGTGATCGAGGAGTTGTTCGGCTGGATGAAGACGGAGACCGACACGCGGAAATACCGCATCGGCTACATAGAGTTACCGGGTTGTGCCCCTCGCTGAAAAGTGAGGGGCACAACCCGGCGACTTAGGTCTGAAAAAGAACGGCAAAGCACTGGCAATAGACACGCCGATCCCGACTCCAGATGGCTGGAGAACGATGGG